>ERZ1066135.44-NODE-44-length-121481-cov-15.646073_pt1 | contig 121481 bp, 112 predicted proteins | sample MGYA00382782_ERZ1066135 | MGnify/ENA primary metagenome ERZ1066135 (study PRJEB33369, sample SAMEA5778365) | biofilm metagenome | biome: Industrial cooling water; feature: Water cooling tower basin; material: Biofilm | place: United Arab Emirates | collected... | reverse complement strand
TGATTTTGGCGGTCGCTGGGTTGCAGCGGTTGGGCATGGGCGATCGCGTCCACCAGGTCATTCCCGCTGAGGTGTCCCTCCACGCCGTCGGGCAAGGGGCACTGGGGATCGAATGCCGCACCAACGATCCAGAAATCTTGAGTATCCTCAAAGTGCTGGAACACCAGCCAACCGCCTATCGGTGCTACGCCGAACGCGCCTTTTTGCGAGAACTGGAAGGCGGGTGCCAAGTACCCATTGGCGTAAATACCGAATTGAGTGGTGAAACCCTGACTCTGACGGGGATTGTCGCCAGCTTAGACGGCCAACGACTCGCCAAAGATCAGGTATCCGGGCCAGCCACCGACGCAGAACAACTGGGTACGGAACTCGCCCAAAAACTACGGCAACAAGGGGCGCAGGAAATCCTCAACGAAATTCTAGCCACCCTCGATCGCAGCTAGCCGGATCCTGGCCCGACCGCGATCGCCCCCCACACCGCAGCAGGGCGATCGCTCCCAGGTTTTTCTGCCCAACCCAAACAAATAGGTGTCCCCCACTGGTTTATGATGACAGTGCAAGTTAGATTGGATGCCAAGTTTTTGGTATTCCTAGAGATCGGTTAGACCATCGAGGGGGAAGATACGTCGGTATGCGAATCCTGTTTGTGGCAGCAGAAGTAGCGCCGTTAGCCAAAGTGGGCGGCATGGCAGATGTAGTTGGTGCATTGCCAAAAGTATTGAAAAAGATGGGGCATGATGTGCGCGTTTTCATGCCGTACTACGGCTTCCTTCCAGACAAAGTGAAAGTGCCTGAAACGCCAATCTGGAAGGGCAACGCCATGTATCAGGATTTTGAGGTATATGAAACAACCCTCCCGAATTCTGACGTGCCGCTCTATCTCTTTGGCCATCCCGTCTTCACTCCCCGGCGCATCTACTATGGCGAAGACGAAGACTGGCGGTTCACCTTTTTTGCCAACGGGGCCGCTGAATTTGCCTGGAACTATAGCTGGCGACCCCAAATCCTCCACTGCAACGACTGGCATACCGGGATGATTCCCGTTTGGATGCACGAAACCCCAGATATTCGCACCATTTTTACCATTCACAATCTGGCCTATCAGGGGCCGTGGCGCTGGCGCTTAGAGCAAATTACCTGGTGCCCGTGGTACATGCAGGGGCACAACACGATGGCCGCAGCGGTGCAGTTTGCCGATCGCGTCACTACCGTTTCCCCCACCTACGCCGACCAAATCAAAACCCCAGAATACGGCGAGCAGCTTGAAGGGTTGATGTCCTATATCAGCGGCAAACTATCCGGCATCCTTAACGGGATTGACGTGAACGCTTACAATCCGGCGACAGATAAAAGCCTGAATCAAATGTTCACGATTGATACCCTAGACGATCGCAAAGCCAACAAAATCTCCCTGCAAGAAGAAGTGGGCCTGGAAGTCAATTCCGGGGCCTTCCTGGTTGGGATGGTATCTCGCCTGGTGGAACAAAAAGGGTTGGATCTTGCCATTCAAATCTTGGATCGGTTCCTGGCCTACTCCGACGCCCAGATAATTTTGTTGGGCACGGGCGATCGCTACTACGAAACCCAAATGTGGCATCTGGCCTCGCGCTATCCGGGGCGGATGTCTGTATACCTGTTGCACAACGATATCCTGGCCCGCCGGATCTACGCTGGGTGTGATGCATTCTTGATGCCATCGCGCTTTGAACCCTGCGGCATTAGCCAAATGCTTGCCATGCGCTATGGTTGTGTGCCCATCGTCCGGCGGACAGGGGGCCTGGTCGATACCGTGAAACACCACGATCCCATGAGCCACGAAGGCACAGGCTATTGTTTCGATCGCTACGAACCCCTGGATCTCTACACCTGTATGGTACGCGCCTGGGAAGGGTTCCACTACCGCGATCGCTGGGCAGAACTGCAACAACGCGGCATGGTGCAAGACTTTAGCTGGGACAAATCGGCCCTGGCTTATATTCAGCTTTATCGCGATCTGCTTGGCCCCGACGCTGATATCCCCGATCCGACCCCTGCGATCGCCGAAGATAGCGTGAAAAAGCCGGAATTAGTTCCCTAATCCGAGCTAACGATTAGCAGAAACAAGATGATGGAGCGGGAGCACGACTCAGTTCCCGCTGCCTAATTCTGCCCTCCGGCGATCGCCCCTCTAGCACCATCATGGCTGCCGACCGTTCTCGTCGTTGGGGCAACACCGCCCCGCTCAGCGATCGCGCAACCCTAGCCCTACCTCCAATCACCCAAGACACAAATATTTGTAGGCAAAGCAGGCCAAACCGCCCGAAGCACGGTATAGTCATGCCGTGAGGCTCGTAAAATTAATTGATCGTGTCTGCCCAAAAATCTTCTCGCTCGGCCAAAGGTGTCAAACGCTCCGCCCCATCTAATGGGCCATCATCTCCCAAGATTTTGGCTGTGCTAAACGGCAAAGGTGGAGTGGGCAAAACGACCACAGCCATCAACGTCGCGGCAACGCTCGCCGAACGCCATCAGGTGCTTCTTGTTGATGCCGATCCCCAGGGGTCAGCCAGTTGGTGGGCCAGTCGCGGAACAACGGCGATCGGGTTTGACCTAACCCAAGCCGCAGATCCCGCCCAACTGCACCAACTCCGGCAAATCGACACCTATGAAATGATCGTGGTGGACACCCCACCAGCCCTTCACTCAGAGGCTGTGACAGCGGTATTGCCCGTTGCGGACTATGTTGTGCTACCAACGCCTCCGGCCCCGATGGACTTGGCGGCCCTCATTGAAACCGTCCGTTCCACCATTGCCCCGGCGCAGGTTGCCCACCGCGTACTGCTGACCAAGGTTGATCCCCGCAGTCTGGCAGAAGCCTTAGAAGCGCAAAACACCTTAATGGAACTTGGCATTCCAGCTTGTAATGCCTTTATCCGAGCTTACAAAGCTCACGAGCGAGCCGCATTAGACGGCATGACGATCGCCCAATGGCGAGGGCGCAACGCAAGAGAAGCAGAAGCAGACTATCGCCGTGCAACGGATGAGATTCAGCGGGATTGGAGGAACAATGGCTAGGAAACGTCTTGCAGATTTACTACGGGAAGAAGCGCAAAAACCAAGCGACCCAGACCCAGACACCGCATCCGCAAAAACCATAGACCTGCCCACCCCGGCAGAACCGGATGCAACAGCCGCCGGCGAGGCCAACACCGAACCCCCAAAAGCAACGAAAAAGACAACCGCGAAGGCAGCGCCCAAAGCCCCGGCCCCAACGCCAGAAGTCGCTGAACCAACTGCGGCAACCCAGGAAATTGAGCAACTCACCACAGCGCTCCACACTGCCGAAACGCTGGTTAGTCAACTGCGCCAAGAAATCACAGATTTGCAGGCTGAACTCCAAACCCAAACCACTGCCACCCAGAAGCTCACGCAACAACTTGACCAGGCTACACAGCAATCCCAGGCGTTGGAAGAAGAACTCGCCGAAGCAAAAACAACCATTTTGCAATTAGCAGAAACCAACACCCAACTGCAAGCAGAATTGAAGCGGGCGATCGCCCCCGCTCCAGTCCGCTCCAACTTACCGGCCAAAGCCGCTCCCCCCCCTGCAAAACCGCGCAATTCGCCCCTCTCACAGCAAGAGATCATCCACCGACGGCAAGCGGAATCCTTGGCCCATCCCATCTTCCCGGCGACGGATCGGACACCGGGGCAACTGTCCGAACAAGATTTAGGGTGGGTCGATTAATCCACCCGGCGATCGCCCCCCAGGTTGAAAGCAAGGAAAGGCGGCAGGCGATCGGGCGCCAAGTCCCTGCCATCACCGCTCAACCCGCCTTTTCCCTAACCATCACAGCAGAAATAATAAAAGTTTCTGCAAAAAACCCATCATCCCAAATCTCCCCAGCATAATCGACAACAGCAATGTCAAAAAGGTGGGGCATGGGCATCCGAACTCTTGCAGTGGATATTGGCGGTAGTGGTGTGAAGGTATTGGTGATGGATGAAGAAGGGATGCCGCTGACAGAGCGCGATCGCCTGGACACTCCCCAACCCGCGACTCCAGAGGCCATTCTCAGGGTGATTGCCAAACTTGCTAGCAATAAAGATTTCGATCGCGTTTCAGTCGGCTTTCCCGGTGTCGTCAAGCAAGGCAAAACCGAAACCGCCGTCAATTTAAACCCCGACTGGATCGGGTTTGACCTGGCCACCGCCTTAGAGCAACTCCTGGGTCAACCAACGCGGGTCATCAACGATGCCGATATGCAAGGGCTAGGAGCCATCCGGGGCACAGGGGTAGAACTGGTTATTACCTTGGGAACAGGCTTTGGCTCGGCTCTCTTTCTGAGTGGGGAACTGGTGCCCAACCTAGAAATGGGCCATCATCCTTTTCGGAAGGGCGAAACCTATGAGCAACAACTGGGGCGAGCTGCCCTCGATAGTCGGGGAAAGCGCCGTTGGAATGAACGAGTCCAACAGGCGATCGCCACTCTCCAACCGCTCTTTAACCTGGATATGCTCTACATCGGCGGGGGCAATGCCAAACACATCACCATCGAACTGCCCCCCAACGTCAAAGTTGTGCCCAATGTAACCGGGTTACTGGGTGGCATTGCCCTTTGGCGCAACGAAAGCCTGGGCTAGGGCCGGAGCAATCGCCCTTTGCTGCGCGATCGCCCCAGCCAGATAAAGCCCCCCAGTTTGCCCAAAGCCGCCAACCTTAGCCTAGGAAGCCGCGATCGTCAGCGGGGCCACCGGAGCCACTGGCACCGCCCGCTCAAACCCAGTATCAATCAATCCATCGTGGGAAATTGACTGCGCCAGCAACCGACGATACAGATTACTCAACTGCGCGGCCACCCCAGTCCAACTGAAGTTTTGCTGCACACGAATCGGTGCTTGACGAGCCAACTTGCGGGCCCACAATTCATCGCTCAAAACCCGAGCGATCGCCTGGGCAAAAGCCTCCACATCCTGGGGCGGCACCAATAACCCCGTCTCCTCTGGAATGACTGTAAACTTCAAACCACCCACCGCCGAAGCTACCACCGGCGTACCGCAGGCCATCGCCTCCAGCGCAACCATCCCAAACGGCTCATAATGACTCGGAATGACACAAACATCCGCTGCCGTGTAGTACAAAGGCAAAGTCGATTGACTCACCTGCCCCACAAAAGTTGTTTGCGCCGCCAAACCCAACTCACCGATCAGTCCCTCAATCCGTTGCCGCTCCGAATCATCCGCATGGTCAGAGTCCTGCCCACCGACAATCACCAAACGTAACTTTGCCGGATTCAGGCTATACGCCGCTGTCGCACTCTCCAGGGCCACCGTCTGCGGTTCAACGCCCGCTTGCAAGCGCACACACGCCTGTACCAGAGTTTCCAAGCCTTTCTGATGATCGAAGTGGCCAACGTATAACAGGATCGCCTCATCCTGAGCCAAACCCAACGTCGCACGGGCCTCAGCCTTGGGAATGGTGTGGAAGGTTTCCGTATCCGTTCCACACGGAATTACCTCAATCGTCCCTGCGGTCGAAACCAATTCTCGTAGTGTCGTTTCCTCTTGAGGACTGGTGGCCACCACACAGGTTGCAGTTTCCAGAATTTGGGTTTCAACCGCTAACCGAGTCTCCGCCAGCGCAGGACGCAATACCATCGATTGATATTTTTCTGCTCCCAACGAGTGATAGGTATGCACCAGTTGAATGTTGTGTTGCTGGCGAAGTTGCATCCCCACCCAAGCCGACATCCAATGGTTGGTATGCACCAATGGGTAATTCGTCCCTTCCTTGCTTTGGAATTTTTGGAAAGCGGCCACAAATTCAGGCATGTGGCTAAAAACTTGATCCCGCGCGAGAAAGGCTTGCGGGCCTGCGACCAAGCGAATCGTGCGACAGTGGGGCGAGAGTTCAACGATCGCCGGATCATCAGGATTAACTTTACGGGTAAAAATATCCACTTGCCAGCCCAGTTTTGCCAACGCTTCCCCAACCCGCCGGACATAGACGGTTTGACCATCCACTTCATCTTTACCAATTTCACGGGCTGGATCGCCGTGATCAGAAATGAGGGCGATCGCCTGCCGGGGCAAGCCATCGGTGGTTCCTCCCCCGACAGCAGCAGACACAGGAACTGAATCCTTAGGGCTCAAATTGGAACTAACCATGCTTTTCACCTCGTAAGTATTAAATAATGCGGGAGCGGTGTAGGCGCGATCGCCAAGCTGACAGAACCTTCGACTTACTCAACCCAACGGTGAATGTAAAATCTATCAACCGGAATCCATACAACCGCGCGATCGCCGCAATCATGCCTCAGGGCCTTAGCAGAGAGCCCACCGATGAGCCACTCCAGGAACAACCCCAAAACGATTTTTGGTGTTTCTCAAACGGTGCACCCAGACCATAGCGGGATGCATGAAGCCAGTCATTGTTGCAATTACAAGCCCCATCCCCCAGATTGCGTAGAGCAAACCCGGCATCACTCCCGTTCCCTAAACCCAACTGCCCTTGCAAACTACTTTGAATCCCAAATTGGAACCAACTATCTTCCGATGGATCCCCCCTCTGCATAGTGGAGATCCCTTGCACCAGGCCACAGAGCAGTTTCATTCGCGTTGTTCCAACCTTCCTACCCCAGTCAAACCCAGACCGGGAGACAAATTGAAACCATGCACCCTGGAACACAAAGAACTATCGAACACAAAGAACCATCGAACGCAAAGAACAACCCCAAGAACAATGCAGTACGGTTGCTATGTCATCATAAGTTTTTCTCCCAAAGAAGTAATTAGAATCACATCTGGGCAGAGCCAGCACCGCCAAGAAAAGCCTGTACTAGAGCGGCTTAGGCCCAGAAGCATAGATATATCCAATGATTACGATTGGTTTTATCCATACTTCGCCCCCTACACCCTACGGCCATCGCCAGCAGGGCTTCTGCACCATTCCATGAATAGCCTCCTAATCCATTGACACAACCGTAGCAAAACGTTGAGTCTTGGCATTTTCCAGCCGTGGTCAACCAGCAACGTTAACAATGATTCACATTGGTCAAAATAGTAACCGACGGATTTGGCCAATCGGGGTGCCTCAAAAGGGTGGAAATCCGCACCCAGACCGAGCCGTTCTCCGCCAAAATCTCGTTATCATGAGCCTGGAGGCTGCAATATTTCGTTACCAACTGTCAGCAAACACCCAATGGTCGCAACTTCGCCCTTATCCCTTTGGACTGACATTCCCCCACAAACGTGGACTTGGCAGGGGTATCCCATCACTTACAAGATGGCTGGCACCCAAGGCCCCGCCGTCGTTTTAATTCACGGGTTTGGAGCTTCCCTGGGACATTGGCGGAAAAACTTGCCCGTGCTGGCCCAGTCATGTCGAGTTTATGCGCTAGATTTGCTGGGGTTCGGCGGTTCGGCTAAACCGGCCCCCGCCCTTATGCCCTACACCTTCGAAACCTGGGGCCAGCAAATCGCGGACTTTTGTGACCAGGTTGTGGGGGAAGCTGCGTTTTTAGTGGGTAACTCGATTGGGTGCATTGCGGCGATGCAAGCTGCCGTTGACCACCCTGCCAAGGTGCGCGCGATCGCCTTGCTCAATTGCTCGTTGCGCCTCCTCCACGAGCGCCACCGCGCCACCCAACCGTGGTTCAAGCGTCTAGGTGCACCGCTGCTCCAACAAATCCTGCAACAACCGTGGTTTGGGCGCTTCTTTTTTAGTCAGATTGCCAAGCCGCAAACCGTTCGTAAAATTTTGCTGCAAGCCTATCATCGGCCCGAAGCCGTCACCGATGAGTTAATTGACTTGTTGATGGCCCCGGCCCAGGATCCTGGTGCAGTCGCCGTGTTTTTGGCCTTCACCGCCTATTCCCAGGGGCCACTCCCCGAAGATTTGTTGAGTCAATTACCCTGCCCTGCCCTTCTGCTCTGGGGCAGCGAAGACCCGTGGGAGCCGATCGCCCTGGGGCGTGCTTTTGCCGATTATCCGTGCGTGCAAGAGTTCATCCCGTTAGAGGGCGTGGGGCACTGTCCCCAAGACGAAGCGCCAGAACTGGTTAACCCCATCTTGCTCCGGTGGCTCCAGTCTTTTAGCTCGACGGTGCCAACCCCATCAGCTATCCCCCAGCGTTAAGGCGCGATCGCGAACCCCAGGTTGCATAAACTAAGACTGACTTTCATCCACTGGGTCAGTCGAGGGCCACAACAACCGCGCCGCCATAATGGCAAACCCAATCGCCGCCACCACTTTCACAAACTTCGCGGGGAGGATATGCGCTGTGCCTTGCCCAACTAAAACGCCCAAAACACTGGCCAGCAAAAGGGCCGCTGTTGCGCCCAAAAACACTGCCCGTGGCGATTTAGACCCTCCACTCAGCGCGATCGCGGCCAGTTGGCTTTTATCCCCTAATTCCGACAAAAAAACTGTAATAAACGCCAGTCCTAATAAGTTCCAATCCATTGTGAGTTGCCTTGCGAGAGTTGCCTTGCCAAGAAATTGCCTAACCAGAAGGCCGTGTGGAGCAGAAATACAGCCTGAGGATTGCGCCCGTCAACCTTTACCCAACGAACCCCACCCCTTACAGCCGCACCACGTCCCACAGCAGTGAAACAGCGATCAAAGCCAGCACAACTCCCGCAGCGGTGTCCAGCGTTTTGGGGGAAAGCCGAGTTGACAACCACTGCCCAACCAACACGCCCACCAAGGTCGTACTAATTAGCGCCAAACCAGCCCCCAGAAACACTAGCCAGGGGCGATGAAATTCTGCACTCATCAACAGGGTCGAAACCTGGGTCTTGTCGCCCAATTCCGCCAAAAAAATGGTGCCAAAGGTCGAGAAAAAGACTTGCCAAACCGACTTCCCTGAAGCCAGATTGGGGACGGCTGAGGCATCCGCTTCTGAGGCGATCGCCAGCCGATCACCCGATGCTTCCAGTTCATCTGTGGCCTGCACTCCCCTTGGGCGGGCAGCGAGTTCCAAGCCCGATGCCAGTTCACGGTCGAGAACTTGGGTTGTCACAGCACTCACAGCAGCAAAGTCTTGTTTCACCAGGATCCCCCATCTGCTTTCATATTCCTTTCATTATCCAGAACTTAGGACGAAAGTGCAATATCCGCAAACAGGGGAAAGCCATACCCACCTGGCAATGCCTATTAGATGCCGACTTCCCGATCAAACCGCAGCATTTCCAAACTGCGATCGCCATACACCGCTTCAATCTGCTGCCGACAACAATCGATCGCAAAATCATTCAATTCTTCCGGCGCAATCCCAAACAAATCGCCAAACACATCGGCCTGAACCCGACAAAAGCGCGGGCGATCGGCATAAATCTCACAGCGGCGACTTACCTGATCAAAGTGAATACACCATCCATCTGGCCCCACCATACTGAGATATTGCGCCAGTTCTTCCGGAGTCAGGTAATCAGCCAAATCGGGGCGATCGCCCGGATCCAGATGACAACAAGCACCACATTCCTTTACACATCGCCACACTGCCATAAGATTTTATACTTTTGTTAACTTTCTGAGGGATGGATACGTCGCCAGCTAATATATTTAACTGTTACAGCACTATTACAAAACTTTTGTAAGCGAGCCACTTGCTCATTGTCGGAGGAAAGATGGGGTTTATCACAGATATCTTTGGTGGAATTAACTGGGAAGCAATTGTGCAGCTAACAATGGTAGCCGCAATCATGATTTCTGGGCCGGTGGTAATTTTCCTGCTTGCTGCACGCGGCGGGGATCTGTAAGCCCCATACCAACGCTTAAACAAAGTATGAGAGAGTAGCGATGAGTCTGGCTTTGCTGGACTCTTTTTTTATTGTGCCTTTTTTCTTGGGCAGCTTCAGGGTTGTCCTGGAGGCGGAACCCACGGGCAAGCAATGGCCCCCTGCCCAGCCAGGAAACCCATAACCAAGAGGAAACAGGAGTCAGATAAAATGCCGGATTGTCTGACTCCTGACACTTGTAGCCAAACCACCAGGGGCACCCCTTCCACCTGGGCCAGAGGCCGTCCGCTCGTCTAGACGCACCAAAAGCCAGATAGGCAAAGACTTACAGCCCATTCTGCGTGGATTGGCAAAACCTAAATGCACCTAAGCAAGGCATTTGGAGTCATTCGCTGTGCCATCAAGCGCAACAGCCAGCCTCCCCTTGCTTCAAGCTCTAGGGAATTCAGAAAACAGCAGTGGTACAACGGCTCAACCGTCGCGATCGCGCTCTAGTCGCAAACTTTGGCCCCAAGGCGAACAAAGACTCATGACAACCACCATGCGCCCCTGACGCGACCCACGGCCAACCAGCCGTCCTAGCGCGATCGGGCATTATGATCATCAATCATGCTCATCGCCAAAGGCGGCCATTGCGCCAGCTCAGCAGGTCTGTGCTGATCGCACCCCGACCAGCCGCACAGTCAAACTTTTCAAAATGCTATGTGAGCGATCGCCACAGCCCATAGTCGTTCCAGGCTTCGCGATCGCACTGAGCAAATTCAGGGGCAACCCATTTGCCCCCAAGACCTCACGGCCTAACCCCTGCTCTAGGGGGGAGTGTCACCCACTTCAGCCATTATGTTGAACCGCAACACAAATAGATAAGTGCTACCACGGTTGGAATGGCGAAATTCTTGACTCAATTTTCTAGGCTTGGCGCTAGACATTGATCGTTAACAAGTAACAACAAATCAGACAATGTGCATGACACAAAGATCTGATCAACACTGCGAGTGGATTCTGCTACCAACGCCGCAGCCTTTTCCTAAAGTAACAGACTTATGGTGAAAAAATGTATTGTTCTGACCCATTTCTCGAACTGTCCAACACATTGACGCCCCATAACCCCGAGCCTTCTCCGGTCAACTGCCCCCAGGCGATCGCGCCCCCGCCTAGCCCAACGCTACATCCAAAAACATCATCACCACAAAGCCCACCATTACCCCAATCGTGCCCTCTTGCTCGTGCCCCTGGCGATGGGATTCAGGAATAATTTCATCACTAATCACAAACAACATGGCCCCCGCCGCAAACGCCATTCCCCACGGCAACACCAGATTGCCCAGACTCACCACCCCAGCCCCCACCAAGCCCCCCAAAGGTTCGACCAACCCCGTGAGCAACGAAACCCGCAAAGCAAAAGCCGTTGTATACTTTTGGGCCAACAGGGCGATCGCCACAACCAACCCTTCCGGCATATTCTGCAACCCAATCCCCAAGGCTACGGGCAACCCCAAATGCACATCCCCTGACCCAAAACTCACCCCCACCGCTAACCCCTCTGGGAAGTTGTGTAAGGTAATCGCGATAATGAACAGCCAGATCTTGGCAAGCTTGGCCTGATTCGAGCCTTCTGCCCCCTTAAAAAAGTGTTCATGGGGAAACCGGGCATGAATGAAATTTAGACTCCACCCGCCCAACAAAATCCCAACGACCATAATCAACGCCGCCGTGAAGGTGGAATAGCCTTGGGCGATCGCGGCTTCCGTTCCCGGCACAATCAAGGAAAACGAAGTAGCCGCCAACATCACGCCCCCCCCAAAGCCCAACATAATGCCCTGCAAGCGGGACGAAACCGATGGCAACACCAAGATGGGTAACGCCCCGATCGCCGTACAGAGTCCAGCCGCCAAACTCGCTCCAAATCCAATCAAAAGAGGGTTCATCAACCATTACCCAAAAACTATCCAAACATTACCCAAAAAAACCACATTCAGCCGACTTGGTCTGAGTTGTTTTACACGGCTTAGACTACAGGCCCACCGCGATCGCCCACCCTCCACGGTGCCCTCATCCCCCCAACTGCACGTCTTGGAAAGGCGGTGATGACGCAGGCGGCGGAGCATGTTGGAGGAGTTGTCGATAAGTGTGTTGCAACTGCAATGCCGTCACCACAGACTTCAGCCCCCCATACAACACCGTAATAATGCCAAACCCCACCCCAATGAACAGGAGCGCCGGTTGGCTCAGCACATCAGTCGCAACGCGCTGAACAATTTGCCCCGGGTGTGTCGCCAAATCCCAACTATTAAACCGCTCAATCCGCCCCAAATAGACCCCAAGGCTACTCAGCCCATGCAAAGCAAGTTCAGCGGGCACCACAAACTGCCCCCCTTGCCGCAGCCGCAAATAATGCCCCACATTCAGCACCGCCACGACATAAGCACCAAACCCCAGCAACACAAACAGTGTGTACTTCGGTAACAACACCAACGTATTAAACAACAGGGAATCGTTCCATTGGATTTCCTGCACTAGATGAATGAGATCAGTCAATACATAGGGCGCATTGGGCAGAAAAGCCACCAACCCCAGGGCGATCGCCCCCTGCACCACCCCAGGCCATTGACGGCTCCGCACCAGCACCAGACTCAAACCCAAGGGCACAGCCGCCAAGAACAAATTCCAGGCCATCCAAGGACTTGCAAACGGCACCACCCACCACAGCATCTTCCAAGTCATAGACAAACCCCAGAAAAATCGGAACAAGTTGAGTGAACAAGGACTACAGCCGTGCGGCAAATCCAGATAATGGGTTATATTCTGATGTTTAGGCTAGAGAATAAACTCCAGCCTCAAAGCCAGTCTGGTTCACAATAAAAACAGACAATCGCGCAATTATGGAGTTATTGTCTCCGTATCTTTCGGTATCTTTTTTATAGCTCGTATTTTTATCGACAGAGTTCACCTCGATGAGTCAATCCACTTCCATCTTGGAAGATTTGCTGGCAGCGATCCCTGAACTAAGATCCCAGATTTACTTCAAAGCCTCGCTGACAGCGCTTTCCCATGCAATGGAGGATCAAGTTCTGGCAGGGCGCGATCGCCCCTTGGTGATTGCTAACTTTCAGCGTGAACGTTTTTATCGCCAAGAAGCCCATCGGTACCTGCGGATCGCCGAACTCACCGATCAGGTTTATGTGTTGGCCGCCCCCGAAACCGACTTTACCAACCGCACCGATCACTACGAGATGGTTGCGTTTCACCCCACCGATGCCCTCTCCGAAGAATGGCATTTAGTGGTCTTTGGGGAGCACTACGCCGCGTGTCTGATCTGCCGCGAACGCCAGGGCATTGCGGTGGAGCGTTCCCTGCTCTTGGCCCCCGACCAAGCCCGCCGCTTTGAAGGGGTGTGGACCTTCGATCGCGCCGTTGTCAGCAAAGCCGCCGAACTCTTGCTCGCCCGAATTTTGACCTATCGCCCAGAACTCAGCTCCAAAGTCGCCGCAGCCACCGCCCTGTTTGCCCCCGATCCAACTATCGCTGCGGCCCGACCGGGCTTCAATACTGTAGATCCTGGCCCCTTTGCCGAGCGGTTGGTGACCTATTTGCAAGCGGGGCAATACAAATTGCTCAAAGCTTATCGATCGATCTCGGCCCAGGAACAAAAAGAACGCTTGCTCAACTCCATCACCACGGCCATTCGGCAATCGCTCGACCCCAACGATATCTTTACCGTCGCGACCAAAGAACTGGGCCAAGCCCTGCAAGCCTGTCGGTGTTTGATTTACCGCTGCAAAGCCAGCGATCGCAGCGTCACAATCGCCCACGAATATCTTGACGGTCGGGTCGATTCCCTCGTGGGCCACTCCTGGAACCTGGCCGATAACCCCCTCTTCACCGCCGCCGTCGAAAGCCAAACGCCCCAATACGTCGAAGATGCGCAGGCCAAAGTTTGGCAACTAGGCGAAACCACCGTTCCCGCGCCCTATACCCAAGCCCGCCAGTGGCAAATTGGCACCTGGTTAATGCTCCCCGTGATTAACCAAAGTCGGTTATTGGGCATTGTGGAAGTACATCATTATGGTGCGCCCTACGAGTGGACCGCCGAAAGTCTGGAGCTGATTGAAGCGATCGCCAACCAAATTGGTGTGGCCCTCATCCAAGCCGAAGCCTACGCCCACCTGGAAGACCTCAACCAGCAACTCGAAGACCTCGATCGCACCCGCAGCAACCTCATCGCCATCACCGGGCACGAACTCCGCACCCCCCTCTCCACCATTCAAGTCTGCTTAGAAAGTCTGGCCAGCGAACCCGATATGCCCATCGAACTCAGCCAGGTCATGCTGCAATCAGCCCTGACCGATGCCGAGCGTATGCGCAAACTCGTCCAAGACTTTTTGACCCTCTCCCAACTGGAAAGTGGGCGAGTCCACTGGCACATCGAAGCTCTCCCCATTCAAGAATGCATCGACTTAGCTCTGAGCAGCCTCAAAGCCAGAGCGCAGGATGCCACCCTGCCCACGATCGCCGTCGAAATTCCCGACAAGCTCCCCCTGATCAAAGCCGATGGGGAATGGGTCGTCGAAGTCTTGACCAAACTCTTGGACAACGCCTGCAAATTTACGGACGCGCAAGGGGCCATCACCATCGCGGCCCAACTCAACGGCAATCAAATGGTGCACCTGACCATCATGGACACCGGACGTGGCATTGAACCCAATCGCCTGGAAACCGTGTTCGATCGCTTCTACCAAGAAGAGGGAGCCTTGCGCCGTTCAACCGGGGGCACCGGACTCGGCCTAGCCATTAGTCGGCAAATTATCACAGGTTTAGGGGGCCAGATCTGGGCCGAATCCGCCGGCAAAGACCAGGGCAGCACCTTTCATCTCACCTTGCCTGTCTGCATCATAGGGGCCGAAGAAACACTCACTACCCAGCCATCCAGCGAACTGAAACCCGCCAAAGCCAGCCGGGGCCGCACCAAAACCGTTAAACCCAAACGCTAACAATCCTGGGCAGCGCGATCGCCCCTCACCTCCCGCAGTCATTGCCCGTCGCCTGACTGCTCTTTTCTGCTACCCAAAAACTGCTACTAAGGCAAAAACTCACTACCGCCTCGACTAATGCCTATTAGTTGCAATAAGCTTCTGATATCATCATCCGCGATCGCACGAGCCGTCTGGTCAAGCATTACCCCCGCTCAACACCAGCTCCAGCACCAGGCTTGCGATCGCCCCCTCCACAACCAGTGCAGCCCGCCTATCGCCCATCCTCCAGGGTATTTTGCCCTCCGCCCAGCCCAGGATTTTACAAAACTACATGATTTCTTATTGCCAATTATTCTAAACTAAGTCCAAGCAGCTTATTGAGATAGAAAATCAATAAGCCCATCAAAATTCGCTTTAGCGCCTGACGGTTGGGAGGGAAGCAATGACCCCATGTTTGTGTTGTGGTAACGGATTGCTCCGCCATACCCGTTTAACTGGCCTGTATTGGTACTGCCCCAATTGCCGCCAAGAAATGCCAGAAACCAGCAGCCAACGCCAACCGCCCCACGGACTTAGCACGTTCTCCCTGACGTGCCATGCCCAGCGCGATCGCCCCTAAGCCCAACCCCGTTGGCACAGTGGCATCTCCCCGTACCTTTTTGAGGATTTCTAATAGTGACAACTCCCTCCCCTGAAGCCCTTTGGATTAACGTCAGCCCCCACTTGCAGTATTTCGATCGCCCCCTCCTGCGCTGCCTATCCCAATCCCTGCCCATTGCCCAATGGCAATATGTTCAAACCGACGACGAGGGTAGCTCCTTTGACGAAGCCTTAACCCTCCTTCATCAGCACCTTTGTCACCACGATCGCCCCTTACACCTTCTGGGCCACGGCCTCAGCGGAGTCTTGGGGCTGGTCTATGCGCGGTTCTACCCCGAACGGGTGCGATCGCTCACCTTGCTCGCTGTCGCCGCCCAACCCGCAATCACCTGGCACGCCCACTACTACGTCCAACGGCACCTTTTACCCTGGAGCCAGTCCTATCTCCTCGCCCAGACCGTCCGTAGTTTGTTTGGCCCTCACCTGCCCACCCCCGCCAATTTATTGGTCAACGCCCTGGAGCAAGACCTGGCCACCGCCCCCTCTTTCCATTCATTACTCAAACTCGAACACCTCCCCCAGGGCGGCATTGCCGCCCCTCTGCTGGTTTGCAGCAGCAAAACCGACACCGTGGTGCATCCCCCCTTAGCCCAAGCCTGGGAACCCTGGTGCAAACCCACCGATCGCCTGTGGGAATGTCCCGTCGGACGACATTTTTTCCATTACTTTTGTTCGCGGCTCGTGGCCCAGCAGATTCTTGAGTTTATGCGATCGCCCACCAGCACCGCCCCAGTCGCCGCCCCCCAGCTTGCCCCCAACTGAATCCAGCCGTTAATCCAGCAAGCTTTGAGCCGCTGCAATCTCGTCTTGCCAATGGCCCACAAGCGCCCCCTCCCTGCTCAGCTAAAGAACTGTTACAGATCCCTACAAAGTCATGAGCCAGGTACGGCCTCAATGGTACGATTCCGTAAAACACTGAGAGAGTAAATCACCAATGACAGAAACGCTTAGTGGACAACCTCCTATATTCGGCGGTAGCACCGGTGGGCTACTGACCAAAGCACTTGTTGAAGAAAAATATGCAATAACCTGGACTAGCCCTAAACAACAGGTATTTGAAATGCCGACGGGTGGGGCAGCCCTGATGAATGAAGGGGATAACCTGCTGTATTTGGCTCGCAAGGAACAGTGTTTAGCCTTGGGAAGCTATCTTCGCAGCAAAAAGATGGATTACAAAGTCTATCGGTGCTTCCCAAATGGTGAAATCCAATACCTGCACCCGGCTGATGGCGTTTACCCTGAAAAAGTAAACGAAGGTCGTGGCCCGGTCAACACCGTTAACCGTAATATCGGCAAGAACCCTGAACCAGCCAAGCTCAAGTTCAGCGGGGTTGCCCCTTACAACGCCTAGTTGTCTAATCGGTTCTTACGTCTCAAACCCTAAGGCTTAGCTTTAGGGTTTATTTTTTGGTTCTAAGGGGTGTGGCCTCACTGCTTGGCGATCGACGTAGTGGCCGATCAGGGGCCGAGGCCCCCAGTATTTGATGAACGGGATTGATAGTAGAATCGGCGCAAACAGTCGTAGGACATGAGAGTAAAGCGATGAGTCCCATTCGGATCCTGTTACAAACAACGATTCCGGCGATCGCCGATGATTGGCACATTGGACGATTTTCGTTACTCGAACAATACTTAGGCTCGTTAACCGATGCCGCCGACCAGCCCCTTTGTATGGTGGTAGCCCGCGATCGCACCCCTGATGCGGAGGGGCATGATCCAGTCTTGTGTCAGCTCGATCAATCTGAGTTTGATGAATTGTGGCTATTTGCGGTAGATGGTGGCGATGGCCTGAGCGATCGCGACTGTGCCGGAATCCATGCCTTTCGGCAACGGGGCGGCGGTGTACTCATCACCCGTGATCACATGGACTTGGGCTGTTCCGTCTGTGCGCTACCGCAAATTGGAAGTGCCCATTTCTTCCATAACCATAATCCCGACCCCGACCCCACCCGCCACTGCATTGATGATCCTTACACCACTGCAATTCTGTGGCCCAACTACCACTCTGGACGCAACGGGGATTGCCAGATGATTACCCCTGTTGCACCGCTGCATCCCTTACTCAAAAATCCCGACAACCCCACTGGCCAAATTACTTATTTTCCGGCCCATCCCCACGAAGGCGCAGTGGGCATTCCGGCAGGGGCTTCCACCGCCCAGGTCATCGCCACCGGCACCAGCAAAATCACCCAGCGAGCCTTTAATTTAGCCGTGGCCTTTGAGCGCGATCGCACCGCCGAAGGATATACCCTGGGCCGTGCCGTCGCCGAATCCACCTTTCATCATTTTTGTGACTACAACTGGGATGCCACCCTACCATGTCCCAGTTTTGTGGATGAACCACCGGGCCACACCATGCAAACCGAATCCCAAGCAATACCAGACCTCAAAGCCTATTTGCGGAACCTGGCCCTGTGGCTGGCTGATCGGTTGTAACCACCTGCCGCCTCAATTGAAGTTATCGCTAAGGAATAAACTCTGTTACCACTCGACCACCGCTGACCACCACTTGTTGATCTTTCAACGTTCCCGCAGCAGAAGGCCCTGCTAAGTTTAGGGGTGGTTTAGCTTGGCGATACGTCACGTTGCCATCGGCCTGAAAGGCTTGGGTCACAATGTTCCAAACCAGGCGATCGCTCTTGAGCTGGGACTGATTTGGCCCGCCCGCCCCATTAACATCGCCAACGAGGGTCAGCACTCTGGTTTTGAGGTCAAGATCCCCCTGATTACCCGTCAGGGTTACATTGTCTTTGGCGTTCACAATCGTCACAGGCTGAGTTGAAGCAATGAGCCGATCTTTAATATTCCACTGCACCAAATTACCGTTGACCTGAATTGGCGGATCGATGATATTCAATTGGGCATTCTGTTTCAGCGTCACCACCTGGGCCTTAATATCCATTTCGCCCTTATCGGCTGTCGCGCGATCGGTCACCGTCGTTTTCTCAAAGCGCTCCATTTGAAGCGGTTTTTCACCAATTAACTTGTCTTTTTCGACCAGCCACACCAGTTGTTCTGTATTAAAGCGAAAATTAGGCTCTTGAGATTCAGCAGCCACCTTGCCATCCAATTCCAACCGTCGTAACCGGGTAAGATATTTTCCTTTTTGGGCTGAGGCTTTGACCTGTTTGCGGGTGCCCGTCATGTTGTTCCGAATAAAGATGACATCTTTTTCCGGTTGCCATTCCAATTCGTTGCCTTTCATGACCAGGCCATCGCGCACATCGGTCGCGACGATATTGCCCCGCAGAAAAATCCGCTTGCCGTCTTGCAAAACCTCGCCACCATCGGCTGTGACTTTGACGATCGCTTTACCGTCTTGATAAAACTCACCGTTTGGCTTTTTGACTTTGGCTACTTTTTGGTCGCGGCTGTAGGTAGCTTGTTCCGCCTTCACTTTCCACCACAGTTTGCCTTTCTTATCAAAGTCTTCCAGGGTAACGGAATTGAAGGTGAGGTCGGTATCAAAATTTTCATTTTCGAGTTGTTGGGCATCCTCAGCCAGTTTTTTCTCAGCCCGATTAAAGTCACACCCACTCAGGCCCAAGGCAGCTACAAGCACCAAACCCCCAACGGTGGTAGCACTTACAAGTTGTTGGCGGCGCGATCGCCAGAACACAAGAAGATTCACCAAACTAGCCCACCCTTACAAAACCTTGGGTATTAGACCACAAAACGACAACAAAGTTTCGTATCCTTGGGACAGTTCACCTAACCGCAACGGAAAAACCCTTTGCCTAGTCACTATCCACATCGTCCAGCAACCCAATGCCCGACAGGGGCCGATAGGTATAGCTGCGTGAGGTCTTTTGGATATCTTCTTTGATGCTATCAAGATCGATGTAGCGATCGGCCACATTAATCAAGCTGTCGCTGGTCATTGATCGCAAACTCACGACCTCAACCCGCACCCCGCGATAGCTCACTGCATTCACCGCATAGGCCAAGTCCCCATCTCCGCTGACCAGCACAGCCGTATCATAGGAACCCACCAGCGACATCATATCAACCGCAATTTCCACATCCAAATTGGCTTTTTTGGAACCATCTGGCAACTGCACTAGATCCTTGGAAATGACGCGATACCCATTGCGGCGCATCCACAGCAAGAACCCCTGCTGCTTTTCGTTGGTGCGATCGACCCCAGTATAGAAAAAGGAGCGCAACAGCCGTGAGCCAGCCGTTAACCGACAAAGCAGCTTGGTGTAATCAATCTCAATGCCCAATTGGAGAGCCGCATAAAACAGATTCGAACCGTCAATAAAGATCGCAACCCGGCCACGATTTTCCAGCACCTGTTGCGGGGTAAAGACAGACTCGTTGCTCTCAGCGTCAAGATTGGACGTATGGTTTAACATGGCGTTACGGCCTCTTTTTTTATGAAAAAAAATATTGAAATAACAATTTTGGATGGAAAGGCGCTAATTAGAACTGGAAGGAGCCATTTCTAGTCGCTGAAAAACGGGCTTAGGCTCACCTAAAGGTTGGCCTGGGGGCAGGGTACCCCATTGAGCGTGGGTGGCAAACGGGACAACCTGGGCAATATTGGCCTGGGTGACAAAATCAGCAGCGAAACCCAATTGCTGGTAAATGTCTGTACTGATTTGAGGCACAATGGGGGACAGGAGGTAGGCGGCTAGACGCACCGCTTCTAGCACTGTGTAGAGGGTAAAGCTGACGTTTTGCAGCTCACCGCGTTTGTACAGAGTCCAGGGGGCTTGGTCATCAATAAACTTATTGCCGGCCCGCACGAGGGTCAAAATGGCCTCGCAGGCTTCACTAAACGCTAAGGCATTATAAGCGGACAAAACGCGATCGCTCAGGTCATAGCCGAGATCTTTTAGTGGATTGGCCGCAGGGGTGAACTCAGCGGCGATCGCCGGAACGCTCCCATCGCAATACTTATAGGCCATCTTCAACGTCCGATTGAGCAAATTCCCCAAATCATTCGCCAAGTCCGCATTCACGATGTTGATAAACCGAGTTTGGCTGAAATCACCATCCCGACCAAACTCAATCTCTTTCAAAAAGTAATAGCGCACGGCATCCGGCCCATACTGAGTTACCAGCGCAAAGGGATCCAGCACATTCCCCAGGGATTTCCCCATCTTTTGGCCATCTTTCGTGAGGTAGCCATGCCCAAAGACACGCTCCGGCAACTCCACCCCTGCGGACATCAACATCGCGGGCCAATACACCGCATGAAACCGCAGGATATCCTTGCCAATCAAATGGACGTTGACTGGCCACCAATGGGCCAATGCCGCTTCCAGGGTCGTGGGTTCGGCCTCGTCCAACAGCGCGGTGACATAGCCTAACAGGGCATCAAACCAAACGTACAGGGTGTGGTTCGGGTCGGCGGGAACCGGAATTCCCCAAGTGACGTTGACGCGGGAAATCGAAAAGTCCTGTAAGCCTTGGCTGACAAAGCTGAGCACCTCATTCCGCCGACTCGCAGGTTGAATAAACTCTGGGCGATCGGCATACAACCGTTCCAACGGTTCCTGATAGGCGGACAACCGGAAAAAATAATTCGCTTCATCGCGCCATTCCGCCGTTGTGTTGGTGTGGATGGGACAACGATGGTCGTCTAACAAATCCCGCTCTTCTTTAAACTCCTCACACGCAATGCAATACCACCCTTTTTGCTGACCCAGGTAGATATCGCCTCGCTCCCACACACGCTGAAAAAATTCTTTTACGATGCCTTCATGCCGGGGGTCGGTCGTCCGAATAAAGCGATCGAACCGGATCCCCAACAACTGCCAGAGGGCCTGAAACTGCTCAACGATCTGGTCGCAGTGAATTTGGGGATCACGGCCTGCGGCTTCTGCCGATCGCTGGATCTTTTGGCCATGCTCATCCGTTCCGGTCACAAACAGCACCGACTGACCCCGCAAGCGCTGGAACCGACTTAAGACATCAGCGGCGATCGTCGGATAAGCACTACCCATGTGAGGCAGCGCATTGACGTAATAGAGCGGCGTGGTAATAACGAACTGGTTTTTATGAACTATTGACTTTGCATTCATGGATAGGTAATGACATGCTCCTACATTCAACCAATCAGCTTAAGGAGGAGCCATTTAAGGTTAAACCGTTGCTTGTTAAGCTAGACCACTTAAAACAACCAAAAAACCGGGCAAGTCGCTGATTGGCTCTAATTTTGCGCTGTTATCCTAAAACACAGCCATCATAAGAATGATTTGTATTTTGATTACACAATTCTAAACGGAAGCTTGTGGCAACCAACCCTAGTAAATCTTAAGATAACCAATTATTTAAACCTCCCCCTTCATAAGGTCAGGAAACGCTTTAATCAGTTTTTTCTATCTTTAAGCATCATCTTAGCAAGTTTATTAATGTTACCGGGTGAGATAGTTTATCAGCGGTTGCAGCCCTGATGGTGCCGTTAACACCACAGCCGATCGCGCGATCGCTGACCAGTAAAACCGTGACTGCGATCGCCCCCAATTCACTGGGGCAGCCGAGGGCGGCGGAAGCGCTGGCAGCATTGGGGTCTCTCTATCTTAAGCCTGAGCCAACTTTATATCAAAAAATGTTAAGCCTTAAGCAGATGAAGTATTTCTAGGTTCTTTCAGTCCTTGTTTATTGCATTTGGGTTAGTCGTTTACTTATGCTTCCCACTCCGCCGCTAATTGCATCACGTTTGCTGCTATCTGGTTTGGGCACGCAGATGTATACGTATTATCAAGACCGGGTACCCAGGCAGGGGCCGGTCATCGTAGTGAGCAACCACCGCAGTTTTATGGATCCGCCCGTGCTGATCGCGGCGATGAATCGGACTGTGCGGTTTGCCTGTCATCATTACATGGGGCAAGTGCCGCTGTTGCGTGAGGCCGTCACCCGGTTGGGCGCGTTTCCGCTAGGAGCCCCAGAGGAACGGCAACAAAGCTTTTTTTATGAAGCTGTGCAGTTGTTGCAACGCCATCAGATGGTCGGAATTTTTCCGGAAGGAGCCGCGCCGATGGTGCAGGAGACTATGCCAACAATTGTTGGGAAATTCCAGCGGGGGTTTGCCCATCTGGCCTTGCGGGCACCGATTGATGATTTGGTGGTGCTCCCTGTGGCGATCGCCGCGCAACAGGAAACCGTCAATGCGGCCATGCCCCTCCGGGCGCTGAGTTGGTTTGATCCGTCCGAGCCGTTGTTCGACCAACCGGGATGGCATCCAATGGTGTTCTATCACCGGGTCAACGTGTTGTTTGGGCGGCCCCTGTGGATCCAGGCGAACCAGCGCGAGGCTTATCAGGGGAAACAGGCGCGATCGCTGGTGGCCGAAGTCACAGGTCAGTGCCAAGCCGAAATTCAACAGTTGCTGCACCAAGGACTTTACTGAGCCGCCCCGTGGTACAACCAAAGACAGCGCAATTCAAAACAGCGCAACCAAAAACAGGTGAGGCCGCGATCGCCCTGGGTTTACCACCGCCAACTGCCCCCAGCCCCAGCACAGCTCACTGCCCCTTGACCCTGCACGCCTTGCCTGAAGTTGGCCTCCACACGTTAGCGCCCGCCCCTTAGCGCCGCAAAATCGGAGCCTTTCAAGTTTCGCTATCATGACATCCCTGTGCCCAATCACGGGCTTACTGACTCTTTCCAAGCATCCTCATGGCTGATTTCCCAACCTGTTTGCTCACCCCCGGACGCCTGCAACCACACTTACCGTTATTCGTCTTTCTCCCTGGGATGGATGGCACCGGGCAGTTGCTCCGGCTACAAACCGAGGGGTTGCAAGCGGGGTTTGATGTGCGGTGTTTAGCCTTGTCGCCGACCTGCTTACCCAGTTGGGAGGAACTCGCTGCGGAAACCATTGAGTTGATTGAACAAGAATTGCAGCAATGGGGCGATCGCCCGGTCTATCTCTGTGGTGAATCGTTTGGGGGTTGCCTCGCGTTGAAAATCGCCCTGGCTCTTCCCCGCTGTCTCACTCGGCTGATTCTGATCAATCCGGCCTCTTCCTTTCGGCACCGCCAGTGGCTAGGCTGGAGCAGCTTGGTCACCAGTTGGCTCCCCAGCCCGTTGTATCGATTGTCTTCGGTGGCGTTGCTGCCCTGGTTAGCGGCCCTGGAACGCATGGCCACCCACGATCGCCAAGCCCTGTTGCACGCGGTGCAATCCGTTCCCCAAAAGACATCCATTTGGCGGTTATCGCTGCTGAACGACTTTGCCATTGAGGCGGCCCAACTATGCCAGATCACCCTGCCCACCTTGTTAATTGCGGGTGACATGGATCGCCTCTTGCCCTCAGTAGCCGAAGTTCAACGGCTGGCCCAAGCCTTACCCCAGGCACAAGTGACGTATTTGCCGGGAAGTGGTCATGCCTGTTTGCTCGAACAGGGCGTTAACCTCTACGACATTTTGCAACAGCAGCAGTTTACCCCCACGTCTTTGTCCTTAGAGGATGCGATCGCACCCCGTTAATCCATCTGCTCCGACGGGCATACTAAACTGCAACATCTGTCTTACCCATTGCCAATTCCCAGCAATTTGCTGTGGGCGAAGATGTGTACCTGTTGGTCGGCAGCACGGGAAAGACTGGCTGGTACTGGCTATGACACTTGTCACTGTCCGCCACCGCTAATTTGGGGTCTGGTCACAAAGACCACGCTCACCTGAGGCCCTTCTAACTGAGGCTTCCCCTAACAGGATTCATTGTTCACCTCTACATGTCGCGTTTCCTGACAGGCGAGAGCTGCTTTAATGATGTTCCCAACTTCCCTTCCCCTGTGCATCGCTGAGAGTGCCCCTTCACCCAGCGCGTGTCTCGCCCAAATTCTGGCGATGACCCCAAACCCACTTTTTGTGCTGAATGAACAACAACAATGGGTAGTCGTGAATGAGGCCCTGTGTCGCTGGTGCGATCGCCCCGCAGCAAGCCTCCTCACCCACCACAGTCGCCACCTGTTTACCCCCGCCGCCGCCCACCGCTTTCAAGCCTACAATGCGGTAGTCTTCGCAACTGGGGAAGCAACAGCCCAAACGGAAGTGTGGCAAACCCCAGAGGGGCGATCGCAAGAAATTATCATCCAGCGATCGCGCTTTTACGACCAAGACGGCACCCCCTTTCTCCTGGGTCTTTGTCAGCCAGCCGAGTCCGCGCCCTCCCTCGCAGTCGATCATGGCACCTTGCTTCAGGCCCTGCCCGATCTCGTCATGCGGATGACCGGCGAAGGTCTATACCTGGACTTTATTCCCACCGAGACCTTTCCCGTTTTTGGCGACCACAAACTCGTCGGGACAGAAATCTTCGGCACCTTGCCCCCGGAACTCGTGGAACGCCGAATGGACTACATTCAAACAGCCCTGGCCACAGGCGAACTCCAGATTTACGAACAGGAAATTTTAGTTGAAGGCATCCTGCGCACCGAAGAAGTCCGGGTTGTCGTCAGCGGCCCCAACGAAGTCCTAATCATTGTGCGGGATATGACCGATCGCAAACGAGTAGAATCAGCCCTCGCCGCCCTCAACGAAGACCTCGAAGCCCGGATTCAAGAACGCACCAATGCCCTCCGGGAAAGCGAAGCCCGCTGGCGCACCCTGGTTAACAACCTGCCCTTTGGGTGCTGGGCGGCAGATATCCAAGGCAAGCACATGATGCAAAACCCCGTCTCGCTGCGCCAATGGGGCAACCTCCTCGGCAAACGGCCCCAAGATCTAGACTTGCCTCCCAATGTTTTAGACCAGTGGCTCGACAACAATCGGCGGGTCTTGAATGGGGAAATCCTACACCACGAAAATCAGTACATTGAGCAGGGCCAGGTGGAATATTACCAGTCCCTCATGGCTCCAATCTGGGATAACAACGAGATTTGCGGCTTTCTAGGCGTTGACATCAACATCACCCAACAAAAGCAAATCGAGGCAGCGGTGCGCCAGCAAGAAAAACAATTGCAGCTCGTCCTGGCAAATATGCCCGTGATGATGACCGCGTTTGACGACCAGGGGTTGGTGCAAGCGTGGAATAGTGAGTGTGAACGGGTGACGGGGTATACCGCCCAGGAGATGATTGGCAATCCCGCTGCCCTGCACTGGTTATACCCCGATCCAGGAGTGCGGAAACGCTTGAAACAACGGTGGCGCACCTGGGGCAATCATTTTCGCAATCAGGAATGGCCGATCGCCTGTCGGGATGGGAGCCAGCGCACAATTTTGTGGTCAAATTTGTCGGCCCAGTTTCCCATACCGGGGTGGACGGGCTGGAGCGTTGGGATTGACATTAGCGATCGCAAACAGGTTGAGGAGGCCCTTCGGGCTAACGAAGAAAAAACCCGTGCCTTGCTAGAAGTCATTCCCGATATGCTGTTTTGTTTCGATCGCGACGGCGTCCACCTAGACTTTGCGCCCTCCAGCGAATCGGAACCGGCGGTCGCCCCTGACCTATTTTTAGGCAAATCGGTAGTAGAGGTGTTACCCACCAAACCTGCTCAACGCATTTTGAACGCCGTTCGTGCAGCCCTGGCCACCCAACAATTACAACGGATTGAATATCGGTTGCAGCTCAACGGAGTCTGGCACGACTATGAAGCCCGCATTTTAGCGATCGATGAGGAGCGGGCCTTATCCATTGTGCGGGATATTACCGAACCCAAAGCCCGCGATCGCCAACTGCGCGACTCCGAGCAACAGTTACGCCAACAAGCCCAAGCCTTAACGGCCACCCTCCAAGAACTCCAGCACACCCAAACCCAACTCATTCAAACCGAAAAAATGTCGAGTCTGGGGCAATTAGTCGCTGGGGTGGCCCACGAAATCAATAACCCCGTTAACTTTATTTTTGGCAACCTGACCTATCTCAATGAGTACATCCACAACTTGTTGCAGATGCTAGCACTGTACCAACGCCATTACCCAGACCCCGTTCAGGCCATTCAGCAAGCTGCCGAACAGTTAGATCTGGAGTTCATTGTCGAAGATTTGCCCAAAACGTTGCGGTCAATGCGAGTCGGTTCAGAGCGAATTCAGGGGATCGTTGCCTCGCTGCGGACGTTTTCGCGGATGGATGAAGCCGAGATGAAAGCGGTCAATATTCACGATGGCATCGACAGCACCTTGATGATTTTGCAAAGTCGCTTAAAAGGCAATACGAAACACCCCGAAATTCTGGTGCAAAAACACTATGCCGAGTTGCCGCTCATTGAATGCTATGCGGGGCAGTTAAACCAGGTGTTTATGAATGTGTTGGTCAATGCGATTGATGCGATCGCCGAAGGGGGCACGACCCAAACACCCACCATCACCATTACCACCGAGTGGCTTACCCCAGAGCAGATCGCCATTCGGATTGCCGACAACGGCCCCGGCATGACCGCAGCGGTACAAAAGCGGTTGTTTGATCCTTTTTTTACCACCAAGGCCGTGGGCAAAGGCACAGGCATGGGGCTTTCCATCAGCTATCAAGTGGTGACAGAGCGCCACGGCGGGCAGTTAACGTGTCACTCTGAATTGGGCCAGGGGACTCAGTTTTGCATCCAAATTCCGATCGCCCAATCACGGCCCCATACTCCCACGGCCCAGCCCGATCGCCCCCCTGCGTAGACTACGGACTTGGCTCCCCAGTCAGTGGCAAAGTTTTCGTGCAAACTGCGCGTTCCTGCTGATAATTGTTAGGGCATGGCAGGTTCCGCGCTCTTCGGCAACGTGATGGGGAGAATCGGGGATATGGCAAGTGGGGCGATGGCGGAAGCACAAAGCCAACGGGGGGCAAGCCAGCGGTTGCTGGTGGTGGCGTTGTGGCTCTTGTTGATGATTTTGGCGACAAAGGTATGGATCGGCTTCGCGACGCGATCGCTCAGCTTGCTGGCGGCGGCGTTGCATACCTTAGTTACGATTCTGAGTCTGGTCTTTAGCCTCTCGGCGATCGCCGCCACTAAACGGGGCACCCGCGAAATTTGGGGGCATGGCCGCTTAGAAGCCAGTCTTACGGTGTTAGTCGCCACCTTTTTGGGGATGATAGCCTGTGTTTTAGTGGGCTTCATCGGGGCACAAATGACCTGGTTTGCCTCGCCCTTGCTGCCCCCAGTCGCAATTGATCTGCCCCTTGTCCAACTCGTCGGCGGCATGACCACCCTGACGTTACTGTTGGGGATGGTGGGGCGCTACCAGGGGCAACTGTGGCAAAGCGCCAGCCTCAAGTTCAGCTTTCGGCAAAGTTTGCAAGACGCCGGGTTGATGGTCGCGATCGTCGGGGGCCTCTTTGGGTGTTTCTGGGGCTTTTCCTGGCTGGATCCGTGGTTAGCGTTGTTGGCCCTGGGGATCACGCTGATGGATGGTTGGCAAGTCGTCAACCAACAGTTACCTTCGATGATGCAACAAGTCGCGATCGCCCCAGAAGCCCTCGCCGCCATTACCCATCAAGTCGAAGGCATTTTGCATTGCTATGGCATTCGCTCACGGGGGATGGTGGGGCGGTTAGTCATGGTGGAATTACGGTTAATTTTGCATCCTGAATGCACCGATCTGGCAACCGCGATCGCCCGTCGCATCGAACGGCTGATCATCCAACACTATGGCCCCGCCAAAGTCCACATCTATTTCGACGGGCCACTCACCAAAACTCCTGGCGATCGCCCCACCAGCTAGCACCATCACCACAACACCTTTTCCGCTTCTTTCCGCACGCTAATATCCTGCACCGAAGACACCGTGAACAGCGGTTGGTGATTGGCATTGCGCACCAGCGACACACTAATCAACGTCCAAATCACCCGTCCCGACTTGTGAATAAAGCGTTTCTCAAAATGGCAATAGGGAATCTGATTTCCATAAAGCTGGCGGGTTATATCCTGGTCGTACTCCAAATCATCAGGATGGGTCAAATCGCGGTAAGTCAGTTGCAAAATTTCCGCCTCTTCGTACCCCATCATGCGGCAAAAGGCCGGGTTCACTTTAATAAACTGCCCGCGCCCCGGCGACGCCAGAGTCATCCCCACGGCGGCGGTATCAAAAGCCGTGCGGAACCGTTCCTCGCTCAACCGCAACTCTTCTTCGGCATGGCGGCGTTGCGTCACATCAATTTCTAAACTGTGGCACCCGTTAATCTGTCCGGCAGGGCCAAAATCCGGTTGCAGGGTCACTTCCAAATAACGCACCGCCCCCGTCGGGTCGGGTTGCTCCACCGTGTAAGTCACAAAGTTGCCTTGTAATGCGTGGTCAATGTGTTGGGCGATCCCACGGTAAGCCACTTCCCCCAGAATGCTGCGGATATGTTGCCCATAAAACCACTCGCGCGGGCGGCCAAACCGTTCTTCGTAGGTCTTGTTGACGAATTGATACCGTTGCTGAGGATCGAGGTAGGCGATGAACACCGGAAGAGCATCGGTGATGTGGCGGAGGGTGGTTTCACTCTGGCGGAGGGCTTCTTCCAGTTGTTTGCGTTCAGTAATATCTTTGGCGATCGTCAGCAAACATTGTTTCCCTTCCAGTTCAATGATTTCGGAAGAAACGAGCACCGTTAGGCGTTGGCCCGATCGCAGCCGAGTCGAAATTTCCTGGTTACTCGCCCGCCCGTAGGTGTTGATCAAGTGCATAAAGGTCTCGCGATCTTCTAATCGCTCCCATAGCCCGACCTCCACCGCCGATTTGCCAATCACCTCCGCTTTGGTCAACCCCGTCAACCGCAAAAAACTTTCGTTGACTTCGAGGTGTACCCCGTCGGGAAAGGATGTAATCAAGATGGGGTCAGGGCTGGTGCGGAAAGCGGTGGTGAACTTTTCGGTGGATTCTTGCAGAGCGAGACTCACCTGGTCAAAGGAAGCCTGCAAATGCTCAGACATTTCATTGAAGCTGTAGGCCAGCATTGAAATTTCGGTAATTGGGCTGTCTTCATCAATGGGGCCGTCGAGTTTGCCCAACATCAAATCCTGACTGGCACGACTCAGCCGCAAAATGGGCCGAACAATTTGTCTCGCGGTGAGCAGGGCGATCGCGATCGTGCCAACCAACGAGACTAAAGACAGCATCAACATAGACTCATAGTTGCGATCGATCTGGGCCGAAAAATCTGCTTCGGGCACAGCCAGCACCAGCCACCAGTCAAGGTCTTGGGGCGTCCGCCAAGGGCGCACATGGACAAAATATTCCTTACCCCGCAAAGAAAACCGCAACGGGGTTTTGTGGTGAAAGGCTTGCCAGCTATTCTCGTTGCGGTTGAGGTATTCAGCAGTATGGCGGGTAATGGTGTCTTTGCTTTGGGTCGCTTTGATGCGTTGCAGGGCTTGGTTGGGGGCGGGCACTTTGGGCGCGTTGGTCGGGCCAGGTTGAGAGCGAAACAGCAAATCCCCCACGGAACTGGCCACGAGGAACCCCTGGGAATCCACAATGAAGGCTTGACCGTGGGGACTGATATTCGTGGCTTCGAGGGCTTGGTTCACCGCCGACAGCGCAATGGATGCGCCTAAAACCCCTTGGGGGCGATCGCGCGGATCGTAAAAGGGCCGAACATACACAGCCGTAAGGGCAGGGCGATCGCGAGTTTGCAGGGGCGCAATATACCATTCCCCGCTCACCGCCGGTTGCTTGAGCCACGGCTCGCTATGGGCAGCGAAGAAAGCACGCTCCGGCAGTTTGCCATTTCCCCAAATCGTAATGGCGGAGGGCGCTGGGTCTGTCGGGGGCAACGAGGCCGTTGGGGCCAATGCTTGCAGGGCCTCGGCGATCGCGTCGGCAGTGGGTTGGCTCTGCGGTGCAACTGGCGCGGCAGACGGCACCACAAACTGACTGAGATTAGGCCGCTTGGTAATCACGGCAGTATCCTGCAAAGGCCGCGTGACCAAAAACGTCCCCAGTAGGGCTTGTTGATTATCAATTTCGCGGAGTTGGGCACTCCAATACCGTTCCACGGCCAGCGGATCTTGCCAATCCAACAGCCCAGCCCGAATCGCACTGGCGTTGTGATTGGTCATTTGAATCGGAATGCTTAATTGCTGCTGAATGCTGAGTTCGATGCGATCGCTCGCTTCATTCATCAAACGGTTCGCCAAATCACGGATCGCTTCTTGCCCATTGCGATACACAAAATAACCCGTCAGCCCAACGGCAGCCATCACCTCCACCACAAAGGGCACCACCAAGACCCAACTCAGCGGAATGTTGCGAGAATAACGCGCCAATTGACGAGGTAAAAAGGGTTTATTCACAGATTCAAAAAAGAGTTAAAAAGCACTGCATCAAAACCATCGAAACAAGCGACCGAACGCCCTTCATGGAGCTAGCCACAATCACCCCCGCCACGCCCGATCGCCGCGACGACAGCCTGTAGGGGTGCTCCCTCGCCGCAGAATGGCCCTAACCAAAACCTGGGCAGGATGAGGAAAAAGAATGAGGCTGGAGCCAACTCCCCTCCAGTCCGCGATCGCCATGTCCACAAAACTTGAAGTAACAACACGGTAATTCGGTGCTTGGGCTTCTGCCGTATACGTCATTGCGGGAGCCTCATCGTGCAAAGTTACATCGCCTGATCATAGCAATCTCAGCGAAAGCGCCAACAGAGTGGAATGTCTTAAGTTCAAAATTCCCTCTTCGGATAGAAGCAAAAAATCAATCTTTTCTGATTAATTATTCTGTTTTATCTTTGGCGATCGCCGCCGACTGTTGGGAAAGCACCAACACGGCCCTCCCCTCCTTTGCCGGCTAACCGACCGCCGAAGCCAACCCTGCCCGTCCCATAAACTCATTTTGCCCCAAACTACCATTTTGACCTGGAGATATCCATCAAAAGCGCGATCGCACATCCGCCAATCGATTGATTTTGCAGAGAATTAAACTCCGTAGAATGGCGACTAAATCTCCTAACACCTGAACAATTGTTCATATATAATGATGATTAGAACCCAATACAGGAGTTAACACCATGACGACCGTAACTCAAATGAAATGTGCCTGTGAGCAATGTCTTTGCATCGTCGCCCCCGAATCCGCCGTAGAAAAAGACGGCAAATACTATTGCAGTGATGCGTGTGCCAATGGGCATCCCAATGGTGCTGGGTGTGGTCACTCCGGCTGTGGTTGCTAGGCTCCTCACAGGGACTGACGATGGTGCCGCCAGGGAACCCAAAAGCCTGGGCCGTACCGCCATAGCAAAATCGCTAGAAGGGCAAACAGTTGATGCTCCTTCTAGCGATCGCGTTTAGTTTATTTCAATCCTGCATTAGCAGATGCACCGAAGCCGACCCAAACCTTGAGCGATGGGCAAGCTCCGCTACACCCAACTCGCCCTACAAGCTTGCCATCACTTCACGGGCAGCGGCCAGAGTTTGGTCAATGTCAGCATCTGTGTGGCTCAGCGAGGTAAAGCCCGCTTCAAACTGAGAGGGAGCCAGGTAAACCCCTCGCTCCAACATGCCCCGATGGAAACGGCTAAACTTGCTCAAGTCACAGGCTTTGGCGTCTTCGTAGTTGTGGACTGGCCCAGCGGTAAAGAAGAAGCCAAACATCCCACTGATATGTCCACCACAGGCCGCGTGCCCCGTTTCTTGCGCGATCGCCAACAGACCATTGGCCAGCCGTCCGGTGATCTGATCCAGATATTCATAGGTGCCCGGTTGGCGCAACAACTCCAGGGTTTTAATCCCCGCCGTCATCGCCAGCGGATTCCCCGACAACGTACCTGCCTGATACATAGGGCCAGCGGGAGCCACCATCGACATAATATCTTGCCGACCACCATAGGCCCCAACGGGTAACCCACCGCCAATAATCTTGCCCAGCGTTGTTAAGTCAGGGGTAATGCCAAATTTTTCTTGGGCACCACCGTAAGCAATCCGAAACCCAGTCATCACTTCGTCAAATACGAGGAGAGCTCCCTGCTCGCGGGTAATTTCCCGTAACCCAGCAAGGAATCCGGCATCTGGAGGAATAAACCCCGCATTCCCCACAACGGGCTCCAGGATGACCCCAGCAATTTCACCAGGATTTTCGTCAAACAACGCTTTGACCGCTTCGAGATTGTTGAAAGGCGCAGTCAAGGTATTGCTAGTGGTCGTTTTGGGGACTCCGGGAGAATCTGGCAGGCCCAACGTCGCCACCCCAGACCCCGCTTTGACCAAAAACATATCGGCGTGACCGTGGTAGCAGCCCTCAAACTTGATGATTTTGTCCCGCCCGGTAAAGGCCCGCATCAACCGCAACACCGACATGCACGCTTCGGTGCCAGAGTTGACAAACCGCACCATTTCAATGCTGGGGACGGCATCAATCACCATTTCGGCCAACACATTTTCCAGGGCACAGGGCGCACCAAAGCTGGTGCCTTTTTGGGCGGCTTCGCAGATAGCGTTGATCACGTCGGGGTGGGCATGGCCACAAATGGCAGGCCCCCAGGTACCGATGTAGTCAATATATTTGTTGCCGTCTACATCCCAGGCATAGGCCCCCTGGACGCGATCGAACACAACAGGCTGCCCGCCGACTGATTTAAATGCCCGGACAGGAGAGCTGACACCCCCTGGCATCATCTTCTGGGCCGCAGAAAAAATTTCTTCTGATTTGGTTGTTTTAAATGTGCTCGTAATCAATGGCAACTCCTTCAGGCTGTTTTCGTGTGTCCCTCAATGCATTGTGTAACGAGAGTTGTATCTTGGGTAGGGAATGTCAATCTAACGATACAAACGATCGCGAGAAAGTTGGGATAGGTTGCGATCGCTGAATATCAATTGCGATCGCGGCATCACTGCCCTAGTTCAATCGGCCCTGGGCGCGATCGCTCCGCCTTTCCCCTGGATCCGCCCAGCCTGGATCGCCAAGCAGACGGCCCAAACCAAGTCAAACCCGATTGGCACGAGCAGCACACAGCGCCTTAACGTCTATCTCCTATCCTCTCATAGGATCGTGGCCCCAATTCATCAGTGAGTAGCGCCAGGGCGTGGATTCAAGCTCCGAATCAGGCTGGCTAGGCCGTTGAGCCGCGTGCCGCTTGATATAGCCAAGCACCTTACGCATGTGGGCAAAGTCGCGATCGCTGTAGTCCGCTTTCTTTTTGCGGAGAATCTCCACAATGGTACGCCCCGCTTGGTGTCCAGTCGATTCGTTGCCATCCTTTTTTTGACCAGCAGACTGGGATTCTTCAGTCTCCAGCCATTGCTCTAGTTGCTTTGGGGTCAGGTTGACCGCGTGCCGAAAATCATGGATAAGCTGTTGGGTCTCGGTGGTCATGCTTAATCCTCCAGTTTTTTCAGTGCATCTGGCTTATGGGCCGCTTCCTTACCCGTTTTTTCGCTTTTGACGAGATACTGAGGATCCGCCGCTGAGGCGGCGACGTGGTGCCCTTTAATGTCAGTGGCCTGGGTCAATTTCCGCTGTACGATCCCTTCAGTTTTGCCGTTGGCGGTGTTCCATTGGACGCGATCGCCCTTGTGTAAAGCATCAGACATCATGTTGCCATGTGTGAAGAGTTTTCATCTTTACCATAAGCAAGGCCGATCGCCTCTTCGTCGGTCTTCCGGCAGAAGTCTGGCTCCGTCAGCAGACAGGCCGCATGACCCGGTTTGATCAACAATGCTTCTGCGATCGCCCCCCGCCAAACTTCCTTCGCCCCCACATGATAGAAATGGGCCTGGACTCGCTGTTCAGTTTGGGGCCAACACGCAGCGATATGGTCATTCTGGCGATATTGGTTGTGCAGCCACATCGAAACCGCAAACCCACAGGGCAAGGTCTGAACCGCCTGGGCCAAGGCTTCGGCATCCTGCTGTTCCCACGGGGTGCAGTAATCCGCATGACGACCGATATAGGGCGGGTCAAGATACACAAAGTCAGCCGCCGTCGCCTGGGCCAGGGTCGTCTGCCACGGCGCAATCTGAAACTCCCAATCGTGCTGCTGAATTTGCTGCGCCGCCCACTGCACCTGGTTGGCAATTTTGGTGATGTAGCGTTGGGAAAATCGCTGGGGCTTACGGCAAAACGGCACATTAAAGTGGCCCTGGCGGTTAAAGCGCATTAACCCGTTGAAACACGCCCGATTGAGAAACAAAAAATCCAGCGGGTCTTGGGTTTGGTTGAAGCGATCGCGCACCGTATAGTAATAGTCCGCCCCGATGGCACCCAGGCGTTGACCTTCCTGGTGAAGATAGTGCTGGACGGTCGTGCGGGTAATCTGCTGCTGTTGAATAGCCTGATAAAACCGAATGATGTGAGGGTTACTATCCGCCAGCAGCGCCCGCGCCGGAGCCAGATTAAACGCCACCACCCCCGACCCCAAAAACGGCTCGACCCACCGACCGGGCGATCGCCCCGCCCATCGAATTTGACTGGCGATGAACGGCACTAGCCGAGTTTTAATACCCTGGCATTTGAGGGGTGGCGTACGGACAGGGTGGACTTGCTGGGGAAAGGAGGACATGAGCCAAGGGGGTGCGATGATGGAAACAACCAGAACAAAACCATTGGCACGGGAAACCAGAGGGTATCGGCATAGGCTAAGATGTGGGCTTTGCCAATCTGGCGGTGAGTTAAGTCTGGCAACGAGTGAAGAACGTAGTGAGCATGACAAGGGACAACGACGGGATGGAGTTACACGAATTACAGCAGGCAGTACCCGTTGAAGCTATTAAATATGACGATCGCGGTTTGGTGCCGGCGATCGTGCAGGATTATCTCGATGGCACCGTGTTGATGATGGCCTGGATGAACCAGGAATCCTTACAAAAAACCTTGGCCACAGGGGAAACCTGGTTCTGGAGTCGATCGCGGCAACAACTTTGGCACAAGGGCGAAAGTTCCGGCCATTTGCAACATATCAAAGCCATTCGCTACGACTGCGATAGTGACTGTTTGCTCATCACCGTCGAACAGGTCGGCGACATTGCGTGCCACACGGGCGAACGGAGTTGCTTCCATCAAACCGACGGGCAGGTGGCCCCGCCCCTTGCCGATACCCTCTCCCAGGTATATGCCGTGGTGTGCGATCGCCGCGACCACCCTAACGACAGTTCTTATACCTGCAAACTGTTGGCCGGAGGCGATAACAAAATCCTCAAGAAAATCGGCGAAGAAAGTGCCGAAGTGGTCATGGCCTGCAAAGACAATGACCCTGACGCGATCGCCGGAGAAGTGGCCGACCTGTTTTACCACACCCTGGTCGCCCTCGCCCATCACCAAGTTGATCTCAAAGCGGTGTACCGCAAACTGCAAGCACGCCGCCGTTGAGCCTCCAGCGACTTCAACCGCAAAAGCACGGACAGCAACCCAATTTGGCGTTATAGTAAACGGCGATCGCACTTGCTGAGCACCAGAGTACCCGCGATCGCTGCTCGGGCTACTAAACGCAACGGAGTTTGCCGCCCATGCGTATCATGCGTTTTTTTCGCTTTTTTCGATATCTCACGTGGAACACCCTCCACGAAATTATTGTCCGCTCCGGTCGGCAGCGGCTCCCCGGCTTGGCGGCTGAAATTGCCTACAATACAACCCTGGCCATGTTTCCAGCGATCGTCATGTTGCTCACGGTTGTCGGCATGGTCGGCTCATCCCAATCCACCCTAGAAGCCGTCAGCCTCCAACTCAGCCGCTATGCCCCAGAAGAAGTCCTGGAGTTGATCACACGCTTCCTCCGGGAACTGAGCCCCGCCAGTAGCCAAAGTCTTTTTTCCATTAGCTTCATTGCCGCTGTGTGGGTCGCCTCCGCCGCTGTGGGCTCCGCCATGAACGCCCTCGATTACATTCATCGCGTGCCGCTCCGGCGCAGACGCCCCTTTTGGCAAAACAAGCTGATTGCGATCGGCCTCACCTTTGGTACCATTCTGCTGTTGGTTGGAGCCTCGGTGTTGGTATTCGTCAGTGATTTTGTGATCAAGTTTGTCGCCATCCAGGGCGACCAGCTAGCCCAATCTCTGGGCAATAAGTCCGACTCAATGGCCTCCGGGGTGTTGACTTTTTGGGCCAAGCTCAGCACCCCCATTTCCCTGGGTATGGTGGCCTTGGCCTTTGCATTTATCTATCGGTTTGGGCCAAGTCTTCGCCGTCGCGGCACGCCACTCTTACCAGGGGCAATTTTAGCGACGATTTTTTGGGCGCTTTTGTCTGGGTTGTTCCGGCTGTATGTCTCTAACTTTGGGAATTACAACCGTATCTATGGGGCCGTTGGAACGATCATCATCTTGTTAATCTGGCTGCAACTCAGTGCCCTGGCCATGCTGATTGGGGCGCAGTTAAACGTGACGGTGGGCGATGCAATGATGGCCCAAAAACGGCAACGGCGATCGCTAGCGTATGTTGCTCACGACGGCCAACACCAAACAGGCGAAGATCAGCGCCCACAGGAACAAACCGGGAACGAAGCCGAGCAGTTTTAGCCCACGCAAGACCCACACGAATAAGGTCAGGCCGAGTACAACCCAAAACATCAGCGTGGTTGGCTTGAAGCGTCTAATCACAACCGCAACCATCCTCCTTAGACATCGCCTCAATCATAGTCGCTAGAACGGGCGATCGCGGCGCGGCACACCTACTTCTGGCTACTCCGTAAGCCCCCAATAATGCCAATCCCAACCGCGAGTAACACCAGCGCCCACGCCACATAGTCAGGAATTGCTGGCAACCAGCCGAAGCCCTTCAGCAAAATCAACACCGCCATGATCACCAGTAAAATGCCCAGCGTGTAAAGGGTGATGGTAATTACTAGCCGCCAAAGTCCACTCACAAATTGCTTCCTACTCACGTAAAACTACGGGCATTTCCACTCAAGATTCTCTAGATCTTCACATTCGTCGGCATTCTTACGCAACATTTTTAGCGGGGATCGGAGTAGGCTTTTGAGAGAGTAGATCCCCGCGTCGGCTCGATCTGACCCGTTCTTTCGATCGCGGCGTTGATTTCGTCAAGGAGTACCGAACCAGCATGATGGCTTCCACTGCACTGAGCGATCGCAACACCGTGTTCTTGGGCACCGCCCCTACCCTTCTGCAAGGGGAGATCACCCTTGAGACTGCGGCCCACACGGCCTGGGGCGCGGCGGTCACCGCCCAAATGTACCTCCCCCGCGAGCGATCGCAGGTTTGGCAGCAAATCACTGATTATCCCCGCTGGATTCACTACTTTCCTGACATCACCCAAAGCCATTTACTCCCGCCCACTTCCCCATACTCAACCAGCAAACGGTTATACCAAGCCGCCAGCAAAACCCTCCTATTTTTGACCGCCCACGTCGAAATTTACTTAAAAGTCTTAGAAACCCCCAAACAATCCGTTGAATTTCACTTAGAATCAGGCAGTTTTCGCGATTTTACCGCCCGCCTGCACTTGCAAGATTTTGCCACTGGCACCGTGTTGACTTACCACGTCCAAGCCACTCCAACCATTCCAGTTCCCAGCCCCTTGATTCAACAAGCAATTCACTTCGATTTGCCCACAAATATGCGCACAATGCGGCAGGCAATTTGTCAATAAATTCAGCTTGCAAACGGGTGGCAGCGATCGCCCCCAGCGTTCCCACGGCATACAGCGCAGCGCGATCGCCCAGCCCCCGCCCCCGCAGGCACCATCGTTTCTCCCCACAAGATTGAGCCCGCAAAATTGACGCTCGGCCAATCGAGCGCACGCCCCAAGAGGAAGCCCGCGATCCACTATTATTTAAAACGCGATCCACTATTATTTAAAATAGAATTCATTGCAAAACTTTTTTGCTTGTCTTAAATCGCATCAGTTAAGGCACAACTTTTCGGGATGCTTAACCTTCTCTTTACTGAAGAAAGGTAGTGTTGTGATGTCGCATTTTGAGAACACGAGGTTATGGTTTCCTTGTTGAAGGTAAATCGTTGGGTATTTTCAGCTTCAGCCCTAGCTCTAGCAGTTGGTTTGGGATCTTGCGCTCCGAGTTCCACTGCTCCCTCAGGGTCGGGGAACGCAGGCGGTACAACCATCACGCTGAGTGGTGCTGGCGCTACTGCACCAAACCCTGTCTACCAGCGTTGGTTTGCTGACTACAACAAGGAGAATCCGAACGTCCAAATCAGCTATCAGTCCGTTGGTAGTGGTGCAGGCATCAAACAGTTTTTAGCCGAAACCGTTGACTTCGGTGCTACGGATGCCCCCCTGAAGGATGACGAGCGGTCCAAGTATCCGGCTAGCCGAGGTGCAACGCCCATCCAAATCCCAACCACGGGTTTATTCATCGTCTTTGCTTACAACCTGGATGGGGTTGAAGACCTTAAGCTCTCGCGGGAAGCTTATTGTGGGATTGTCGATGGCTCCATCAAGAGCTGGAACGATCCGGCGATCGCCGCTGCCAATCAGGGTGTCCAACTCCCCGATCAGCCCATCGCCTACGCCTACCGCTCAGATGGAAGTGGCACCACCTCAATCTTTACCAGCCACCTCGACGAAGCCTGCCCCAACTGGAAAGGCGGAGCCGGTAAGTCCGTGGAATGGCCAACTGGGACGGGTGCCAAGGGGAACGAAGGGGTAACCGCCCAAGTTAACCAAACCAAAGGCGCAATTGGCTATGTAGAATATTCCTATGCCAAAGAAAATGGCCTGAAAATGGCGACACTGGAAAATAAAGCGGGCGAATACATCAAGCCGACCCCAGAAGCCGCCGGAAAGGCTCTAGAAGGAGTTGAACCAGACAGTAAGTTTGTGGTGTCCGTGGCCGACCCGGCTGACAAAGCGGCTTACCCAATCGTAAGTCTGACGTACCTGTTGCTGTACAGCGAATACGCCGATGCAGCCAAAGGCGAAGCCATGAAAAATCTGGTGACCTGGATGATGAAGAGTGGCGGAACCGCTGCTGGCGAACTGGGTTACATTCCCTTGCCTGCATCAATGCAAGACAAAGTCATTGCTCAAGTTGGCAATATCAAAGTTGCTTCTGCCAAATAAGTGCTCATGATGCGAACCCCTCCAAGATCTACCCGACTGGAGTGGTTCGCATTTCATCTGGTTCAACGCTCACAGTTTGAAACTTGTCCAAATTATGCCTGGATGCGTCCGGGTTGTTGTAACGGTCTGTAGGTTTTTTCAATATGGCACCCGTAAGTAACCACTCTGAATCCATGACTTGGCGGCGGACTGGCTTGTCTAAGATTTTGGATAAAGGCTTTGCTTGGGGGACCGCAGCCTTTGCCGTGGGGGTTGGCATCACCCTGTTGGCGATCGCCTTCCAGGTTGGACTCCAGGCCATTCCCGCGATTCAAGAATTTGGGGTTGGCTTCCTGATTAGCAGCCGTTGGAACCCCGTTGAAGATATCTATGGCGCGTGGACGCAGATTTACGGCACTATCTTCACGGCCTTTCTTGCCTTATTAATTGCTGTGCCCATTGGCTTAGGTGTGGCGATCGTCTTAAGTGAAGACTTTCTGCCCCTCCAAGTCCAACGGCCTCTCGTCTTCATGGTCGAACTCCTCGCCGCCATCCCCAGCGTAATTTACGGGTTGTGGGGCATTTTCGTTCTAGCGCCGCTCTTGCAAGGCCCCTCCATGTGGCTCTACGAAAACTTCTCCTGGCTTCCCCTCTTTAGCACCCCCCCCACCGGCAGAGGCATCTACATCTCATCGTTGGTCTTAGCCATCATGGTTTTGCCCATCATCGCCGCTATTTCCAGGGATGCCCTTATTGGTGTTGATCCGCAATTGCGGCAAGCGGCTTACGGGCTGGGGGCCACTCGATGGGAAACCCTGTTTCAAGTCATCATCCCCGCTGGAGTGTCCGGCATCATCGGCGGCGTCATGCTAGCCCTCGGACGAGCAATGGGTGAAACAATGGCTGTCACCATGCTCATTGGCAACTCGAGCAACCCCTCCGCTTCTCTGTTTGCCCAAGGCTCGACGATTTCATCCCTCCTGGCTAACCAATTTGCTGAAGCATCCGGGCTCCAAGTCGCCTCCCTCATGTATGCGGCCCTGGTGCTCTTTGGGTTGACCCTATTAGTCAACATCTTGGCCGAAGTCTTAGTCCGCAAGGTGTCCTTGCACAAACCCTAACCCCCACAGCCACGGCTCAACGCACGGCTGTTGTGCGCCCCCACCCTATTCCCTCTCTGCCTCCGCCCTTGACTTTGTTGCTCGACCGCCTGAATCTCTTTACCGCAAGTTATGACTAACCCGGACGTTTCCAGTTCTACACCGACGACGCGACGCAGTCTCAAACGCGCCATCACCACCAAAACAATTGTTTCCCAGGGCATGACGACGCTGGCTTTTGCCTGCACGCTCTTGGCATTGATTCCCTTAGTGGCGGTGCTGTTCTACGTTTTAGCCAATGGGATACAGCGTCTGGGGCCGCAGGTCTTTCTTGAACTGCCACCTCCGCCCCGCCAACCCAGTTCCGCTGATTTCGCTGCGGGTGGGTTTGGCAATGCGATCGTGGGCACCTTTATGACCGTTGGGTTAGCCTCTGTATTCAGCATTCCCTTTGGGATTTTGGCTGCGGTGTTTCTGTCTGAATTTGCCCGTGGGACAAAGCTGGCAGAAGGGATCAACTTTTTTACCAACGTCTTAAGCGGGGTGCCCTCGATTGTGATGGGGGTATTTGCGTATAGCCTCATTGTGGTGGCGACGCGCTCTTACTCAGCTATGTCAGCGGGGATTGCGCTGGCGGTGTTGATGCTACCCACCATTGTTCGCACGTCAACCGAGGCGCTGGAATCTGTGCCCAATGAACTCCGACAGGCGGCAGTGGGCTTGGGGGCAAGCAACTATCAGACGGTGTTGCAGGTTGTGCTGCCAGCAGCGGTGCCAGCCATCATCACCGGGGTTATTCTGGGCGTGGCACGGGCAGCGGGGGAAACGGCTCCGGTGATCTTTACCGCCTTGTTCAACAATTTTTGGAACTTTGATGCCTGGAAGCCAACGGCGACGCTTTCCGTTTTAACCTACAACTATGCTGTTACTCCCTATGCGAACTGGCAACAGCTTGCGTGGACAGCCTCCCTCGTGCTTGTTGCGATCGTGCTGCTAGCTAATATTTTGTCGCGCTGGATTGCATCTCGTCGTTAGGCTTCCCGTTTGGGTTGCTGGCTTGAGGCTGGATGGTCTGCGTTGGGCTGTGCAGTGTCAAACCAAGATCGGTTTCAGTTCTCTACTCTTGTTTTCGCGATCGCATCTGTCCTTTCTCGACCAACTCATTTTTCACTACCATCCGCTCATGACTTCCCATCTCCAAGACCACGCCGTCCACACTGAAACTGTCTTCCAAACCCAAGATCTCAACATTTATTACGGCGATTTCTTGGCCGTCCGAGATATCAACATAGCCATTCCCAAGAACGCCATTACTGCATTCATTGGGCCATCGGGATGCGGCAAAAGCACGGTAATTCGCTGTTTTAACCGTTTGAATGACCTGATCAAGTCCTTCCACATTGATGGCACGATTTATTATCATGGCCAAGATCTTTATGCCCCCGATGTTGACCCGGTTGAGGTGCGGCGGCAAATTGGTATGGTGTTCCAAAAGCCCAACCCTTTCCCCAAAACCATCTATGACAACATTGCATTTGGGCCACGCTTGCTGGGTTACAAAGGCGACATGGACGAACTCGTTGAGCGATCGCTGAAAGGTGCGGCTTTGTGGGAAGACGTGAAAGACAAACTGAAAGCCCTTGGGACGGATTTATCCGGCGGTCAGCAACAACGGCTTTGCATTGCCCGGGCGATCGCAGTGCAACCCGAAGTCATCCTCATGGATGAACCTTGCGCCGCTCTTGACCCCATTTCGACCCTAAAAATCGAAGACCTGATGCAGGAACTCAAAGAAAACTACACGATCGTCATCGTGACCCACAACATGCAACAGGCATCCCGCGCCTCTGACTACACCGCCTTCTTTAATGTGCAAGCCAACGAAAAAGGGCATCGCACCGGCTACATCGTCGAGCACGATCGCACAGAAGTCATCTTCCAAAGTCCCAAGCACCAATCCACTCAAGAATACGTCAGTGGTCGCTTTGGATAAACCCAACGCCCCTTCCACCGCTTCCAGCCATACCAGCCCCAATCCTGACGAATAGCCGCGATCGCAGAACCGATGCGATCGTGGCGCTCTGCCTCGGCGCGATCGCAGAACCATCCTGGCCAATAAGCACTGCCTACCCAGCCAACCGCACACGCCCACCAAACCTCGTCCCCCCCACGGCGACTGGACTTCAGGACTTTAAGGAAAAGTGTCTGATCAGGCACCAAATCACGTTAGGATAATTGCAGATCTTTCACATTCGCAAACAAACTTTGCAAACCAAAGTGAAAGCTGAGGAAAGATGCCGTTACTTGTGAAAAAATATGAAGCGCTACTGGTCACGCCTACTTGCATTGGTTCTGGTTGTCTGCATCGGTTTGATGGGGTGTTCGGCAGCACCAGACGGAACGATTAGCTTGACAGGCAGCTACCGCGAGGACACGTTGACTGTAATTAATAGCCTCAGAAGTGCGCTTCAGGCTCCTGACAACACCCCAGAGCAAACTGCGGCCCAAGCCCAAGCTCGCAAGCTGATTAGTGATTTCTCCTCCCGTTATCGTCGGGATACTTCTTTAATCAAGCTGCCGTCCTTCACGACAATGCAAACCGCCTTGAACTCCCTCGCCGGACACTACAGTTCCTACCCTAACCGGCCCGTTCCAGCCAAGCTCAAAGAGCGGCTGGAAACAGAATTTAAGCAAGCTGAACTTTCAATCAATCGGGGCGCTTAACTGCCTCAATTCACGGTAAACACAGTAAATCCCGAAGTCACATTCATGATTTCGGGATTTCTTCGTAAAAATAGAGCAACGCCAATCAGCCCCTAGCGCTGATGAGCGATCGCCACAGCTGGTTGGTCTGCCGCCACTGGCGCTTCATCCGTTGGCTTTAGCAATCCGTTCAACAACGAGGCCGGACGCTGGCGATAGGGCCACGCAAACGCATGACGAAACGCCGCATCCTGACAGGCTTGCAACTCTTCAAAACCAATAATGTCGCAGGTCAGCAAGTTTTCATACTCAAACGGCAACCGGACATTATGCAAGCCAGCATTATCCGTGCAAATGGCAATGTCTACCCCCGCCTCAAAACATTGATCAAACACCGTTCTGAGTTGAGCAATGTCAGCTAACGTCCCCGTTTTTAGATAGGTCGTGGGACAGACTTCAAGACATTGGTTGCGTTCCGCCACTTGGGGCAGCAAATGAGGATAGCGCAGGGGAATTTGAATCCCGTGGCCAATTCGCATTAAGTAGGGGAGCAAAGCTTCATGACACCCTTCGCGGGTTTCATACAGATGGCCCGTGGTCTTCAAGCCCAGCGATCGCGCATAGGCATACAACTCAACGAATTCATCCAGGCGATCGCCATAGTGGTTGTCCCCCCCGGCCACATCTACCGCACACACATATTCCCGAAACTGCGCCGCCAACTCCACAATCGCCCGGTTCACCGTATAGGGCAACTTCGAATGCATACACAAAATCTGACTGGTCACAATCGGATATTCCGATTGCTGGCTGGTTTCGCCCACAATTTGCACGATCTCAGCCATCGCATCAATCCGCTGATTTTGTGTCAACGTATCCGGCGTGCGCAAATAAGGAGTGTAGCGCAGTTCCAAATAGGCCAAATTTTCAAAAATGTACGCCCCTCGAATCAGCCGATAAATGAAGTAGGGCAACGCCTGCGCCGTTTGCACACTTTCCACTAAAGTGTGGAGTTCCAGATATTCATCCAGCGTATTGCGAGGCCGAGTATAAAAATCCTCAAACTGGCCATAATCTGGAAATCGCTGCACCAATTCTGGTTGATGTTGTTGGAGATAGCGCCACAACACACGAGGTACAACCGATCCACCTAAATGCCGATGTAATTCCGCATATAAAGCCACGACAACCTCTTCTGACGAGAAACAACAAATTGATGAACCGAGCCAAGTCAACAAACGACCAAAGTGCTCGCCCTTCGCCTCAGAGTTACCGGACCCGTGCGTGGCCCCTCGAAGACAAATCCGCGACCAAGCTTGAACAAAATCGGGAATCAGGTCGCAACAAGCCCTAATCCCCCCACAGAAACACACGCCCAAGCAGGAAATGAATCCTGAACCGTAAAGTTGTTTGAAGTATCTTACTTCAATGATAGAAAGTCTTTATGAAATCTGCCGCACATCTTGAGAATATGCAATTGGCATCTGCGTGATAGGGTGCTTGTTGGTGCCAGCCCTCGCGATCGCCCGTCCCAAGGACATCCAACAAATCAATTGACACATGTGCAGCAAAGCCAGGATAATAAACGTTTGTGCAAACTCTTAAGTTTTTAAAAAACCTTGGCTAACGTTATCGTCATTGGTGCCCAGTGGGGCGATGAAGGGAAAGGAAAGATAACAGATCTGCTTAGTAAGTCTGCAGATGTCGTCGTTCGCTACCAGGGCGGCGTTAACGCAGGGCATACGGTTGTCGTTCAAGATCAAACCTTTAAGCTACACCTCATTCCTTCAGGAATCTTATACCCAGAGACCGAATGCATTATCGGCGGCGGCACAGTCATCGATCCCAAAGTCTTAATCGATGAACTGGATCAAATCGAAGCCCTCAGCGTGTCCACCGATAACCTCATCATTTCTGAAACTGCCCATGTAACGATGCCCTACCATCGCATCATTGACCAGGCATCAGAAGAACGGCGGGGAGAACACAAAATTGGAACGACCAAGCGGGGCATTGGCCCGACTTATGCGGATAAGTCCGAACGCACCGGGATCCGCATGATCGACCTGATGGATCCGGATACACTGCGGAAAAAGCTACGGTGGACGGTCGAATACAAGAACGTCATTCTAGAGAAACTCTACAACGTCGATCCCCTTGATCCCCAAGCGGTCATTGACGAATATCTGGTTTATGCTGATCGCCTTCGCCGCCACGTAGCCGATTCCTCCTTACGGATTTACGAAGCCATTCGAAGCAAACGGAACATCCTCTTTGAAGGGGCCCAGGGCACTCTGCTTGACCTCGATCATGGCACCTACCCCTACGTCACCTCCTCCAACCCGGTCGCTGGTGGCGCTTGTGTGGGCACGGGCGTTGGCCCCACGGTGATCGATCGCGTCATTGGGGTTGCCAAAGCCTATACAACGCGGGTTGGGGAAGGGCCATTCCCGACTGAGTTGCATGGCGAAGTGGGGGAAGCGCTGTGCGATCGCGGGGCCGAATTTGGGACGACCACTGGGCGGCGGCGGCGGTGTGGCTGGTTTGACGCTGTCATTGGCCGCTATGCAGTGCGGATCAATGGCTTAGACTGTCTCGCCATCACCAAACTGGACGTCCTTGACGAAATGGACGAAATCAAGGTTTGTGTGGCCTACGAAGTGGACGGCGAACAAAGTGGCGACTTCCCCAGTAACTCCCGCAAATTTGCTCGCTGCCAGCCCGTGTACAAAACCGTACCCGGTTGGAAACAGTCCACCGCAGACTGTCGCAGCCTGGAAGATTTGCCAGAGCGAGCTTTAGACTACCTCAAACTGCTGGCAGAATTGATGGAAGTCCCGATCGCGATCGTCTCTTTGGGAGCCAGTCGGGATCAAACGATCATCGTTGAAGATCCCATTCACGGGCCAAAGCGAGCTTTGCTATATTCCAACGGCTCCCCCCACCCGACGACCTCGAACCAAACACTGCAAGCGTCTTAAGGCCATGCCAGGGCCAATCGCTGGGCGATCGTTTGGACAAATTTTGACTTGTTTGATCTGACCTAATCATTTTTATCTCTGACTTGCGAACGACTATGGAACTCACGATTGAATGTAAGCAACGCCCTGCAGGCAGTAAGCCTAATAGCCTCCGCCGCGAAGGCTTCCTTCCAGCGGTTTTGTATGGCCACAAGGGCACAGAATCTCTGTCTTTAGTGATGGAAGCTAAAGCTGCTGAAATCCTCTTGCGGTCTGCATCCATTAACAACACCTTGGTACAAGTCAAGGTGCCAGAACTATCCTGGCAAGGCCAAGCGTTAATTCGCGAAGTCCAAACCCATCCTTGGCGGGGCTATCCCTACCATGTCAGCTTTTTTGCTGTAGCGGATCACGGCAGCTTGGAAGTAGATGTACCCATTAACTTTGTGGGTACACCCAAAGGGGTACGGGAATCTGGGGGTTCCTTCGATCCTTCAATGGCTTCTTTACACGTTAAATGTATCGCTGCCCAAATCCCCGAAAGCATTGATATCGATGTATCGCACTTGGGGAGTGGCGAATCCTTAAGTGTTAGCCAGATCGTGCTGCCACCCGGAGTGGAAGCTCAAGACGACGGCGATCGCGTGGTCGCAACGGTCATGGCGGGCAAGGGTGGCGCAGGCGAAGACGGAGCCAGTGCCTAAGTCAATTTCTGGCCGTTTGGGGAGTCGGCGATCGCGGAACCCCCAAACCCAACCCGTGGCGACGTTATCAAGGCACAATCCAATACCTTGCCGATCCATTTGGATCGCAGCTTAAACCATTAACCAGGGCCTAGTTCCCTGGTTTTTCAGTTTTGGGCGGTGGAGCCGCAACCCACAACACCGATTTAACCGCCCGTTCCACCGGCACCCCCGCTTCACTAACCTGCCCATAAAATAGCTCCCCCTGGTAATACATCCCAGCAGAACTCCCCCCATCCAAATTCATCGCCTTTACGGCCCCCTGCTCTCGCAAAATAGCCGCCAACTCCGGTAACGTCACCCCCGACGATCGCCCCTGCCCTGGAATTTGAGCTGCCATCACCAGCAACACATCACCATTAGCCAGAATGCCAACCGCTGATCGCGCATTAGGACGCTGATAGCCCAGCGCATCCCGCACCAGTTGACCATTTTGCACCTCAATAAAGCCCTCGATCGCCGCAGTATCAGTGGGTAACAGTTGTGGCCCACCCCCAATCGCCGCTTCCACCTGACAATTCGTTGGAGGCAACGCTTGGCGTAACGCAATATCGTATACCGTCGCCCCACCACATCGCAGTTGACGAAACTCACTTCGGTTCAAAATCTTATCCAGATAGGGCACCAAGTCAGGATTGCCCATCAGCCGTTCGTTCGCTTCGGGCTGGCCCACTGACCGACCCTCAATCAGGATTGGTGAGGTGGTTTTTTGGTTCACCGGGTCAAAAAATCCGGCATTCAGCACCGCGATCGCCCCCTTTTTCACCGCAAACTGCTCCACAGTCTGAAGTTGGTCAGCCGCAGCCACCCGAACCGTAAACTGGCTTTGCGCTGGCACCCGCAAGATATGCACCACGGCCTGGGGCGATCGCTGCAACGAATACGTCAACTTTGCCGTTGGGCTGGGTGTCGGCGTTGGCGCTGGCGAAGCCACCGGAACCTCTCCGACCGAGGCTCCTCCCACCCCACTACAACCCGTCAACACCACACTCACCCCCAGCCCCCAGCCCCAGTTCCAGCCCAGTCCCATCCGATCCTGCCCTACACGCAACACACCTTTCTCATAATAAAAAACCCTGCCACCTGGCAGGGCAATTCCCGTGCAGAAGATTCTAGCGTCAATGCAACTTCAGCAATCAACCAAGTGGCTTTAGAGACTGGTTAGAAATCCGATCAAGCCCTGGCCAGTCAAGCCTTCCAGCAACAGCAAAGCAATAAAACCCAGCATCGCCAACCGTCCATTTAGGCGCTCCGCTTGTGGATTGAACCCAAACTGCGACTCGTTAGAGACGTACATCTTCGGCTCTACTGCGTAAATATTCTGTCTACCTTGCTCTTCAGTGACAATACCGCCTTTCATATTCAGTCCTCTTAAATCAATTTGATTGCGTTATGTTAAAAATTGTAACAAATCTGAAACAAATTGCAAGGTTCGCCCCCAGCAGCCCAGACCAGCATCAAGGGCGATCGCGTTCCCCACCCGGCTTCCCAGGGCTAATCGCCAAAACGACCCGCGCAAAATTGCTTTTCTGTGAAACAATGGACAGACTTATGCCGTGTTTTCTTCCACACTGAACCATGAGTCAACTTCTCAAGTTTCTGCTTTTTGCTCCTACTGTTGCGAGTTCCGTTCTGTCCCTGGCTGTGTTTGTCCAACCCGCCCACGCCGACGCAGAAAAGTGGGTGCCCGTTTCCGAGAACCTGGCCTGTGTCCGCACCTTTACCCGCGAGCCGAAAAAACTCACTTGCAAACGGCTAAACACTCAAGCGGAAAGTACTCCCCAAGTGATTGATCTGGAAGCAGAACGGGAGAAAGCGAACTACGTGGATGATCGCCTCCCGAATGGGGAATTCCCCGACACGTTTGAAATGACCGACGACGAAAGTAACGCCGCTGTAGCCTTATTCGGTTGCGACTGCCCCACCTGTGTTCGGGCAATTCGGCACTTGCGATCGCTCTCCGCCTAGAGCCTAAGCCGCATCCTGAGCTTTGGGTGCTGTGCGATCAGCTTCCATCTCCAACAACGTTTGCAACACAAAGCGTTTTGCCTGCAACTTCCACCCATAGCGTTGTAGGGCGATCGCGATCGCGCCCCCGCCCACCGTCGCAATCAAATCCAGCGGCTGCAACATCGAAATGCCCAACAACAGCCCTAACCCCGCAATTCCCCAAAACGGCAATGCCACCGTCTGCCGTTGATCTGCAATCAGCTTATTAATTGGATCCGTCGGAATTTCCGCCAACAACTGTTCCTTAACCTGGTTTTGCTCCGCCACCGAAACAGACAAACCAATTTTCTGGCGCAACTTCTGAATTTTGCGAGCATCGGTACTGTACTGGGTCAGTTCATCCTCTGCCATCATGATGAGTCGTTCGTACTGTCCCACGGTGCAACCCTCGCCCCACTTGTGCTTATCATTGTCTCCATTATCCCACTCCTGGAACCCTGACTCCAAGCCATTTTCCCGCCAAGTCGCGATCGCCCCCAACCAGCCAACAGCCCAACCCCTTCAACCGCTAATTGACGCTGACAGTTCCCCTAAAATGGACACAAGCACTAAAGCAAGTAAAAGAAAATCGCATGACTGAGCGTCTAGACCGCCTAGAAGCACTGGCAGAAACCATCCTCCTGGCCATACAACAACAACAAACCCAGATTGGCGACCTCACCACTCAAGTCGGCGACCTACGAGAAAGTGTTGCCGATACCGTTGGCATGATCGGCAGCCTTGCCCAAGAAATGCACACCATGCAGAGCGAAATTCGCGGCCTCCAAACCGAGAATCGCCGCATTTTGGAACGCCTCGAAGCCCACTGCTCAGATGGGCACGGAGCCACTTAAACGCGATCGCAATCCTTTTACAGGCAGAGTGCAAGCCGCATTAAATATAGATCAAGCTGTATCGCATCTAACCTAATTGAACCAAGCGCGCTCATACTAAAGTTCTATTGTTCCAAAAGGCCCCTGCATTTTTTTGATTTTTTTCTCAAATTCTCGATCTGTCATTGAAAAATAACGGATACCCAGAATTATTCCAGCAATTGCAGGAATATAAGTCCAGCAAAATAGCACGCTGATTAACCCCCAGCCCCATGCGCCAAGGTAGAAAAAGTGTATTCCTAAACCACCTAACAGCACAGCTAGTATCCCTGCTGTAGTTCGAGACTTTTCAGTTTGTGTTGCAACTGGAGCATTGGGATCTTCATAAATTGAAGTAGCATGATTACCATCAACATCAAAATCGACTCTAGTCCCTTGAATAGGTGTGTTACCTACGTTCCAGTCTGAGCCAAGAAAGTTATATCTTTTACCATCGTCGCCTGAAATAAACCCCTGATTTGTTTGAATAGAGAAGCTAAGAACTGTGCCTCGCATGTAAATAACCTCTTACTTGGATACACGGCAAAAAGGGAAGGCAAACGTCTACCACCAGATATTTTCCATCTAACATTCAAAATAGATGGGCAGACACAATCTAGGTATACGCAAGCTTTTAAGTAGAGCAATTGTATAGATTGATTCTAGGATGATATGCCACCCAAGCTAAATAGCTGATGTTTTTACGCCTATTTTCAGATTTCTTATGAGCTATTTACGCCTCTTATTTAAACGCAAAGAACGATCGCAATTTTTATACTGACGATCGCCCCAAGCTTACAACCTATTTCTGAACAATTAAATTAACGCAAATGCCCAAACCAACGAGTGCGATCGCCATAATGCAGCCTTACCCCTTCGCCAAATTCCATACATTCAAACCCGTTTTGTATTGATATACAGCCAGCGTTTTGCCATCACGGCTCATGGCGATCGGGCCAAACCCCGTGGTTGAAGTCATTGTTTTCACGGGTTTACCCGTTTGCGGATTCCAGAGAGTCGCGGTTTGCTCACCAATCGACATCGTTGTGCTAGCAGTAAAAATCCCCGCCTCTGTCCAATACAACTTTTCCACCGGAGCGCCACTCGCCACCGTTTTCACGAGTTTCCTTTCCTGCCAATTCCAAATCTGAATATTCTCATTCTCCATCGTGGTCACAATTTGTCGCCCATCAGGAGCAAAGGCGATCGCCCGCACCATGCCCCCCGTATTGCCGCCGAACTGGCCAACTCGCTTCCCCGTCGTAATATCCCACACTTCGACCAGAGAATCACCCGGTTTTTTGGGAAAGGTAATTAACCGCTGGTCAGCACTAGCAGCGATCGGTAACGCCGCATAGGCACCCGTGGAAATATCGGCTGGAATGGTTTGCAGGAGCTTCCCACTGGTGATATCCCAGACTTTGAGCGTACCCACAATGTCAGGCGGATTTTTCCAAGGATCAAGCACCGCCAGGGTGACTAACTTATTGCCCTGCATCGGCAGACCAAACTCACCGCCCGCAAACCGCTGTTGCACGTTGCCATTCAAGTCCCGCAGTTGCACTTCTTTGGTAGCAGCAGTAATCAACTGTTGCGCGTCTTGGCTAAACGCCAGGGAATTCAGAATATTGCTGAGGGTGCGCGGCCCTGGGGCATCTTTAAGAGTGCGGACTAACTTTTGCTCCGTTAAGTCCCAAATATCGACTCTATCGTTGTCTCGTTCAATCGTCGCAACCACCAGCATTTTGCCATCGGCACTCAAGGCAAGATCTTTGGGAATATTGTCATAACCCTGGATCTGGGCAACCACTGGAAACGGCGTACTGGCTTGGGCCGTCGTCAATACCAGGGGTGGCCCCGCTAACCCCATAAACAAGATGATTGCGCAGAGGGTATAGGCGCTGGTCACAAGCAACCCGGCCAGTTTGCGTTGCCGGAGGCGGGCAGGCAAAACGGCACCCAGAATCGCGCCACCGATGGAGCCAATCAGGGACCCACTCGGCAAAATCATCATATAGAACACCATCGCCGCCAGCCCCCCGTAGGGGCCACCCACCAGGCTGCCGGGGTTTGCTTCCCAAATCAGCAGGCCGAGGAGGGTGCAAATAAAGGCGATAAAAATGGCCATCGGGATGAGTGAGCGGACGGGCAGGGGCGGCACTTGCTTCCGGTGCGATCGCTTCCAAATTTGGGTCGCGATCGCACCCACCACGGCACCGACCACACTGGCCACCACAAAGCTAACGAGGGTCATAAAGATAAGTTTGGGGAGAATGACTTCTGGAATGATATCGAAATCAATGTTAGGCATAAATGTTTAACAAACCCTATGGTTCCGATGCTGTTTGAGCGTGGTAAGGTATCCCCTGCTAAAACCCAGCAGATTTTGTCTGAGTTGTTACTTTGCCTTGGCATATTGCATCTCTTTGCAACCTAGGGCAACTTTTTAGGTTTAGCTAATAAATTCAGCTTTTCTACTGCTACTCTTGGCCGCGATCGCCATTTCCGTCAAGAATGCTTTGATCAAACTGCGCGATCGCCCTACTAAAAATATTGGGTAATATCACACTCAAGCTGATCCAAAAAAGTGCGATCGCCCTCTTATTAAAAGAACTAGATATCCCCAAAGTTATCTACCAACTCATACCTTGTAAAAGTAAAATGTAGCGGTGCAGATACCCTTAAACTCAGCATCAGCAACTTTTGTGCGTCTACTACCACAAAATATTAGGCAGCTAACGGTTCCAGTCGCTACTTGCGGCTTTTCCAGTACCCAGGCTTACGGCTACAATGCATGACCGCCAAAATCAGAACATAGTCTTGCTCGATAGTGTAAAGAACACCATAGGGGAACCGACGCGCCATACAGCGTCGAACATCTCCATCAATCGCCGCATAACGGGTTGGCGATTCCTGGATTCGGTAGACTGTATCTTCAATTGCGTTTATGAATGCTTGAGCGATCGCAACTCGCTGCTCGGCGTAGTATTGAACGACTTCAACGTATTCTTTCAGTGCTTCAGGATGAAATACATACTTCATGACTCAAGCAGTCGTCTCACTTGAGCCAAGGCATCATCGCCTGAAACGGGTTGCACAGAACCATTTTGAATTTCATCTCTCCGTCTTTTAGCTTCAGTTACCCAAACAGCTTGGATGACTGAATCCGTATCAAACTCCAAGCTCTCTACCAATTTGTCTGCAAGCAGTGCCCTCGATGCGCTCGGCAAGGACAATATTTCTTCTGTCAGTTGCTCAATAGACCGCATAACACCTCGCATAACACTAAATTTAATGCAATTGTAGCAAATTTGACATGTCCGACCTTGATGAAACAGTTACCCAGCTTAACACCTCCACTAGCAGCCAATTCATGTGGGCTTACCTTTGAAGATTGACCGATAATTAGTCATGAGGAATAGACAAAATAGCAATCTATCAAACCGCGCGATCGCTCTACTAAAAATATTGGGTAATATCACACTTAAGCTGCTCCAAAAAAGTGCGATCCTGATCTTTTCAGAGGTATATCTTAGTAACGCGATCGCCAATTTTATGATTGCGATCGCATTATGCCGCAGCGCAAATGGTCTGAGGTTTGGGCAAGGGTTCTCCCAAGGTTTCGTAGGTCATGACTAAGGATTCGAGAGCTTCAATACCTTGGGCTACAGCTTCTTCGTAGGTTTCGCCGTGAGTACGCCACTGCTGTCCCGGAAAGTCAGGAAAACCAACTAAAAAACAATCATCCTCTTCTGACCACTGAATAATCATTTGGTATTTAAGTTTATTCGTCATCTTGAGTTTCCCTCACTTGCTGAATTGCGTCTAAAATTTCCTTTTCCTGATAGGGTTTAGCATCCGCACCATCTTTACCAGAAACTGTAATCTTGCCTGGATAAAGTGGGTGTATCCAGTTGGTATGACTTCCTTTTCCTGGAAGTTCTTCAAATCCAGCCTTTCGTAACAACTGTTTCAATTCTCGAATCTTCTTTGGCACTCCCCTACATTCCTTGAAATGGCATACCTATCATTCCCTTTAAATGACTAGCCCTTTAAATGACTAGTGCGATCGCGCATCTCGTAGGGTGCGTTGCTGCCAAGTAAACGCACCCCACACAATCTACTCCACAGTGAGGGGATGAGTCATAGCTTCGGGTTTCACCCAGGCATCAAATTCTTCGGCGGTGACGTGGCCGAGTTTCAGGGCGGCATCCTTCAGGCTGATTTCTTCGCGGTAGGCGGTGAGGGCAATCTTCGCAGCTTTTTCGTAGCCAATGTGGGGGTTCAAAGCGGTGACGAGCATCAAGCAATTGTCGAGATTGGCTTGAATCCGGGTGGGGTTGGGTTCGATGCCCACAGCGCAGAAATCATTAAACGCCTGACAGCCATCGGCCAGCAATTGCATCGACTCCAGCACGTTGTGGAGCATGACAGGTTTGAAGACATTGAGTTGAAAGTTGCCCTGAGATCCGGCAAAGGCCACGGCGTGATCGTTGCCAAAGACCTGGACTGCAATCATCGTCAGGGCTTCGCATTGGGTGGGGTTGATTTTTCCGGGCATGATGGAGGAGCCGGGTTCATTTTCGGGAATTTTGATTTCGCCAATGCCCGCGCGGGGGCCAGAGGCATACCAGCGGACATCGTTGGCAATTTTCATCAAGGCTCCAGCCAGGGTGCGGAGAGCGGCGCTGAGGTTCACCATGCCATCGTGGGCGGAAAGGGCGGCAAATTTGTTGGGGGCAGAAATAAAAGGATAGCCAGTTTCGGCGGCAATTTTTTGGGCGGCAACTTCGCCAAAGCGGGGATGGGCGTTGAGGCCGGTGCCAACGGCAGTGCCCCCGATCGCCAGTTCATAGACTCCGGGTAAGGCGCGACGAATCGTGGCGATCGCGTCATCTAACTGGGCGACCCAACTGGAAATCGCTTGGCCCAACGTAATCGGCGTGGCATCTTGCAAATGGGTGCGGCCCACCATCACCACCGATTGAAATTGCACCGCTTTGCGATCCAGGGTATTGCGGAGTTGGAGCACGGCGGGCAACAGTTGGGTTTCGGTTTGCTCCACTGCTGCAATGTGCATCGCCGTGGGAAACGTGTCATTGGAGGATTGGCTGCGGTTGACGTGATCATTGGGATGCACCGGAGCTTTGGAGCCGACCACGCCCCCCGCCAACTGAATCGCCCGATTGGCAATGACTTCGTTGGCGTTCATATTTGACTGAGTGCCTGACCCGGTTTGGAAAACCACCAGCGGAAATTCCTCATCCCACTGGCCCGCAATGACTTCATCCGCCGCCCGAACAATCAGATCCACAATGTCAGCAGGCAGTTGACCGAGTTCACCGTTGGCTAACGCCGCACATTTTTTCAAAATCCCCAAAGCACGAATGACCGGACGGCCCCACACAAACCGCTCGACCCCGATCGCAAAGTTGAGCCGCGATCGCTGGGTTTGTGCCCCCCAGAGGCGATCGGCAGGAACGGCAACTTCGCCTAAACTGTCACTTTCTCGGCGGATGTTGGTGGGGCCTTCGGTCATAGTGCTGCTCGACGATTGACTTGATATTTTCTCCCTCAGTATGCGGCAAAGCCACGACGACGCACGGAGTCTTTGGCAAGAATCCTGATTGTGAGCCAAACGGCTGTATTGGGTGGGTGAATGGGTCTATGGGTCTGGGAGGCGGGGATGCAACCAAAGCAAGTGATGACGGCAGTGGCGTTATGCTCCATGTCAGGGACGGCCTTTTGGTTCGGGATGCGGGATGCCAAACCCCCTACTCGCGATCGCCGCCCCCCAGACAACCCAACGGCCACACCGAACAACACTGGAACTCAGCCCCAACCCCAAACCACCATCGCCCAGCCCGAAGCATTTGCCCCAAAGCGTAGCCCGCGATCGCCAGTCGTTACCCCACCGTCCGCCCGCGCAGGGATTGTAGTTCCCGCCGATCGCCCAGCAGATTATGAAGCCCAGTTGCGGCAATTGGTGGCCGCTAATCAACTGAGCGATCGCCCCCCAGACCCAGCGGCGATCGTCGCCCCAGCACCGCCCCCCAGTGCTCCCAGTCCCCGCATTGCGCCCATTACAGCCTTTTCCGATATCCAGGGCCATTGGGCCGAGTCATCCATTGACTATCTCCTCGCGCGGCAAATGCTCCAGGGTTTTCCCGATGGCACCTTCCGGCCCGAACAACCCATCACCGAGCGAGATCTGGCCGCCCTGACCGCCAAAGCTGCCGAACAATCGAGCCAGCCTGCCGTCACTGCCGCCGTGCGATCGCGCCTGCCCAACCAACGGATTACCCGCGCCCAGGCCGCCGTCATTGTGTATCAAGCCCTAGCGACAACCGAACCCGCCCCCATCGTCACCCGCGTTCACGTTAAGGGAGCCGTTGCCCGTCCCGGCGATTATTCCCTCGCCGCCCTCAGCAGCGCCTCCAGCAGCGATCGCGCCCCCCTTGGCGGCTCCTTGCCCACAGTTTCCCGTGCCATTCAACAAGCCGGGGGCAGTCTGGCCCAAGCGGATCTAGAACGGGTCAAAGTGCAACGCAAAACCGACGATGGCACCACCAAAACACTGGAAGTCTCCGTCGGGCGATCGCCCAGCACCGCAACCCTAACCCCTGATACCGTCCTGCAACAAAATGACACGGTGATCATTCCCGACAGCCTGACCACCGAGGCACCCGCCATGCCCGCCGTCCGCCAAGAACAAGCCCAAGCCCCCCAACCCGTCTCGCCGAACCGCGATCGCCCCAGCCCTGTGGCAGCCCCGTCGTCCCTGGCCATCCCACCCGATTGGTCAGCCCCCGTGCCATAAGCGAACCGTAGATTCAATCCAAATCTGATGTGGCTGGTCGCCCTCTCCCCGGCCTCTCTCCCTAGGGAGAGGGGTGCCGTAGGCGGGGTGAGGGTTGCAATTGGCAGAGTTGTTTAATTTTCGTTCCTCAGCGATCGCGCTATACCGCCGTTTATTTGTGGCGAATGTGGTCGTAGATGTTTATATAATCCCGGCCCGGATTGTTCCAGGAATAGTCATATTCCATGCCTTGCAGCCGCAACTGCTCAAACTCCTCCGGGTAGTGATACCACAGGCCAATCGCTCGATCCAGCGCCGATTCCAGCGCCTGATTATCCATCTGGTAGAAGACGTAGCCGTTGCGTTCCTCCGGGGGATGGGTTTGGTCATAGTCGCGATCGAAGACCGTGTTCACCAAGCCACCGACCCCACGCACCACAGGCACCGCCCCATACTTCAGGCCGATCATCTGGGTCAGGCCACAGGGTTCAAAGTTACTGGGCACCACGATGATATCCGCAGCCGCATAAATCAGGTGCGACAGTTCCTCATTAAAGCCCAATTCAAGATGCACATCGGGATTGTTGTTCAAGAAATTCTTTTCATGCCAGAACCAGGATGCGATCGCGGGTTCCGTTGGCGAACCCAGCAACACAAATTGCGCCTCGCGATGCAGCGCGTAGTACATGGCATGGTGTACCAGATGCATCCCTTTCTGGTCATCCAACCGCCCGATATACGCCACGATGGGTTTGTTCGCATGTTGCAACCATAGCCGTTCCCGCAGGGCTTTTTGATTCAACACCTTGGGCTTCAGATCATCTTTCGAGAAGTGGTAGGGAATGTAAGTATCGACTTCCGGATTCCACACGTTGTAGTCAATTCCATTGAGCACACCACCAAATTTGTGTTGATGCTGGTGCAGCGTATGGCCCAACCCATAACCAAACTCACCCATGTGTGCTTCCCAGGCGTGGTGGGGGGAAACGGTGGTGACATGGTTTGAGTAAATAATCCCGCCTTTCATAAAGTTGATGGCAAAAGGATTGAAGTTATCTTGCAGGCGATCGTAGTCAAAATAGTAATCCTCTTGGTTTAGCCCCGTCGCCCAGAGGATTTCGGTGCCCGCAATTCCTTGGTGCTTAAAGTTGTGGATGGTGTAGCATACGCGCTGATTCCACATCCCATGCCATTTGTAGATTTCGTAGAGCAATACAGGCACTAGACCCGTTTGCCAGTCGTGGCAGTGGATCACATCGGGGCGTTTTCCAGTTTTTTGCAGAAACTCCAGCGCCGCCTTGCTGAAAAAGGCAAAGCGCATTTGGTCATCGTTTGCGCCGTAATAAATCCCGCGATTGAAGAAGTGATCTTGGGAATTGGGCTGAATGAAGAAACACAGTAGCCCGTGCACCCAACCACAATAGACCGTGCAGTGAATAGCCGCGCCATACCAGGGCACCCACAGATCGTTGTAGGCTTCGTGCAAGCCCCAGATGTGGTCATAGCGCATACAGTCGTATTTAGGCAGGATAATCTCCACCCCATGCCCACGGAGACCAATTTCCCGCGATAGCCCATAGACAACATCGCCTAAGCCACCTGCTTTGATGACGGGGGCACACTCAGAGGCAATGTGTACGATGTACATCCCTACTCCTCGCGCAAACTGCAATGGTTGGACAACTTCACAAAAGTATAGGGATCTTTGGGTATTTAAAGCTAGTGAACCTAGGTGTTTTTCCTGGTCTCTCTCCCGGTAGGGCTGTGCCTCTGCCGCTAGCCTGAGGCCCCCAGAAGGAGGAGTTGGCGTTGCTTTTTGAATCGGGCGATCGCGCCTTGCTAGCCTCTGAGCAGTGAACGCTGTGGAGCGTGTATTAAAAATCTTTATCGTTCATCAGAACCGCACGACAGTCACCAGACGGGCACGCAGCATCAGCGCCCATTCTGTATTCATCAGCTATTTAATAATTCAGCTATTCAATAATCAGCTATTCAGCCGGGGGCGGGCATTCAGGCGTGGGCAGCGGGGCAGGCGGTTCCAGTTGCGCCACGGCTTTCAATTTGTCATGCCACTCGGAATGGGCAACAGAAGGCATAAAAGAGCCAATTTGGGGATTTGTAGCGATAAGCCCAGCCCAATCCCACTGCCACAGCTGGTGAAACGCCCAGCGCATTTGAGGTGACAGGCCAGGGCTCACCAAACCACTACTCAAAGCAAAGACAACCCCTTGCTTAAAAGCTCTAAATTCAGTGTCGGCATCGGATGCGGGGGCCGGGGGCAACCCAGGTGGAGCCGCTGGAGTTGGGGGGCGATCGCTGGAAACGGTTGGGGAAACAGTTCCATTTGCGGTGTCTGTGGCTACCGGAGTGGGGACGCTGGGGGCCGGACGGGGTGGCGCGATCGCCGGGGGAATGCGCTGGGTGGCAGGGGTCAGTGGGGGTTGGGGCGGGTGGGGCGGAATGATCGGCAGTTGCACTTTGGCCAATTTCGCCGCAATCGGGTTGACGTATCCCTCAACTTGCAATGGGGCGATCGCGGGGGGTGGGCTCGCTCCGGGGGAAGACACGCGATGGGGTTCAAGCAAGGATACCCGCTCAGGGTGTTCCCCTTCCGGCGGTGGTGGTATGGGCGTAGTGGCTTCCGGGGCATGCTGGGGGTTGGGGTCGGCGGGGGCGATCGCCGCTCCCGGTGGGGCAGCTTCGGCGGGGGCCGCCTGACTCGCCACACCCGAATTCGTGCCGTTCCGGGCCGTACCGTTGCGATCGCCCCCTACCATTCCCGGCGTTCCTTCTGGGTTTTCCTCCGATGGCGCACCAGGGGATGGAGTCGTACCATTCCGCGGGCCAGGTGCCAGCCCATTCTCAGGTTGTGCCCCCGTTTGGGTTAACTGCCCCAACACTTCCGCCGGATCGGTCAATAACCCTTGCAGATCCGTCGTCGCCAAGGCTTCCTTCAACGATGGAATAGATGGAATTTTATTCAGCCGTTCCAGTTTGGATGCAGCTTGCAAACTGGGCAATTCCAGCAGCATCCGCCGATAGGATAACGTCGGTTTTGGTGCGGGAGCCGGGGCCGGAACCGGAGGGGGAGCACCGCTATTCAGCACTTCACGGGGCAATTTGCTGCACACTAAGCGTTCAAATTCCCCATTAAAATGACAGATAGGTTGACTACGCCGTTGCCACAGGTTGAGAATCTGCTCCACAGAAATGGCTTTGTAGCGGCCTTGATAAAGGGCTTCGATAATCGCTAAAGTCAACCAGGCTTCAGGATAAGTGGCTTGCCAACGCAACACCTGTTGATCTAAAGTGTGGCCTGCAAGTTCAAAGCTGTAATAGCGCAGCAAAGCGGCTGCAATTGCAGCAGAGCTGGGGGGGACGGTGTAAAGAGCCTCCACGGGTTCTGTCATAGGACGCTGTTGCAGCAGGCGAGTGCTGGGTTGGTCGCTTTGCAATGGTTACGAAACCTCACTTCATAGCTTCATGGTAATCGAAGATTTGGTAGCCTACCTAATGTTCGTCTATGCGCCGGAATTAACGGTTCCTGAATCAACCGTCAATTGCGCGGTCACAGTTGTACCCATTCGTCCCTTGCTCCATTCTAGATTCGCCGTTGACGACCAGCGATTTTTTCTGCCTGAAGTCTACATAGGATAGAGGGTGGCAAGGCTTCAACTCACACCACCTGCACCATGTGGGGTGCGCCATCGGCCATCGATCGCGCCCCGCAACGCCATTGGCTACTGGTTGGGCGATCGCGCCCCAGGCTTGTTATTCTGATTCACCCATGACCTCAACGGATTTTAGTGCTATGCCTTCTTCAACCTCATCCCTGCAAGACCAATTACATCCTGCAATTCGGCAATTAGCCGCAGCCATTGAAACGTCTTGGCAGAACTATTTAGACTTGGAACCCTATGTTTTGCCGCGGGATTTGGGCTATGTGGAAGGGCGATTAGAAGGCGAACGATTAACCATTGAAAATCGGTGTTATCAAACTCGTGAATTTCGCAAATTGCACCTTGAAATCGCCAAAGTCGGGGTGGGTTTAGATATTTTGCATTGCGTTATGTTTCCGCGCCCAGACTATGCCCTTCCGATGTTTGGCACCGATTTAGTAGGCGGGCGGGGCCAAATTAGTGCGGCGATCGCGGACTTGTCACCCACCAGTGCCGACGCATCCTTACCCCCGGCCTATCAAACCGCCCTCGCGGAATTGCCGACGCTCACCTTTGCCCAACCGCGAGATTTGCCCCAATGGGGATCGATTTTTTCCTCCTTTTGTTTGTTTGTACGCCCCAGTGATGCCGCCGAAGAAACCCAATTTGTGGAGCGGGTAGCTGACTTTTTGAAAATTCATTGCCAAGCGGCGATCGCCACCGCCCCCACCCCTGACCGCCAAGCCGAAATTTTGGCCGGACAACAGCGCTATTGCACCAACCAACAACAAAATGACAAAACTCGGCGCGTCCTCGAAAAAGCCTTTGGGCAAGAATGGGCTGATTTTTACATGACAAACGTCTTATTTGACTTGCCCAGCACTGTCTAAACCCAACCGGGGCCAAGGGCCATCGCCCCGCGCGATCGCCCTTCCCTAGCCTGTTACCCAAGCCGCCACTTTGGGCATAACTGAACAAAGAACTTTCAGTTGCCAACTCTGGTGGTGCGTCTATGACCTACAGCCTCAAGATTGCCGATATGCCAGCAAGTGAACGTCCGCGTGAACGCCTTGCGACCTATGGCCCCCGCACGCTCGCAACAGCAGAACTGATTGCCATTTTGCTGGGCACAGGCCAAGGGCCAGGGAAATTATCGGCAGTTGGCTTGGGGCACTACATCCTGCAAGAGATTGGGCGCAATCATCACGATCCACTGTCAGCCTTGCGAGAAACCGGAATTGGCGAACTGACCCAAATTCCAGGAATTGGCCCCGCCAAAGCCACCACCATTTTGGCCGCGATCGAACTGGGGAAACGGGTCTTTCAATCGCGCCCAACCGATAAAACCATCATTGACGATCCAGCCGTGGCCGCCGCCGCCCTGAGCCATGACCTGATGTGGCAAGCCCAAGAACGCTTTGCAGTCCTATTTCTCGATGTCAAACACCGGCTGCTGGGCACCCGCGTCATTACCGTGGGCACCGCCACAGAAACCCTGGCCCATCCCCGTGAAATTTTTCGTGAAGTGTTGAAACATGGGGCAACGCGGCTGATTGTGGCCCATAACCATCCCTCAGGCAACACCGAACCCAGCGACGAAGACATTGCCCTCACCCGCCAACTCTTGATTGGGGCGCAGTTTCTCGGCATCCCGCTGTTAGATCATTTGATTTTGGGCAATGGGGATTTTCTGAGTCTGCGCCAAACCACAAATCTTTGGAGTGAAACCCCACAAGGCGATTGATAATAGCAAAACAGTGAGCGATCGCCACCTTACTGTTCTACTCATCCCGCTATTGCCCAACCAAACTGGCAAAAGGAGCCTGCTATGGCCAACGCTGAACCGGGTTCTACCCATGGCATCCGCCTACCGCTCTACGTCCAAATCTTAATTGCCCTTGTGCTCGCCATTGGGGTAGGAGTCTGGTTTGGGGCCGGCAACTACGATCCAGCCCACGAAACCCTCATCAAAAATCTTGCCACCCCCTGCGAACTCGTCCTCAAAGCCCTCCGCGCCCTCGCCACGCCCCTCATTCTCTTGGCCGTCCTGCACGCCTTCCTCACCACCGAAATTCCCGGCACCGCAGGCCGCCGCCTCGCGTGGCTGCTGCTGAGCAACACCCTGATGGCCATCCTCATTGGCTTACTCGTGGCCAACGTCCTCCAACCGGGCACCTGGGGCCAAGTCACCATCCCCCTGAGCACCCCCGAAACCACCAATAAAACCCTCGACCCGTGGGAACTGTTGCGCGACACCATTCCAGAATCGATCTTGCAACCCCTCGTCGATAACAACGTCATTCAGCTCATTTTCGTGGCCCTTGCCTTTGGGATTGCCTTACGCGCCATCAAATCCACCCAAATCGCCCGCGGCCACGCCGACTATCTTTCCATCCAACACATCATCACCACCTTATTTGAAGCCGTCATTCGGATTTTGCATTGGGTCATTTTGCTCGTGCCGATCGCCGTCTTTGGCATCGTTGCCCGCACCATCGCCCTTAAGGGCTTTGCCCCCTTTCAAGCGTTGGGGGGGTTGATTATCGCCGTCTTAGTCGCCTTGGGCCTGCAAGCCACCTATTACCTAACACGGGTGCGCTTAGGGACTTGGGTATCAATCCCGCGATTTTTGCGCGGCGGTTCCGATGCACTGTTCGCGGCCTTTTCCACCGCATCGTCCACCGTCACCATGCCCATCACCTTTGAAGCCCTGTTGGAAAAAGTAGGTTTGCGAGAATCATCCGCATCCCTGGGGGCGCTGGTCGGCAGCAACTTCAACAACGACGGGACGGCTTTGCATGAAGCAATGGCCGCCCTATTTGTCGCTCAATTGCTGGGCATTAAGCTGGGGTTTGCCCAACAAGTTTTGGTGGTATTAACCTCTATTTTTGCCTCCGTCGGGGCGGCGGGCATTCCCGAAGCGGGCCTGGTCACCATGACCCTGGTGTTTTCCTCGGTGGGGTTGCCGACGGAATACATTGCCCTGTTGATTACGGTAGATTGGTTCCTCGATCGCTGCCGGACGGCCATCAACGTCATGGGGGATATGACCGTCAGTTGTTTGCTGGATGGCAAGCAGCCCAAACTCGCCGTGGAACCCTTTTTAGAAGAAGCATTGGCTCCCGAAACCGAGGGATAAACCCGCTCTGGTTTGCCCGGTCAAGCGGTTTTCTGAATCAAGGGCGACAGCGATCGCAATGGCCACAACGCCAGCCTGGGGCCTCGGTCGCGCAACCAAACGCCTTCAAGATAAATTGCCAGCGACAGGTGCGGGTATAGAGATATTGGCGCATTTGCTGGGCCGCCTGGTAATTCGTTTGGCCCCATTGGTCGGGCAGTCGCCGCTGGTGAATCCGATAGTGAAAGGGATCCAGCCATTCCAAGCAGCCTGCACTGTGCAACAGGGATAGGGCGATCGCCCCCTGGTCAAATTGCTGCGCGATCGCACTCACCGAGCCTTCGGCAGGGAGTTTGCCCATCAAAGCCTGCGCCAAGCGGAAATGTTGTTGGGTCTGTTGGGCAAAAAATTGGTGCCGCTGTTTGTCCTCTGGATCGAGCCAACCCGTCGGTTCACTCACCAGCATCAGCGCGATCGCCCCCTTGCCATCTCGTCCGGCCCGCCCCACTTCTTGCACGTATTCCGCCAATAGGGTCGGTGCCTGAAAATGGACGATCCACCGCACACTGGGATGATTCAACCCCATCCCAAACGCATTGGTACACACCACAAACGGTAAGTGGCCCTGGAGCCAACGTTGTTCCAGACGGCGGCGATCGCTCGGCCCCAAGCCCGCATGGTAGGCCGCCGTGGCAAATCCCTGCGTCTGTAACCAGGCGGCCAAATCCTCTGCGGCTCGCCGAGTGCGCACATAAATTAAGCCAGCTTGGTGGGGATGTTGGCCTAGAAAGTGGTGCAGTTGCTGTTTGCGTTGGCGGGGTGTCCAGGCGATCTGCACAGTCAAATCCAAATTGGGGCGATGGGGGTTGCCCCGAAACACTGCCGGGTCAGCCAGTTGCAAAATGCGGTGGATGGTGGCCTGAGTTTGAGGATTGGCCGTGGCGGTAAAGGCCGCGATCGCCAGTTGAGTTCCCGGTGGTTTGCTGGCCAGCAGCGATCGCCGAATCGCCCCCAAGCGGTAATAGGCCGGACGAAAGGTTTCGCCCCATTGGGCCAAGCAATGGGCTTCATCCACCACCAGAGTCCGAACGGGCAACGTGGGCTGACATAGAATCGCCCACAGTTTGGGACTCAGCAGGGTTTCCGGTGCCACGTAGAGCAGCCGCAACCGTCCCGCCGCCAGGGCTTGGAGGGTTTGGCGAAATTGGGCAGGCGGCAACTCACGATGCAGCAGGGCCGCAGGCAACTGGCGATCGCGCAAGTCTTGAACCTGATTTTCCATCAACGCCACCAATGGCGACACCACCACCGTCAACCCAGGCTGCACCAACGCCGGAATCTGGAAACACAAAGACTTGCCGCCCCCAGTGGGCAACACCACCAGCGCGTCTCGCCCCTGCAACAAACAGGTAATCACCTCCAGTTGCGGCGGACGAAATTCGGGATAGCCCCAATAAGTTTGCAACAGTTGGCGCGATCGCGCCGCCCACGCAGCCCCCGTTTGCGCCCCCGACTGACCAGCGGTTTCATTGAGATTGTGGAATGACATGACAATGGCCCACCCTGCATTAGGTTCAGAGTGCCCACCCCGACCAACAATGTCACGGGTTTATCTCAGATTCACAGCACCGATGACCGAGGACTAACGAGGGGCGATCGCGGGCGATCGGGAGCCAGTTTCTTGCTACCTTGCACCCCCGCTGGTTGGCCCCGGTGAGTCGGAATTTCAATCACAAACTCTGTGCCCTGGCCCGGTTCCGACTGGCAACGGAATAGCCCATTATGCCGTTCCACAATTTGATAGCTAATGAATAATCCCAGCCCGGTCCCTTTGCCAACAGGCTTCGTGGTGTAAAACGGGTCAAAGATTTTTTGAAGGGTTTGCGCTGGCATTCCGGCCCCATTGTCCACAATGCGCACCTGAATCGCATCCTTCGTGGGGATGTCGCGGGTTTGCACCCAAATTTGGGGCAGGGTCGCCGTTGCTTCGGCCTCTGCCCCGAAAAAGCCCTGTTTCCAGGCATCTTCCAGCGCGTCGATCGCGTTGCTGAGAACGTTCATAAACACTTGATTCAACTGCCCCGCATAGCACTCGGTCAAGGGCAAATGCCCATACTCTTTGTGGACTTGAATCGCTGGGCGATCGGGCGCAGCCTTCAGCCGATGCCCCAGAATGAGCAACGTACTGTCAATGCCTTCGTGCAAATCTACCGCTTTGACCGCTGCTTCATCCAACCGGGAAAAATTGCGTAAAGAGGAAACGATCTCCCGGATGCGATCGGCCCCGATTTGCATAGAGCGAAAGAGTTTGGGCAGATCTTCCAAAATGAAATCCAGGTCGATCGCCGCCATTTCGTGTTCAAGCTCCGGCGTCAGCAATTCCGGATAGCGTTGGAACAATCGCAGCAAATTTACCAAATCCTGGGCATATTGGTCAGCATGGGTCAGATTGCTGTAGATAAACGTCACCGGATTGTTGATTTCGTGGGCAATCCCCGCCACCATTTGCCCCAGACTCGACATTTTTTCTTGATGCACAATTTGGCTCTGGGCCTGTTGCAATTCTTCTAGCGCCAGACTCAGCTCTTGGCTTTTTGCCTGGGCCAGTTCCACCAAAGCGCGATTTTCAGCTTCGCTCTGTTGCAAGGCTTGTTCCGCCTGTTTCAAATCCGTGACATCACTGAAAGTGCACACCGTTTTGTGTTCGCGTCCGTGCAAGCTGCATTCCGGCACCGCATTCACCAAAAGCCAGCGCTTGTGATGTTGGTTGGGCGTGACACAGGCCAGCACCGCATTTTGCAAACATTGCTGATTGGCGATCGCCCGTAAAATCGCCACCACATCGCTTTCGGTGCCTGCCGCCGGGACTGCTTCCGCTGGATTAGCTGCGGCTTCCGGCGGCCCACTGGCCGAGTTCAGGCTTTCTTGCCATGCCGTTTGGAGTTGAGCTTTGGTCACCCCCAACAGGTCTAAGACCGCGTGATTCATCATCTGAATTTCGAGCTTAGCCCCAATGACCAAAACCCCCACCCGCACACCATGCAAAATCGCTTGCAACTCATCTTGATGGTCTTGCAACACTTGGGTCGCTGTGGTTTGGGCGAATAAGCGCCGATCTAAAAACGAAATCAACAACGTCAAACTAATGATGATCAACGTCCCCAGGCCCACGGCACTGGCCAAAAGTAACTCATCTTTGTTGGTGTGCGGCATGGCATCCGGCCCTGGTAGCTCGGCTTGCACCGTCACCGCCGCCATTCCCAAATAGTGGGTCATGGGCACTGCGGCCCCCATCAACAGCGCACTCCCAATCTTTTTCCACTGTTGAAAGGTGTGATTCTCAGTCCGAAAGCGGAAGGCAATGGACAACGCCACAAAGGAAGCCGCGATCGCGATCGCCACCGAAACCACCACCGTCAACGGGTTATAGTGCAACGTTGCATTGGGCACAAACAGTGCCATCATGCCCACATAGTGCATCGCGGCAATGCCACTTCCCATCAACATACTGCCCCCCAACAGGCGCAGCGTATTCACCTGGGGCCGACTGATCAAAAAGAGGGCCAGCCCCGCCGCCAACACAGACGGCAGCACTGAGATCAGAACGAATCCGGTATGATATTCAACGGGAACTGGGACTTGGTAGGCCAACATCCCCACAAAATGCATAGCCCAAATGCCCGTGCCCATCACCACGGCCCCACCCACCAGCCAGCCCCATCGCATTCCCCCGCGACTACTCGTGACTCGCTCCGCCAAATCCAACACGACGTAAGACGCAAAAACCGCGATCGCGATGGACAACATAACCAGGCTGCTGTCGTAGCTACACGCAAGGGGATGATTCATATCCGTATTTTTTGGTACTTAATGTAAAATGATATACAGTTTATGTATCCCTTAATTCTTACTAAAGAATGACTTATACGCTAGGCCAAGCTAAAGTTTGCTTAATTTTTCAGCAATCCTGCGTAAAGAAAAATCCGTTTTCTGTGCAAACTGCGTTTAAACGTTGATCCCACGCATCTTTTGGTAATTCTGGCACTCTGGCAGTCTCAAAGATAATACCAACGGTGTATTGGCTTTGCCAGGGCGATGCACTAAGCAAGCGATCGTAAAATCCACCACCATACCCCAAGCGATACCCACGGAAATCACAGGCGATCGCGGGGACAAGAATCAGGTCAACTTGGGCAGCGGCGATCGGCGGGGCGGCGGGGTGAGGCTCCCAAATTCCGTATCGGTTCTGCTGGCGGGGCCAGGCACTGTCTGCCGACCATTGATGCCAGGTCAAGTCTTGCCCCACGCAACGGGGAAAACCCCAGGTTTTGTCCAGGCCAAACAGAGGAGCCAAATCCGGTTCTTGGCGCACACTGAAGTAAGCCAGCACCGTTTGGGCTGTCGTAAAGATCGGTGCAGTCTGCAAATGCTGGCAGAGTTGCAAACTTTTGTGTTCCCAAGTGGCGATCGCCAGGGCTTGCCGCTCTTGCAAGAACGCTCGGCGCAGATCAGCTTTTTCAGCGTTTGAGAATAGGCCCATAACAATCACACCTTAAACGAAGGCAAACACCGTGGCTGGCGACCCCGACCCTCCCTGCAACGCCAGGGGCGCAATCACCAGCGTAATCCCGGTTGGGGGCAGGCGATCAAGGTGGTTCAAACATTCCAGGACAATGCCCCGCTGGGCCAGCACTTGCCGATTGGTGGCATAGGTTTGATCGCGCCCCCCATCCACACCGTGGGTATCAATGCCAACCCCGGCGATCGCCCGTTCTGCCAACAAAAACTGAGTCACCCCAGGGCTAAAGCCCGGGAAATGGGGCACCCCTGCCCCGTCTATATTCAAAAACAGGGCCGGAGTTGGCCACCTAGCTTGCCACCCGGTATACAGCAGCACCACACACCCCGGCGGTATGGGGCCATGTTGCTGTTCCCAGGCTTGCACGTCTGCCTCGCTTAACCCATAGTCTGGATTGTCTGCCGCTTGGGCACACACGTTGATCGCGATCGCCGGGACAATGAGCGCCTCCGGTGGGTAAGCCTCGATTCCCAGGCCGCCATCAAAAAAACTACTGGGGGCATTCATGTGGGTAGCACTATGTTCACCCAAGGCAAACCGCCGCAGATAGTAGCCATCTTGGGCCAGGGTGGCCACAGGGGTAAACTCAACGGGTGGATCGCCTGCCCAGCACGGAATAGCTGGATGAATGGGATGGCTCAGGGTATAGACCTGGCCATAGGAAAAGGCAGTGGGCATTCGCAAGCAATCTCCCTTCAACGACCCGCCGCGATCGCACCGGGGCTAGTCCGGCGGCAAGGCATCCTGGGCTCCGCAGTCTGGGGCCAATTCCGGGAAATGGACGGGTTCCGTCGGGAGGGTGAAATAAAACCGACTGCCTTGACCGTGAGCCGACTCAAAGCCAATCTGCCCACCCTGATTCTCAACCAACATTTTGCACAAGGACAGGCCCAAGCCCGTTCCGCTGATGTTTTCGCGATCGCGATGCTTCACCCGATAAAACCGCTCAAACAAATGGGGTTGATCCGCGATCGGAATCCCCAACCCATGATCTTTCACCCACACTTCCACAACACCACCTTGGTGGCGTTTGGCCCCCAGTTGGATCACCCGCCCCGGCGGCGAATACTTCATCGCATTGGAAATGAGATTAACCAAAACTTGGGCAATTTGCCAGCGATCGCCCCACACCAGCGGCAAATCAGCCTCGAATTCACAGTCAAAGGGCTGGGCCGGATAATCCGCAATCACCTCTTGCAACAGAGGCACCACAGCAAACTGCGATCGCCGCGTTTCCAGTTTCCCCGTTTCCAAATCGCGGAGGGCCATGAGATCGGCCAGCAAGTCTTGCAGCCGACCAATCTGTTGCTGCACCATGCCCAAAAATTCTTGGCGATCGTTCTGCTGCAACTCAGGCTCGGCCAGCAAATGCACCGAGCCACTCAACGAGGTCAGCGGGGTCGCCAACTGGTGGGTCAACAACTGCAACAACTGGTGGTGGTGGGCAATCTGCGCCCGGAGGATTTGATTATCTTGAAATAACGACTGCACCAGTCCCGGATCAGCACTACCCAAGGTTTCCGCCTCCGTCTGACTGGGAAGAGATGGCACAGAGCGTTCGTTAGGTGCAGAAAACATGAGAGGCACGATTTATCAAATAGTTATTTTTATTTACATATCTTAACAAAGACCCTCGCAATTTGTTTGAGAGTCTTGGCCAGAACCCAGGGATATTGCCCAGAATCGCGCGATCGCGGTCATCCCCCCGTTTGATTGTCGCCTGTTTCCCTGGGCCACCCCTTCAAATTCCGTAATTTCTTTGGGCTTTGTCGTGCTTCTTCACACCCAAAAGGCTCAGCCCCGTACCATTCAAAGCGGGCGATCGCCAACTCATACCGTGGCCCACCGTCCGCCGCTCTATACACTTGGGCAGATTCCAAGAAAAAGCAACGGATTCGGTCAGGGAAGAGAGAAAATGGAAACACATGCGAAAGATTCTTTGGTGTACGAACCCCAATGTTTGCGACTCACGAGCGAATTCTCACCGCGATCGACGTTGGTACTAACTCGATCCACATGGTGGTAGTCAAAATCCAGCCTAATTTACCTGCCTTTACCATTATTGGACGAGAAAAAAACACGGTGCGCTTGGGAGAACGCTGCCAACAAACCGGGTATCTCACAGAAGAAGCGATGACCCGGGCGATCGCCGCCTTGCAACGCTGTCAGGAAATCTCCAAAAGCCTCAACTCCGAACAAATTATTGCCGTTGCGACCAGTGCCGTCCGCGAAGCCCCCAACGGGCGAGAATTTCTTGCCCGCGTCGAAGCCGAAATTGGTCTGTGGATCAACCTCATCTCCGGCGTGGAAGAAGCCCGACGGATTTATCTCGGCGTGTTGTCGGGCATTGAGTTCAACAGCCAGCCCCACATTGTGATTGATATTGGCGGCGGCTCCACAGAATTGATTTTGGGCGATGGCCACGAACCCCGCACTCTCAGTAGCACTAAGGTCGGGGCCGTCCGCCTCACCAATGAATTTGTCACCACCGACCCCATCAGTTCCGGCGAGTTCCAAGCCTTGCAAGCCTATATTCGGGGAATGCTAGAGCGCCCCGTGGAAGAACTCCAGGCCCACCTCCGTCCGGGGGAGCGGCCTCGCCTGGTGGGCACGTCGGGCACCATCGAAACCCTGGCCACCTTGCACGCCCGCGAACAGTTGGGTGTCGTGCCCGATCCCTTGCAGGGCTACAGCTTTAGCGTGCAGGATTTGCGCGAACTGGTGCAGCGGTTTCGCCGCTTGAGCTATGCTGATCGCCTCAAGTTACCGGGGCTTAATGACCGCCGGGCCGAAATCATTCTGGCGGGGGCACTGGTGTTGCAAGAAGCCATGAGCCTGTTGAACCTTGAATCCATCGTGATTTGTGAGCGATCGCTGCGGGAAGGGGTCATCGTCGATTGGATGCTCACCCACGGCTTGATCGAAGATCATCTGCGATACCAAAGTTCTGTACGCCAGCGAAGCGTCCTCAAAACAGCCCAAAAGTATCACGTTAATTTTCCATACAGCGAACGGGTAGCCCAGTTTGCCCTCAGCCTGTTTGACCAAACCCAAGGCGTTTTGCACCACTGGGGCGAGGAAGAACGGGAACTGCTGTGGGCGGCGGCCATCCTGCACAATTCAGGACACTTCATCAGTCATTCCGCCCACCACAAACACTCCTACTACCTGATTCGGAATGGAGAATTGCTGGGCTATACCGAAACCGAAATTGAAACCATTGCCAACCTGGCCCGCTACCATCGCCGGAGCGCCCCCAAGAAAAAACACGAAAACTATCGCAATTTGACCAGCAAACACCACCGCCAAGTCGTTGATCAACTCAGTGCCCTGTTGCGGTTGGCCGTGGCGTTGGATCGTCGCCAAATTGGGGCGATCGCGGCAGTCTCATGTCGGGTGGCGGAGGCCGAAAAAGTCTGCCATTTGGCCCTTCATCCGGCCCAGGCGGGGGATGAGTGTGCCTTAGAGTTGTGGAGTTTGGGCGACAAAAAGGCTAGTTTTGAAGAGCAGTTTGGCTTGAAACTGATGGCAACGTTAGAACCCGCGATCGCCAAAGCCTGATTCAGGCGGCACCACCGCCCTCTCGCCAGGGTGACGTTCTGGCGAGCTTCCCAGCCAACTGAAGCCCTTTCCCCCTGTGGCACTCATGGCAAACCACCGCGCGATCGCCGGTCTGTTCTTGGCTTTAGGCAGCCTCCAGGTGGGGGGCTGCAATCGTGAGTTGTTCTCCCTTGAACCGAGAATTCGTGACCAGCCCCAGCAAACCACGCCCCAGCAGACCACGCCCCAGCTCACCCCAGCCCAACGCCTCGAACAACAACTCAACCAGGCGATCGCCCAGGGCGACACTGCCACTGTCCAACGGTTACTCCAAAAGCAGGTTTCCCCTCGGTCTGCAATTGCCACCCACGGGCTGATGCACGCGATTGCCCAGGGCCGTCCTACCCTGATCCCCGTGTTCATCCAGGCGGGAGTCAACCCCAACACAACCAGCCTTGGGGGGTTGCCCCTGCGCTATGCCCTCCAACAAAATCAGCCCGCTGCTGTGCAAGCCCTCCTCGCCGCCGGAGCCAACCCCAATGCCCAAGACGGCAACACCGATTCCATCTTGCAAGAAGCCTTGTTTATGAATGAGTACACAAGCTTCTTGAATCGGGGTAAACCCCTGGCCCACTTTTCCACGCTGAGTCCAGCTCAAGTCACAATCATCCGCCAATTACTGAAGGCAGGGGCCAATCCCAACGATCGCGATCGCAGTAACGGCACAACCCCACTTATGATTGCAGCGGCCCACGGCAATGATGCGATCATCCGCTTACTCTTGCAAAAGGGAGCCCAAGTCAACGCCAAAAATACTTACGGGGAAACAGCGCTAATGTATGGGGCGTTGCGAGGCAATTCAACAGCCGTGAAAACCCTGCTCCAGGCAGGGGCAACCGTGAACGGAGCTAACCACCTGGGGCAAACTGCCCTGATTTTTGCTGTCCAGCGGGGTTCAGTGCCCGTCGCCCAACTGCTCCTGGCCAACGGAGCTAATCCCAGGGCTGCAAGCCGAGAAACCTTCACCACCCCCAGCCACATCGACTATCGCCAACAAACGGTTTTAGATCATGCCAAAGCAGCGGGCAACCCAGCCATGACGGCCCTCATCGAGCGATCGCTCCGTTAATACCGCCCGTCCCCACCCTGCTTAACCACAACCCGGCCAGCCCTACAGCATTAACTGTTCCAAAGCGTGGGTATCGGGAATGCACAACACATCGCGATCGCGGGCAATCAATTCTTTCCGTTCCAACTTGCTCAACACCCGCGTCACCGTTTCCCGCGCCAACCCGCTCAAACTGCTCAATTCCCGATGGGGCAAGTTTGGAATTTCCGTCCCTTGCTTACTTTCCTTGCCCTGGCCCTCTGCCAAAAACAACAAAATATCCGCCACCCGCGACACACTATCCGATTCCCGCAACCGTAACCGGCGATTCACCTGGCGCAACCGACGGGCCATCAGCTTGGCCAACCGAATCCCCGACTGCGGCTCAGTGTTCAACAACCGCACAAAATCCTGGGCTGGCATATTCCCAATCATCGTGGGGGCCAGGGTAATCACATCCGTCGAGCGGGGCACTTCATCCAGGGGTGCCATTTCGCCAAACAATTCCCCCATCCCCAAAATATTCAGCGTGACTTCACGCCCATCTAAGTTGTAAGTCCGAATTTTTACCCATCCACTCAAAATGAAATACACCGAACTCCCCCAGTCATTTTCAAGCAGAATGACTTGGTTAGGTGGGTGGTTCCGCGTCACGACATTGGCCGTCGCCTGCTCGACAGCCTCATTGGGTAAGCCCTCAAAAAATGGAGCAGAACGAATGAGGGAATTAGCATCTTTGTCTCGAGGACTGAACCGTTCTTCCATCGAGCGAGCCCATCAAAAAGTTTTCATGTTGAATAAATGATAGTTTACTCGCTGACTGGCCGTTGGAAAACTCCAACTTTTATCGGATTGTGAAAAAGACCAAATCACGCTAGAACTTGCACCATCAGCGATCGCCCTTGGCCCCCACAACACCAGCTCGAACCACCACAGAGCACCGCAAACAGCTAAGCACCCAAAAACGCGCCACCAGGCCACCAGACGCGATCGCCCAGCAAATTAATTTTCGAGTCATAGTGTTACTTTTCGGGCTTCCTGGCGTACACTGCTTGCAACAGGTACGGGCCACAGGGCCTTTGGGAAAGCCGTCACTGTCGATCTGGGCAGCCAAACCAAGACACCCCTGGCCACCGCCCAGAATTTGGCTTCCACATTTTGTTATGGATGCCCGTTCTGGCTTCTTAGTAAACTAGATGTATTTGGGGTGGGTTTTGCTTGTCCGCTACGTGTGTCGGCGCTGTATAGCGTGATTGCGACAAGGGCAGCGACATCACACTTTTTCTACACCCAACGTTCGTTAGGGGTTAGGCTGTGACTGCTCAGAAGGAACAAATCCAAACGCTCATTGCAGAAATTGATAGCGTGTTGCAGCGGACAACGCCCCGGTTGCCGTGGGTGATGTCAGGGGAAGTGGCGCAACAGCGACAAGTGTTAGAGCGCGTCCGCAATTATTTAGTCGCCCTGCAACAGAATGGGGGCAACCAAGTGGGGCTTCCCTGGCTTGGAGATATCAGTGCGCTGAGCGACCAACCCGAGCAGTCGTCCCAGCAGCTCATGCAAGCCTTACTCCAAGAAATGGGCTATCTCCGCGCCAACCTGACCCAAATCGTCCCCAACCAGCAGCAACTCACCGCCGAACTCGTCCAAATGATGATGGGACGGTTGCAGGAAAGCATTGCGCAACAATTGGCCCAAGCTCTCAACCCTGGGGGCAATCAACCTTCGCCCTATGGCATCCCTCCAGCATTGGGCGGTGGCCTGGTCAGCGGTGCCCTGGTGAACACAGAAGGCCAGTCCCTACAGACTGTGCGATCGCGATCGGATCAAATGATGGTCAATCTCGACGCAACCTTAAATATTGTCTTTGAGTCCTTGCAACGCAATATTCAGGCTTACCAAGAATCCCTGGAACGCGGGATTGAGCGGATGCATAGCCTGGGCCAACAAGGGGAAACCACCCTCAAAGCATTGTTGAATCAACTCACCCAGCAGCTCAAGGCGGATATCGTTGCGCAATTGCAACAATCTCACCTGCAACAATCCCACCTGCAACAGGCTTCTGGCCAACAACCGCCCCTGCCTGCGGCCTCGCTGGAACCCAGTGGGCAACCCGCGATCGCCGACTCCACAATAGCCCCTCCCACCGTCCCAACGGCCCCAGCCCAGCCCGCCGCCCCAGCCTTCCCCTATGCCGGGGCTGAAGTCACAACACCAGGGGGAACCGCAGCAGCCAGCCAGCTTGATGACAAAATCGAAGCTTGGATTCGGTCGGTCAGCAGTACGGATTGGGCCACCGCCGCCCAAGCGGCCTCCCCTGAAGCGGCTACCGTTGAGCTGCCAACAGTGGATTTGAGCCAACTGGAATTGGCCGCGATCGCCCCACCCGTGGAAGCCCCCGCGCCGCCTGCCGCGATCGCCAAAGCCCCACCCCCTGAAACTCCGGCCCCGCCGGAAGCCAGCAGCGACGAAACCGCCAGTATTGATGCGGCCCTAAAGCTGTTAGAAGATTTGAGTGCCGAGCTAGAACACTCTGCCACCGAAGCCCTGACCGAAGCCGAAGTTCAACTGGAGCAACTATTGGGCACTGAGCCCGCCGCCGTTGAGCCCCTGGCCGGAACCACACCGGAATCGTTAGCCGATGCGGATCAGCAAGATGAACTAGATGAGTTTTACGAACTCTTTAGTGGGTATGCCGATGGCAAAGCCGAAACTGCGGCGATCGCCCCAGCACCTCCGGAACCCCTTCCCACCCCAACGGCCCCAGCCGAGGAAGCCGATGCCTGGTTTGAAGCAGCCCCTGCCGCCGAGGCCCCAGCCGTTGATCCGGCAGTCGATCTGATTGACTGGACAGAAGCCTTTGTGCCAGAAACCGCGATCGCAGACACACCCGCCACCGTCGCGGAGGATTTGAGCTTAGAAACCTTTTTTGGAGAACCAGAGCAACCCGCGATCGCGGCCCCACCGCCAGTAGCCGACCTCCCCGAACCTCCTTTTGACGACTTCTTTGAACCCGAGGAAACCCCCCTGGATCACCCCCTAGAGACAGCCACGCCCTCCCCCACAGAGGATTTGGCCGATCTAGCCCAAGAACTGCTTTCCGCCCTTCCGCCTGCGCCCCCCGAAGCCGAAACACCACCAGAAGCGGTGCTCTTGGAACTCCCGGAAGAACTCTTCATCACGCCTGCGGCCCCCCAACCGCCAGAAATAAACTCCCTGGCAACTGGGCTAGAGGCGATCGGGCTAGAGTTAACTGGGTCAGATGACTTCCTCACCCTTGAAACAGAGGAAACCACCTTTGCCCTGGAAGCCGAAGGGTCACTGGCCGATTTGTTTGCAGGCATTGATGCTGCTGCAACGCGCGCCGAACCCGTTGAACCCCCAGCTTTGGGCACGGAACCCCCGATCGCCACCAGCGGCACAAAGTTATCTGAAGTCGAACAATTTTTTACTCCCAGCACCCTGTTCCAAGACGAACAGCCAGGGCGCACAGCGCAGACCACCGCCGATGAAGACTATATTCGCGCGGCCCCAGACGAAAACCTCTTGCCCGATGCTCCGGTTGAAAGTCTGACCTTCAATGTCGAATTGGATGATTTGACGCTGAATAGCCTGAGTGAAGACTTATCCCAACTCGAAAACTCTGTAGCCCTGGAAGAGATTGAGTTAGGCGATTTGGCGATCGCCGGATTTGAAGCGGAAGCCGAATTTACCCTGGAAGGATTAGCCGCCGATATCGAGCCACCGTCCCTCCGCCCCGATGAACCGACCAGCCAGGACAGTCTTTCCCTGGAATTTAATCCAGCTGAATTTAATCCATCCGAGTTTAACCCACCCGAATTTGATTCCGTGGCATTCAACTCCCTGGAATTAGCAACAGGGAGCGCACCCACCACCGAGCCCTCCCCTGCGCCGTCATCCCCAGAGCCACCGACCCGGCTTGATGACCTCTTCGGCTCGGAAAACGGCGCGTTAAACGTGCTGGGGCAAACGCAGACCACCCTCAGCCAAACGGACTATCCCACCACGACCGACTCCTTGGAAGAGTTTGCCTCCGGGTTTACCACCCCCGCCGAGCCCCCAGCAGACACCGTCCCGTTTTATCAAGCTTCAGCCGACATTGGCGACCTCACGATCGCAGGCTTAAGTGCCGCCCTTGGGGATGAACTTCCCAACATGACGGCCTCCCCCGCTCCACTTAACCCCCAAACCTTTACCCTCGACGACACCGCCCAGTTGTTTGGGGATGCTCCGGCGATCGCGCCCCAACCCCAGGCAACACCCCCAGCTACATCCAGCGCCCAAGACCTTACCCTCGGCGGAGACGACTGGTTTAGCGATGCTCCGGCGATCGCGCCCCAACCCCAGGCCAGCCCCACCACCCAGGCCGACACCCCCTTCACCCTGGAGGGAGACGACCTTTTTGCCGAAGTGCCAGCGATCGACCTCATCAACACGACCCAGTTCCCCACGCCTGGGCCAACCCCAGAGACCGAAGCCGTCTCCTACACCCTGGAAGGGATGGACGACTTGTTTGGCGATGCGCCCAGTCTCAGTGAGGCTTCGTCGGGGTCTTCGTCCGCAGACGCTGCCAGCAATCCCTTTGCCGATGCGCAGCGCGTGGATTGGGCTCCTACCCCCGTGGCCGAGTCCCGTGAAATTCCGCCCTTTCGGCCCGATTTGTTTATGAACGATGAGGCCGAAACGCTCCCCTCTTATCAGCTAGAGCAACTGGATAACCTGTTTACGGAGCCAGTTTCAGGGGGGCCAAGCACCACAGGGAATACACCACCCAGTGCCCGACGCGATCGCCAAGGCCCCACCCCCCAAAAGCTCAACGAAGCCTTTGAAAGCTTGTTTGGCCGTTCCGGCCCTGAGATTGATCCAGCCCAGCCCAGTCCTCAAAAAAAAAAGTATCTAACCTAGGGCCACCGTCCGGCCCACCAGACTCCTCTGGTTCGGGCTGGTACCTGGGGATTGACATTGGGACAACCGCGATCGCCGCCATGCTCTTCGAGGCAAAGGGGGGCAGACTACGCCCGCTCTATTGGGCCAAAGGCACCACCGACGCCTTCCGGGCCTATCGGCTCCCGTCTGTGGCCTATGTCCCCTCCAGCCTGGACGATGAAAGCGTATTCATGACCGAGGTGTTTGAGCAAATCCTCCAACAGCGCGATCGCCCCGCCAATGCGTCGGCCCCGCCCTTGCTCCGCAGTTTCAAACCCTACATCAACAGCGGTTTACCCTTCCAATCCACCCAAACCCAGCAGTGGGAACCCCACCTGCGCCAATCAGAAACCCAAACCATCCCGCTGATCGACCTGCAACACCTCTTGACCCAACTGCTGACCCTGATCACCCCCAGCGATCGCCCCTGGCTGCACTGTGGGGCCGAAGGGTTAACCCCCGACGAAGTGCGCGATCGCCTCACCAATCTGGAGGGGGTCATCCTCAACCACCCATCCGGGTCATCAGACACTTACCGCTTTACCCTCCGCGAAACCGTATTAGCTGCTGGCCTAGTCTCCCAGCCCGATCGCATTTTCTTTGTCGATGAAGTGGTCGCCGCCCTAATTGCAGGCTGCGTTGCCCCCCAACTTGCCACCGGAGCCCCCCTGACCACCGCCGCGATCGCGGGGCCTTGTCTCGTCCTCAGTGCTGGCGCATCGACCACAGAAGTATTAGTCATCAGCACTGCCAAACCCCTGGCCCAACTAACGCCCCGCGAACTGTATATTCGCCGGATTGCCTATGCCGGGAATTCCCTCGATCAAGACATCATTTGCCATTTGCTGTACCCCATTGCCCGAGGCTGGGAAAGCCTGGATTTCGCCAGTTTGAACTTGCCCCTGCCCGGAGAACCCGACCTCGAAGCCCGCTATCGGTTGCAGCAACGCCTCGAAAGTGTGCCCCTGGGCCAGCGCCTGCTCAACAGTGTGCGCAAAATTAAACCCATTCTCTGCCAACAAGATGTGTCGTTTGGCGCAGAAGGTCGCCAATGGACTATTCGCCAAGAGGATTTGCAGAACTGGATCATTGCCCCCTATCTGCAACAACTGAATCGGGAAATTAACGGCTTACTCCCCCAATTGGGCCTCAAGAGCGAGGAGATTCAGCAGGTCATTTGCGCCGGAGAAACCACTCTGATTCCCGCGATCGCCGTCTGGCTCCGGGAGAAATTTCCCCATGCGCGGTTTGTCGCCCAGGATGGCACCGCCAACAACTTCGGGCCATCTGTGGCTGCGGGCCTCGCCGTGCTCCCCAGTTTTTCCGCGCTGCTGGATGCGAATCGGCACCAATTTGGCGATTACTTTTTGCTTCAGACCTTGCTGCGCCAGTTGCAAGCAGAAGCCAAAACTCGCTTTAGCCTGAGTGAACTCCAAAATCACCTCGTGGAAAGCGGCGTGCCCCTGGCTGTGGGACGCACCTTTTTGGCAAACCTGCTCGAAGGGCGGTTGCCATCGGGCCTCGCGATTACCCCCACCAGCGCTGTGTTGTTTGCGGAGACCTCGGTGCAATGCCCAGACTATCGCCTTTTGGGAGCAGCTCCCTTGTTCAAAGCCCTGTCCAACGATCGCTATGAACTCAACCCCCAACAATGCGATCGCCTCTGGGCCCACTTGCAAAATATCCTGGCCCATACGCACCAAACCCTCCAGGCTCCCCTTTCCCCAGGAGCCCTAGCACCGACTGCGCCCCAACGCTAGAGGCTGGGCGATCGCCAGATTTCCCTTGCTAAAGTAAGAACAGCAATTCAGCGGGACGGTATGAAAATTTGGCAGCGTGTGGTTTGTGTGGTAGCGATCGCCCTCTGGGTCGTTGGGAGTTGGGGCCAGCCAGCCTGGGCCATTGAGCCAGAAACACCAGTCCTGCAAAAAGCAGCGGCATCTGCGGTTTCCACCTCCATTTTGGAAAAGTTGAGCCGCATCCAGGAAGATCGGGAACTGCAAGAACTGGTGGAAAAAGACCTGGAGCGGAGTTTTACCATTCGCGCCCAAATTCAGAATGAAGTCGATCGCGCCTTTGAGCACACAACCACCCTGTTGAACGTGATGCTGGCGATTTTGACCTGTTTGCCCGTGCTGGCCGCGATCGCCATTTGGTTTATGCGACGGAGCGTTGTCAACCAGATCTTGGCCGAAACCAAACGAGAACTGCGGGACGAGGTGGAAAAACAACTGGAAGCCGAAGTTGCCGCCGAACTGAAAACCCAAGCAGAAGCCTTCCAAAACAAGCTAGAGGAACTGGAAGCCGAATTTCAGGCCCAACTAGATCAGATGAAAAATCTTTTTTCTGATACGCAAAAGGAAAAAGATCGGGTTATTCAAGAACTTTCCCAGGTCATGCCGTCTCTCTTTCGGGATAGCACGCCCCCCGAAGTCCACCAAAAAATTCAGGCCCTCACCCAACAACTCGAACGGCTCAAGTCGGCCAATGCTCAACTGTCGTTCAGTGCCAATGACTACATCGAGCAGGGGAAAGCCCTGTATTTCGAAAATCGGTTTGAGGACGCGATCGCCTGTTATGACAAAGCCCTCGCCGCAGAACCAGACAATCCCAAAGCCTGGGCGGGTCGGGGTGTGACCCTGGTGAAGCTGCAACAGTTTGAGGAAGCACTGACGGCCTATGACAAAGCCACCCAGTTGAAGCCCGATTTTGCCGAAGCCTGGTTTGGCCAGGGGACAATTCTGGCGAAACAACAGAAAATCGACGACGCGATCGCCGCCTACGACAAAGCCACCATCCTCAAGCCTGATCTGTTTCCCGCCTGGTTTGGCAAAGCCCGGTGCTATGCCCTGCAAAATCAAGCCGATCTGGCCCTCGAAAGTTTGGAATATGCCTTGCAACTGAACCACGATCGCACCAAAGAAGCCGCTAAAACTGATCCAGCCTTTGACCAACTGCGGCAGGAAGAACCCTTTCAAACCCTGCTCAGCGACTACACCGAGCCGACCAACGAACGCTAACGCCCAACCCCAACCGCCCGGTTCACCGCACAAGAAAGCGACGGCGATCGCAGTTCCACTCTCGCGATCGCCGTCGCTACGCCCAAACCTAGTCCTGCAAGCAATCAGGCATTACCGATAATCCGCAGTTTGGACATCCCGCAATCGGGCCTCAGGCCGCAAAAAGCGATCCATCTGGGCTTCAAAGAACTTGCGGTTTGCCATCAAATGCTTGGGATTGGGATCATCCAACGGATACAGCAACGCCTGCCGCAACGCCTGAATCACCGCCGACGTCACGTTATACATCGATCGCTGGAACGTAATCGCCAACTGGTTCAACATATCGTCTTCGCCCCGGCAGTGCTTCTGGTAATACTCCTTCAAGTAAGGCGGCAAGAAGTGCAACATATCCTGGGCCAAGAGCGTCGGCGGAATGCCCGCAGTCCCCACCGGAAACTTGTCGGCATACAACACGCCATAGTGGAAATCTTGCTGATCTTCCGGCACCTGCTTCGCCTGGGCATTGTAAGACTTGGTGCCCCGGAAAGGCGCTGTCCGGTAAAAGACCGCTTCCACATAAGGCAAGGCTGCCTCATACAACCAGGTAAAGCCCTTGGACTTGGGAATGATTTCGTAGCACTCATCACCAATATAAACATGGTGATAGATGGGTCGGCCTGCGACCGCAAAAATGCCGTTGACCAGGAAGTTCATGGCATCGGGCACGCCCTTAAAGCCGCCTTCATCGTAAATGTCCGACATTTCAAAGAACACAGGGGCCATCACTTCCCAGAACAAGCCCAAGTTCGCGTAGTAAGAGGCTTGCCGACATTGCTCTAAGAACATATCAGGGAAGAGTTTGTAAAGCCCCAACATTGCCGGATTACCCTTGAAGTAAGCCCGAATGGCGCGATCGGCGTTGGCCTTGTACTCGTCGCTATCCAGATAAGCATCAAACTTGTTCACCGGGGCATACATGTGACGGTGCCAGAGCATCGCCCGCATACACGCTTCCGCAAATTCCATGTTGACGCGATCGTGCCAAAAGTGATGCATCCACGTCGGCAAATTGCGGTTGAGTTCGCCTTTTTTGATGAACTCCTCCAATTCGGGATGCACGTTCGCCCGTCCGCGCCAAATCCGCAAGTCGGCATCATCCCCGGCATAGTGGTTATGCCGTTGCAAGTATTCGTCAGAAATGACGTATTTGAAAATCGGCAACGGATCGAGAAAAACTTTCTCACCGATGTAAAGCAAATCCCGCCAATAGAAATCCATCGGGACGGCATAGGCTTTGTAAATGCCGATGATCTGCATCAGGTTTTCGGGGGTGTCGGGCAACATCGAGCCGCCCGCTTCCAACCGATGGATGATCTCAGCGTGGGGATGCTGGGATGGGGAAATCAGGGGTTTAGGTGCTGGTAAATTCATGGTTTTGGAAAGGAGGTGAGGGGTCAAAGAAACGAGACAGGGAGAAGGCGGCGATCGCTAGTTGGGTGAAGTCACCAGGTCTGGGGCGATCGCCAACGGGGCCATAGTGCCGTGTCCGACAACCGCTTGCGCCCCAGTTTGGGCCAAAGGTCGCTCAACCGGAGCCTGGGCCACGAGGGCTGCCGTCGTCGATTCACTCCAACGCACCAACCAACCCGGTTGCAAACCCAGCCAAATAATGAGTGCCGTAAGGCCCAAGGCCGGGAGTTGCTCCTTCAAGCTCACTCTGGGGTAGTAAGCCGTTTTAGCATCCAGACGGCCAAAGCATGTCCGGTTCAACATGATGACAAAATACACAGCGGTTAAGCCCGTCCCCACAACACACAGAAGCGTGGGCAGCGGAAACACCGGGAAACTCCCCTGGAAAACGAGGAATTCTGACACAAACCCAACCATCCCCGGAATTCCGGCACTGGCCATCCCCGCCAATACCAACAAGCTGCTGGTCAGGGGTAAACCCCGAATCGGATTCAATAAACCATTTAACACATCCAGTTCGCGGGTGCCCACTTTGGCTTCAATCACCCCAACGATGTAGAACAACAGAGCCAAAATCAGCCCGTGGCTCACCATTTGGGAGACAGCCCCCACCATGCTGAGCGGCGTGAACGCGGCCAACCCCAACATGACATAGCCCATGTGACCAATGGAACTGTAGGCTACCATACGCTTGATGTCTTTTTGGGCGATCGCAGCCAAGGCCCCATACATCACACACATGGCCGCAATCAACGCAACACCAGGTGTGACTAACGACCACGTTTCGGGAAACAGCCCCACCCCAAACCGCGTCAGACCGTAGGTGCCGAGTTTGGCCAACACCCCACCCAGCAAAATGGCCGTCGGAGTCGAAGCTTCCACATAGGCATCGGGCAACCAGGTATGCAGAGGAATGAGGGGAATTTTGATGCCAAACCCAACCAGCAAGAGGGTGAGCAAAATGAGCTGAGTTCGTTGGGGCAAGTCGTCGAGGGCAATCTCACCATAGTCAAAACTACCCGACCCACTGAGCCAAACTATCGCCAAGAAGGCCGCTAGAATGAGCACACCCGAAACGGCGGTGTAAATCAAAAACTTCATCCCAGCATAGTCGCGCTTTTGGCCACCCCACACCACAATGAGCAGGTAGAAGGGGATGAGTTCCAGTTCATAAAACAGGAAGAACAACAGCAGGTTTTGCGCCAGCAAGGCTCCGGCCATCCCAGCGCTAATCAGCAGCACGAGGGCATAAAACAGGCGCGGACGCTTGAGAGGTTCTTTACTGATCGCGCCGCCATCTGTCCCGAATACGACCAGAAAGACGAGCAGGTTGCTCAGGCCGACCAACGGGAGCGATAGACCATCGGTCGCCAGAGAGTAGTTAATGCCCAGGGTTTGAATCCAGGGTAGATACTCCTGCATCTGCATCCCACTCTGGGTCAGGTCAAACTGGGTGAACAAAAAGAGCACCCACAGCAGGGGTAAACTGGCGATCGCGATCGCGCCATAGCGGAGCCATTTGGAGGTGAGGGAGCCCGGAGCAAACCCCAGGGCGATCGCCCCCACCAGGGGAAGCCAGATCAAGGGACTAAGCATAGTTCGTCAAGAATTGAGGGATGAAGAAAGATAGCTTGATAGGTACTTTGCCAGCGGGCCTTTAACCCAAAGGTGCCAAGGATAAACCACTCGCGAAGACGACAGACAGTTGGGCCAACAACGGGAAACACAACAGCACCCCAAAGATGGCAATCCCCAGCAAAATCGTGAGGGCATAGGCTTGAGATTGCCCAGAGGTGCTGTAGCGCAGGCTTTGCCCACCAAACAACGTCGCCAACCCAAAGAAATTCACCACCCCATCTACTAAGTATTGGTCGAACCAGGCAATGACCCGCGACACAATATCCACACTGCCCACAATGCTCAGGCGATACAACTTGGGGGTGTAAAAGTCGTAAGCCACCAGATTTTGCAACCCTTTGAGGGGGAGTTGCACGGGCTTGGCGATCGCCGCACTGCGGTAAATCACAGCACTGATGACAATGCCAAACAACGTTGACCAGATCAGCAACAAGGCCAAGTCTTTATCCAACACAGCCCAACTGGGTAGTAACTCCGCCGCTTGCAACACCAGAGGCAAATGGAGGACAACCCCCGCTAATAGAGTGATCGGCAGCATCATTGGCCAGTGGACTTCTGGCGATCGCTGAGCCATTGGCTTTGCTTCCCCCATGAAGACCAGGCAGAAAACCCGCGTGAGGCCAAAGGCCGTCAACCCATTCACCACCAACAGCACCCCGATCAACCAGGGATGGGTTGTTTGCAACGCAGTCACCAATTCCAGCAAGGCCCAGAACGTCCCAAAGGGAGGCAAGGCCGTAATCCCAGCCAACCCGACAAGGAAAGTCAACCCGGAAATGGGTCGCCGCGACCATAGCCCGCCCAATTGGGTGAGATCTTGAGTGATACTGTTCCAGACGACAGCCCCTGTATTCATGACCAGCAGCGCCATTGCCACAGCATGAGTCAAGACCATCAACAACGCTGCATGGGTTTGGCCCGTCCCCACCGCAATGAAGATAATGCCCATGTAGGCACTGACCAGGTAGGACAATGCTCGTTTGATATCAATTTGGGCCAGAGCAATCAATGAACCACCAATGGCAGTAATTGATCCGATCGCGATCGCCGCTGTTTGCACCGTCGGTGATAAGGCTAGCACCGGCTCCAACTTCACCAAAATCCAGGCCCCCGTTGCCACGACCACCGAGTTCCGCAACACTGTTGAAGGCACTGGCCCTTCCATCGCCTCATCCAACCACAAGTGCAATGGGAATTGAGCACACTTACCCATCGGCCCGGCCAACAACCCTAAGCCAATCAGTGTGATTACCGTAGGATTCACGTTTGCCGTTTGTGCCCACTCTGCCAGCTCCGCAAAGTTCCAGGTGCCAGCCAGAGGATAAATTGCAATCACAGCCATGAGCAAAAACAAGTCCCCAATCCGCTTTGTGAGGAAGGCATCGCGCGCGCCCGTAACCACCAGCGATTGGTTGAACCAGAACCCCACCAACAGGTAGGTACCCAAAGTCAAAATTTCGAGCAGGATGTAGCTAAAAAATAACGAGTCGCACAGGGCGAGGGCGGTCATGCCAGCTTCAAACAAAGCCAACAGAGAATAGAACCGGGCCCAGCCCCAATCCATTTCCATGTAGCCGATCGCGTAGATTTGGGCCATCAAGTTCAACCCAGTGACCAGGGCGATCGCCCCGACCGTCAGGGAGGACACCAAAATCGGCACGGAAAACGTTATCCCCGCAACCTCCAACCAGGTCACAGAAGTTTCGTAGGGGGCATGATTCCATACTGACGGCAGCGCCAGCACCGCATGGACAAAGGACAGCAAGGTCATGCCTGCATTGATGTACCCCGAAGGCCGGGGGCCAGTCCGCCGCGTGATCGACGGGAACCAGAGTGCCGATAGGGTCGCCCCGATCAGCGAATAGATTGGGATGAGCCAGATGCTCTGCAAGAACAACGGAGCCATTGCAATACCTCAATTTGGGCGTAGAGAAAAGCTGCAAATACACCCCAGGAGATCGCCTCCTGAGTGATGGGATAATTCGAGTTTTGCCAATGATTTTCTTATTAAGTATTTAGCATAATCAATACAAAATTGCATGGATTGAGGATTCTAAATTTGATTGATCTGCAATTAAGAAAGCTAATTGTTCCCGCAGGCGGCGATCGCTGCACTGGCAAGGTTTCGAGCCAGCACAACCGTCATTTCGAGTGCAGTCTGGGGTAGCAATTGAGCCCAGTCTATTCACCGGCCCACAACCCATTCCAGGCGGACTGCTCTCCGACAAAAAACTCTCGCTTTCAGAGTGACCAAAAGCGAGAGTGGTGAAGGAGTCCAGAGTGGTGTCATGCACCTTGCAATGGGTAAACCCGCGATCGCCCGCAGGCCACTTCAGCCCATTACACTTAGCCCATCAAAATGACGTTATTCAGCACATGAATAATGCCGTTATCGGCTTCGATATCCGCCGCAACCACCGTTGCATTTTTCACCTCGAAGCCATCCGAGCAATCGATCGGAATCGTCGAACCCTCAACCGATGTCACCGTGCCCAGTTTCGCCAGATCCGCTTGGGTTAATTTCCCCGGCACCACATGGAACGTCAGAATACGAGTCAGTTGCGGAATATTTTGCACAAGGGTTTGCACCGTTCCCGGAGGCAGCTTAGCAAAGGCCTCATCATTGGGCGCAAACACTGTAAACGGGCCAGGACTTTTCAGCGTTTCGACCAACCCAGCCGCTTGCACAGCAGCCACCAGGGTAGTGAACGAACCAGCACTGACTGCAATATCAACGATATCTGCCATAACCAGGAGTACCAATTAACTCAACTTAGTTCAATCAAAAGAGGATAAACCGACTCAATCTTTGACCCAGACTGCGACTATTGCCACCAGCCACCAAACGCCAGAGGACGGACGGATACAGCCCCTTCAAGCTCCACTATAAGTTGGCGAGGCAACGCCTTGAAAGCATCAAGACGGTTGAGTGCAGCCATTAATGCAACTAATCAATGCCGCCAATCAGTGCAACCAAACCGCCAGCCAAAGCTAGTCAGACGAGGGGGGCAAGGTACCGTTATGGCCGATCGCCCCGCGATCGCGAACCAGCGTCCGGGTTGAACCTGGAACTAGGCCGGATTGGAGCGCAGACCGACAACAGACTTGCCGCCACAATCTGCCTTTTCCCAACCAATGCTCCAAGAATGCTCCGGGACAGTGGAGCGGCTCTGCGGCCTTTAGTGGGCGATCGCCATCGGCCTCAATCGGAATATCTGAATAAAAGGGCGCTGCATCCAAGGGATGGCCAGCGGCACAAGCTCAGAGCGCGACTGAACAGGCCACGGGCAAACAAACCAGATTGAATACAACGCCTTATTGGAAGGGAGTATAGACTCTTGCTTATGATATTAACGTCGAAATCCATAACAAAAAATCATTGTTTCCGATTAGGATAATAGAAGAAGGTCTATGAATTTGTGCAAAAGAGGATTCTACCTTGAGGCAAGCTACACTGCATCAACTAAAAGTCTTTGAAGCTGTTGCGCGGCACAATAGTTTTACCCGTGCGGCAGAGGAATTGTATCTCACACAACCGACGGTTTCTATGCAGGTGAAGCAACTTGCCAAAGCAGTGGGGATGCCGTTGTTTGAGCAAGTGGGCAAGCGCCTTTACCTGACGGAAGCCGGCAAGGAACTATACACTACCTGTAGCGAAATTTTTGATCGCCTCACCGAGTTCGAAAGTGCGATCGCCAACATGAAAGGGCTGAAACAAGGCTCCCTGCGGTTGGCCGTAGTCACCACTGCCAAATATGTCATTCCCCGGTTGCTCGGCCCATTCTGCCAAAAATATCCCGGCATTGATGTATCGCTGACGGTGACCAATCACGAATACATGATTGAAAGTTTGGCGAACAACCGCCACGATCTGTATATCCTCAGCAACCCGCCGGAAGAATTGGATGTTGCCGTTCATCCCTTCCTCGAAAACCCCCTTGTTGTCATTGGGTGGCGCGAACATCCCCTGGCGAATGAGGTCAATATCCCCACCAAACGGATTGCGGAAGAAGCCTTCATCATGCGGGAACCGGGTTCAGGGACGCGCACTGCCGTGCAAGACATGTTTGAAAAACAGGGCCTTGATCCCAAAGTGAAGTTGGATTTGGGTAGCAACGAAGCCATCAAACAGGCGATCGCCGGTGGCTTGGGGGTATCCGTCCTTTCGCTCCATACCCTGGCCCTCGAAGGCAGTGAAAGCCCCCTCAGCGTATTGGATGTCGAAGGCTTCCCCATTCAACGCTATTGGTACATTGTCTATCCGTCGGGCAAACAACTTTCGATCATTGCCCAGACCTTTTTTGAGTATTTGATGACGGAAGGGCGAGAAATTGCCGAAAAAGCAGCGTTTCAAGGATTCTTTGGGAAAGAACACAAACGCGACCCTTACTTACAAACCCAGCCCCTCGTCAATGTTTAAAGTCAGGGCGCAGGCTATACTCCAGCGCCTTGAAACTGATTGCGAATCGCGTCAATTCGTTGCCGATTGACCCCCAAATCCGACTGTCCCAACCGGGAAGCAGAGCGGACATGGATGGTTCGAGTTGCGGCATCGGCATAAAACTCAACATCGTCCACAAAGCCCATCAGCTTGCTTTTGAATTCGGCATACAAATAATCGGCGGATTCAGTCACGATGGTGGTGCGTTCCATGCCACTGATGATCTGTTTTAACTGCGCGATCGCCGCTGCCGGAGTGGATTGAAAGGTTAATGGAGCGATCGCGTGGCCAGCGTCATTATCATCGCTGCATACACAGTTGGGCGTACCAGGGCAGGGGGCCAAGCGCCCACTTTGTACACCCAGATTAGTCGGACGTTTGCCTGCAAACATAGGGTTCGAGTTAATACCAGTAGAGATCAAATTCACCTCAGTGTAAGCCAAATGTAAGCCCAAATCGTCATTTTTTTAGACCAGTTTGGCCTGAAGAATCTAACCCTGATTGATTTTCCCCAGCGTAAATCGCTGAATTGGATAAGACCGATTATCCAGCTAGCGATCGCACCTTCCACCGCCAGCGCCGACCCGATCAATCAGCCCAAAAAATCGGACTTTCAGGCAACGTTTCACCCGAACAGTCCGATGACTCCGCTTCAAATCTTCCCGTTAATTACGTTGAAGATTGAGCGCAAACACTCATTGAGAACATCACACTAGCCTCATTCGGGATCAGCCACCTCGCAAGTTGCTTCTTTTTGCAACAGTTCACCGATTTTGGCTTTCGCACCCTGCTCTGCTTTGGCAGCATTTGTCCCAGCCTGAGCAAAGCGATCGCTAAACTCTGTCTGAAATTTGGTCACCGGATCAACTGAGCCAGTCTTGATCTCAGTTCTGGTCTTTTCATACCAAACTTTTGCCGTTTCCCAATATTTTTCCAGTTGGTGTTTCACCTGTTCATAGCGATCGCCATAGCGTTCAGCTAATTTTCCATCCAGATGATGCAATTGGCCTCGGAGCTTGGCGTATTGCTCTTGTAGCCCAGCAAATTGCCGCGTCTCTTTAATCGCTTCAATTAATGAAGCAAATAGAGCTTTAAAGTCAGGTGAAGCATCGGATGTTTGAGCCGTCGTTTCAATCGCAACTAAGGCTGTTTCCACATCTGAATTCAGTTGTTGCACTTCTTGATCAAGCTGAGTTTGCAACTGCTCAACTTGCCCTTGAGTATGGTCTAAGGAAGTTTGACGGGAAGCTTTAATCCCTTCAATCACACCTTCGACCGAAGCCGCAACATCAGCTTTTGCCGCCTGCCCTTTATCTTTCACCAAATCAATCACAGCGGCGATCGCATCAGCCGCAACAGTCCGAATTTCACTCGACCCACTTTTCAGTTCGTCAACTGATAAAGTCACAGCCTCTTTGACAATCTCACGAATTCGGTCAGCCCTTAAGGTACCTTCTTCTTTCGCTTTTTGGAAGTTAGTATTAATACGTTCTTTAACAGCAGTAGCCATGCGTATTCTCCTTCATTCACGATAAAGATTAGAAAAAACTAGAAATCAATGGAACAGAAATTTAGAGGTTAGCTTGCGTTGAATTAATGACTAAGCCTCAACTAAATTGTGACCACTCAATTAACCCTGACTAAACCCGACTCGCCTGCACTTCAATGGTAGTTGGCAGCTCCGAAGTCAAATTCGTAGCGAAGCCAGGTTGGGATTTGCGGCGATCGCGAATGACTTGAGCCACTTCTGCAACCAAAATTGTGGCTAACAAACCATCATCAACGAACCCAACCAGGGGCATCACATCAGGCAAAAGATCCAGCGGATTGAGCAAATAAACCAACGAACCTAGCACAATCCACCAGCGATAGCGAGGATGACGAATAATCTCGCGATACCAATTCACAAACCAGGTTGCGATTGTTTTTGTTGCAAAGTTCCGTTTCATTGAGTTTGTTTGCTCCTCCGTTGTCTACGATCATGGTCACAAATTCCACGCCAAAATTCTGGTGTGGAAAACCCATCACTTGGTCGTGACAATCCCACCCTTAGAGGGGCAACCGATCCAGTTTTTACGGTTATCCGAAATGGAGAACTTACACTTTACTCAGAGAGTTTTATTCAGCAATTTTTTCGAGCAAAACTTGATAACCCTGGTGCAAAAGTTTGACCTTATGCTGAAAGATCGTTTTGAATGCATCGATCGCGGGTTGGGGTGGTTGTTCTGTAATGCCTTCAGGAAACCGAAAACCATAGTCATCAAAAATAATGACACCCCCCACTTTGACCAAGCGCCAGGTCAACACAGCATCTTCCAACACATCACAGGCCACATGGGAACCATCGATATAAGCCAGATGGTAAGAATTGGGAATGAGCGATCGCAACACGGTTTGAGACGCACCAATCATCTTCCGCACTTGCTCCGCCTTCCCAGTTTTGGCAATGTTGGCATCAAAGCGTTGCTCAATTGTTTGCACCGTGCCATCCGCACACATCACATCATGTTCCACACTGCCTGCAAACGTATCAACACAAGTAATTCGTGCAGTCGGATGAGTCAAAATATTGTCTAACAGCCAACAGGTGGATCGCCCTTCCCAACTGCCAATTTCTAATACGCGCAGATCCGCCTGGTTCGCAAACCGAGGGAGTTGCTGTTCCCAGACTGGGATGTTGATGCTGAACCAATCTTGGGTGTATTCATAGCCCCGTTGCACCACATGAGCGTGGTATTTCAAACTCATCAGCTCAGTCATAATCTCTGATAGCGTTGGATCAAACTCTAACGCTTTTTTGGCGTAGATCAAGGCAGAGTGATAATCTCTTTGTTCTTTTAAACTGGCAGCCAAGTTTAGATGAATACGGGCCAGATCCGTCTGGGAAAAAGTAGGATTGAGCGCCAGCGATCGCTGATAGTAAGCTGTTGCTTTATCTGATTGGTGCTGCCCCCGCAGCGAAGAGCCAAGGTTATTGTAAGCCGCGGCTAATAAATTACGGGTGGATTCATGATGGGGCTCAACAGATAAACCATATTCAAAAAATGGAATTGCAGCATCAAATTTATTCTGATTCATATAATCAGTTCCCAACTGCTGCCAGTTCATCAATGCCAGAAACTCTGAGGATTTATCCACCCGTCGAAGCTTTTCAAACAAATAAGCAATGTGATTTTGTTCAATCTGGTGGCGCAGGGTGTGTAATTCACGCTTTTCAGGCGTTAATTCTTCCTTATATTGCTCAGGTGGTGTTTGAAATTTTTGGAGTTGTTGGTCAAACATATTACCGGGATAGCGAATATATTCCACGGTTTCCAAGTTGACTTTGAGCAGCTTAAAGAATTTAGTCATCCAAACCTGATAACTAATATCTTCACAGGTGACTTCGTTATAGGGCATTCGTTCTTCTGGAAACCCTTCAATAAAGTTATGACATTCCCGACGGACACAAATATTTTGCGGCACAGAATTTTCGATCGCCATTTTCCAATGAGGATGCACATAATCCGCCATGTGAACCCCTGTGCGCACCACTCCAATCGATTGATTGGGCAAATCAATTGTTAATTCACCCGCTTTAGTGACTAATTTAAACGTAGTTTCTGTGGGGTTCTGCGGGTCATGATTGAGTAAGCGATAACAGAGATAAATATGCTCTGGATAATACAAATCATCGCCATCACAAAAGAACAACAGATCCCCTTGAGCAATTTTTGCACCTGTATTACGGGCCGCTCCAGCAGAAATCCGATGAAAGTGGCTGATGACTTTGCAGTGGGGTTTGTCTTGGGCAAATGCTTCGACCCGCTCCAACGTGCGATCGCTGGAGCCTTCATTCACCACCACAATTTCTGGGGTCACGGGTGCTCCGGTGTGGTGGGCCAAAAAGTATTGGATGCTCGCTTCAACACTTTCCAAAGTGCGGACAATGGCATCTTCCTTGTTAAGAACAGGCACGATCACCGAAAACGACTTGAGCATAGGGGTTGCACCTCATGAGGGCCAAGAGTCACGGTGAACGGTGCAAGCATGAGGTTGCCTCAGCCAATAAGCATCACCTGCACAGCGTCTCCTGCCGCGACGATTGTTTCCCCCAACGGTACAACCGCCAGCCCATTTGTGCCCGCCAAATTAATTAAATTTCCAGAACTATGTCCGCCCCCAGGCAGAGAAAATTCGTAATGGCCATTGACCAGGCTGACTTGCCCCCACAAATAGGCTTCTCGGCGGCCTGCACCTTTGAGGGTGTGGCGGGTTGTGGCAGTCACAAATTGGGGTATCCAGGGTTGGGGCCGGCCCATTAGCTTCTGCAATGCGGGTTGGACAAAGCGCCAAAATGTGACCAGGGCAGAGACGGGGTTGCCAGGTAAGCCAAAATACAGCACGGGGCGGGGCGATCGCGCAAAGGTCGCCACAGTCAGGGGTTTGCCGGGACGGATAGCCACGGAACGGAGATGAATCATTGCGCCCAATTCCGCCAAAATCCCGTCTACATAGTCATAATCCCCCACGGAAACGCCCCCCGACGACAACACCACATCAGCCGTGTCAACGGCCTGGGCGATCGCCTGTCGCAAGGCATCCGGGCGATCGGGAATGATGCCTAAGAGCACAGGTTCCGCTCCCAGAGCCATCAACTGCGCCATTAAGGCATAGCGGTTAGAATCCACAATTTGTCCGGGTTGCAAGGGTTGAGCAAGCCCTACAAGTTCGTCTCCGGTAGACAAAATCGCCACCCGAGGCCGCCGATACACCGTGACGCGATCGCACTGAGCCGCTGCCAAAACCGCAATTTCCGGTGCCTGTAACCGCAAACCCGCTGGCAACAAAGGCGCACCCGCTTGATAAAAAGCTCCCTTGGGGCGCACAAACTCCTGTCGCTCTGGCACAACCAAAATTTTGACCTGGGTGCCCTGCCGCTCAGTGTTTTCCTGCATCACCACCGTATCCGCGCCTTTTGGCAGCATCGACCCCGTGAGAATCCGCGCCGCCTGTCCAGGTTGAATGTTTTTTTTGGGAATTGTGCCCGCCGGAATTTCTTCCACCACCTCCAGGGTGATCGCTTGTTCTGGCGTCGTATTCTGCACATCCGCGAACCGCACCGCGTAGCCATCCATTGCAGAATTATCCCAATGGGGAAAATCGAGAGCACTGGTCACGGTTACAGCCAGTGTTCGGCCCACTGCTGCCATCAACTCAACCGACTCCCCCTCCCGGGCAGGATCAAACGGTTGCACCACATCCAAAATCAGTTGTTCTGCCTGTTCCACCGGAATCATACGCTGTGCTCCCTTTTATGGCCTTGCCTGCTGCGCTTCAACATTGGGGCACTGTTCCGTCCCCTTATCCCTCCCAAGCCCCATCCCCGAATTCGTTTCAGCCTTTTACCATAGAACCAGACCCACCCAGCGCACCAGAGCCTATTATGCACGGAGAATTAGTCCTGACCGATCGCTATCCCCGAGTCCCACTGGATCGACGAGTTGCGGCTTTCGCGATCGACTTTGTGCTGACGGCCATTCCGAGCCTCTTATTTGGTGGAGCCACTGTCATCGTGTTTCTGCTGCTGTGGCTGGGGCACCGAGTCTTCTGGGTCGCCGCTAACCAAGGGCAAAGCATTGGCCGGTGGGCCGTGGATACCAAGGTTGTCAATCCCCGATTTCGGATTTTGCCGGGGCTGGTGCCGTTGCTCAAACGCGAGGCTATCACCGGAGTGGGGGCAGTGCTGGTGTTGATTGGCTGTATCAATCTCAGCCCCACCAATGGCTTTTTGTTGATTGCGCCTATCCCGTTATTGGTCGATTGCGGCCAGGCTTTTGTCGATCGCGATCGGCGGCGGGCTTTTCACGATCGCGTCGCCGACACCATGATGACGCAAACCCAGCGAGGCGCGTCCCTCGATATCAAAGTCAAACAAATCATTGCCGTACTTCGGCGGCGTATGAAATAATAGACGATTGTGTGAATTTTTTTTCAAAGATTAGGCTTGTAGGATTATGGCTAAGGCTAAAGACGTTCGTCTCATCATTACGTTGGAGTGTACTGAGTGCCGGACAAACCCTGACAAACGGTCTCCCGGTGTGTCCCGGTACACCACCAAGAAAAACCGCCGCAACACCACGGCACGGTTAGAACTGAAAAAGCACTGTCCCCACTGCAACAAGCACACTGTGCACAAAGAGATTAAGTAAACCGGGCTTCCGGCCCGCATGGTGTAATCTCTGGGGCGATCGCCCACTGCTGGGCTGGGTGTAGCCAGCTCATTCGACCTATTATTCATCTCATCCAAATTCAAGCTATGACTTACCTTCGTCGCCGCGTTTCTCCCATCAAGCCCGATGAACCCATCGACTACAAAGATGTAGATCTCCTCCGCAAATTCATCACCGAACGGGGGAAGATTTTGCCTCGGCGGATTACTGGGCTCACCGCCAAACAACAGCGGGATTTGACCGAAGCCATCAAACGGGCTCGGATTTTAGCGTTGCTACCATTTATCAATCGGGAAGGCTAGGGTTCCCGGCTCTTACAGCTAGGGGATTTTCATGAACGTTGAGAAAGGGACTCTGGTCGAATTTCGCGTCGGCAGCGATCGCCGTCTGGCTGTGATGGATCGGCCAGAGGGCAAAAAGCATTGGATTGCGATCGACGAACGGGGCCAAGCTCACACTCTCCATCCTCGGCAAATTGCGTATCAGGTCTCTGGGGATACCTACAAGCCTTCCCAGATTCCCGATTTTTTGACGCAGGTACAGCCCTACCTTGATCCCAGCAGCCTGGAGGTTGCCTGGGAACTTTTGGTAGAAGATGGAGAATCCGCCAGTCCGGCAGAGATGGCCCTATTGTTGTTTTCCGATACCAGTGCGGCGCTGTGCTACGCCGCCTATGTGCTGCTGTCTGATGACAAGCTGTACTTCAAACTGAAGGGCGATCGCTATGAACCGCGATCGCGAAACCAGGTCGAAGAACTCAAGCACCAGCTCGAAGTCGCCGCCCAACGGCAACAAGAACTGGAAGGCTTTTGGGCTCGGTTAGAGCAAGCCCTGGCCCAAGCTTCTGTGGAATGGCAGAGTAGCGATCGCCCCCGGCTAGAAGCCCTAGAACGCTTTGCCACGCTGGGCGAAGAGGCCACTCATCGTTCCCTCGCCCTCGAAACCTTGGTACACTTAAAGCGATCGGAGACCCCGCAAGCGGCTTTTCAACTCCTGGTTGATCTGGGACTCTGGAGCCCCCACGAAAACTTATTCTTGCGCCGCAGCCAGATCCCCGTTCAGTTTCCCAACAAGGTATTGGAAGTGGCGCATCATCGGATTGAATCTCCTCCCCCTGATCTCGATACAGACCGGGTTGATCTAACTCACCTCAAGGTCTACACCATTGATGATGAAAGCACACGGGAAATCGACGACGGTCTCAGCCTGGAATATCTCCCCGACGGCCAAGAACGGATTTGGATCCACATCGCTGATCCCACTCGCTGGGTCATCCCCGGCGACGAATTAGATCTCGAAGCCCGCCGTCGCAGCACGACGATCTACCTGCCAACGGGCATGATCCCCATGTTTCCCTCAGAGTTGGCCACTGGCCCCATGAGCCTGGTTCAGGGCAAAATCTGCTGTGCCCTGAGTTTTGGGGTCATTTTAGATGCTACTGGGGAAGTCCAAGATTTTCAAATTTGCGCCAGTTCCATCAAGACCACCTATCGGCTCACCTACGAAGATGTAGACGAGATGCTAGAGCTAGGCGGTGTGCAAGAGGAATCGGAATTGGAGGCGATCGCGCTGTGGGCCAAACGCCGCAAAGACTGGCGACAAACCCAAGGAGCCATCAGCATCCACATGCCCGAATCATCGATCAAAGTCCAAGACGACGAAATCACCATCGAAGTCCTCAACGATTCCATCGCCCGCCAGCTCGTCGCGGAAATGATGATCCTCGCCGGAGAAGTGGCCGCCCGCTACGGTCAAACCCACAACATCCCCATTCCTTTCCGCAACCAACCCCAGCCCGAGCTTCCTCCCGAAGAAGAACTCATTCTCCTCCCTGCTGGGCCTGTCCGCTTTTGCGCCATTCGGCGGTGTATGCCCCGCAGCGAACTCAGCATTACCCCCGCTGGCCACGCGAGTCTGGGGTTGGGGACTTATACCCAAGTCACCTCCCCCATTCGACGCTATACCGACCTGCTCACCCACTTCCAGCTCAAAGCCCACCTGCGCGGCACGGCCCCACCATTCTCCGCGCAAGAAGTCCAAGACTTGACCATGAGCATCAGTTCCACGGTGCAAGAAGCTGTCTTAGTCGAACGGCAAACTAACCGCTACTGGGGCTTAGAATATCTGCGGCGATTGCCCAATGAAGTTTGGGAGGCGTTGATGCTGCGCTGGTTGCGGGAGCACGAAAATTTGGGCCTGGTGTTGCTCGAAGATTTGGGCCTGGAATTGGCCATGCGCTTTAACCGCGATGTGACACCGGGCGATCGCCTCAATTTGCGGGTCAGTCATGCCGATCCGCGCCAAGATATCATCCACTTCGAGGAAGTCATGGCCTATTAACGCCAGAACAAGATGAGTGGGCCAATCGACTGGGTATCAATAGACCTCAGGGTCATCGGCGAGCGCGGCCTCATCACACGAATTCACTCAAACCAGGGTGGGCAATTTCCCTATTGGGATTAAAGTGGAAGGGGCGATCTCAACCCATTGGGGTATTCCCAACGTAGGGATTAATAAGCATGAATCAAAGACGACCCATGATGATCAAATTAGGAGCATTCTGCACCACCATGAACCGACCATAGGATGTGATCGGCAACGCCCTTCATCCCGCGAGTTGGTGGTTCACGGCTAGCAATCACCACCCTTCCCCCCGCGATCGCCGAGTTGAATCATGCCCCAACTCTTTCTCACTAAATGCTGAGCTGAAACATCGTTTTTCTGTATGCTTGAGCGCATCCTGATTTCCGCCGCCTCCCTCACGATTGGATCAATCTGTAGCCGCATTCTGTGTGATGGAGGAGGCAAATTTTTTAGTTGGGTGCAAGCACAGGGTTCCAACCCCGAAGTGATTATCAACCGGGCCGCCGAACAATACGCCTGGAACTATGCCAAGCGCCACGGGATGTTGAAAGTCTTGGGAATGCGAGAACCCGTCCCGCTGGAATCGGTCTATACCGCCGTGCAATTTTTGGATCGAGACAGCATCAGCCGCTTTCAGTCCATCGAAGACCTGGAAAAAGCCTTTCGGGAACAACCGGGTCGCAGCTTTCAGCGCAAGAATTCCAAGAAAATTGATGGCCTTAAAGTCGCGAACGAAAAGCAATACCTCATGGTACTGGGTGGGCCGGGAGCCGGGAAATCCACATTTTTGCGGCGCATGGGGCTGGAAGCCCTGAAAGGCGATGCCGGTCAAGGAACCTACATTCACGAGTGCATTCCCGTCCTGCTGGAACTCAAGAATTTTGCCACTGGCGAGATTGATATTGCCGCCGCGATCGCCCAAGAATTTCGGATTTGTGGCTTTCCCTCCCCCGAAGCCGTCACCGAAAAACTGCTCGAACAAGGCAAACTCCTGATCCTGCTGGATGGCCTCGACGAAGTGCCCACTAAAAATATGGATGTGGCCATTCACCAAATCCAAGATTTTGTCGATCAACACGATCGCAATCGCTTCATTGCCTCTTGCCGCATCGCCGCCTACCAGCACAACTTTCGGCGGTTTACCGACGTGGGCATGGCCGATTTTGGCCTTGAGCAAATTCAGCAATTCATCACACGCTGGTTTCAATCCGACGAAGATATCAAGCTCCGCACCGCCCAGCGCTGTTGGAATTTACTGCAACAACCGGAATACACATCCACCAAAGAACTGGCCCAAACCCCGCTCCTGTTAACCTTGCTCTGCCTGGTCTTTGACGATTCCCAAACCTTTCCCAAAAATCGGGCCGTGCTCTATGGCGAAGCAATGGACGTGATGCTGAAAAAGTGGGCCTCGGAAAAGCGCATCCAGCGCGATCCAATTTATCAAGATTTGAGCGTGGCCCTGGAAGAAATGATGCTGGCCGAAGTTGCCTATGTAAACTTCCAAGCCAATCGCCTATTTTTCTCTCAACGGGAAGTCGTCGGCCAAATTCGAACCTTCCTGGCCGACAACCTGAATGCACCCAAACATTTGGATGGAGAATCAATTCTAGAGGCGATCGCGATTCAACAAGGCATTCTCGTCGAACGGGCACAAGATGTCTATTCCTTTTCCCACCTGACCTTACAGGAATATCTGACGGCTCAATACATTGACGATCAGCAGTTAATTCCCCAATTGGTAAGCGAACACCTGGTGCACGAACGCTGGCAAGAAGTGTTCTTGTTAGTAGCAGGCGTCACACGGGGTGGAGCCGACCAATTACTGCTCGCGATGGAAGCCCAGGCCAAAACCTTCATCAACACCCCCAAGCTACGCGCCCTGCTGCAATGGGCCGATACCATCACCCAGGAGACTAGCCCTGGCCTATCTGCGGCGGCAAAACGCACCACGGCTCTCTTTCTGGCCCTCGTTAGCGATCGCACCTTGAACCTGGCCCGTATTCTCGTGCCCAGTTTGGCCAATACCCTGGAACTGGCGCTGACCCTGGCCAACACCCGCACCCCCAATTTTTTGTATCAGCCCAATACCCCCGCTCGGACTGCACTGCCCACCCGCGCCCTGGCGATCGCCCTCACCCAATCTGCGCCGCCCCGCCTCATGGGCAAAGCCCTCGCCCAAACCTTTACCCAAACCTTCACCGACGAACTCGCCCGCCTCGGAGCCTTCCACGACATCACCATCCAAGCCCTGGTCTTGCGGTTACGCGAACTCCAACAACAAGCCCCCGATGTCCGCCATCCCCCAGCGGCCCATCAACAGTTTCATAGCCAGATTTTTACAACCTGGTTTACCACCCTCAAGCTCGACCCCACCTGGATCAGCCTCTCCCCCAAAGAGCACCTCAACCTCGATCGCTACCTGTATGCCAACTGGCTCATCGTCCGGTGCAAACAAGCCGCTGTGCGCGTTTCGCCCAAAACCTGGCAGGCGATCGAAGCACGAATGCTCAAAGCCTGAGCCTATTTATCTAGGCGCGATCTTTAAGCAGGTGATGAATATTTTGGAGTTCCACCAAGATCGCCTCTAAAATCTCTTGCGTGTCGGTTTTGATAGGTTCCCGCACCTCAATCGTTACCTCTTTAATTCGCAACACATCCCGCGCAAACCGCGCCACTTCATTGGGATGAAACTGCAAAATATCATCTTTGCTGTTGCGAAACTCCGGGTTCAGCCGTTTGGGATTATATGGCGGATTGAGTTGGGCCGAGTCCGTGTTGGCATACCGATAGACCGAAGCCCGCGATCGCCGCAACACCCGTTGCACCGCCTCCACATCCATCAGGCCATCCGGCCCAATCGCCCCCTCAAATTCCATAACCCGTCAGTATCAATTTTGGACTCGACAATCTTAGCACCACGACCCAAAAGTGAACGGGAAATGTCTCCCCATCAACACCGCACACCCAGCCAGAGCTCCGGCGGGCCGCCCCTGGCAACATCAGAATACCAAGGGCAAACCCAACGCCATCACCAAATAGCCCAATACACAGCCCCTTAACCAAACAGGCGCTCCTGCACGACATCAATGGTCAAAACCACACCCAGCGTCCCAAACAGCAAGAACAGCACCGTATAGATGGGACTGATCTCCAACAAAAATCCTGCCAACCAGCAGAAAACGCAGGTAAACAGAAATAGCATTAACGCGACGATCGCGATTCGAAAATAATTCATTCCAACGTACCAAAACACAATCAAAAAAGATGGGCAGGAGTTGTAGCGATTAGTAACGAAGCCTGACCAATTTTTTCCACGATACTTTACAAATCACCAGTGTCACATCATCCCCTGGGATACTTGACAATCACCAAAATTATGGTTAGTTAATCTCGATCAAGTTAGGTGAAAAATTAGCCCGCCGCCGCAACCATATCCACGATTTAAACTGCCACTAACGACACAGCTCATTACACCCAATCAGCAAACTGCCCGCCCATAAAATCAGCGGCAACCCTACTATCTTTAGCGTTCCCACAATTTCGGAGCTTCCCATCACACTGCCCCCCGCCAGGCAATTGGTAGGCTAAAAGCTCTCTACCTAACCCGGCTTAATGCTTTCCAGTCAAGCACTTTGGGGCCTTATGCCCCAGATTTCCTTTACCCAATTTATTTAAATTCAATGGGTAGAACTGCCAATGATTCCAGTCAGCACACCAGAATTCACCACCTATTTTTGCCCCCGCTTTCTGTCGGTAGCGATCGCCAAACTGAGTTAATGTTGCGCACACTCTGTCAGCGCTCAAGGAGCTAGAGGCTAAGTCTAATTACCTATCAAAAAGTGCCGGATATATTTAGCAAGTCTCAAGTTCAACTAACACGAATTCCCCCAAATACCTGCTGGAGAGGCAATGATGAGTTGCATCACCTCTCCAGACCACCAAGCAGGTTGGCAGTATTTATAAGTTGTATTGGTTAATAACTGTCTTCACCGGGGATGCGATCGCCCTCTGGTTCCAAATTCATCACCTCTAACGATGCGTCGCGAATGGCTTGCCAGTGGTTAAACAACGCCATTCCTTGCAAATCACTGGTGACATAGTGTTGAACTGCGTGGTCAAGATCTTGCGGTGTCTTGATGACAGGGGTTGCGATCGTCCGGTGTTGCATGAGCACAGCTCCCATGATTGTGTTGTGTTTTTCAGCAAGCTTTTTACCGATGGCTCTAAGCTAGCAAACAAAAATCGAATAATGTATTGAAAAATACAGAAAATATACTTTCTTTGTAGATCTTCTTGCACCATGAAATCTTGATTAAGCCGGGCCACCGGATTCCGTAATGGCAACTTGGGCAGGGCAGGGTAGGGCGAGGTCAGTATTTTCCCTTGACGGTTTTAGTAACTTGGAACAACAAAGCGGCCTGGGTGTCCCGAATAGCGGTAGGATGAGGAGTGCAAATTCAACGTCTAGACAATTCGCTGTGAATCTATGCCCAGAGCTTGTGTGGTCGGGTTGGGAAAGTCGGGAGTCGCGGCGGCGCGATTACTCAAGCGGGAAGGTTGGCAGGTTACGATTAGCGATCGCGGCACGGGAGCATCCCTCACCGAACAACAGGAACGTTTAGGGGCAGAAGGAATTACAGTCCAGTTAGGGCAAGCCCTTGACCCAGAGGCCACAAAGCCAGAGTTGGTGGTCGTCAGCCCAGGGGTGCCGTGGGATGCGCCCAGTTTGTTGCGGTGTCGCGAGTTGGGCATTGAAACCATCGGCGAGATGGAATTGGCCTGGCGCTATTTGCAAGCGGTGCCCTGGGTGGGGATTACAGGCACCAATGGCAAAACCACCACCACCGCGTTGACAGCGGCTATTTTTCAGGCAGCGGGGTATGTGGCTCCGGCCTTTGGGAATATTGGCTATGCAGCGTGTGAAGTGGCATTGTTAGAGCGCCAACCGGATTGGGCGATCGCCGAACTCAGTAGTTACCAAATCGAAGCATCCCCCGCGATCGCGCCGCACATTGCCGTGTGGACTACCTTTACCCCCGACCACTTGAGTCGGCACAAAACCCTCGATCGCTACTACAGCATCAAGGCCCATCTCCTTAAGCAAGCTAAGCACCAAGTCTTTAACGGCGATGATCCATACCTGCGAAATGTGGGGAAACTGATGGCGGACCCCGTACGCAGTGACACCTGCTGGACAAGTACCCAAGGGGCCGCGACCATGCTGGGCAATCCAGAACTGGGGGTCTACATCGAAGATGGTTGGGTTCGCACCCTCCGGGAATTGATTATGCCCATCAGTCTGCTGAGAATGCCGGGAAATCATAACCAGCAAAACTTACTCATGGCGATCGCGGCAGCCCGATTCGCCAACATCGACAAACAAGCGATCGCCCAGGCGGTTTCGACGTTCCCCGGTGTGCCCCATCGCCTGGAGCAGATTTGTGTTTGGGATGGCATTGAATTTATCAACGACAGCAAAGCCACCAACTACGATGCCGCCCAAGTAGGCTTAGCTTCCATGCGGGGTAGTACCATTCTGATTGCTGGCGGCGACCCCAAAGAAGGCAACGACACCGACTGGCTCGCCACCATCCAGCAAAAAGCGGCGGCTGTGTTGCTCATTGGGGATGCGGCTCCAGCCTTTGCGGCCCGGTTAGATGAAGTGGGCTATGCCACCTACGAAATTGTGGAAACAATGGACAAGGCTGTGCCGCGATCGGCCACATTAGCAAAGCAATTGGGGGTGCAACTCGTGCTGCTATCCCCCGCCTGTGCCAGCTTTGACCAATACAACAACTTTGAGGAACGGGGCGACCACTTCCGCCAGTTGTGTTTGGAGCAGTTTGGCAGCTAACACCCCATCCCCCCAAGCTTCATCTAGTTTTCGGGGGGTTTGGTCACACCCATACGAATTTCCGAGAAAAAGGAAGCCATACTAAAGCCACCGGCCTGTTTCAGCAAACTGGTACGAAAGCGCAGATTTTCGCTGGCAAACCAGAGCCGCTCTTCAGAGTAAAATCCTTCAGCTTCGGCAATAAGGGTTAGCGCATCATCAGTACCCATGACATAGCGGCTAGAAACGACGGCCTGATCCGCACCTGTGCCCCGCAAGAGTTGGCCGGCATTGGGCTGGTCGCGATCGCTCACAGGCACCAATAACGTAGAACTCGACTGGGGTTTGCCCTGGAGGGCCGTACCATTCGACACAATCCGGGCACCACACAACGCCTGCCCAGGATCAATGCGGTGCTGCTCACAAATCTGGATCACAGCCGCATCCCCTTGTTCCAGGAGTTCAATCACCAGGTCGGCCTTGCCCACATCAGATTGCTTGGTCGCTAAGTAATAGCTAGTGCGCTGGGAAAACCACTTGCCACCACATTGAGCAAAAAATTCTACAATATCCATCCGCTCTAATACGTCCTGCAATCTGAATCACTACGGGGTCACTCTTTATAATTATTACCAGTTTCCGGGAACGAAAGACAAAGCCCCACCCTTCCGATGCTAACTCTGGGGCAAAAAGCCCATCCCAAAGGCCGCGATCGCGCTCATGGCCACCACAGTCAACCCCATCGAAATTGCCAGCCACCATAGGGGAATCCCGGCCTCCGCCTGCACCTGCAATTGCCCCGACGACAAAAACGTCACTTCAAACCGGGCCAAGGGTTCCCCACCCTGCCACTGAGGCTGATCGGCCATCACCAACGCAGGCAACGGAATTTGATCCATGTGTTCTAAGGCGACGGCATCTATCGGTTGCACCCCCGCGATCGCCCCTTGCCGCGTTACCCCAACCCAATAGCCCAACGGCACTTGATTCAGGTATTCCCCGGCCCAGGCCGAACTCAACCGCCGCCGTAACTGGTGCCCTAACTTTTGCACCTGACTGTAATTCTCCAAGGCCGGAGCCGTGACCCACGTTGCCCCCCGCCCATCCTCACTCTGGGGCTGCCCCCGTTTCGCCAAGCCACACAGGGCGATCGCCTGCGTTGTCCCCAAAATCCCCGCTGCCAACACACTCACCTCTAAGGGCAAAACAATCCCCCAACCCGATAGCCGCTCGACCAACGCCGATACCGTCGCCGACAACAACACCGCGATCGAGGGCACCCAAATCCACCCACTACAGGGCCGTGCATACTGGCGCAAAAACAGCCACTGAGCCAACCCCAACCAAATCGCCGCGATCGTCGTTAATACTGTCCGAGCCATTAGGGATGCAGTGGCAAACAACGTCGGCGACCACCGGGTCATGAAGACCATCACTTCTGGCAAGGCCCACACCTGCCCCAACACCCCCCACCACGCTTCCAACGTCAACAGCAACAAAACATAGCCCGTTGCCCCTGCTAAAATCCATAGCCAGTCGGAGAGATACCGCCGTAAGACCAGCCACTGCACCGCACTGACCACCAACCCCGACACCAGACCAATCACAAACGTTGACAACAGACCCGGTTGGGCGATCGCCGTTGGTGCGAGTGGCCCCCGTGGCAGTTGCAAAATCCCCCAGGTCAAAAACCACCCCACCCCCGTCGCCAACACAAACAACACCACAAAGGCAAACCGATTGTGGGGTGGAATCAGCCAACGCTGAGAGGGGCGCATCACGGGCGGGCGGAGCGCAGTAGCAGGACTCAGAGGCGTGGTCATAGGTGAATTGGGTAAAAAAGCAGCAGAATGGCAACAGAACACAGGCAGAGTAACCGCACAGCAGCCTAACCTGCGGGCTTTGCTGAAGAGAAACTGTACACCATTCACTCCGTTTGAGAAAGGGTAATCGAGACCCCTAAAAATTCCCGCGATCGCAAACTTTCCTCGGGCGATCGCCTTTAGCTTTTCTTCCAGATTGCCCCAATCCCGACTTCATTGGCCCGATTTTAAAATGGCCCGAACTTCTTGCAGCAATTCATCTTGTTCCTGGCGAATTGCTTCCAGGCGATCGAGCAAGGTCGCAAGGCGCTGATGTTGAGTAGCGTCTGTTGTCTCTGCCAGGGCCGACACCGGACGGTGCACCCACCCCGTCCCCGCCGCCAGTAACCATTTCCCCAACCACAAGGGCGATCGCACAATCGCCAGTAATACCCGCTCCGTCAGTTGCACCGCTAGCCGCAACACCCGCCGCACAATCACCAACGCCACCAACAGCGACACCACCGCAATCAAGGGGTGGGTCATCAACCACGACAACAAGGGATGCTCCGCCATCCAAGCCTGGAACATCGTCATCACCATCGTTTGCGGTGCTAGGGTCAGTCGTTGGCTTAGTTGCAAAGCAGAAGTCCGCGTCTGCTCAGTCGTTTGGGCGATCGCCCCCTGCATCCACTCCACCACCCGCCCCGCCGGCAGCCCCACCGCCATTGCTCCAACCTGTGCTGCTCGTTCGACCATTGGCCCGACCTACGCTCTCACCATCAATCGATCAATGTGATGGCACTATTGTGACTAAATTTGGGCCAAAACCTCAAACTCTCAACTTAAGAATTCTGAAGCACGCTGAAAACGCTCATAGCCCCACCGCCCTACACCTTGACCCGCACCGAGTCCCCATCCACCTTCGCCCCATACACCTTTAACGACTCCGTGGCTGGCCCCTCCAGCACCTTACCATCCGCCCCAAAATCAGAATCATGACAGGGACACACAAACTCCTGCTTATCCGCCTTCCACTCCACAATGCAACCCTTGTGGGGACACTGGGAATTCACCGCCACCAACGACTGCGAATCCGCCGGATTGCGAATCACCACCAACTCTCCATCCCCAAAGTTTTTGACAATTAGTTGGCCGTTCTTATCCAAATCTGCGACTGTCCCCACCGTCTGGAACCCCTCTGCATCGGGAACACCAGGAGTCGCTATCCCACCTGAGCCAGCCGCCCCACCAGTGGTTGTATTCTCCGACGAACAGGCCACCAACGCGATCGGTAAACAACTCGCGAGCCAGCCCAGGCCAACCCAACCCATAAACGAGCGACGATCCATAACCCCATCCATCCTATTTGCAAGATTCTCGCAAAATCCTAGCAAACGTTACAGGAATTTTAGGCTCCCCCTACCCCTTTAAAAAATCTGTGCTATCTTAAGCTACAGATGCAAAGCAATGCACTGCATCGAAACTCCAAGCTCTTGAAAAACAACCGTTTAGGGATAAGGAGGTGATGCCCATGCAAGATAGTAGTAAATGCTTGGGTCGTCAAACTGGAGTAAGCCAACTGCGCGCCGGAGCTGTTCTCTAAACAGTCTCAGTTACGGAAGGCATACAGTCTTTTTTAACTGGACTCGATAGAGTTCCTTCCGGCAGTTAGGTTCTAGTTTGAAGACCCGACTAGACCGCTTCTACCCCTGGTGTGATAAGGTTTCTTGTTTCACTTTGGTAGAAGCGGATAGTTTTTTAAAAGCCTAATTATCACTGTTCTGAAAGAAAGCTGAAATCGGATCACTTCAGATCCAAATCCTGCCTAAATTGAGCTGAGATTTTACTCAGCATGAAGAGAAATTATTGAGGGCGATCGCAACCCACGACCTCATCACCAAACATCAATTTAGAACCAAAAGCATGGGTTTGATTTAATACAGTCGAGTCGCTTCAATGCTCGTTTGACCCATTGCAACAGCACCCGCGATCGCCCCACTCACGATTACTCGATGAGGGGCTTTGTGCCAGTTTTCGCTCATCATTTCAGACCCTACGATTTATCCCAAAACTCATCATCATGGGGATGCTGGCCCCTCCACTACGCAGCAAACGCCCCCCGCGCAATACCAACATTGATCAAAATAACCGTCGCACGGGCATCCCTTGCAGGGGCATTCCTTGTGGATGCCTTGATAGAAATATCTCTGTGGGTGCCCTGGTAGGGGCATCCCTTGTGGGTGCCCTGGTAGAAATAGCCCCTCGCCCTTTGCCTGATCGGACTGGGGGAACACGGAATCAGGGCAATTCAGTGGGCCACCTTGATGCACCTCACTGAATCGCAGGGGCTAGGATGATCCAGTGCCCCCACCCCGCCTGGTCAGCAGCGACTAAACCGTTATTGGCGATCGCGTGCCATTCGTAACCCTCGAGAGTTGTCGTCCCACCAGGATTAAGCGCATCACCCGTTCTGCGGCAAAAGTTAATAAGTCACAGGCATTGGCGATCGCGTCTGGTAGACTGCAAGGCTCTTTCATAATTGTGGAAAAGGCATCTATCCCATAGTCAAAGTTCACTCTGGCATCGTGACCAATGGTGCCTGCGATCGCGACCACAGGTAAGCCGTACTGTTTGGCCCGTTGCGCTACTTCGACCGGAATCTTACCGCGCGGAGTCTGGAAATCAATACTGCCCTCTGCCGTAATCACCAAATCCGTGTGTTGGAGTAAGGTATCCAGTTCCAGATACTGCATCACAATGTCGTATCGAGGATGGAGCGTGGCCCCCAACAAGGCTTGCAAGCCAGTGCCCAACCCGCCCGAAGCGCCGCTGCCTGGGGCAAACCGCATATCCAGCCCCAAATCGCGCTGGATGACAGCAGCGTAGCGATCCAGCGCCGCTGCCAGTTGTTCTACAACCGCTGGGGAAGCCCCTTTTTGCGGGCCAAACACCCTTGCCACCCCTTTGTCGCCACAGAGGAGGTTGTGCCAGTTGCAAGCCACATCAATCTGTACGTGATTTAGTCGAGGGTCGCGATCGCGCAAATCAAATCGCTGGAGTTGGTGCAAGTGCTGACCACCCCAGCCCAATTCCTGGCCCGTTTCATCCAACAATCGCACCCCCAATGCTTGCGCCATGCCCGCGCCGCCATCATTGGTACCAGAGTCGCCACAACCGACGAGAATCCGCTCTGCTCCGGCATCCAAAGCAGCTCTAATCAGTTCGCCGACCCCATAGGTCGTTGTCATCAACGGGTTGCGGGCATCCGGCGGAACCAGACGTAGCCCTGCGGCGGCAGCCATTTCCAGCACGGCGGTTTTGACCGTGGTGCCCCCCAAAAAACCAAAATGGGACTCAACTGGCTGCCCAACCGGGCCTGTCACCGTCAGATGATGTAACGTCCCGCCGGTGGCCTGCACCAAGGCTTTCGTGAAGCCTTCTCCGCCATCGACTAAGGGTGCTTTTTGAATCGCAGCATTGGGGATGACGCGCAAAATACCAGTTTCAATACAATCAGCTACTTCATTGGCCTCCAGACTCTCTTTGAAACCGGAGGGGGCAACTAGAATTCGCAACATGCTGTTATCCTTTTGCGACTAAATGGTGAGTAAAACTGAGCGGCAGCAAGTCTCATCTGCATCGGCAATAGATGAATCTGCTGGATGAATAGAGAGTTCCTGCGCCTATTTTGAAAGCGATCGCTTGCGATCGGTTCTGTCCTGGGGGAGAACACGGGGGTTTAGACCCTCGCGGGCTCACGAAAGTTCAATTCCTAACGCTCAATTGCTGTTTCCGAGGGGCAATCGCACTTGCACGTAAGTTCCCTGGTCAAGTTCACTCGCCATTGCAAGCTGACCGCCATGTTGTTCCACGATCGCCTGAGTGAGCTTCAACCCCACGCTGAATCGCTGATTCCAGGCATCCCCCAAACGCCCCAAGGCTTCACTAGTCAGGGGTTGATCGGTGCCTTTGCCATCATCAGCAACGCCAAGCAAGAGTTCGCGGCCATCGGGAGTGAGGGATGCTTGAATACCAATTTGGCCGCCCGCCTCTGGTAATGCCGCGATCGCATTTCGCACCAATTCACCCAGGGCTTCTCGCAGTTTCAGGCGATCGACCATTGCATCCTGAACCTCAGGGGCAATCTGCAACTCATAACTCACATTGCGACGGACAAATTCCTCGTGAAAGCGCAGCAGCACCTCATAGAGCAAGGCCCGAATATTCGTTTGCGCTAGGTTTAAATCCACGGGAAAACCAAATTCAGTCATGCGACTAATGGCCTGGAGCAAGTTATCTAACTGTTGAATCACGGCCTGTTTTTGCTCCCCAGCCACTAGCCCATTCCCATTGTTTGAGATCTGTTGATCCAGTTGGTTCACCCGCGATCGCAATTGCGACACCAGTGTATGTAACGTGAGGCGCGAAGGCGTCTCTTGCAACCCAAATTCGTTGGTTACAGGTTGAGTCGCATGGGCTGAAACGAGCGTGGATTCAAGCATCTGCTCACGTTGGGTAATGGCATCCATCATGCGGTTGAACGCCCGATGAATTTTACCGAGTTCATCCTGGCGATCTTCGTTGAAGTGATGCTGTCGATTACCCTGCGTCACCTCATCCAATGCCCGCTCAACCTCTCGCAGCGGCGCAAACAGATCCGTCGCGAGATAGGCCGCCAACAACAGGATGAGAGAGAGAATCCCAAAGGCCGCGATCGCAAGTACCAGTTGCGCCGTTTGACGAGTGTTTTGGGTTTGAGCCAGCACAACTTGGCGAAACGCCCGATCAGACAAGACCGCCTGCTCAGATAACCGCTCAAACTGACGGAAATCGCGTTCTTCAAGCCGCCCTTCGGCCAGTTGCAGCGCCTCCTGCCTACGCCCCGCCTCAAGCAGTCGAAACACTTGTCTGGCATTTTGTACTAACTCCCGATGGACACGGCGAATTTGGGTCACCTGCTGCACCTCTTCTGGGCGATCGGCCAGGGCTGCCCAGGTTTCAAAATCCTGTTCCACCGGTTCGATCGCCGCATTAAACTCCTCCGCAGCATCGGCATCGCCATCCACCAAAGCATCCGAAACTTCCCGCGTAGCGCGAAACGTCGCCGCTCGCACCTGCTGAAGTAACAGACTGCGCTGATAGTGGTTTTGCAGTTGTTCCTCCGTCGATCGCCATTGCCGGGTTTCCCACAACGTCACACCAGCCGTAGACAGCGCCAGTAGGGCTAAGCCGCCAAAAATGGTAAATAGCTTTCGTCTCAAATTCATGGGTTCCCCTCACAGTGCTAAACCAATCCATTGCCAGTACCCGAAATAAAACAGCACCATCAACCCTAAATGGGCTGGGATTAAGACCGCACTCAGACGGAGTAAATCAGCCGGTTGATAGGTTGCGCCCTCCAATTCCTGAAACATTAACAAGGCTTTAGAACTGACTGGAAAGGTCAAGCAGTAATCCATCCCAACCGTGCTAATGAACATGACCGCGATCGGGTTTAACTTCAAACTATTGGCTAAATACAACAACGCCGGAACCAAGGCTGCGGCCCGCGCGGAATGAGACGTCATATACAAATGGGATGTCAGCGAAATCAATGCCAGCATCACTAAAATCAACGGGCGAGACTCAGTACCAACAATGCCACTGACAGAAAAAATTTGGTCAATAATCCACTTGGCCGCCCCCGTATCAATCAAAGCGCGCCCCAATACGAGGGCGGCTCCAACAAAAATAATCAAACTCCATGACACCGATTTCAAACCCTCTTTCCACTTGAGCACGCCCAATCCAGGCATCGTCAAAAAAACCGCTCCCGCCACCGTCACCGTGGCAATTTCTAAGCCATGCCATTGCTCAGTGAGCCATAGCGCCATCATCGCCAGGACAACAACCAAGGTTTTGCCTTCGGCTGGGGACAACGGTTTGCGATCGCCCGAGGACACATGCAGCGGTTGGCGCAGTTGCCGTTGGTTCAAAAACAGTCGCATAATGACCCAACAGGACAGATAACTAGCCACTAAGCCAAAGGGCAAACCATACATAGCCCATTGGGTAAACGAAATTTGGGTTTGGGCAATTTGTTGCAGCAGATCATTCGCAATCAAATGGGAGCCGGCCCCGACTAGCGCCACAATCGTCGAAACCAGGATGATGGTTGGAATGAGAATTGCTAATGCCCGTACAATCCGGCGATCGCTCGTAGCAGCAGCCAGACTGCGAAAAACGGGCATCGTCACTGCCGCCCGCCCAGACGTGGATGGCACCAAAAAGGAGAGCGGAATCAGCACCGTCGTCAATAACCAAAACACGCCTTCTACAGTCCGGGCATGAACAATGACAAACTGAGTCAATCGCGCGGCCAGGCCCGTTTTCTGCACAGCACCACCCAGCACAAAAGCCCCGATCATCAACCACACCACATCGGAGGCCAGGGCATCAAATAATTGGTCTTGTGGAATGCCACCTGACAGCACCAGCAACAACATCGTCGCCAGGGCAACATAGTCAGCACTCATGGTGGTTGTAGACCACAAAATCGCAGCTAAAAGAAACGCAAACAGCGCAATTCGCGCAGGGGGTAACAAGGAGCCTGGTAATAACACCCCAATGCCAGCGATCGTCACTAGGGCCACGGGAATGGCTGCATCCACGACCCAGCGAAACTTGCGCGTAGAAACAGAATTTTGGGTCGGCGGTTTGCGGTGACGGGTGCCCGCTGCCAGAGGCTGCAAGGGACGAGCCGCAAACCGGGACAACACACTTATTCGTCTTACCTGACCTCCAGTCGCTGTTTTTGCCGGAGAGACATCGATCATGCTTCATCACCCTGTAACAATTGACGAAGACCCAGACGTTAAAAAGGAGTTAAAGTTCACGCAGCCGGGATTCACGCGGCACAGGATGTTGTCAGCAGGCTTTGATCGGGTACGTTGGACTGCCCTCATGCCCCAGTTCCGTGGATCTTGAACTGGCAACGGCAACATAGGCCCGGATTCAGCGGCCCTGGGCCGATCTGGTATTTGACGTTCCAGTCAGCTTGTGAAAGAGTGTCTAGAATTGGATTAGAGCACCTCAGTTGGAAGCACATGGATAGTTGGACGCAACGTTTTAAGTCACTCTATCGTCGGGAGCCGGCGTTGAGCTTTGTCGCCACGGCGGGAGCGGTGAATGTGGCGATCGGTGGGCTAGGAGAACATTGGTCACTGATGGCCGTAGGGTTCGGTGCAGTAGGTGGGGCGATCGCGCTGGGCCTGCGCCAACGCTACCGTCAACGGGGAACCCAGATCGTCCCGCCCCGTCGGTCGGCCACCTATGTTTTACCGCCAGCCCCCACCACAGGGCTACCCCTCCTCTCTATCCCGAAAAAGCAACCGCCCGGTCGATAAGCCAGCGCCCTGCTGACCCACGGCAGCCAAAGGGCGATCGCCCCTGGAAAAACCCGATTGTGCACCCGATTCTAACGCTATGGTTGGAACCCCATCACCACAACAATTGACTGGTCATCGCCTCAAGATTGGGGAAGTCGCCACCGCCACCAAGTTGTCCGTCAAAACGATTCGGTATTACGAAGAAATTGGGCTCCTGGTACCGACTGTGCTGCGCTCTGATACGGGCTATCGGTTGTTTGATGCCACGGTGTTAAATCGGTTGGCGTTTATCAAGCGATCGCAAGCCTTGGGCCTGAGCTTGACCGAAATCAAAACGATTTTGACCGTGCATGACGATGGCACGCTGCCCTGTGGCGAAGTGAAACAACACCTCCAAGATAAAGTAGCCGAGATTAATCATCAGATCGAAGCCTTGTTGACCCTGCGATCGGAACTCCAGGGCATTCTCTCCGGTTGGCAAGATCATCCCGATGCGGCCATGCGGCCCCACACCATTTGTCCAAATCTTCACGTTTAAATCTCGTGAAAACACCATCCCGGCGATCGCCACCAGCGAGAATGGATGAGGCCGCTGTCTGGCGATTGGTCACGGCGCTGCGGTCGTTGTTGCAGGACTCCGCCGCCCATGCTTTCTTCCCGCCTTGTTGCGCTGTTACGGTTTGCGCTGCTGTTTGGACTGACCTTCAGCCTGATGGTCGCCTGCCAGGGCGATCGCGCCTTGCCCAAAACCACCGATTGGGTCACGGGCAATCTAGATTTGCAACTCACCGTTGAAACCGTTCCCGACACACCGCCCTTCCTCTGGTGGGAAGCTGAACAACCCACCCAAACCAACTTTCCACCTAGCGATCGCAATCCCTTTGCCCCGGCCAACCCCACAGAAGCCGCCGTCCTCTCTGGCGACCAGTGGATCGGCGTGGAAGGCAAACACAGCGCACCCTTATTTTTGACCTACACCGTGACCGTGCCCACCCCAGACACCTACACCTTCTACGTCCGCAAGTTTTGGCAGCATGGCCCCTTTCGCTGGCGGTGGGATGACCAACCCTGGCAAACCGTATCCTCCTCTATGTATCTCCTTGACCGATCGCCGCTGCGATCGCTGGTCGAAGTCAACTGGGTCAGCCTGGGCCAACTTCCCCTCACCCCTGGGCCTCATACTCTCCGCATCGAACTCACCAATACCGAAGGGCCTGCCGCCTTCGACTGCTTTTTACTCACCGCCCACCCCTTCTACCCAAAGGGCAAACTCCAGCCCAACCAACGCCTTACCGCCCAAATTCCGGGGGGCTTTTTGTTTAATCCCCCGGCAGATCCCTTTACCCCCAGCCCCATCGACCTGCGCTTTTTGAACGAAGCCGTTGCTGGGGAAAATGGCTTTATCCAAGTGCAAGGCGACACCTTCACCCTGGGTAACACGGGCAAACCCGTACGCTTTTGGGCCGTGAACGCAGGCAACGCCAACATGTCCCCCGAACTACTCGCCCAGACTGCCCGGTTTTTAGCCAAGCAAGGCGTGAACATGGCGCGAGTGCATATGCCGTTTTGGGCCGAGGATTTGCGATCGCTGGATCCCGCCAAACTGGAGTATCTCTTCAACTTTGTTGAGGCGATGAAACGGGAGGGCATCTACACCTGCCTGTCGATCTACTTTCCGGTGTGGCTAGATATGCAGGCCCAGTATGGCTTTGAGGGCTATTCTGGCCAAAAACCCTTTGCCCTGCTGTTTTTCAACCCCGACTTTCAGCAAATTTATCGCGAGTGGTGGAAAACGCTGCTCACAACGCCCAACCCCAAAACCGGCAAGGCATTGCGCGATGAGCCGGCCCTGAGCATGGTGGAATTGCTCAACGAAGACTCCTACTTTTTCTGGACATTTCAGCCCTACGAAACCGTGCCTGCGCCCCAGATGGCCTTGCTCGAGCAACAGTTTGGGGCTTGGCTGACCCGCAAATACGGCGCGATCGCCACCGCCCTGAGCACCTGGGGCCAGGGAGCCACCGTCCGGGGGGATGATCCGGCCACCCAACGAGTGGGGATCCTGCCCCTAGCCGAATTACTCAAACAGCGAGAGTCGCAACGGGCCAGGGATACCGCGACCTTTTTGGCCGATAGTCAGCAAAGCTTTTTTACCGGGGCGATCGCCCATTTGCGCCAAACCTTGAACTACAAAGGCTTGATCTACGCCTCCAACTGGGTCACCGCCAATACCCAAATCCTCGGCCCCCTGGACAAATACACCAACACCGTCGGCGACTTTATGGATCGCCACGGGTACTTTAGTCCGCCCCACGAGGGCAGCCCCAGCACGGCCTACGCCATCAATCCGGGGGAAACCTACCAAGACCAATCGGCCCTGTTATTTCGCAATCCCCAAAATCCCAAAACCCAGGATTTCAACTTGCCGATTATGGATATCCAGTACGCGGGCAAGCCTTCCACCATTACCGAAGTGAACTGGACACTGCCCAATCGCTTTCGAGCCGATTTTCCCGTTTTGGCCGCGACCTATGGCGCATTGCAAGGCACAGACGGCATTTTCTTTTTTGCCACAGGGAATGATGATTGGGATTCGAGCCTCAGCAAATTTGCGATCGCCACCCCCACTATCATGGGGCAATTTCCAGCCACAGCCCTCATCTATCGCCAGGGCCTGGTCAAACCGGGGGAAGCCGTTGTTGATATCACCCTCAAGCCCGACGACCTGAGGAACTTGCAAGGTGCCCCCGTGAGCGCGCCCCAAAATTTGGATGCCCTGCGAGCCAACGACCTCCCAGCGGGGCAACTGTGGGAAGGCGATCGCGCCGACAGCCTAGATCCCCTCGCGTTTTTGGTAGGGCAGGTCAAGCTCAACTTTGGGCCACAAGCCAGCGCCAAGCAAAAGCCCCTCGCCGCCTACATTGATCGCAAGGCCCAAACCGTCACCAGTTCAACCAACGAATTGCGCTGGGACTACGCCAAAGGCATTGCCACCGTCAACGCCCCCAAAGCCCAAGGCATCACCGGATTTTTGCACGCCAACGGCCCCGTCCAACTCGCCACCGTCGAAATTACCCCTACCATCGACTACGGTACGGTTCTGTTAGTACCGCTGGATAATCAACCCCTGGCCCAGTCCAACCGGATGCTGCTGCAAGTGATGTCGGAAGAACAAAATCTGGGTTGGCGCACCACAGGCAGCCCCACAAAGACCATTCAAACCTTGGGGCAGCCCTCCCTCGCAATCCGAAATTTGGGCGGAACCGTGCGATTGCGGCGATCGCCCGACAAACCCCTGAAGGTGACCGCCCTGGATTTCAACGGCTACCCCACCGCCAGCCCCCAAACCACCACCGAGATTACCCTGCAACCCAATGTTTTTTACTACCTGATCGAGGCAGCCTAGTTGGAGTTGGGGCTTAAGCGGCCCGGCGATCGCCGGGGGCGATGGCATTCCCCCACTCACTCCCATCTCGCCCACTCCCATTAAAAAAGGGAAGCCAATTGACTTCCCTCGTTGGATTTGGGCGATCGCCCGGATTCTGTTGTTTGCCGTTGTTGGGTTCGTGGCCCTGGTCTTTGAGTTTTTGCCGCAGCGCTTGAAACTGTTTGCGGCGTTGGCGTTGACGGGCAGAACCCCCTCGGCCTTTATCATTGCGCCCTTCGCGACGGGGCGATTCCCAGCGTTTAAGTCGTGGCATCGGCTTGTCGTCCTTCATCAAGAACAATTACAGGCATTCATCAGCCTATTTTTAGTGTAGGCAACGGGCAATCGAAACACGAGGGGAACCTCGTAGGGATTGCCGTCCCATTCACCACTACAGCGCCTTCCACCCCCCTTTCCGGAAGGGGCGATCGCCAACCACAACGTTTTCACCAGGGTGGGTGCCCTTTTCGTCTAAGATATCCAGGAATCTTGATGTGAAGTGCGCGATCGCCTATGAATTCGGTTTGGCAGACTCTCACGCTGTCTACTCTGCCCCTCCAGCAGTGGCTCAGTACCAGCTACCTCCATGCCATTGTGGGGCCACTCCAGACTTGGCGACAGGGCAGCAAAATGATGCAATGGGCCGACTGGATCGGGGCCGCTCTCGCCATGCTCGTGTTTGGGCTGGCCCCCTTCGTCAACAACCTTTTGACCGGGGTGTTGCTCGCCATTTGTGGGGCGTACTGGCTATTGCTCACCATTTCCGAAGAAGCCCCCTCCCCCACCTCTGCCCGCGCTCCGTTGGCCACGCCCATTCACTTGCTGGTTGGGCTGTATTGGGGCATTGCAGTCATCGCGACGGGGATGTCTCCGGTGAAAAAGTTTGCCCTGGCTGGCCTGGAGAAGCTCACCCTCTATTTGGTCTTTTTTGCGCTCCTGGCCCATGTGTTGCGATCGCCCCGCATTCGTTCCTGCCTGCTCAGCGTCTTACTTTTGACCAGCCTCATCGTCAGCGTTTATGGCTTGCAGCAGTGGTTTTCCGGCGCAAGCGCCCTCGCCACCTGGGTCGATCCTGAGTCGCCCCTGTCCAAAACCACCCGTGTTTACAGCTATCTCGGCAATCCCAACTTGCTGGCGGGCTACCTACTGCCCATTTTTGTGTTTAGCATCATTGCCTTTTTTGCCTGGGAACGCTGGATGTGTAAGGCGCTGGCCGTACTAATGATTGGGGTCAATGGAGCGTGTCTACTGCTCACCTTCAGTCGCGGCGGGTGGATTGGGCTCGTCTTTTCGCTCTTTGTCCTGCTGCTGCTGCTCACCCACTGGTGGAGCATTTATCTGCCACCCTTCTGGCAAATTTGGGCCTTACCAACCATCTTAGGCACCGCCGCCACGCTGGTACTTGCCGCCCTGATCGTCGTCGAACCCCTGCGCGATCGCGTCAGCAGCATCTTTGCCGGACGGGGCGACAGTAGCAATAACTTCCGCATCAACGTGTGGCTGTCAGTCATTGAAATGATCAAAGACCATCCCATCCTGGGCATTGGGCCAGGGAATGCGGCCTTCAACAAAATTTATCCCATTTATCAACGGCCTCGCTTTTCCGCCCTGAGTGCCTACTCCATTTTTCTCGAAGTGTTAGTCGAAACGGGCATTATCGGGTTTACCTGTTTTCTCTGGTTGCTGCTAGTCACCTTTGGCCAAGCTTGGCGCTCCTTGCAGCATTTACGCACCGTGAAAAGTCGCGAAGGCTTTTGGCTCATTGGCGCGATCGCATCCCTCATTGGAATGATGGGGCATGGGGCAGTGGATACCGTGCTGTACCGACCAGAAGTAAACACCATTTGGTGGCTGATGTTTGCCATCATCGCCAGCTACTATCTGCCCCGGCAACCTGTCTACAACCAGCCCTAGAGGTCAGAACTGCGGTGGTGCCACCTGCCCCAGAAAACGACCCACCAGGTAGAGGGAACCGCACAGCACAACGCTCTGGTCTGGCACCCCTGTCGCCGCTGCCAAAGCAGTCTCCACATCAGCATAGGCCGAGCCAGCCGCCAAATCGGGGCACAGGGATTGGGCCAAGCTCACCAGTTTGTCGGGGTCAGCCGTCAGATGATCGGGAACGGGCACCACATAGAGGCGATCGCCCGGTCGGAGTAAGGCTTGCAAAATGCCCTGGTGATCCTTATTCGCCAACATCCCCAGCACCCAATGGATGGGCGCAGAGAAAGTCCCTTGGGCCACTTGCTCATCCACAAAAGCGCGCAACACCTCGGCGCTAGGCGGATTGTGGGCACCGTCAACCAACAAGCGGCGATCGCGCCACTGCACCCACTGCAACCGCCCCGGCCACCGAGTTTTGGCAATCCCATCGACCACAGCTTCATCGGGAATTTCCCAACCTTGTTCCCGCAAGACCTGGGCCACCGCGATCGCCAATGCCGAATTCTGCTGCTGCACGGCCCCTGGCAACGGCACCCGATAGCGCACCGCCGTCAACATGTGTACCAGGCCAATTTCATCCGGGTCTTCCGCCGCTTCGACCTCATCTAGATGCGGTTCAAACTCATACTCTTCAATGCCGCGATATTCCAACCAGCCATTGGCCAATTGCCGGGGCATTTCTGGATAGACCGTGCTACAGCCCAAAGTCGCCGCCCGCCGATAAACCACCGCATTCGCTTCCGGGGGCAACGGCCCAATCACCGCCGGACACTCCGCCTTCAAAATCCCTGCTTTTTCCCAGGCAATCTCCGCCAGAGTATGGCCCAACACTTGGCAATGGTCATAACCAATCGAAGTAATGACACTCACTAACGGCTGATCGCACACATTCGTCGAATCCAAACGCCCGCCCAGCCCCACTTCAACCACCGCCAAATCCACTTCTTGTTGGGCAAAGTGAAGAAAAGCCGCTGCGGTCATAATTTCAAACTGGGTCGGCACCGGAGTTTGCGATCGCGCCACCACCGTAATCCGCTGCAACAAAGCCGCTAAAGCCTCCGGGGCGATCGGCTCGCCATCAACGCAAATCCGCTCCGTCCAATCCACTAAATGGGGCGAGGTATACCGCCCGACCCGATAGCCCGCCGCCTGCACAATTGACGCAACGTAGGCACACACAGACCCTTTGCCATTCGTCCCCGCCACATGCACGATCGGCACCTGCTCCTGGGGATTCCCCAAATTCTCGAGCAATGCTTGAATCGCCTCCAGGCCCAGCCGCACACCAAAATGAGCAAACGGCTCTAACAACGAATCGATGACCAACGTTAAACCGCGCGAAACACTACAGACCTTAGGGTACAGTTTTTTGGGGGTTCCATCATGCTATGACCGCCAAAATCTGAGTTAACCGCCGCTTGCTTTCGCTTTGTAGCCCTGTTTCAGCAAAAACTCCACAATCTTTTGTTTGTGATCGCCCTGAATTTCGATTTCGCCCTCTTTAACCGTGCCCCCCGCGCCACACTGGGCTTTGAGCTGTTTCAGCAGCGCCGCCATCTTCTCGGCACTCAGTTGTAACCCGTGAATAATCGTGACAGTTTTGCCTTTGCGGCCTTTACGGGAAGCCTCCACACGCACATTTTGTTGCTGGGGAGGTAAATCGGGCACGCCCCGTTTTAAGGCTTCTGGCTCCGTCGCAGAGCCAAATTCTTGATAAACGACCCGTTTCGTCGCTTTGGATGAATCAGCAGAATGGTTGGCAGCGGCCATAAGCACGTCCTTAGCAGCAATCGAGCGCTCTGAAATGTCCCATTTTATTTTACGGTGATTGCCCCGTGGTGCGGTCAGCCCTCGATCGCCGGTGACCTTGTGGCCCCACTCACTTGGCCCTGGGCACGCCTCCTAACTGTCACCGGATAAGGGTTCCACGATCGCGCCGTGGCTCTGGTGGTCGTCCAGGGCTTTGGCAATAAACCACTCAAATTTAGAAATAAACACCGATTCGGCAAATTCTTCGGCCCGTTGAATACAGGCATTCGCCGAAAATCGCAGTTGCTCAAATTGGGCGATCGCCGCACACAGCCTCTCTACCGACGACTCTGGAAACAGCAACCCCGTGCGATAATCCAACACCACATCGCGCAGCCCACTCTGGGCGCAGGCAATTACTGGCACACCGTAGCCCATCGCTTCCACTGGCGCAAACGCAAAATCCTCATCAGCGGTGGGATAAATAAGCGCGATCGCCCCCCGATATAATTCCGCAACGCGATCGGGGGCAACCGCTCCCAAAAAGCGTACCGAAGGTGTCGCCAAGCGTTGTAAGTGGGGTAACTCTGAGCCAGTACCAGCAATCCACAACGGACGGTTCAACCGCTGACAAGCCGTGATCGCCTGGTCAACCCGGTGCTCCCGTTCCAACGCCCCCACATATAGGTAATACTCGTTGCCCGCTTTGCCCTCCCCCGCCACTGGCACAGGGGGATAAATCACCTCTGGCGAGCGCCGATAAAACTTGCGAATGCGTCGCGCCGCAGGTTCCGAAGCCGCCACAAACCGATCTACCCGTTGCGCCGCTACCCCATCATATTGCCGGAGCCGCGCGGCGGTGGGGACTTGCCAAATCGGGGCAGTTGCTTGGGCCGCGATCGGTGCCCACAAATCCCGCGCCGGAGTATAGCAATAGGCCACATGCAAGGTCGAAGCCCGCGTCAATACCCCGTGACTCAAGTAACTTGCCCCCAGAGAAATCACCAGATCGTACGCCCCCAAGTCAAGAGATTCCCAAAAATACGGTGCCCAGCGGCGATAAAAGTGAGCCTTTTGGCAAATGCCGGGTAACCGTTGGGCGATCGTCGGGCGCAAGTCCCAATCAAGCATCTGGGGGGCAACCCGGCGCAACCGTGACCAGTCCACAAACGCGGTGTAAATCGGCGCAGCGGGATACAACCGATGCAAGACCGTCAAGCTCCGTTCGAGATCGCCATAATCCTGCAAATAATCATGCACCAGGGCTACGCGCATCGGATCGCCTGCTCACAACGGAAGGACAGGGGCAAAAAGCGGTAGGTTGGCACCGGGAACAGTCGTCGGAAAACGGGTAGAAACACCAGAAGAAATGGCATAGGCGCGATCGCAAAGGCCACAGTGCAGGCCAGTTCAAAATCAGCATAGAACAAAGGGTGAATTCAGCGATCGAACCCACCCAAAGCAATGTTGATCATTATCGCGCACTTGTCACGCCCCTAGGCCGCCTGCCGCTCCCGGTCAAAGCCATGCAAAATCGGGGGAGGCGCAGCTTGGGATGTCACCCAACGCAGTTTCGGAATTTTGGCACTGTTGTAAACGCGGAACTCGCTTTGGACGGTAGCTTCGGCATGGCGCACCGCCTGGTTGATCACCAACGACCCATTGGGATCAGACACCGACCGATGAAAAGTACCCGGTGGAATCCGCAAAATCTCGCCCCCGGCTTCCAACCGCACAATGTGGAAAGGCTGCTCCCAGGCAAAGTTCACCAGGTAAAACGTTCGCCCCCCGGATAAGGCCAGCAAGTTATCTTCCTGCCGAGGATGGAGATAAAACTGCCAAGCGCCTTCAGACGTGTTGTGCGGACTAATGGCAGGGCCATCATGAAACACCAGGTCACGGGCGTTGGAGTTGGGTACGGTGATATCAAAAAACTGGACTTTGGGCGTATCGCGAAACTTGTGATAGGAGAGTAGTTCAAAATTGGATGATTTAGCCATGATTCGATGATTGCGTTTTGCTTTGAGGATGGGTTAGAAGCGTTGCCAACGACATCAAATGGGGCGTTATCGATTACGTTAACTGTTATAAAGTTTTCCCAACAAATACGATGTCGATTACCATCTATGCAAAAAGTGAATAGATGAATATTTCGCACTTACAAATCCTGCTGACGGTGGTGGAATGTGGTAGTTTTTCGGAGGCGGCACTCCGGCTGGAAACCTCTCAATCAGCGGTGAGTCGGGCGATCGCAGCTTTAGAAGCAGAACTCGGTATTACCGTACTTTCACGGGGACATTTCGGCGCACGACCAACACCAATTGGGGAAAGAATCCTGGTACACGTCCGCCAAATGTTACAATCTCGTGACAATATTGACCACGAAATCAACCTAGAGAAAAAACTGAACGGCAGTCGAATTCGGGTCGCGTCTTTTCGCAGTGCAGCCACCCATTTATTACCGCCCCTCATTGCCCGATTTTGCCAGCGGTTCCCCCATGTCGCCGTGACCTTGACCGAAGATGAACCCACCGGAGTCGAGCAAGCGCTGCGGGAAGGACGGGTTGACTTGGGCTTGGTCGCGTTGCCCCGTGGCTCCGAAGAACTGGAAACCTGGGAACTCGCGCGGGATGAGTTTGTTGTGCTGTTGCCGCCAAGTGCAGAACCAGTGCCAGAGCGCCTCACCTGGGAGGATTTGGCAGACTATGCTTTTATTCTCTACAACTACGCGGAATGTACCTCTGCTGTGCGGGAACACTGGGCCAAATGGGGCCAAACGATCCGGGTGGCCCACGAAATTAAGCAGGATTCGACGATCGTTAGCATGGTGTCTCAAGGCTTGGGGGCTGCCGTGCTCCCCCGCTTAGCGGCGCTGCCCATTCCCCCAGAAGTCCAGGTGCGATCGCTCCCTGAACCCCTCGATCGCGTTATTGGGGTCGCCGTCTTGG
>ERZ1066135.41-NODE-41-length-124893-cov-10.141159_pt1 | contig 124893 bp, 117 predicted proteins | sample MGYA00382782_ERZ1066135 | MGnify/ENA primary metagenome ERZ1066135 (study PRJEB33369, sample SAMEA5778365) | biofilm metagenome | biome: Industrial cooling water; feature: Water cooling tower basin; material: Biofilm | place: United Arab Emirates | collected... | reverse complement strand
TCTTCATTATCAAAAATGGGAGTAAACGACTGTCCGTTATTTTTTGTATGCCACAAGCCTCCGCTGGCATAAGCCACATAAAATTCTGTTGGTTCTTCAGGATTGGCTTCAATATCTACTACACGGCCGCTCATGATGCTTGGTCCGATGTTGCGGAACTTTGCATCTTTGAGCAATGATTTTTTTTCCAATTCCTTACGAGCGGCCAGACCTTTTTGCCGCTCCTCGGCTGTACTTGGCTTGATTTGTGCAAAAGAGTTGTGAATAAACAAACTCAGTGCAAGAACTGCAATAACTTTGAGCAGGCAATTTTTAAAAGCCCCCATCGTTTTAATGTTGTGCATGCGTTTTGGTTTTAAATTTCTCATGATATGAATTCAAACATACGAATACTCACCATATGCTTTGCTGCCACTTTTCTTTTTTGGATGAATGGCGCAGCTCAATGTAAAGAATTTATCATTGGTGCAAAAGGTGATACCCTTAACTGTACAGACACCAAAGGACAAAAACAGGGCCGCTGGGTAAACAGAGTGGAAGAACTGCGTGGCGAACCGGGCTACGAAGAGGAAGGCGAATACAAAGACGGAAGAAAAACCGGTCCCTGGCGTGTGTATACCCTGCAGGGCGATTTGATTGCGATTGAAAATTACAAATACGGCCACAAACACGGAAAGCAGCAAATCTTTAATACCATGGGCGACCTGCTGCGTGAGGAAAACTGGCTGGCACAAGACCCCGACAAACCAACAGAAACAGTGGAAGTGTTTGACATCAATGATCCCAAAAAAGTATTCCTTGTTGAAGTGAAACTTGAATCAAGCACGGTACCACATGGTATCTGGAAGGTGTTTGAACCCGGTACAGGTAAAGTACTGCAGAAACAAAATTTCATTTTTGGAAAACTGGATGATGGCAGCGGCACTGCTAATGGAGTAATTAAGAAAGACCCCAATGAAAAAACAGATGCTGTTGTTGAAAAAAAAGAAGAGAAGAAAGATAAACCCAAGCCCAAAGAAGTACTGGACTACGAAAAGAAAAACAGCGGAAAGAAGAAAATTAAAGTGAGGACGGGTGAAACAGGCGGGTGATGATTGAAGATTTTAGATGTACGATTGCAGATTTGATTATTACCTCAAATATTCAATTAACTCTTTCAATTGTTTTTCAGTGTATTTAAAATTATGACTATTGCCTTGGTTATTAAACGCTTCTTTTACATTAACGGCATATTTATCTTTTGCCATGATTAAAGAGTCCTGCTTAGTGATATAAAGCATAAGATAGTTTTCTCCTACTCTTTGTACAACACCTTTAAGATAATCATGATGTTTTACTTTGGTAACATGACAAGTATTACAATCTGTCCTAAAAATTTTTTGGCTATTCAAAAAATATAAAACTGTATCATAAGAAACGGTTTCAACGACATCAGATGAAACAGCTACATTTTTATCACCTGATTCAATACAGCAAAAAGATTGTAAATGATAAGGAGATAAATATATAAAACCGGAACTTCATTAAATATTTCTAACTTTTAATTACACCACCAACGCCCTCTTATACAATTGCACTGCATTTTCATAACCCAAATACAACGCATCACACACCAATGCATGCCCAATGCTTACTTCATCAATCCACGGTATGGTTTTAATGAGATAATTAAGATTCTGCAAATCCAAATCATGCCCTGCATTAATACCCAAATCAAACGAACGAGCACGGGTGGCAGCCACTAAATATGATTGCACGGCTTCTCTCGGGTCTATAGTGAATTGTTTGGCATAACGCTCGGTATACAGTTCAATACGATCCGTACCTACTTCTTTAGCGCCTTCTATCATTCGCACTTCTGGGTCTACAAAAATAGAAGTACGGATGCCTGCGGCTTTAAACACCGCAATCATTTCTGTGAGGTAATTTTTATACTTGATGGTATTCCATCCATGATCACTGGTGAGTTGACCAGTTGTATCGGGCACGAGTGTTACCTGGTGGGGTTTTACTTCAAGCACCAAATCAATAAAGGATTGCTCACGGCAATTACCTTCAATATTAAATTCTGTGGTAATGATTTGTTTGATTTGCCGCACATCATCATAACGTATGTGGCGTTCATCCGGTCTTGGATGAACCGTTATACCATCTGCACCAAAACGCTGTGCATCTATGGCGGCTTGCAACACATCGGGTCTGCTGCCTCCTCTGCTGTTGCGCAGGGTAGCAAATTTGTTGATATTAACGGAGAGCTTGGTCATGTTGTAAATTTAAAACTCCTGTCAACTAAAACATTATTTTTGCTTAAATAACTTTCTTTATGGGTTTATTATCACCTTCGTTAAGTATGCTTTTCACCTATGTAGCTTTAGGTCTTTGGCTCTCAGGTATCCTTTTTCTTGTATTTGTTGTTTGGCGCCGAAAAGATTTAACACAAGGCACTAAAATCACATGGTCCCTGTTTTTCATCATTATGCCTTTGTTTGCGTTTTTGGGATATGCAGTATTTGGAAGAAAAAAGGAAGCAGTATGATGCCTTCATCCGACGAGGACTTTTGACGAAGCTAAATAAACCCTCTGCAATTTTTCGCACCACATTTACAGGGCAGTTTTCCATCATGATGTGTTTCACCATAATCAGCAGTAAGCTCCTCGCCTTTTTTAATGGCACGTTTGCTGTAAAATTCTACTTTGCCATGTGCTCTGCGTAAGTACGTATTGGCATCACAGGAATGATTGATATAAGATAGCTCGTTACGGTTTACACTTGCATCCAGAGCGATGGGCTCATTGTCAAACTCCACCATGAGCAATGCCGCACCGGGCTGTTGTTTCACTCTTCTTCTTGCTTCACGAAAGCTGATGATTTCACCCGTCATATTTCCCAGCTTTTTTCTGGCAGGAATTTTTTCCAAAGCATAAGCACCGGTTCCTGCTATTTTACTCTTTGCTGTTTGAATCTTATATCGTAAGCTCATAGTTAAACTTTCAGTTATAATTCCATCCATGTATGATCGGCCAGCAGTTTAGCTGTAGCAATGAATTGTTTAAATGGAGCACTATCACCCCACTCTTGCGGACTCACCATTGACAGGATATAAGTATCATCATTTTTTTGATACAAATGATATGTATGACCGATTATAGGGCGAAAATTAAGCTTTGCATCATAAATCATCAAAGAAAGTTCTTTGCGCTTTACAATTTCCTGCGCTTGCCTTGCCAGCAATTCTATTTGTTCTTTAATCTGGTCGAGTTGCATATTTGTTTGCTCTTCCATGGCCTGCAATGCCTGATGACGGATAACACCTTCTTTGGTAGGCTTGATAACAACACCGCCTATGCTGGAAGCATAAGGCAGTACGCTCATTTGCTTGTGATAGATTTCTACATTTTTAAACCGCTTGCCTTCCTGCGAAATGCCTTCCTGTGTAATTTTCAAATAGCCATTTGGCATAATTTCATGAACAGCTTTGAGTTTACTTTGACCATAGGTATAAAACTCAATCTCCATTACAGAAGTATTGATGATAGCTGCTCTCAGCTGATGTGCCACTTCTTTATTTTCAAACTCATGTAATTCACCATCGGGTATAAATTCATAAGAAGAATAGAATGCTTCATTGAGATGTGTAACCCAGTTTACACTCATGCTGAGTTTGGTTCCGTTTTTTACTGACTCTATTTTACAGTTACCGCTCTTGGGGGTTTGTCCCTGCTCATAATTGCATTTTTCCGGAAATAATTGCCACGCTGCTAAAAAATTATATGCCTGCACCATTTTTGTTGAATCTAAAATGCGAAGTTATTTGTTTACGCATCATACAACATGCAAAGGCGCTGATTGTTTTGTACCTTGCACACATCTTTTACAATTATGGCATATAGTTCCTTAGAAGCTTGTTTACTGGATTTAGAAAAGAACGGTCATCTCATTCGTATTAAAGAAGAAGTAGACCCCCACTTAGAAATGGCAGCCATTCATCTGCGTGTGTATGAAGCAAAAGGTCCGGCACTGTTATTTGAAAATGTAAAAGGAACAAAATTCAGAGCTGCCTCTAATATCTTTGGCACACTGGAACGAAGCAAGTTTATGTTTCGTGATACCTTTGCGTTGGTTCAAAAATTAATTGAGCTGAAGGGCGACCCCATCAAAGCCATCAAACATCCGTTTCAAAATTTCAATACAGGAATAGCTGCTTTAAAAGCATTGCCTAAAAAGGCATCTTCGCATTCATTTGATGAAATAAAAATATCTGATTTACCATTGATTCAGCACTGGCCTATGGATGGTGGTGCATTTGTTACCCTGCCGCAGGTTTATACAGAGGATATTGAACAGCCCGGCATCATGAAATCCAATCTGGGCATGTACCGCATTCAGCTCACGGGTAATTATTATGAGTTGAATAAAGAAATTGGTTTGCATTATCAATTGCATCGTGGTATTGGCGTGCATCAAACAAAAGCCAATGCAAAAGGACAAACACTAAAAGTTAGTTGTTTTGTGGGCGGGCCGCCATCACACACATTAAGTGCCGTGATGCCCTTGCCTGAAGGCATTAGTGAAATGACATTTGCAGGTGTACTGGGTGGCAGAAGATTCAGATACAGTTACGATGCACTCGGCAATGCCTTGAGCAATGATGCTGATTTTGTAATTACAGGTGAAGTGCAACCACATCAAAACAAACCTGAAGGTCCTTTTGGCGACCATCTTGGCTATTACAGTTTAACACATTCGTTTCCACTAATGAAAGTGAATAAAGTGTATGCAAAGAAAAATGCTATATGGCCGTTTACAGTAGTGGGTCGTCCGCCGCAGGAGGATACAAGTTTTGGCGAATTAATTCATGAAATTACAGGCGATGCTATTCCACAGGAAATTCCCGGTGTTAAAGAAGTGCATGCAGTAGATGCGGCAGGTGTTCATCCGTTGTTACTGGCCATTGGCAGTGAACGTTATACGCCGTTTATGCCCGCCAAACAACCGGCTGAATTATTAACGATAGCCAATCATATTTTAGGAACAGGACAATTAAGTCTGGCAAAGTTTTTATTCATCACGGCTGATGATAAGAATCTCCTCCACACGCATAATGTACAGGAGTTTTTGAAATATATTTTTGAACGGATTGATTTAAGCAGAGATTTACATTTTCATACAAACACCACGATTGATACATTAGATTACTCAGGTACGGGACTCAATTGTGGAAGTAAATTAGTGTTGGCAGCATATGGTGATGTAAAAAGAGAATTGTGCAGTGAAATACCGCAGGCTTTAAAAGAGTTGAATGGCTTTGAAAATGCACAATTATGTATGCCGGGTGTGATTGCATTGCAAACGAAGAAGTTTACAAACTATGAAAGTGCTGCAAAAGAAATGGAACAATTGAATTATCAACTATCAACTACCAATTATCCATTAACTTCTGTTGCACAAATCATCATTTGCGATGACGCTTCTTTCACCGCTGACAATCTCCGTAATTATTTATGGGTGAGCTATACCAGAGTAAATCCCAGCCATGATGTATATGGCATCAACTCGTTTATGGAGTACAAGCACTGGGGCTGTCATGGACCGGTAGTATTTGATGCACGCTTAAAACCACATCATGCACCACCGGTGGAGAAAGACCCGGCAGTTGAAAAAAAGATTGACCGTTTGTTTGATAAAGGTGGCAGTTTGTATGGGGTATTGAAATAATTACTTCAGCAACTCATTTAATTTTTTCTCCAATTCTTCACCTCTTAAGTTTCTTGCAACAATAACACCGTTGGGGTCCACTAAAAAATTAAAAGGAATACCCGATACACCGAAAATTGAGGCAGCAGTATTTTCCCATCCTTTTAAATCGCCTGCCTGTGCCCATGTGTAGCCATCATCTTTAATTGCTTTGAGCCATTTTTCTTTGTTATCATCCATGCTCACACTGAGGATTTCAAAATTTTTAGGCTTATACTTTTCATAAGCTTTTACAAGATTGGGGCTTTCTGCACGGCAGGGCCCGCACCAGCTCGCCCAAAAATCAACCAACACATATTTACCTCTGAAAGAAGACAATGAAACAGATTTACCATCAGGTGATGGTTGTGAAAAATCTGCAGCCGTTGCGCCTATCATACTTTTTCTGCCTACTTCAATCATTACAGAAAGCTCTTTGCCTGCGGTTCCATTTTGTAATTCAGATGACAGCAATTGAAACATGGGTCCTGCTTTTGCTGCGTCCATATCCAATCCCAATGTTTGCTGTACAAAATATAAGGATACAGGCGATGCCGGATTCTTCTTTATGAAATTCAATTGCACATCGTAGTAAATGGCAGAGAGTGTTTTATACATCTCCATGAGTTTATCGGTTACCTGCGCATTTTTAGCCTGTGCATAGTTGTAGTAAGCCATTCCTAACTGATTATCCAAAGCAGTTATATCTTTTACCTGCTGTGTATAAGCATAAAAATCATTTACTATCGGCGAGCCTTTTACAACTGATTCGCTTAAAAATGTTTTTGTTGTTACTGAAATGGTACCGCCATCAAGAAACAATGTGAGATTGTTACGCAGGTATTCCGTACGGTCAAATTTTTTATTGGCAGGAGGGTTTGCTTCCTGTAACAGCAGAGTGGCCGATTTGGGTTCGTCAACGGACCCTTTGATTACAAATTTCCCATTTACTACATTCGTTTCTTCTGCAGTAGCACCATTATTCCAACTTAATAATACTTTATACTTTTTGGCTGAAACAGGTAAAGATCCATTGAGTACAAACGGCTTTTCCTGTGCGTTTACCAATACAGCAAACAATACCGATATGAGCATTAAACATTTTTTCATTCGAATTTATTTTATCAGTTCAGCAAGTTTTGCATTGAGTTCTTCACCACGCAAATCTTTGGCAATAATTTTTCCGTTTGGATCAATTAAAAAGTTACGTGGTATGGCTGAGATGCGGTACAACTTACCCACTTCATTACTCCATCCTTTTAAATCACTTACATGCGTCCATATTAATCCATCCTGTGCAATGGCCTGCAACCAGCGTTGTTTATCCTGATCAAAGGAAATACCGAATACAGTAAAATTTTTATCCTTGTATTTATTATATGCTGCAACCACATTGGGATTTTCTATCCTGCAGGGGCCACACCAGCTTGCCCAAAAATCAACCAGCACATATTTGCCTTTAAAAGAGGATAGCGATATCATATTGCCGTTTACATCAGCCTGGCTAAAATCCACTGCATCAGTACCCACAGCGCCAATACGTGTTTCTTTTACAATACCTCCTGCTACTTTACCAAAATAGGAATTGCGTGCAGGTTCCAGCAATCGTTCATAACGTTCATACAAGGCATCAGGTTGCTGAAAGAAACTGTAGATAAACAACAACAGCAGTGGAGTAATGGCAGATTCTTTATTTTCCTCTACATACACATCTGCTCTTGTATTGATTTCGCTTACTACCTCAGTAACAATTCTGTACAATGAATCCTGTTTAGGTGCATTGGCAGGATTTGACATGAAGTTTCCCAACTGCTGTAATCGAACAAACAACGGATCAAACTCATTTCTGAATTCAGAAAACGCTGTATGCAGTTTTGAACCGTTCACTTTTGCATATACTAATGAATCTTTATGCGCAGTAACTGTAAGTTGACCTGCTTCCAGAAAGATGCCGAGGTTTTGTTTGCTGCCATTATATGTTAATACATAGATGGCCGGCTCCGTAATAGTGCCGTTTAATTCAAACTTGCCATTTTTAATTACAGTTCTGGAAACAGGTTCGCTTTGCGGATTATCAAAGTGTAATGTTACTTCAGTTGCATCGGGCAAACCTTTAATTACACCTTTAATGGTATAAGCTTGTTGTGCCTGTAAAGACCATGCAACAACTAATAGGATAATGGAATAAATAAATCTCATATTATTTTGAATGACGTTGTTTTAAAACATAGGTAACATCCTGTAAAGAAACATCCTTTGCTCTTAATAAAACCATAAAGTGAAACAGTAAATCTGCTGCTTCATTTAAAAATAATTCTTCATTGCTATCCTTGGCTTCAATGATTACTTCGGTTGCTTCTTCTCCTACTTTCTGTGCAATTTTATTAATTCCTTTTCCAAATAATTGTTTTACATACGACGTTTCATCAGAACTTTTTCTCCTCAAATCAATAATATCCTGTAAATAGTACAAAAAATCATCACTATGATTCTTTTCACTCCAGCAGGTATCCGCACCTGTATGACATGTGGGGCCCTGCGGTTCAGCTTTTACCAGCAATGTATCATGGTCACAATCCAGCAACACCTGCTTAACCAGTAAATGATTTCCGCTTTCTTCACCTTTTGTCCACAACCGCTGTTTACTTCTGCTGTAAAAAGTAACTTTCCCGCTTATTTCTGTTTGTATAAAAGCGGCCTCATTCATAAAACCAAGCATCAGCACTTTATTGGTTTTATAATCCTGGATTATAGCCGGCAATAACCCATCATGATATTTCGAAAATTCAGGTTTCATGTTTTTTGTTTGATCGTCGTTCGTCATATTATTAAGCTGTGGTGGCCTCACATACCGAAGTTTACATTCGGCATCAAACCGGGACGTTTCAGTCTCGGTTCCAACTTTGCATCGGAGACCGAAAGCGTCTCGTCACTTGTAGTGTTTAATTTAATGCACCACTAATATTCATCGCTTTACTAATGTTCCCGTCAGACGGAGCGTAGCGCAGATAAACATCTTACAAATTTAAGTTCTCACCGCCACATTTTGTTGACGTAAATATTCCTTTAATGCTGCTATCTCAATCTCCTTAAAATGAAAAATACTTGCTGCCAGCGCTGCATCGGCAAAAGCCAGTTCAAATACATCTGCAAAATGCTGCATGGTACCGGCACCACCGCTGGCAATTACAGGTACAGGCAATGAAACCGCTAAGAGTTTGGTGATGTCCAATGCAAACCCCTGCTTGGTGCCATCATTGTTCATACTCGTTAACAATATTTCACCTGCACCTAAGTCAACTACCTGCCTTGCCCAATCAAAACATCTTACATCCGTCTTTGTTCTGCCACCGTTCAAATACACATACCATTCACCATCTTCTTCTTTCTTTGTATCTATCGCCACTACACAACATTGGCTGCCGGCTGCTTTAGCAATATCGTTTATCAATTGCGGGTTATGAAAAGCCGCTGTATTTATGCTCACTTTATCGGCGCCACTGTTAAGCAATACCTCTAAGTCTTCAATACTTTTTACACCACCACCTACCGTAAATGGAATATTCACATGACGGGCAATTTTTTTGACCAGTTCACTTAATGTCTTTCTTTTTTCAACCGTTGCAGTAATGTCAAGAAACACTAATTCATCGGCTCCCTGTTGTGCATACAAAGCACCCAGTTCTACCGGATCGCCTGCATCACGCAGGTCAACAAAATTGGTACCCTTCACCGTGCGGCCATCTTTTATATCTAAACAGGGAATAATTCGTTTCGTCAACATAAATAAAAAAGGCTTTTGTTCAAAAGCCTTTGCAAAGATAGTAATTATGGTCTTGGTAGGATGGACTGTACAATTCGCCCTGCACCAATAAATTTTCTCCGCCAGTAATCATCATTCAAATCACTAATCATAACACCACCGCTGGTAGAAGCATGAACAAATTTATTATTGTGCAAATACACACCCACATGCGATACACCACCTCTTGTATTAAAGAATACCAAATCACCTTCCTGCAGCTCATTGGTTTCAATTTTATTACTGGCAGTTCGTTGTTCTCTTGCGGTACGTGGCAACTGTACAGCAAATGCACCCAACATTAAGGTTTGTACAAAAGCACTGCAATCAATTCCATTTTTAGAAGTACCGCCTAAACGATAAGGTGTGCGCCACCATTCCTCAATTAAATTGTAAAGAGATGTATTAGAGAGCAGTTCAACCGGTACATCTAACTGAATGGCATACCTGAATTGATTGATGCTGTACATTTCAAGTGGTGACCCAAAACCGCCCACCTGCTTATTTACAAATTGCGGCGAACTTGTGCCTGTTGTTTTTGTTTTTACAGGTACGCCATCAGGTTTTATTGCAATATCTTCAATAAAGGGAGTGGTTTTTTGAACTGCAGACTGAGGTGCAGGTGAAGACTGAAATACATTCTTCAAACCTGTACAGCTTGAAAAAATAAATAACATCAGTATGTAAGTAAGTCCTCTCATCATTGGTAAACGAGGTGCAAAAGTAATTATTACGGTCCTAAGAGACAAGGATAATGCCATATTTGCAGCTCATCAGCCCTATTCGTGCCTGCAACAGTTTGTAAACGCTCTGTTTTAATAAATAATTGTCTGATTTAACTGACAATTTTGTGGATTAAATGATGCTGTTTATTGGGGTTCATTCCCCGAAATTTGCGTTTACGCTTACATTTTAAAGTACAGAACGATTCATGTGCAAATTTTCACACTTACACGTACACACTCAATATTCACTGCTGGATGGTGCGGCATCCATTGATGCATTGTATAAAAAAGCAATGGCAGATGATATGCCTGCGCTTGCCATTACTGACCATGGTAATATGTTTGGTGCCTTCAATTTTGTAGCAGAAGCGTATAAACATAAAAACGAAGATGGCAGTTTGAAAGTAAAACCAATCGTTGGTTGCGAATTTTATTTAACAGAGAACCGTCATATCAAAACTTTCAGCAAGGAGCAAAGAGACAATCGTTTTCATCAGGTACTGCTTGCAAAGGATGAAACAGGGTACAAAAATTTAGTGAAGCTCACATCATTGGGTTTTATTGAAGGCATGTACAGCAAGTATCCACGTATTGATAAAGAACTCATTCATAAATACCATGAAGGTTTAATAGCTACTACTTGTTGTTTAGGAGCCATGGTGCCGCAGATGATATTAACCAAAGGTGAAGAAGAAGCCGAGAATGAATTCAAATGGTGGTTGAACATTTTTCAAAAAGATTATTATGTGGAAATTCAGCGTCATGGCATGGCAGAGCAGGATAAAGTAAATGCCATCCTATTAAAATTTGCAAAAAAGTACCAAGTAAAAGTAATTGCCAGCAACGACAGCCATTATGTAGACCAAACTGATTTTAACGCACATGATATTTTGCTTTGTATCAACACAGGTGAAAAACAATCCACACCTGCTCTTCGTGAATTTTCAGATGATGATGTAAGCGTAAAAAACAAACGCTTTGCTTTCCCCAACGACCAGTTTTATTTTAAAACAACTGCTGAAATGAAGCAGGTGTTTCATGACATTCCTGATGCCATTGAAAACACCAATGAAATTGTGGACAAAGTGGACGTTTTGAATCTCAAGAAAGACATTCTGCTACCCGCCTTTCCTATCCCCAAAGAATTTCAAATTCATGATGATGCCAATCTCAACCAATGGGAATATTTAAAACACATCACCTACATGGGAGCGAAGGAACGCTATCATGAAATTGAAGAACACATCCGTGAGCGTATTGACTTTGAACTTTTCACTATTAAAACAATGGGCTTTGCCGGTTACTTCCTCATTGTAAGTGATTTCATCAAAGCCGGCAGAGATATGGGAGTATTTGTGGGTCCCGGCCGTGGCTCAGCAGCAGGAAGTGTGGTGGCTTATTGCATCGGCATTACCAATATTGACCCGATAAAATACAATTTGCTGTTTGAGCGCTTCTTAAATCCAGACCGTAAGTCAATGCCGGATATTGATACGGACTTTGATGATGAAGGCCGCCAAAAAGTTATTGATTACGTAGTTGATAAATATGGTAAAGCACAGGTAGCACAAATCATCACATATGGTACCATGGCTGCAAAAAGCAGTATTGCAGATGTGGCACGTGTTATGGATTTGCCTTTGGCAGAAAGCCGTGCATTATCAAAGCTGGTTCCGGAACGTCCTGGAGTTTCATTAAAACGTGTGTTGCATGCGCCGCTCACTGGCGAAAAAAGTTTAACAGAGAAAGAAGGTTTGGGCGGAGATGAACTGGACGCAGTAAAACGTATCCGTCAGATTTATAATGGCGATGATTTACCAGCACGCATTTTACATGAAGCAGAAATTCTGGAAGGCTCTGTACGTAACACAGGCATACATGCAGCTGGCATCATCATTGCTCCAAAAGATTTAACGGATTTAATTCCGGTGTGCACATCAAAAGATTCCGAACTATGGCTCACTCAAATTGAAGGCAATGTAATTGAAGATGCAGGTGTTATTAAGATGGACTTTCTTGGTTTAAAAACATTAAGTATCATCAAAAACGCATTGGTACTCATCAAGCAAAATCATGATGTAGAAATTGATATTGATGCAGTTCCGCTCAATGATGAAAAAACATTTCAACTCTATCAGCATGCTTCCACCATTGGTACATTTCAGTTTGAAAGTGTGGGCATGCAGAAATATCTCAAAGAATTAAAAGCTGACCAGTTTGGCGATTTAATTGCCATGAACGCATTATATCGTCCGGGCCCGTTGGCATACATACCCAACTTTATTGATCGTAAACATGGCAGGGAACAAATCACATATGACCTGCCGGAGATGGAAGAATACCTCAAAGAAACATATGGCATTACGGTTTATCAGGAGCAGGTAATGTTGCTTGCACAAAAACTTGCTGACTTCAGTAAAGGAGATGCGGATGTATTGCGTAAAGCAATGGGAAAAAAACAAAAAGCCGTACTGGATAAAATGAAAAAACAGTTTATTGATGGTGCTACTGCCAAAGGTCACCCTGCTGATAAACTTGAAAAAATATGGACCGATTGGGAAGCCTTTGCCCAATATGCATTTAACAAATCACACTCTACGTGTTATGCATATGTTGCTTATCAAACTGCATATCTCAAAGCCCACTACCCTGCTGAATACATGAGCGCCGTGCTTAACAATGCCGGTGCTATTGAAAAAATCACCTTCTTTATGGAAGAGTGCAAGCGCATGGGCATAAAAGTATTGGGACCTGATATTAATGAATCACAAATTGGTTTTGCACCGAATAAAAAAGGAGAAATCCGTTTTGGTCTCGGCGGATTAAAAGGTGTAGGCGAGGCAGCATTGGAAAGTATTATTGAAGAACGCAACAAACGTGGCGCCTATAAAGATGTGTTTGATTTTATTAAACGAATCAACCAACGTACCGTAAATAAAAAATCATTGGAGAGTTTGGTTTATGGTGGTGCTTTTGATTGCTTCACTGCTTACCACCGTGCACAATATTTTCATGTAATGCCAGGTGATACTTCAACTACTCTGGAACGTATCATCAACTTTGGTAATAAGTTTCAAAACAATGTACAGAGCAACAGCAATACATTGTTTGGCGAAAGTATGATGATGGAAATTCCAACGCCTAAAATTCCCAATTGTGAAGAATGGACACTTACCCAAAAGCTGGATCATGAAAAAGAAGTAACGGGTATGTTCATCAGCGGTCATCCGCTGGACCATTTCCGTTTTGAAATGACGTATTATAAAATCATGAAGCTGGCAGATTTTAATGAGTTCAAAGAAGCCATCACCATGCATGCCAATCCGTTTCAGCAATTCCGATTGGCAGGTTTGGTAACAGGGCATAATCAGCGTGTTTCTAAAAACGGAAAACAGTTTGGCATTTGTACCATTGAAGATTACAGCGGCAATACAGAGTTTGCTTTGTTTGGTGAAGACTATGTTAAGTTCAAAGACCATTTTACAGTTGGCTCGGTTGTATTTGTAACAGGAGGATTTAAAACCAGATGGAATAAAACGGATGAGTTTGAATTTAAAATCGCCAATGTATTGTTATTGGAAACAGTAAAACGTTCGCTCACCCGCCAAATAGTTGTTGATATTGAACCACGCTTCCTCACCGAAGACATGGTAACATTTATTGAAAAGAACATCAAAAAAAATCCCGGTAAGAGCAGTTTAAAAATCAATCTTTACGAACCCAAGGAGAATTGGAAGATCAGCATTAACACGGTTGAAAAAGGTTTTGAAATGAATGATGATATGGCCGAGTTTTTAATGAGTAAGCCGGAATTGGGTGTGAATGTGGTGGGGGTATAGCAGTAAATTGTATGGCATATATAAAGGCTTTCCATTTAATACAATCCGGCTGCGAGTATTCATATTTTTATTTATCACTGAAGAAACAGCAGTTCAACCTGCCTCATTGGCAACAATGTCGTTCAGCTTACAAATTTCAACTTGTAAACATTTGTGGATAATGACAAAGCATCAGTTTTCGGTAATTGGGCTTAAATTTGCCGTCTTATAAAAAACAAAAAACAAAGGAAAAAAATATGGCACAACAATTTACAGATGCAAACTTTCAAACAGAAGTACTTGCCTCCAACCAGTTAAGCGTGATTGATTTTTGGGCAGAGTGGTGCGGCCCCTGCCGTGCAATTGGCCCCGTTATTGAAGAACTTGCAAAAGAGTATGATGGTAAAGTAAAAGTGGGTAAACTCAATGTGGATGAAAACCCGCAGGTGAGCATGAACTATGGTATCACTTCCATCCCGGCTATTTTGTTTGTAAAAAATGGTCAGGTAGTTGATAAACTCGTGGGTGCACAACCCAAAGGTAATTTTGTAAAAAAGATTGAGCAGCACATGTAATTACAACTTACATTATGATACAACCCGTTTCAGTTTTGAAACGGGTTTTTTTGTTTTCTTCACGGTCGGCCCACGCCTTAAAGCGTGGTCTGGACGGGAAGAAAATGTAGAAAGTAAAGAGGATGATACCCACAAATGTGCAGATGGCATCGTTCCTTGCGTCGCACACATCAGGGACATTACAGTTCTCATCAAAACTCAAAAATCTCTTTTATATCTCTAAAATAACTGTAGTCTTCCTTTCCAAGGAATCTTGCTTTTGTTGCAACATACTTTTTGATTTCAGAATAATTACTGTGATAAAAATCTGAAATCTTTATAACCTTTTTTCCGTTTATCATCAGATAGAGATACTCATAACTTCTGCCTTTGGAGGGCACAAGGGAGGTTTTGTAACCCTCAAAATTGGTCCAATTATATGTTTGCGAAAACCCAATCCCCAAATAGCTTTTATTTCTAATCCCATCATTAGTAAGATGCACACAAATAGCTTTTGTTCTTATTTCCCCGAAAAATAACCATAGCCATACAAAGAGAAAGAAGAAAATAAACACAACAATAATAGTATCTGCTTCTTTTTCTTGATTGAAAAACACAACATAGATCAAAAGCAACAAAATATAAGTCATTGCCAAAAAGCATGCTAATATCAAATAAGACCAATACCTGAACTTTGATTTCATACCGATTTGATTACACTTAAATTTAGAACATTATATTATTTGATCACTTATCCTGATTTATTCACATTCATTCAACAATTGATTAAACCATGATTATAATTAATCGTCAATACTTAATTTCATAACAATTTATAAACAATCAATACCACTTCATGCAAACAACCACACTTACTACCATTTCACTCAGCCATCACGGTATTGCCGAAAAATTGCTGCAAACGGATAATAATCACCAGTTGCTTATCAGCACAAGGGCCTTTCAAAAAGGTGATACCATCTCTCCGTTCTCCGCAGCAGAAGTTCATTCAGTGCCATCCCGTTATACAGTACAGGTGGGAGAAAATAAACACATCATCCTTGCTCCGGAATTTTTGCAATACATCAATCACAGTTGCGATCCAAATGTATTTTTCAATACCACTACTATGGAATTGGTTGCCTTAAAATCCATTGTACCCGGCGATGAGTTTACATTTTTTTATCCATCTACAGAATGGGACATGGCAGAACCTTTCAATTGTTTATGTGGCACCACACAATGCATCGGTATTATAAAAGGAGCAAAAAATATTGCAGCAGATACTTTGAATACTTATCAGCTCACTGATTTTATTCACTCAAAACGTATGCAGTTAAAAGATTAATGTTTATTTTAGATTATGCATTCTAACCCATTGCATTCATTGCCCTCCACAAGGCATCCTTATTTCATTTGGGTGCTGGCGCCGCATCTCATTACCAATGATGCCAATATTGATTATTACTACGATTTTTCCCAAAGCATCAATGAATACCAAAAGGTTTTTGAAGAGTTACAGCTTCCCTGGAAATGGCAACCCGTAACCATTCATGACTATAAAACCATCATTGATGAGATAGCTGTTACCAAAAACTTTCAAACACCCATTGTACTGAACTTGTGCGATGGTGATGAAGTAAACGGCACGCCAGGTGTTTCAGTTATTCATTACTTAAAAGAAAAGGGGTTGATTTATACCGGCTCTGAGCCTGCGTTTTATGACAATACCACTTCCAAAATCATTATGAAAGAGTTGTTTGATAAAGAAGGTATTGCTCATGCAGCATGGGCGCCCATTCATCATAGTGAACAAAGTTTAGATGGTATTTGTGAAAACATAGGCACCCCTTTAATTGTAAAACCGGCAGTAAGCGGCGGCAGTATGGGCTTGGGTGTAAAGAATGTGGTGCATAACAATGAAGAATTACAGGAACTCGTAAAAGAACTCTTCAATGGTTATCGTGGCTGGGATTTCACTTTTGGCGGATTGGTAGCAGAGCAATTCATTAACGGTCCTGAATATACAGTGTTCATCAGCGGCTCTTATATGCACCCACGTAACAGGCGGTTATATGTACCTGTAGAACGCATCTTCCACAAAGATTTACCTGACACGGAAAAGTTTCTCTCCTTCGATCGGCTTTGGGAAACTTATGAAGCAGAAAAACCAGCAGGAGAAAACGAAGATGAAGACTTTTATCAATATTCATTACCTCCATCAGTTCTACACAAAAAAATAATGGATTTAAGCTGGAAAGCTTATTGTGCAGTGGGCGGTACCGGTTATGGCCGTGTAGACATTCGTATGGATAAGACTACCGGAAAACTTTATGTGCTGGAAGTAAATGCTCAATGCGGTTTAAGTGAAGATGAAAATTATACTTCCATCGGCGCCATTATCCGCCTTGGGAATGAACGTTATTCCAACCTCATTCTTCATATATTGCAGGATGCATTACAGCGGCATACTGTGAAACAAAGAAAACCCGTTGCCGTGCGTCAAGAACGTGCTTAGATTATGAAGATTTGTGTTCTGCAACCAGACTATTCTACTTCGGCAGTTGATTATCAATACTACGATCCGCCACGCAACATCAGTCATTTGTTGCCTGATGTGGAGTTTCATCACGTATTCCTCAACAAGCTTACTACATACAAACAGCTTTTAGCATTAAGTAAACAGGGCTATGATTGTTTTGTGAATTTATGTGAAGGTTATCTGGAATGGGAAGTTCCATCCATTGATGTGATTTACACCATGGAGCTTTTAAATCTTCCCTTTACAGGACCAAACACTTTACTGTATGACCCGCCAAAGGAACTGATGAAGTATGTGGCTTATACTGAAGGTGTACTTTCGGCTGAATATGCCTTAATTGAAAGCACAGATAATTTAGCAGATGAAACCAAGCATCTCTCCTACCCTTTATTCATAAAGCCGGCAAAAGCAGGCGACAGTTTGGGTATTGATGAAAAAAGTAAAGTGAACAGTTTTATTGAACTGCAGCATCAATGCAATCATTTATTAAAAGAATATCCGCAATTGCTGGTAGAGCAATATATTATAGGCAGGGAGTTTACTGTATTAGTTGCGGCTGATGCCCACAATGAAAAAAAGTGCAAAGTGTTTCAACCCATTGAATATATTTTCCCTGAAGGCAGAACCTATAAAACCTACGCACTCAAAACATCCGAGCTCCATCCTGAAAGTAATATTGCTGTAACCGACCCTTCTATCAAACAACAATTAACAGAGGCTGCTCAACGCATCTTCCGCAGTTTTGGTGGTGTAGGTTATGCAAGAATGGATTTTCGAATGGATGAAAGCGGAAAGATATATTTTCTTGAAATCAACTTTACCTGCTCCGTATTTTACAAAGATGGATATGAAGGCAGTGCTGATTATATCTTAAAACTGGATGGCATTGGTCAAGCCGGATTTTTAAAACACATCATTGAAGAAGGCATTGCCCGCCACAAAAGGCGACAGAAAAAATACAGGATGAAGGGCAACAGCATTGCCGGCTTTGGTATTTATGCCACTCAACCCATTGCGCAAGGTGAAGTTATTTTTAAAGGCGAAGAACGTCAGCAACGTATCGTTACCAAACGCTATGTAGAGCAAAACTGGCTCCCGGAAGAGAAACTTTTGTTCAAACACTACGCAGTCCCGCTAAGCGAAGAAGTATATGTTTTGTGGGATAACAACCCATCCGAATGGGCACCTCAGAACCACTCCTGCAACCCTAATACCGCTTATATCGGACTAAATTTAGAGGCCATAAGGCCAATTGTTGCGGGGGAAGAACTTACTATGGACTACGCTCAGCTCCTTAACGAAAGCGCCGAAACCTTTGATTGTCAATGCGGTGCATCCAATTGCCGAAAAATTATTTCAGGCCCTAAAGGCAATCATGTTACGGGAAGAGAACAAAATTTCAGGAAGCCTTAACCTTCCAGCCACATACCTTCTCCCTAAATTTGCACTGTACTCTGCTACCCAACCGGGGTGCTACAACACTTACAACCCAGCCCCGCCAATATAATTATTGGCCTTACTAAACCCCGGTCATTCTGCAAAGTCTATTGTTGAACGATCTAAAGAAAAAGGATATTCCGTATGCCCGGAACATGGATTATACAGACAATTTTAAAAAAGCACAAATACCAATTGCTGCTTACTTATACCCTGTTTGCGATTGAGATGCTGGGCTTACTCCTGCGCCCTTACTTTTTGGGCGAAGCTGTAAACGGCTTGATTAAAGGCAGCTATGAAGGTTTGATTTATCTGGTGGGCGCCCATTTGGTGTGGGTGGTTACAGGCACCATCAGGCATCTTTATGATTCAAGAACCTATTCAGAAATCTACACGGCACTGGTTACAAGATTAATGACCCGTAACCGTAACAAAGAAGTATCAACCCTCAGCGCACACTCCACTTTATCCAGAGAGTTTATTGATTTTTTAGAGTTTGATTTGAATTATGTTATTGAAGCGGTTTACAATATCGGAGGCTCATTAATCCTGCTCTGCTTTTATGATACACAGGTGGTGCTGCTTTGTATGAGCATGATGATTCCTGTGAGCATAGCGAGTTATTTTTATGGTAAGCGTATGCGGTTGCTCAATAAAAACAAGAATGACGAATTAGAAAAACAGGTAAACATACTGGCAACAAAAAACACCCATCGCATTCATCAGCATTATAACGAACTGCGTAAGTGGCAAATTAAAATAAGCAACCAGGAAGCATGGAATTTTGGGGTTATGGAATTATTGGTGATGATCATTATTACTGCTTCCTTACTCATTTCATCCAAAGCAAATGGTGTGGTGATGCAGGCAGGTGACTTGATTGGTATCTATACCTATATTCTCAAATTTGTGAGCGGGCTGGATACCATCCCATACATGATCCAACGTTTGGCTTCTTTGAAAGATATTATTCACCGTGTTGAAGAAAGTAGTGATACGGATGAAAAAGAATTTGAACCGGAGCCTGTGTTGAGTGAGGTGGCGTAATAATCAAACCGCACTCAGAAGAGAGCAGACCTGACAGGTTCAGTCAAAGAATATCTATTCCCTTATTTGTACTGTTTCATTAAGTTCACAACCTGTCAGCGTCAAATTATATCAGACACTGACAGGTTTGTTTTTGAATGTTGTAGTGGCTAATCAAATGATTACAGGTTGAAGTGACTTAACCTGTCAGGTCATTTACTTATGATGAAAAAGAATTTGAACCCGAGCCTGTGTTGAGTGAGGTGGCGTAATCACAACGGCTTACTCCACTCTCTTCCAAAAACTTTTTGCAGTAATTGTGTACTTCTTGCTTCTGCTTTGGTGCGTATAGCGATTTCCTGCTCTTCTATTTTCTTAAACATGGCAAGTGCTACTGCTCCTGCCAGCAGGTTATCAATATTCAAATTGAGCCGGGAGTTATTACCCAATAAGGGTTTGGCAGGGACCAGCATATCATCCCAAGCCTGTGTTACATTGTATTTATTTAAAGCTGTTCGCATGACGGGCGTAATGGCGCTGCGTAAACTGTCGCCAATGGTTCTTCTTAAATAATCCGTTGCTCCTGTGCCGCCGTTCTTTACAATGCTTACTGCGTCACGAATCGTCATCTTCTTGATTCCTGATAAAAAAACAGGAATGGATTGCTCAGCCGATTCTGTTGCCGCATTGGTCAAGGTATTGGTGAATTTATCTACTTCTTTGCTCAATCCCAACTGCTGAACGGTTTGCAACACCTTGCCCAATTCACCCGGCAGCACTGCTTCTACCAGCGATTGTTTATTGATGATGCTCTTCATACCGGCTCCAATGGTGAGCATCTCTTTAATAGCTTCCGCCGCATCACCTTCATTTAAAATATAATTGAGCGTTTTGCAACCGCTGAGCAGCATGGTTGCAGGCAAGAGTAACATGCATAAGAGTCGCTTCATAGTTTTATGTTTAGCTTGCAAAGACTCTTTGATTAAGACAACTAGTGCGAAACACTTTCCACATCAGCAGGATTGTGTTTGTGCCGGAACAACAAACCAAACAACAATGCCACCACCAACGCATAAATAGCAAAAGCCAGCCAGGCACCCTGCCAGTTTGTTTGACCATTGGGCAAAATATAATACTTGCCAATAGCCCAGCTGCTGATGATGGTTCCAAGAAAAGCACCTACCCCATTACTCATCATCATAAACAAACCCTGTGCACTGCTTCTGATTTTTGAATCCGTTGTAGTTTCTACAAACAAAGAACCTGAGATGTTGAAGAAATCAAATGCCATTCCATAAACAATATTGGAAAGGATGATCATCCATAACCCATCTGCCGGGTTGCCGAAGGAAAACAAACCAAAACGAAGCACCCATGCAAACAATGAAATTAACATCACTTTTTTGATTCCAAAACGTTTCAGGAAAAACGGAATGGCAAGAATGAATAATGTTTCAGAAATCTGAGAAATGGATATTACAATCGTTGAATATTTTACAACCAATGAATCAGCATACATTGGAATTTCTTTGAAACTGTCTACATAAGCATCGCCATACATATTTGTTAATTGCAGGGCACCACCCAGCAACATAGAAAACAAAAAGAACAAAGCCATTTTATAAGTACCGAACAATTTAAACGCATTCAATCCCAACTGCTCAATGATGGAAGCATCTTTAGCAATCGTTTTTTGTGGCGGACATTTGGGTAAGGTAAACGAATACAAACCCAAAATGATGGCTAACACGGCAGCGATATAAAATTGATTACCGTTTGCTTTACTTCCTGTAAGATTCGTCACCCACATAGCTACAATAAAACCAATCGTGCCCCACACACGTATGGGTGGAAACACCTTAACCACATTATATTGATTGTTTTTTAAAATGGTGTAAGCTACAGCATTGGATAAAGCAATCGTGGGCATATAACATAGCATTGCTGCCAAAATATAATAGAATAAAACGGCAGGGTCATCTACGCCCGGCACCATAAACAACACAATGCCGTATAAGATATGCAGTAATCCATAGAGCCGTTCAGCATTCATCCATTTATCGGCCACAATACCTACCAGTGCAGGCATAATCATAGAAGCGATGGCAAGTGTAGAAAAGATAGCGCCAAACTGAGGGAAGGTCCATCCTTTACCGTTAATACAATACGTGCCGATGGTAATTAACCAGGCACCCCAAACAAAGAATTGCAAAAAGCTCATAAAGGTGAGCCGCAGCTTAATACTCATCAGATATCGATTTAGTGGGTTGCAAGTACGCCTTCAAAAACGAAAGATAAATGTTTTTATAACACAGGCAGCACTTGCAGTTGAAACTGATGTCTTAAGCTGAAAAGTCGCTCCTGAATTTTAAAATCAGTACTTTCACAACCTTAACCATTTCTATGAAGCTATTGAAATTCGTTACAATTATTGCGCTCTTGTTAAACTGCCTATCCCTTGCTGCACAGCAACAGCCAAAACAAAAAAAGCCGGGTCATTTCAACAATAGTTTTCACCGATGCGGTACACAAGCCGTACTGGATGAGGCTGTGCTCAAAAATCCAAACCTGCTTAAAAAAATTGATCAAAACAGAAAAGAAACACTGGAACGTTTTCGTCAACTGCAGGCAACACTTCGCACCAATGTTACTTACACCATACCTGTGGTGGTGCATGTGGTATTAAGTCAGCCATCTGTTGTAACAGATGCACAAATACAAGCGCAAATTGATGTATTAAATGAAGACTATGCCGGATTGAATGCTGATTCCACACGCATACCTGCTGCCTTCAAATCCAGGTTTGGCAAAGGCAATATTCGTTTTTGTTTAGCAAGAAGAGATACAAAAGGTGATGCAACAAATGGCATTGTAAGAGTTACATCATCCGTTTTATCTGAACCCGGCAATGGCGACCCCATTAAGTTTACCTGCTTGGGCGGTAGTGATGCATGGGATCCCAATAAATACCTCAATATTTGGGTGTGCCAGATGCCTTCCGGTTTTTTAGGTTATTCATTCTTTGGATCTGATCCATTAACGGAGCATCCGTTAAATGAGCGTGGCTTTGTCAATAATTTCCGGGCCTTTGGCAAAGGCGGCAGTGCAGTGGCGCCTTTTAACCTGGGCAGAACAGCTACGCATGAAATAGGGCATTTCTTTGATCTCATTCACATCTGGGGACCCAATAATTGTGATGGCAATCAAACCTGTGGCGATGATGATGACATTACAGATACACCACCTCAACTCCGTTGCACCTTTGGTGCACCTGCTTCTGATTCAATCATCAGAGATAACTGCAGCGCTGCCAATCCGGGCATTATGTGGATGAATTATATGGATTATGTAGATGACCGTGCCATGGTGATGTACACACCACAGCAACATGCACGCATGGAAGCTATTTTAAATGCCAGCTTATGGATGCGGAATTTGATTACATCTGATGGATGTACACCCGTGGCTGTTAATGCCCGTGATGTACGTGTAGAACGTTTTCGTGATGCGTTTTATGATCTATGCGGCAGCAGTCAAAATTTTATTTACACCTGCAGCAGTACGTATCGCCCCCTCGTTACCGTTAGAAATGTGGGTTCAGAAACAATCAGCAGTTTAACGCTCAATGCCCGTTTTGGCAACGGAGCTGTAACAACTACGGCATGGTCAGGAAACATTCCACCGCAGGGCACCGCAACTATTCTGCTCAATCAAATGAATCTGAGCAATGGTGTGAATGCCAATTTGATGGTTTATACATCTAATCCCAATGGTAGTGCTGATCAAAAACCTGTTAACGATACGGGCAAACTTGCGGGTATTGTATTACCGGTTACCAATTTACCTTTTACTGAAGGCTTTGAAAATGCAACCTTTCCACCATTGTTATGGCAACGCATCAACACTGATAACTATTTAACATGGGAACGTACCACACGTGCTGCAAGAACAGGTAATGCGTCTATGTTTATCAACAATTTTGATTACGATCGTAATGGTGCTATTGACTGGATGTTTTCACCGCTGCTGCCTCTAAAAGGAAGAGACTCAGCATTCTTAACCTTCAACGTAGCTGCTGCTACGTTTAATGTGCCGAATCTGGCCAATAATCCGGTAGACACACTGGAAGTGTTGGTTACTGATGATTGTGGCGCTACCTATCGCTCTGTGTATAAAAAATGGGGAACTGAACTGGTAACCACAGGAAATATTGCAGTAGATACGGGCTATGTGCCATCAGCCGCTCAATGGCGGTTGGATTCAGTGTTCCTTGGCGATTACAGTAACAGCAGCAGAGATTATGTACAGGTTGTGTTCAGAAACACCACCAACTTTGAAAACAATATTTATATCGATGATATCAATGTATTTGCCAGAGATGTAAATCCCAATCTCAAGCGTAAAGGTGTAATGGCTACACCCAATCCGTTTAAAAATATTGTTACACTGCAGCATTATCCATCGCCTGCCAATCTTGAATTCATTAATATATATGATATGGCCGGTCGGTTGGTTTGGCAAAGAAGGGTATCGCTGGGACAAAACGGTGTAAACATTGGCCCCTCCTATCTGGAACTGGATTTAAGTACATTAAACACCGGCATCTATACCATACAGGTAGTGTACAGGGCCGCACCTGCTGCCACACTTCGGGTAGTGAAGGTGCATTAAAATCATTGCAGTTACTTACTGCTATCAGCGTAACTTTGCAAAAGGTTACGCTTTTTTGTACCCACTATTTTAATGTTACAAATCATGATAGCATCCATCATTCATTCAGTTAAAGACAGCGCCTTACAATCCATAGCAGAAAAAGTATACAACCAGCAACGCATTACGGAGGAAGAAGGGATTGTATTGTTTGAAAAAGGTGAATTGTCGTTCCTTGGTGCATTGGCTAATTATGTGCGGGAACGCATGCATGGCGATACCACTTATTTTAACCGCAACTTTCATATTGAGCCCACCAATGTATGTGTGTTCAGTTGTAATTTCTGTTCCTATTCCAGATTGTATGCCAGGCGTGAAGATGGCTGGGAACTGAGCATTGATCAAATGCTGCACATGGTAAAAAAATATGACGGTGTACCCGTAACAGAAGTACATATTGTGGGCGGTGTGCATCCCAAAATGGATTTGAAGTTCTTTGCTGATTTACTGAAAGCCATTAAAGAGCACCGGCCTGCGTTGCATATCAAGGCATTTACAGCAGTGGAATATGATTATATGTTTCGCAAGGCAAAAGTGAGTGTGGAAGAAGGATTGAAATTTTTAATTGATGCAGGGCTCAACTCCATACCCGGCGGCGGTGCAGAAATTTTTCATCCGGAAATACGGGAACAGATTTGTGCTGATAAAGTAGATGGCGATGGATGGCTCAAGATTCATGAAACAGCACATCAACTGGGTCTGCACAGCAATGCCACCATGCTGTACGGACATATTGAACAATATTGGCACCGTATTGATCATATGAGCCGCTTACGGAATTTACAGGATGCAACAGGTGGCTTTCAAACATTCATTCCGTTGAAGTTTCGCAATCAGGATAATGACATGAGCCATATTGCTGAAAGCACTGTAGTGGAAGATATGCGCATGTATGCCATTGCCCGCATTTTTATGGATAATTTTCCACACCTCAAAGCTTACTGGCCCATGCTGGGCAGACACAATGCCCAAATGACTTTGAGTTTTGGTGTCAATGATATTGACGGCACCATTGACGATACTACTAAAATTTACAGCATGGCCGGCAGCGAAGAACAAACACCAACCATGACAACTGAACAACTGGTTGCTCTCATTAAACAGGTAAAACGCAAACCAGTAGAACGGGATACTTTGTATAATGTGGTAAAAGATTACAGCGAAGTAACCGTGGCAGAGGAAGCAGGGTTTTCAAGTAATTAAAAAGGGAGTACGGATTCATCAATACTTGTTAATTTTTGAATAATACCTTTTTTAAGTTGCTGGTAGCAAATACGTTTTGAAGACCCCGGGCACCTGTAATACAAATTTCCCTGAAAAACTTCTTAGTACATTAATACGCCCTTCGGCATTTGATAAACAAGATGCCAGTTGCTTAAGGTCACTTTATAAAAAGGTTGATAGTATTTGAGTTGAATTATCTGTATAAAATTACATTGATTTTCAATTAAATTTATATAAGGAGTTGCTTATATTTATGAGCTATGTACCATTTTAGAGCAACACACCAAACAGCGACAAAGACGTGATTAAATTTTTTCCTATTGACTACAAATCAGACGAAAATGGATTTGTGAGTAAACCACATTCTCATAGACATTACGAAATTTTTTATTTTGAAAAAGGTAATGCTAGCCATTTCATAGACTTTAAAGAATTTGAAATTAAAGACAATTCATTTTTTTTGGTTTCGTATAACCAAATACATTACATCACAGCAAAACCACAGACACACAATCTTGGGTACGCAATTTCAATAGACAAAGAAGTAATACATCTCTTAGACACCGAATTAATCAGTCTTTTTGGAAGTTTTTTGCAATCCCCGGTATTTAACCTTGACAAAAACCCATTTTTTACAATTCTATTTCAACAAATCAGAGAAGAATTGAATGGTAAAAAATTAAAGACTAACGAATTAGTTTTTAACTTTTTGAAAATTCTACTTACTTATGTATGGAGAGAACAAAAAACAATCTCAGACAAACCTGAAAATAAAAACACTACTTATTTGACTTTTATGGGTTTATTAGAAAACAATTTCAAGACAATTAAATCGGTTCAAGAGTATGCTTTGCTACTTTCTGTTACAGAAAAGCAGTTAAATAGAGTTTGTAAATTGTCAGTAAACCAAACAACTCTTTCCATCATACACGACAGAGTGAACTTGGAAGCAAAACGGAAGTTATTTTATAGCAAAAATCAGGTAAAAGATATATGCTTTGACTTGGGCTTTGAAGACACAAGCCATTTCAATAACTTCTTCAAAAAGATGAATAATAAAACGCCAACGGAATTTAGAAAAGAAATGTCCCAAATTTTCAATTGAATGGATTTAATCCACAATTAGAGAACGCTACTTGCTTTCAACCTTTGCATTATCATTCACGACTAAAATAAATGATAATGTACAAAAACGCAATTTTAACAGTATGTGGTTTGTTACTAACTGCCACAACTTTTGCGCAAACAAAAAAAGCAAGTAAAATGACAACAGAACAAAAAAAGCAGTTGGTAACAAGGTTCATTGAACTAATGACCAGCAAACAATCCCACAAATTCGGAGAAGTAATTTCTGAAAATTACAAGCAACATAATCCTATGGTAAAACAAGGATTAGTTGGTATTCAAGAGGCAGCAAAATGGTTTGATACTGTTTTTCCTGATGCAACAGCAACTATTGACGCAATCATAGTTGAAGGCGACATGGTTGTAGCCCGTTTCACATGGACAGGCACACATAAAGGCGAACTTTTTGATATTCCTGCATCCAATGTAAAAGCAACTTGGACAGGTACGGATTGGTGGCGTATTGAAAATGGTAAACTTGTTGAGCATTGGGACGTTGTAGATTGGACCAGTCTTGTGCAACAAATTCAAACTAAAAAAAACTGATGACAGAAGTTCAATTAATAAAACAATTCTATGAGTACCTTGCTATTGGAAACAGACAAGGTGCTTATAGTCTTTTAACAGACGACTTTGTTTTGAAACAAGCAAGTTCATTGCCATATGGTGGTGAATACATTGGCGTTAATGGACTAAATTCGTTCTTTCAAAAATTTTCTGCTTTTTGGCAAGATTTTAAAACCGTAAAAACCGAATACTACTTTTGTGACAGTAAAGTTTTTGCCATCTCAAATATTCAAGGTATTATTTCAACAACAAACAAGGTTATTGAAACAGAAATGATACAAGCATACGAAATAAAAGGGGATAAAATAATTTCAGCACAACCATTTTATTTTGACACCAAACTATTGACAGAATAAGAAGAACGGCACATCACAAGGGTTTTGCAATATTGGGACAGAAGTGCTACATTTAAACTTTGGTAATTCTAATAAGCATTTGTGCTAAATTGAACATTTGTCCTTCGATTGCCCCAACATCGCAAAGCACCAAACCATTGCCTTCAAGTTTATTTGACATACTTAAAATTTGAATGCTTTATAATTATTGAAAAGAAGAAACGAAAATGGTTAAAACAGAAAATTTCACTAAAGTTGAAGTAAGTTCTGCAGCCGAATTAAGAAAATGGTTAGAAAAAAACCATACTCAAAAGGAAAGCATTTGGTTAGTAACATACAAAAAGGAAATAAAAGATAAATACGTTTCTACACAAGAAATTCTGGATGAAATACTATGCTTTGGTTGGATAGATGGCGTAAGACGAAAATTAGATGAGCAGAAAACAATGCAACTTATTTCGCCAAGGAAAGTTCAACATTGGACAAAAACTTATAAAGACAGATTTGCTAAACTGGAAAAAGAAGGACGAATGACAGAAGCTGGCAGACAATATGTTTTAGATTCAAAACAAAATGGGCTATGGAACTTTATGGACGACGTTGATGCACTTATAAAACCACAAGACTTTATAAATTGTTTAGAAAACAATCCACCGGCATTGCAACATTTCGATTCTTTTGGTGCTTCAAGCAAACGCTTTATGTTACGGTACATAAAAATTGCTAAAACAGCAAACACGAGATTAAAGAGGATTAAACAAATAAGTTTATTAGCCAAAGAAAACAAAAAATTACCAGGAAGCTAAAGAAAACCTGCAGGCAACATTAGGTTTGCTGCTATACTGCAAAGGAGGTAACAATCGGCTGCAGTTCGCTATCAGTTTCAGTTCTGGTTTAACGTTCAATTTTCAGCTTTAGTTCATAACTTCAACAACATATTTTCAATGGGCATTTGTACCGGGCTGGACAATCAAAGAATTCCCTGCCTTCGTAAATACTCGAACGTTACCTGCTATAACCAATGAAGCGACAGCTTTCAAATAATCAGACCCAACTTGCACAAATCACACTGACACTTCTCGGTGCAGGACTTCCTGTTTTGACTATTTACATCTTGACTTTTAGTGATAATAATTTTCGCACTGTTGGAGAGATAGCTCTTGCTTCATTAAGCATCCTATTAGGATTATCAATTATATATTTTTCCTTACAACTACAAAATGTTTCGTTTGACAGAGATTTTATTTATATAGCACGTTTCAAACAACTCAAAAAAATTGACATCGGCAATATCTTAGAAGTAAAAACAAGCGCTATTCCCTTTAGACTTTTTTATCGTAATACTTACATGGTAACGCTTACATATCTAGAAAAAGAAAAGAAAAATAGATTTCATTTTTTATCTAATGGAGCGACGGGTATTGCAGGGACAATTGACAACATACCCATGCTTGATATTCTTAGACAATTTATTAAAGACAAAAAATACAGCAGGTAACATTGGGTTTTATGCTAGTTGGGCTCGACATTGTAACTTCACTATTTGCAAGTCCAAGCTGTGGTTCTGTGTAGGCTCCCCCTTTTTAGTACAGTTTAAAAGTAGAATAATTTATCGTTGTAATGCTATTCTCCTGATCATCTCAACGCACCAATCTAAACAGCCCCTGCTGCTCAAATTTTTCATTCAATAAGTTTACATAACTGATGCGGTACACATAACTACCGGCATCCTGTTGCAAGCCTTTATACCTTCCATCCCACCCTGTGAATGGATTGGTTGATTCAAAAATGAGTTGACCGTAGCGGTTAAAAATCTGCATGCTGAACTTGCTTACGTAAGCAGCACCCAGTATGGCAAAGCGATCGTTAAGGCCATCATCATTGGGTGTAAATGCTGTGGGAATAAACACTTTGCAAACAACCTGTGTAATGGCAAACAGTGCATTCACGCTGCCACAACTATTGGCAATGGCAACTGTATAATTTCCCGGTGTGCTGATGCTTAATACAGAATCTGTACTTCCCGTGCTCCATAAATAAGACAAACCTGATCCGGTTGCTTTTGGATGAAGCAGTTTGGCATCACCCAAACAAAGAACACTGTCAAATCTTGCCTGCACCACAGGAATTGTTTTTACAACAATTGTTTTTGAAAAGGGCAGAGCACAATCAGTTGCATTGGGTGTAAACGTATAAGTTGTGGTACGCTGGTTATCAGGCGCAGGCGACCATGTGCCCGTAATACCATTTACAGAGGTAAGTGCAAAGGGCAGCAGTGCATCGCTTTTGCAAATGGTATCAGGCAAAACAAATAATGGATTGGCTGCCTGTTGTAACACTACAGTTGTTGTAGCTGCAGCTGTGATACAGGAAGTAACTGTATTTGTTGCTACTACACTGTATGTACCCGAAACGGTTGGTGAAAAACTTTGCACATTGCCGGGGTTAGACGCACCGGGCGGCACGGTCCATACAAAGGAGTAAGCATCAGCAGTTGTGGGTGTGGCCGTAAGTTGTACTGATGAAAGTTCACAGGCATTGATACTGTTTACAGCCACTGCCGGTATTTGATTAGCAATGATTGTAAAGTTAACGGAGCGTTGTGCCCCGCAATAATCAGTATAGGTACAGGTGATGGTTTCATTCACACTTGTAATAAATGAAGCCGCATTTGAATTGCTGCTGCCCTTGCTCCAGCTATAATTGGTGCCGGGCGATGGCGCTATGAGCGTAAATGATTTTCCAACACAGGCATTGATCACATTGTTACTACTTGGCTCTACACGCAACTGCTGCAAATTAGAATTACCGCCGGTGGATGCAGCAACACTCCAGAACACAATAGCATTGTTATTAAACCGCTCCTGCAAATGATTGCGTGTGGAAGTAATTCGTTTTTCGTTATCAAAAAAAACTGTAAGCCGTTGTGATGTGGCTGAGAGGTATTCCCATTCAATGGTAACATCATGCCACAACCCATCTTCTACATTGGCACAGGTACCTGTTAAGCACACTGGACTGGCGCCATCAGCAATAACACCGCCACTGTTCAATTGCCCATCAGCATAAATACCTGTATGATCCTGACTGATATCATTCCACGCCGCACCATTATCCCATGTATCAAATTCAACAATTAATGAATTGGTAATGCCTGATACACCCAGGCCACTGCCCGTAGTAAATGTGGGCTGGCAGGAATTGTTTAATAAAAAAGCAAACCCATCTGCACCGGCAGCATCTTTTATACCAAAGTTTAACTGAAACCTGATGCTGAAGTTTTTAGAAAGATCAACAGGATAATAATTGGTAATCATTCCGGCCTGTGTTAACACATCCTGCGTAATGGCATAGGTAAGCGGTCCGGATTGAACGGCACTGCCCTGCGTGGAAAATTGCTGGGCATGTAATGTAAGTATTGAAAACAGGCAGCAACAAACAAAAAGAAAAACTCTTCTTTTATGAAGAGTAATAGCAACTTTCATCGGGTTAAAAATAACTCAATTCATCAAATTAATGGATCAATGTTTTTATAAAGAGCAGAATCATTGATAGAAAATTTCAAGAATTTTCCAGAAAAAGTTTTTTTTGAAATGGCACCTACCCTTATCTTTGCCGTCCCTTAACGGAGCCCTTTTCTAAAGGTTTAGGACTTCGTATAAAGAACATAAGGATTAAAAAGGGAGTTTAGCTCAGTTGGTTTAGAGCATCTGCCTTACAAGCAGAGGGTCGGCGGTTCGACCCCGTCAACTCCCACAAACGGTTCAGGTTTTCTGAACCGTTTTTTATTGCTCTTAAATGAAGTATTTAAACACTGTCAGCACAGTATATTGCGGGATTTTTAGCGGAGGTGCAGTGAAAAAATAAGTTCAATGAAGATTGTATCAAAAACACCCGATAATTGTTGCGCTGCTCACAATGGTTCACGGCCCCAAATCTATCGCATCAGCTTTTCACGCAACTCTTTACCCGTCATTACAGCCGAGCGGGGGCGGATAAAATCGGCAGGAAAATGTGAGAAATAACGACGCAGGATGCCCAAAAACTCCGGATAATCTTTTAAACGGATACCTCTTGATTTTACAGCTACATAAAAGGCCAAACCAAAACTCACCAGAAAGTTGAGAAAGCCAATCATGAGCACACCCATCACTATCGTAAATAAATACTTGAGCGGCACCTGATGATCCAATCCATAAAAACCAATGGCTGTATTACCTGCGGAAATAGTGATATGACGAATATCAAAAGGCAAACCTGTTATTTTACCAAAGAATCCCGCCATACCTAAAAAGAAACCAAGCGAAATACTTCCGGCAATGGAACCGAGATTATTTTGTACAAGATGTACTAAATACTTCAATTGTTTGGGGCCAAGTGTTTGTGTAAGCACAGGATGGAAACGCAGCCTGTCCGGCAACTGACCATATACTACATAATTTTCTACCCAGCCTGCAATCAATCCACTAAGAAATAAAAAGAAACCGGTGAAGCAGGCATACAATAATGCCAAACTGTGAAAAGGATGTTGTGCCGCAAGCAACGCATCAGCCTCAGCACTTGTAGCAATTTTGGAACCTGTGGCCACTGAAAAAAGTAACGCCAGTAAATAAGTTAATGGAAACACTACCAGCAAATTACCTGCAAATGATGCTATCTGGCTGCGGCATGCACGGGCAATGCTTAAGGCAAGACCAAATAAATCAGGTGTACCGCTGAATTTAGACGTATCCAGCGAAGCAGCAATGGCTGATGCTGTAAATGCCGGTTGCTTGGTGGCCAAAGTAGAACCGGTGCTTTGCATTAAAATAAAACCCATGGAGTAATTACTGCTGTATAAGAATCCCTGCCAAAAAGGAGCGATGGTTAATTTACCCAACAGGTTTTTAAATATGGCAATGAATGAAATAATAAAACCTCCACCCATCGCACTTCTGAATAATTTGTAAAACTCCTTACGGGTTACGGCAATAAAAGTTTCGCCACGCTTACCGCCATGTTCTGAAATCTGGTAGGCGAGTAAGCCCATGTTCTGAGATAAAAATTCTTTAATACTGTTCTTACGATTCTGATTGCGAACCAGTGTAATAAAATAATGAACAAAGCGGCGGGTGTTAAACATATTATCTTCATCCAGAGCATCCAGCACCATAAACATACGCTCTACATGCTGCTCCATACGGGTAAGTAAAAATGTTTCAGCCAGGCTGGTACCATTTTCCTTACGATCATCTTTTAACCATTTGATACTTTGCAAACAGTTATGCAGAGCTTCCGCTATGGTTTCAAGCAATAATTTCTGCTCATGCTGTGAGCCACCTTTTTGTCTGAGCTCAAATAAAAGATTAATGAGGCGATTTTGCTCCATAAACGGAAAAGCCCCGTCATTCCATTGATCATACCTGCTGGTTACTTCTTTTTCCAAACCCATCATGCTCAACCGGTAAGAAAGTATTTGCAGTGAGTCGTTCAATTGCTTCATTAAAACGGGCTCTGTAAGATTTACTTCAATGCCAATTAATTCAAACAGGCGCTCCCAGAGTTGTACATCCAGTTGCTCCATCCACACATAATCATCCCGCTTATAAAACACACGTTCAATTACATATAAAAAATCAGTGGGCTTCAGAAGCGGAGGTAAAATTTTATGTTTGAGTTTGGAACTCAACTCCTGTATAAAACCCCGGGAACTCAGCAGCCCGCTTTGTGTTAATGCCTGTGTAATTTCGCTTTTAATAAATTGATTAAGCAGGGAACGTCGCAGGGCAAACATGAGTGAGCGATCTTCCTGCAATTGAAACAGTAATGCCTGAAACCTTGTTTCTGCTTCTTTTGTATTTTTTGGGTTGGAGGGTCGGATTTGCTGAAACAATTCTACCAAAAACTCAAGCCCTCTGTTGGAACTTTTTATTGAAAGAACAATTGCTTTGCCTTTTTGAGATTCGGCAACCTGCAATTTACGTTTTGGTAAAATCCTGAATTTCATATGTATAAGCGGTGAAGATGATGGTATTGCACATTATGACAAAAATGATGCCCTTATTGCTGCAATACAAAACAGTATTGCTTTAAAATTGTTGTGTATTTTTGCCGGGTGATGATGAATACAACAAAAACAAAGGAACAATATGAAACGGAGGTTCTTACAGATGCCGAAGAACCCTGCAATCTTATTGTGTGGAATGATGAAGTGAATACATTTGAGTGGGTGATTGAAACACTGATAGATGTATGTAAACACAGTACCGAACAGGCAGAGCAATGCGCCTGGCTTATACACTATAAAGGCAAATACGCTGTTAAACAGGGCAGCTATGATGAACTGAAACCCATGTGCGATGAAATAACTGACAGAGGCATTGGCGCAACTGTGGAAGTGATGGCTTAGTTGAAGAAAGCCGAAAGCTGATAGCCATAAGTTTATAGTGTTTGTTCTTTAATCTTCTCCCCTCTCATTTTCTTACTTTCCCCATGCCCATTACTTTACTTGATGATCAACTTTGGTTTCCGCCGGCAAATGAAGCTACTGAGGATGGCTTACTTGCTCTTGGTGGCGACTTAAGCATTGATCGTTTATTACTGGCTTACAGGAGCGGCATTTTTCCATGGTTTAATGAAGAGGAGCCGCCGCTGTGGTGGTGTCCTGATCCCAGATGTGTTTTATTTCCTGATGACTTGTATGTAAGCAAAAGCATGCAGCAGTTATTCAAAAAAAATGCTTTTGAAATAACCATCAATAAAGCTTTTGAAGAAGTAATATGGCAATGTGGCGAAACAAGAAAAGACAAAGAAGGCACCTGGATTACAGATGATATTGTGGATGCTTACACCCAACTGCACCGGCTGGGTTTTGCCATAAGCATTGAAGCATGGAAGCATCATGAATTAGTGGGCGGCTTGTATGGCATACGAATGGGTAAGGTATTTTTTGGTGAAAGTATGTTCAGCAAACAAAGTAATGCCAGCAAGTATGCATTCATCAGTTATGTACAGCAGTTGCAGAAAGAAGGTGTAGTATTGGTTGATTGCCAGGTGTACACAGAACATTTAAAAAGCATGGGTGCAAAAATGATAGAACGGGATTTGTTTTTGAAGATCCTTGAGAAGCATGTGGTGTGAAAAAAAATGCCACAGATGCTTGTTATTACTTTACACCTGTGGCCTTGCTTTTACTGTCGCTTAAAATAAAGCAGCGAGCTATCTGATGCACGCAGTGTGAACTGCTGTTTATCAAACGAAATAACTGTATTCTTAAACTCCTCCTTTGAGGAATCAGTGGCTACAAATGTCAACTGTGCTGAATCATTAATTATATACTTGAATTGTTCCGCAATACTATCGCCCAGCTTTTTATTTACTGAGCCATCTGCAGCAAATTGATACGTGTAATTCAGATAATTACTGTCAATAGCCAGAATCATCAGTCCCAGTACATTGCCTGAGTCATTTTTACTTACAGCCACTGAATCCATACGCCATTCACCAATAACCGTTTCACTGAATGATTGTGATGCAGCTTTTGATGTTCTCATTTCCGTAACATAATACAACGCTCCGCCTAGTGCTGCTATGAGTACAGCAGCAATGAATAATTTTTTCATTGTTTAAAAGTTTAAGATGAAAGAATAGAATATTACATGCAGGAGCAGCAATCCGATTGCAGTTTTTTTATATAGCGCAACTGATGAACCGCTGATGCAGTTTCATACGGCAATACTTTGTACAAAGATTTGATGATTGATACCCCGGGCAATGAAAAGGTAACCGAAAGAAATTGTTAAAGGGCTAAGCGTGTAAAAGAGGGAAAGGAGAATTGATTACATATTATAAAATGAGAGCGGCTTCAAAATTTAAAGCCGCTTGATAATTTATTATTAACCGGTCAGACGGGGGCGTCAGACCTTACCTTCTCTTTCTCTCCTTTTCTCCTTTACCTCTTAGCCCATGTCTTACAACAGCCTCTCAGCGCTCCCCTGCCAGTTCCAGCACCACCTTCCATTCTTCATCTGTTACTTTACCAACGCTTAGTCTGCCGAGACGGAGTAAATCCATATTGGCCAGGCGCTTGTCTGCTTTCATTTGTGCAAGGGTAACAGGCTTTTTTAATGTACGTACCGGTTTTACATCCACTACAACCCACGCATCTTCATCCGTTGTAGGATCCTGATACCACTCTTTCACCACTTTGCAAATACCAACAATTTCCAATCCTTCATTACTGTGATAGAAAAATAACTCATCACCCTTCTTCATCGCTTTGAGATTATTACGTGCTGCATAGTTACGCACACCATCCCAAAACGTTTGCTTGTCTTTTACAAACTGATCCCAACTGTATTTAAACGGTTCTGATTTAATTAACCAATAAGCCATATAATAAATTGATAATTGTAAAATTGAAAATGTATAATTGTTGTGCTGCAAATTATCAATTATCCATTAAGAATTTATCCATTTCTTCTACCATCCATTCGCCAGCACATCAGCAATATGCAGTGTTTTTAAGTTATGCCCCTTTTGCTTGATATAACCTTCCATGTGCATCAAACAACTTAAATCCGTTGAAATAACATATTGTGCGCCGGTAGCCAAGGCATTGTTTACTTTTTGATCGGCCATGGCAATGGAAATAGGTTCAAACTTTACTGCAAACGTACCACCAAAACCACAACAGGTTTCCACATCATTCATTTCCACCAGCTCCAATCCTTCCACATTACTAAGTAATGTGCGTGGCGCTTCTTTAATCTTACATTCACGCAGGGCTGCACAGCTGTCATGATAGGTTGCTTTGCCCTGCAGGCTTGCACCCTTTACTTTGTCCACTTTAAGCACATCCGTCAAAAACTCACTAAACTCATACATGCGTTTTTGCAAATCCTTTACCTCGTTGTGAACAGATGAATTGTCAAACAGCTTTCCGTAATAGTTTCTTACAAAACCGGCACAACTGGCGCTGGGCGCTACCACATAATCTGCTCCGCTGAAATCATTTAAGAATTTTGAAGCTACATCTTTGCATTCTGACTGAAAGCCTGCATTAAACGCCGGCTGACCACAGCAGGTTTGATTGGCATTGTAGTTCACTGTGCAGCCGAGTTTCTCCAGCACCTTTACCATATTAAAGGCTGTTTGCGGATATAACTGGTCTACAAAGCAGGGAACAAACAATTGAACATTCATCACAGCAAGTTATTTCTTTAAAGATACATTGAGTGCTATCATCTTAAGTGCGGTAAGGGCTGCTTCTTCACCTTTATGGCCATGTATGCCGCCAATGCGTTCATCAGCCTGCTCATTCGTATTGACAGTGAGTACACCAAAAATCACAGGCGCATTCAAACTTAAGTTAAGCTGTGTTACTCCATCTGTTACGGCCTTACACACATACTCAAAATGAGGTGTATCACCTTTGATTACACAACCCAATGTAATAAACGCATCAGCTTTTGTTTGACTGCTTTGCGCATACGCTTTTACAGCAAATGGAATTTCTACAGCACCCGGCACTGTAAGCGTAACAATATGCTTCACACCATATTCATTCAAAACTTTTTTACAGCCGCTTTCAAGCGCATCAATGATGCGTGCATTCCATTCTGTTTTCACCAAAACAACACAGGCACCCGAAAAATCATGAGTGCCTGTGTTGAATGTATATAAATTGCTGTTACTTATTTCAGCCATAGTTACTCATTTATGATTACACCCAGTCTGGCCAGGTATTTCTCCACCACAAATCCCTTTTCACTCTTCGGATATTTTTCCTTGATGATTTTGTACAACTCAGCAGCTTTATCATTTTTGCCAATTGTTTCATATGCCTGGGCTGCACGGAATAAATTTTCTGAAGAGCTTGCCTCATCATCAGCATTCAATTTACCTGCTTTTTCGTAATAAGCAGCGCCTTCTTCTTTTTTACCATCGCCCATCAAAGCATCACCCAGCATACGCCACGCAGCACTTTGAATTTGGGTAGCATCTGTTGAAAAATCCTCTAAGTGCTTAATGGCATTTTTAAAATCATCTTTACGCAAATAGATAGCCCCTGCATAATAGTGCGAAAGATTAGCCGCATCAGTACCACTATAGTTTTTGATAATTTTCAGAAAACCTGCACCTGCACCATCTCCATTCAATGCCAAATCCAATGAATCTTTTGCAAAATACATTTGTGCCCGGCTGATGGCTTCATTGGCTTTTGTTTGCTTTGGGTTGAGCACAAAATTTTTATATGCCAGCCAGCCGCCTGCTACCAAGATTACCAAGCCACCTACATATGTAACCGGTTTGGAATATTTACCCCAAAAATCTTTTGCTTGTTTAATCGCATGCACATCATTTAACTCCTGTGCAGTTGTTTTTTTTGTTTCAGACATGTTGTTTATTCAATTTTTATAACGCAATCACTATGATTATTTACTTATTTGCCTCTTGTACTAATCCATAATAAACGGATAGTTCTGATCTACATATACATCTTTGAGCAGTTCATCATCAGCAGGCCATGGACTTTCTTCAGCAAACTTCACACATTCTTCCACTTCTACACGTACACGCTCATTGATGGCTTCAATTTCAGCTTCGCTCACACCAAACACCTTCAACAGTTTTTCTCTGGATGTTTCAATGGGGTCACGCTGTTTGTATTCTTCCACTTCTTCCTTGCTGCGGTATTTCTGCGGATCACTCATGGAGTGCCCTTTGTAACGATAGGTTTTGATTTCAATCAAAGTAGGTCCATCACCTTTACGGGCACGGTTTACACCACGGATTACACTTTCATGCACCGCTTCCGGATCCATACCGTCAATACTGTCTGCCGGCATGTCATACGCATCAGCCAGTTTATAAATATCTACTACGTTACTGGTACGCTCAACCGATGTACCCATCGCATAGTTATTATTCTCACAAATAAAAATCACCGGCAACTTCCACAGCATCGCCAAGTTAAATGTTTCATGCAGCATACCTTGACGGGCCGCACCATCGCCAAAAAAGGTTAAACACACATTATCGGTGCCCTTGTACTTTTCAGCAAAAGCCAACCCTGCACCTGTACCAATTTGTGCGCCTACAATACCATGACCACCGAAAAATCCTACATCCACACCAAAAAAGTGCATACTACCACCTTTTCCTTTTGCACAACCGGTAGCCTTACCAAACAATTCAGCCATCGCTGCTTTGGGCGTAATGCCTTTTGCTATACCCAACGCATGACAACGGTAAGCTGTAATAAATTTATCCTCGCCACGGGTAGCTGTCATACATCCTGCAGCTATCGCTTCCTGGCCTATGTAGAGGTGACAAAAACCACGGATTTTCTGCATGCCGTACAATTGACCGGCTTTTTCTTCAAAACGACGCAGTAAGAGCATGAGCTCATACCAGTAGAGGTAAGTTTCTTTTGTGAATTTAGTGGCCACGATTAGTTTCTTTTTTGGAGTGGCAAAGATAAGGGGGCAGGGGGAAATTTAGATTGGCGATTTTAGATTGTTGATTTTGGGTTAGAACACTCTTTTTCTGATGAAAATGAGCAAGAAAGGCAGGGTTTTGTTACGGGCAGAAATGCTGATGGCATCGTCCCTTGCGTCGCACATTTCGGGGCATTTGCAAACAGCAACTATGATTTCAAATTCATAACAGTGCCACTGGTTTTAAAGATTCAATAAGCCCGGCATGATTAACAACAAACCATAACCCTGACTTTCAAGTCGGGGAAGAACTCACTAAAGCAAATGGGCTTTAGCCCCGACCATTTCACTTGCGAAGTCATGGCTAAAGCCAAATTCAACATGCTCATGGCCCCGGCTTAAAAGCCGGGGTTACAAAATCAGCAAACCGTTATCTTGCGCCCGTGCTTCAACTGCAAAACATAGCGCTCACCCAATTTAAAAACTACAGCCATCAGCACTTGCGGTTTACACAACCCATCATTGCATTTACAGGCGCCAATGGTGTGGGTAAAACCAACCTGTTGGATGCCATTCATTATCTCTGTTTTACCAAAAGTTATTTTACGGGGGTTGATAGCAATAATGTACAACATGGCAGTGCAGGCTTTCGTATTGAAGGTGTATTTGATAAAAACGGGGAAGCCTATAAAACCTGCATCATCCTGCGGGAAAATGGCAAGAAAGAAATCACCTGCAATGAAGTACCGTATGAAAAATTTTCGCAGCACATCGGTTTGTTTCCCTGTGTAATGATTGCGCCTGATGATGCAGAGTTGATAACCGCCGGCAGCGAAGGACGCCGAAAATTTTTAGACACCCTGCTTTCACAAATCAATGCGGATTACCTGCAGCAATTGATTGTTTATAACAAAGTATTACAGCAGCGAAATAGTTATCTCAAACAGTATGCACAAACGCAAACACGCAATAACAGTTTGCTGGAAGTACTCGATGAACAGTTAACGCAGGCGGGAAAATTTATTTATCAAACACGCAACTCCTTTCTTCCACTCTTTCAACAAAAAGTGTTGCAGTTTTACAAGCAGATTGCCGGAAAGGAAGAAGCTGTGGGTATAACGTATGAAAGCCAGTTGCATCATGCAGCTTTTGCAGATTTATTAAAACAATCAGCTGAGAGGGATTACTTATTGCAACGTACCAACTATGGCGTGCATAAAGATGACCTGGTGTTAACGTTGAACGAAGAAGCGTTTAAGTCAACCGCATCACAGGGCCAGCGTAAAAGTTTACTGTTTAGCTTAAAACTAGCTGAGGCAGAAACCATCAATGAACAAAAAGGTTTCTATCCTTTATTGTTACTCGATGATGTATTTGAAAAGCTCGATACGCAACGTATGCACAACCTGCTGGACTATGTGTGCAGCCAAAATGCCCAGGTGTTTATTACAGACCCCAATGAAGAACGGGTACGAAAGGTATTTGAGAAATTGAGGAAAGAGATACAGGTTTATAGTTTTACTTAGTAGTTAACTTTTATTTTGAAGAAATGAATAGCAGTATCTTTTTGGTTGGTTCTAATAGCAACAGTATATTCTTCATTGTTCGAAGAATCAACCCGACTTTGATTAATTTCACCGGCTATTATTGAAGATGCTCCGGGCATAATTATATCGGACTGCTTATTAATAATCAAACAGCCACAGGACGACGTAATCTCTCTAATGACTAATGTATCATTACCGCAGTTGTTTACTGAAAATCGAAATGGAATTTTGTTTGCGTCATCTGACTTACTCATTGTTATGTACTTCGTAGAAGAACATAACCTGGGCTTGCTGCCTGAATTACACGAACTGAATGAAATCAATACCAATAGAGGAATAATCTTATTTAAAAGCCACCGATGATTTAAGAACCTTTTCAATTGCTTGTTTTGTTTTATTAATGTATAAATTTTCTGTCTCCCTCCCAAAACCATGATAAGTGCTGACAACATTCTGCGAAGAATTCAATATTATCTCAACTGGGAAAGATGTAAAATTATTTGCCTTACAAAATTCGCCACCTGAGTCATACAAAAATTCAAATGTGTACTCAGGATGCTTTTGTTTAAAATCATTAATTTCTTCAATCTTATCAGAATACCCATTACTAACCACGGCAATCAGAACATCAGAATTATCTTTATATGATTCATGAATTTTCTGCAAATACTCCATTTTCCGCATGCATGGATCACACCCAATAAACCAAAAATCCAGTAAAACAACTTTCTTATTGGACAATATCTGAGCAGTAATAGGAGTTTTATCCAATCTTACCAGAGAGTTTATAAAATTTAGAGGGACAGACTCCAATACTTTCAGTGATTTTCTCTCATTTCTCTGTATAATTATAGGTAATGCCCAAAAGCAATATAACGAAATAATTAACAACGAAAGTGAGCCAAACAGTAAGGCATATAATCTCGATGTTTTTTTTAATAATATCGCTGTCATAATACCAGCCAACCCAGCTAAAGGATTGACTGGTATATATAAAGGAAATAAAGAAGGATTGACAATGAGGCCATAGATTGTCAGAATAATTAATGGCATCCCTAAATAAATAAAAGTTTTAAATTTCGTACGATTAGTTATCAACTGAAATATAATGCCTAATAAGAAATAGAAAACAAAAAAAAGTGATGTTATAAATCTATAATCTTTAATATTGAAATTAACCAATGTTATGAAGACCATTGAAATAACGATAGTAAGTAATAAAGGCCAACTAAATAACCAGAATTTTCTTAAACGAAACATCATAAATCGTAAAAATTTTAAAACTATCTAATTTACCAACCGTCACACCTACCATCACACTTCTTTAATCCCATAAAACCACAGCCAGTGTTTTGAACTTCGCAGCCAGTATTTTCTACGCAAGAACGACCGTAAAACGCACAATGATTAACTGTTGCATCCACCAAACATTTGCACTTTGACCCATCATCTCTAGGATCTACCTCAGATTGGATAGAATTCAAAGGAGATGAATTTTTAGCCATATTTATTGGAATAAGAAGTGTAAGTAAACCTAGCTCTCTTGCAGAAAAAACCTGAGAAGCCTTCCCAAACCAAATTCTTGAAAATTTATCAGTTTCAACACTTCCACTTGGTTCAAAATAAGTTAGCCTCAGGCCAGCAGTAAGTTCATTGGTTAATCTAAGTTTAGCTCCGTGAAAGTTGCTGCTTTTAGTTACTAAAGCAATTCTCTCTTTCCAATACTGAAACTTTTCTTCGGATGACAAAAGTTCAAATGTAAGCTTCAAATTGTCTAAGTCAGTTTCGGCTAAGGCATTTGCAACTTCTTGGGATATCTGCTCTGTCTCTTCAATTTTAATTGAGGATTGTTTTTGACATGAAGCAATGAGGAGAACGAGAAGAAATAAACTTAAGAAGAGGTTTCCTTTTTTCATAATAAATATTTTTAAAGTTAACGAATAGATACTAAGATATTAAAAAAAAGCAACATGGCAAATTTGCTCTAATCTTTATTTAATTAATACATCAGCTTGCTGCCGTGAATTACCTTCGGGATAATGACGGTATTAAAAAGTTTGGTAAACGGGTACGAGAAATCCGTTTGTCAAAGAATATTTCTATGGAGTCTCTTGCCTTTGAAGCAGGAATAGAATATAGCCAGCTCAGTAGAATAGAAAGAGGCACGATAAATACCAGCATCTCACATGCTTTTGCTATTGCAAAAGCTCTTAAAATTGAACCGTCAGATTTATTCACTTTTAAAATGTCAAAATAACTAATTTATACCCAAAAGCTATATCCATATAAACTGAGTCGCATTTCGTAACTAACCCCTCCTACCTCACACTAACTACTATCGACTACCCACCTCTTCTCCTATCTTTGCCCCATGAGCGAATACTCCATACAGGAAGCCATGCAGCAGTTTCTGGAAAAAAGCAAACTTAAGAACAGGGTTCGTGCACTGGAAATAAAAGATGTATGGGCCGAACTGATGGGCAAAACGATTGCTAACTATACGGATGAAATTAAATTGATTGAAGGACAGCTCATCATCACTACTTCTGTAGCACCACTCAAACAGGAACTGATTTACCAGCGTGAAAAAATCCGCAACCGCATTAATGAATTATTCAATGAACATGCGGTTAAGGAAATTATTATTAAGTAACCGCAGCCCGGTCGGCCCACGCTTTGCAAATTCCAAACAGCAACTACAACTTTCACCTTGGGCAATTAGAAATTCATCACTGAATTCTCTCATCTTTTTTTCTGACTTCCGTCATCTTTTAACTGAAGATGATCATCCATCTTTGAAGTGTTATAAAAATCAATCACACCTAAACTTAAACCCCATGAGCTTTGTAACAGCTGCCACTTGCGGCACCGAACATCACGAATGGTTGCAGGCCATTGACTTTTACGATAAAGAACTGGACATCCTCGAAAAGCGTCTTGCAGAAATCATCAGTAAAAATACAGGCATGGATGCCATGGCAGGAGCCGAGCATTTTCAGAACCAGTTCATCGTTCAGCGAAACAATATTGACGAGTTGCGCCACAGCATTCGGGAGCACGACCACAAAACGGCAGAAGACGCCTGGGCACATGCCGGGCATATACATAGCGAATTTCTAAGTGAACATGCCGAAGTAAAAGATAACTTCGACAGTTTTGAAAAAGTAATAAAAGAAGTACGCAGTGAGTTTAACGACTACCTGAGTAAATGGATGTAATTAAAATTCCTTTTGTTGGTGTTTTTTAGTAAACAGGAAAGCTGCCCCGTAAGGCAGCTTTCCTGCTATAAAAATATCATCACGCTTTCATCAGAAAAAACTAAAAACTGCCCCTATCCACATCTTTAATAAATTGAATCACGCCTTTCATAAACACCTGTTGATCGTCCCACATCGCCAAATGGCTACCATTGGGGCAATAGAGATAACGCCCTTTTTGTACCAGTTTGCTCTGCTCTTCCATTGCTTTGGGATCCATGGTATCATGTTTGGCACCAATCATAAGCGTGGGTACGTACAATTCTTTAAGTCTGTTTTTTACATCCCAGTTCACTAAACGACCAGCCACGCCAAACTCACTGGGCCCCTGCATCATCACATAAATTTCACTGTTCACATGTTTCATCGTTCTGTTAAAACCATCAGGCCATTCTTCCAGCCGGCATAAATGCTCTTTGTAAAAATGGGGAAGCAGCAATTCCATATAACGTGGATTGGCATAATCTGCTTTTGCTTCTATTGAACGTATTTCCTGCAGCACTTCAGGCTTCATTTGTTTGGCTAACACTTCCTGTGCATATTTACCATACTCGGGAATACTGGCCATCATATTTGCTACCAGTAATCCTTTTAAATGTTGTTGATATTTCAAGGCATATTCCATGGCTAATATGCCGCCCCATGAATTACCAAGTACATAAAAGTTACTGCTGTCGGCACCAATGGCCTGCCGTACCTGTTCTACCTCTTCTACAAATCGTTCAGTAGTCCAGAGGCTGCTGTCCTTCGGTTGGTCGCTGTAGTAAGAACCTAATTGATCATATTCATAAAATTCAAAACCTTCCCGTTGAAAAAAGGTTTCAAAACATTCCATATACTCATGTGTCATAGCCGGACCTCCATGCAGGAGTAATACTTTGATCTTTGGATTGGAACCAAAACGTTTGGTCCACACTTTAAATTCACCCACCGGCGTTTTAATGGGAATCATTCGCACACCGGCTGATTGAACACCGGAATCAGCATAGTTAAAATAATCAGCAACAGAAGGAGGTGTTGTCTTCTGTTTGCATGAAGCTGTAATACAGATAATGAAAAGAAAAATTAGCAATCGCATATTATTGAATTTAAGTTTACTGTTCATCCGTCCGACGGGGGCGTCTGACGTGGCGTACTTCTTACCTCGTACTTCGTACTTCGTTCTTCGTACTTTTATTTCACTCTCACTCTTGGATCAACCACTCCATACAATACATCAGCCAAAATATTAATGAGCACGAAGATGAAGGCACTTAACAACACACTGCCCATCACTACCGGATAATCTAATTTCTCCAATGCATCTACTGTTACTTTCCCTATACCACGCCAGCCGAAAATATACTCTACAAAAAAAGCACCTGCTAAAAGTTCTGCAAACCAACCCGTAACCGCCGTAATCACAGGATTGAGTGCATTACGCAATGCATGTTTCCAAATCACAGTTCGTTTGCTCAACCCTTTTGCATAAGCGGTGCGTACAAAATCCTGATTTAAAACATCCAACATGGCGCTACGTGTGAGCTGTGTGATGATCGCCAGCGGACGAATACCCAATGTAATAGCCGGAAGAATTAAATTATGAAGGGTTAATTTCTTTTCACCCGTTTGCACATCAATGTCAAACCAACTGCCCGTCATGTTTAATCCTGTGTAATTGCTTAACACAAAACCAAACAGATAAGCAATTAAAATACCCATGAAAAAAGACGGTGCAGAAATACCGAGAATGCTGGTGAAAACAGATAATGTATCCATCCAGCTATCTTTTTTAACAGCAGCAATAACACCTAAGGTTATACCCAATATGGTTGCTAACAACATAGCCGCTGCCGCCAGCATCATCGTACCCGGTAAGGCTTCCATAAGCACATCCCATACTTCTTTTTTGGTGAGATAACTTTTACGCAGATAAGGAACTTTGATTGCAAGATTGGTTGCACCACCAATAAATAAACCGCTCAGTTCTTTTTTATCAATCCCTTCTTTGCTGTGTACTGCTATGGGTGATACATCATTTACATAGAGTAAAAACTGTTTCCATTTTGGCTGATCCAAATACAAATCCTTTTTAATATTAGTGATGGTTGCACTGTCGCCTGTTTGTCCCATCACCATACGTGCAGGATCACCAAAGCCCTGGAACATCCAGAATACCAATGTAACTACCCCTGCCAGCACCAGCAGCCCATAAAATATTTTACGCAGAAAATAGTTGAGCATGAAACGTTATTGAATTGATGAGAAATCTGCACCACTCCATTTATCCACTACTACAGGGCCATTCATTTTGTACAATGTGGGCACGGCACGTGCAGCCGTTTTCAGAGCTACCACATCACACACCAGAACAGGAAGTGTACGCAACACCGTATCAGCTTTAAGTAATTCAGTTACTGCTTCGTATTGAGGTGTAATTATTGAAAGTTTATTTTCTGCTGCCACAGAAGAAACCTGCGTTATCCAGTCAGCAGTTGACTTTATATTTTTAGTATTTAAAATGAACAACAAGTAATAATTACCCTGTTGATTTAACACAGAATCGGTAACATCTGCACCATCAACAGTGGTTAAGTTAAAATCTTTAATCCTTGGTTCATTGTTCTTTCCTCTTTCAATCAACACCTGTTTACGTTCTTTAAATTTCCATGTACTATCGGGCAAAGCAGTGAGCGGAAATTCTTTTGCTTCTCCATTTTTCTCATATACAAACTTGTAATCAAATTTATCAGGCACGGCATCGGGTGGCAATTGCCGCTCCACAAGCAGATTGTTTCCTTTTTTAAACGGCAGACAATCCACCACAGGTAAATAGTTTAACGTAAACCATTGAAAACCGAAGGCCAGTACTGCAGCATCAAACATCACAAAGAGATTAATAGCTTCCGTTTTGAATACCGTTTTGATTTGATTTTTATTCTTGAAAATAAACAATATCAATACCAATAAAATCAAATCTTTCAAAAAAGATTGATCAGGACTCAGTGGTATACAATCCCCAAAACAACCACAGGATCGGAAAATCAATTCGCCATTTTCATTTTTTGCCAATGCGGCATAACCTGTTAAGAACGTAAAAAATACAATGAGCAATAACAAGAGCCAACTGAACAGCTTCATGCGCCAACCCACAATCACAGCCACACCTGCTATAATTTCAAAAGCATTCATGAGTACACTCATGGCCAATGTATAATCATGCAAACCCACCCAGCCCCATGCTTCAAAAAATTCCTGCATTTTGTAACTTAAACCCAATGGATCATTTGCTTTAACCATGCCTGAAAAAATAAAAAGTAGTCCTACAATCCATCTGGTAACAGTGAGCAATTGTTTCATATACATAGTTTAAATGAATTCTCCATTTATCATCACCTTTTCAATGAGGTTTTCACCAAAAGAATAAGGCAGGTAGTTAATGGAAGGAATTGGCTTTGTAAAAATAAGATTGGCTTTTTTACCAATATAAATGCTGCCCACTTTTTCTTCAAGTCCCATGGCAAAAGCACCGTTGATGGTGGCGGCATTAATAGCTTCTTCCGGCAACATATTCATTTGAATACAACTCATACTCACAACGGTATTCATATTTCCACTGGGTGAAGAACCGGGATTAAAATCGCTGGCAAGTGCTACTGCACATCCTGCATCAATCAATGCACGTGCCGGCTGAAACGGCATACGCAAAAAATAAGCAGCAGTCGGCAACAACGTGCCAATGGTGGATGAAGCTGCTAAATCAGCAACATCATTTGCTGTCATCGTTTCTAGATGATCTGCTGAAACGGCGTTGAGCTCAATTGCTTTTTGCAAACCGCCTATAGAGTTGAGTTGATTTACATGCAGCTTTGGCTGTAATCCATATTTCGCTGCTGCATTACAAACTGTTTCCATTTCAGCCACTGAAAAAAAACCAGTTTCGCAAAATACATCTACATAATCAGCCAGCTTTTCTAAAGCAATATTGGGCAACAGTTCATTAATAAGCAATTCTAAATACCCCTGATGGTTTTCTTTATACTCAATTGGATACGCATGAGCGCCAAGAAATGTTGCTTTGATGGGAATAGGTGCAGATTGTTTTAATCGTTTAATTACACGCAGCATTTTTAACTCCCCTTCTACCGTTAATCCATACCCGCTTTTGATTTCGATAGCCCCGGTACCAAGTTGCATTACATCAAGCAGGCGTTGTGCAGCTAGTTCATACAACGCATCTTCATGCATGGCATTTAATTTCTTGGCCGAGTTAAGAATGCCGCCTCCTTTTGCAGCAATTTCGGCATAACTTAGGCCTTTGAGTTTGGCAACAAATTCTTCCTCTCTGCTGGCGGCAAATACTAAATGCGTATGACTGTCGCACCAGGCAGGCAAAACCGTTTGATTCACAGCGTCCATCCGGTCTTCAAAACTTTCTGAATCGGTTAACTCATCCATGCTGCCAAAGTCAATAATACTGCCGTCTTCAATAATTAGAAAGGCATTTTCAATAACCGGCAGTTGTGCCAGATCAGCACCACGGAGTAATTTATTTTTAAACCGTGTGCCAACAAGCTGCTTTATATTTTGAATAAGTAAAGCCACAGGTAAAAATAAATGTTTTAAGAATGAAAAAATAAGAATCGTTATGCGTTTGCAAAAATTAAGCGGTAAGTTTAAGTTTGTGCTATGGTGAAGTTTACCACATCTATTCAAAAGTTTAAACAGCAGGGCGAAAAAACGGGATGGACTTATATTTTAATTCCGCAGCAGCTGGCAGAAAAGATAAACCCCGGTGTAAAAAAATCATATCGTGTAAAAGGTAGTTTTGATAATTATAAATTTGATGCGATGACCTTGCTGCCTATGGGTGAAGGTGATTTCATTATTCCGCTAAAAGCAGATGTGCAAAAGAAAATATTAAAACGTGCCGGCGATACGTTGGAAGTGCAATTGCAACTGCAGAAAAAAGCTTATGAAATCAATTCAGATTTTATGGAATGTTTACAAGATGAGCCTGAAGCTTTTTCCTTTTTTAATTCATTGCCACAGGGCCATCGTAATTATTTCAGCAAATGGATTGAAAGTGCTAAAACACAATCTACAAAAGCAAAACGAATTGCATTATCAGTTAATGCACTTGCAAAAAAATGGGGTTATGGTGAAATGATACTGGCACAGAAGAAAGTTGACTGAATAATCAGTTTACTAATTATAAATTTCCAATATTCCTTTAATAAGTGATATGCCAAAATGTATACAAGAAGATTTTAATCTGACTAAAAATCTTTTCTCCACAAAAACGGCTGTTAGTGTTAACAACTCAACGGGTTACTTTTTGAACTCCTGCTGTATTAACCCATGAGATATGTGTTTTTTTAAGTTAACGAGACACTTATAGATTAACCAAAGCAATCAAAAAAATGGTACAAAAAACATTTTACAAGACAAAAGATTACGTAAAAGTAAAATTTGCAGTAGTAGCAGAAAATGCTGAAACAATTGAAATATTAGGTCTTAACAGTGATTGGGAAAATTCAATCATCATGAAGAAAAAGAAAGATGGAACCTTTAGTGCTGAAGTTAATCTTCCAAAAGACAGCAAGCACGAATTCAAATACCGCATTAATGAAGCTGAGTGGGTTAACGAACCTGAAGCGGATGCAGAAACTGTAAACGTTTACGGCGGCACTAACAGTGTGCTGGTAGTTTAAGAAGCTGCAATAACAGATTTTTTTAGCATACCCTCTTCATTATACATTATCATCATTAAAGCGTTCTCTAACAGAACGCTTTTGGTGTTTCACTCCATTCAATAAGATTATGCGAAAACTTATCCCTGTTCTGCTATTGGCTGTTATTTTACTTCTTCTCCTGATTGCTTCCTGAAAATAGTGACCCGTGATCTCATGCTTTTGAATGGAACAAAAGATTACACTCAGCAGTAAAATACATTCGACTGATGCAGTTGAATAAAGAGCATGTCATTTTTTTGATACAAATCAGCAACGGCTTTGATTTGCAGTACAGAATTTAAAATTTTTACCTGCAGCATGTCATAACTGCCGTAGTACATTACGTTTTCAACAGTTGCTCTGATGCCTGTAGCTGCAACAACAATCTTTTCCGGACGAATGCAGGCAGATTTTTCAGAAGCAGACAGGTTGAACAATTCAATCAACTCACTACTGATAATATTGTAAGCACCAAACAAGCCTGCACAATACAAATCAACAGGCTGGTGATAAATTACAGATGGAGTTGCCTGCTGCACCACTACCCCGTCTTTCATTACCATAATTTCATCAGCCCAGCTCAATACATCTTTGCCATCATGACTTACCATAATACAGCTTGTTTGAAACGCTTCACTTACATCATGTATTACCTGCTTAATTGTTTGCTCATGAATAGCATCGAGATTGGAAAAAGGTTCATCCAGCAATAACAGTTTTGGCTTTTTTATGAGCTGCATGGCCAAAACGATGCGTTGTTTTTCGCCACCTGAAAGCTCATTGGTACGGCGATGCAGCAGATGCTCTATTTGGCAAACAGAAAAAATCTGTTGTGCGTCACTGTCTTCTATTTTACTGGCCATTTCCAATAATTCATGCACTGCATAATTATTTCGCAGTTCAAAATGCTGACTTAAATAAGCTATTGCATGATGACCGGGAACCAGTTTCTCGAGAGGGCCTGATACTTTTTTGTTTTCAAATAACACTTTTCCACTATCCGGCTGAAGAAATCCGCCGATGATTTTAAGCAGTGTTGATTTACCACTACCGGTTTCACCGGCAATGGCAATTTTTTGACCCTTCTGCATCTGAAAATTTACATGATCAACTGCTACACGGGCACCATGCTGCTTATACACATCTTTAACTTCTAAAAATGACATCAGGCGAAAATAAAGCAATGCAACTTCATAAAATATTGTTGTTGAAATATTCTAACTTTTTCGTTTGTAAATATTGGAAGGCTTAGGATATTTTTTCATCTTTTGTTTCATGATTTCTTTGTAGCCTGAGGTGTTGCGTAAAGACTCGATGGCCGGATCAAACTTTAATACCCATCCATAATTGAAACCTGCATTTACTGCTTTTCTCAGCCATTCCAGTGATTTGGATTTATTTTTTTGCAAAGCATATATTCGGCTGATGCTGTACATAACACAGGAATTTTTCGGATACAACTTCAATAATTCCTGATATGACGCCAATGATACTTTATAGTTGCGTGAAAGCAAATGCATCCTGCCTGTATAATCAACCACCGTTTCTGAAAGATATGGATAAAGTGCCCCGGCTACTGTGAGGTTAAGCTGCGCCTGATTAAACTTACCTCTATGAATGAAATATTTGGTTTGCAACAATAGTTTTTCAAACGTGAGTTCATTACGGGCAGCAAGTGTATCCAGGTGAATACCTGCATCTGTAAACCTGTAAAGTTGATTACAGAGATCAATCAGCTTATTACGTACACTTGTATTAACATCCAGCATTTCAATTGACTTTTGATAATGTACTGCGGCAAATGTGGGCAGGCCCTGCCATGTATATAAATCACCGATCTTATCATTTATATCAGCAGAAAGATCAAAATTGCTGCCTAATAATGAATCAGCCATCAACAATGCACCAATGCCATCTGTAATGGGCTTTATCACTGCCGGTGCAAAAAGCAATCTTTCACCTGTACCCGGCAAATCAACAGGAAAAGCGTTTGGCGGAGGTGTCATATTCTCATCAATTTCTTCTTCCGGAGCTTTGCCATCGGGAAAAATTTTTTTACGGTCAAACTTAAAATTACGGTCAGAGTTTTTTACGAGGTTGTAATAAAAATTACCTGCTTTTAAAAACCACAAACCATCATCGGGTAATTTTTTTAAAATACGCTGATACAATGCATGCAATTCTTTTTCAGCTACTTGTTTATTTTGAACGTTGTATTCCATCAAGATGCTTTCTGCATCAGTATATCTTCCGATTTTTTCATACAACTGCATCATTTTTTTATACGGGCCCAGGAAACCGGGTTCCATCGCAATTAAGGTTCTGTAATGACCTGCTGCTGCTTCATAATTATTTCGTCGCTCATAAATATCAGCCAGGTAATAATGATCTTCATTTGCATCATACTTTGCGCCTAAAAAGGTTGTGTAAAAGCATTCAGCATCTGATGAATAGTTGCTGTATTGACGGAGGGAATCAGCATAGGCTTTCAATTCGGTTTCATTCAAAAAATAGGTCGTTGCAAAATTGAGCGTCACTTCTGCTGTTCGGATATCTTTTTGTTCCCATTGCATCTTACCCAGCCAATGAAATACTAAGGGATTATAAACATCATGAGCAATCACATTTCGCCAGAAAGAATCTGCCTTAGCCCAATTTTGAAGGATGTAATATTTCATGCCCGCAGCAAATTGACCCAGCACATCATCCGGCCTTATCAGGTATTCATTAAAAGGACATATACGAGGAGCGGTAAATTCCCGTGGAAATGTGGGAAGCGCATACTTATAATTAAAAGGCAGAAGATGATAACCACGCTTACGCACATCTGCTTCATAAAAAAAAGAATCAGCTAAAGCATAACTGGTTGTTTTGTTATAAATGAATCCTAAACGTTCAAAGGGATAATAATGCCTGCTGTTGAGTACAATGCTTTTTTGCTGCAATTCTTCAGCCAGCAATAAATCCCCCTGAAGTTCTGCAAGCAATCCACGGTTTGCATACAAACTCTGTAATGATGGCTGTAGTTGAAAAGCAGTATCATACATCACCTTTGCTTTGTTATACTCTTGCTGTTCAATATACAAACCCATCAGGTTAGAGTACGGAATGGCCCACTGAGGCGAATAGGTTGTGGCTTTAAAATAATACTGTTCTGCTTTTACAAAATCCCGTTTATAAAAATAAATAACACCAAGCGTGTTGTAGATGCAGGCTGCCTCTTTTTCCATTTGTAATGCCTTTAATTCCAATTGCAATGCTTTTTCAATAAGCGGAGCAGGATTGGGTGTTAATGGAATTTTCAAAAGAAGTGAAACGCCTTCAAAATAATAACGGTTTATTTCCATGGCACGATAAAGAAAATCTTCTTTGTCAACCAGCTTCAGGGCAATTTGCAGCATAACCGGATACGCATCATAACCATTGCTGCCTGCATTGTAATATCTTCTTCGCTCCAGTTCTGCCTCACTTCCGCTGAGATAATCATTAATCACCTGTTGGGTTTGTGTATGCAGCAGCAGAAGGAGTTCTTTCTTAAAAAACTCAGAGGATTCTAATGAAAGCTGTAATGCCTTTTCTGTTTGTTCTAAAAATTCCATTTTCGCTGTATCTATACCCACATATTCTTCATATCTGAAAATCGAATCCCTTTTTACTTTCTGTTTAAAAAGCCGCACAAAGCCAACAGGTATTTCACTGCCGGGTAAGGGCAACAATAATTCTAATCCTTTTATTTTGGATATATCTTCCTGTCTTAACAGCTCTAAAAATTGCTGTACAAGTTCCTGTGGTGTCATCATTTCAGTACGCATCATTGCTGCTACAGGCGCCGGCATAATTCTTCCCTCAGCAGGGTTTTTATTCATTTGCGATTCATCTGTAACTGACAAAACAAAATTGACAGTTACATTATTAACAGGTATTACAGGTGTTTGCTTTTTATTGTTGGCTATTAACACAGGATCAGCAGCTATAGAAGAATCAATGTATTGCTTTATTTCACCAAGCCGCACATATCCATCTTTCTCTTTATCAGCAAAACCGATCAACCCATTAACGAGATAGTAAGAAAACACGCCTCTTCCGCCGCCCCACGCTTCACTTTCATTACTGAGTTGATCAGGCGCACAGGACGTAATCCGTATTTCATTGGCTATGCTTATACGCAATTGGTTGCCCACTAAAAAATTGCCCCGAATATTATTGCCTGCCAATTTGCCTGAATGGCAGGCATCAGTTATTAATACCACTTTTGCTTTTTTAATTGCAGAAAGTGTATTGGCAAAATTGTTGAGATCGTCCAACCGCACAGCATTGTTTCTGTAATTAACGGGTGGTGTATTATAGGTAAGCAAATAACCTGGTTTTGCCGGATTGTTTTCAATATCACCATGACCGGCAAAATAAAAATAAACAACATCATCAGCGCCTGCTATTTCCATGATTCTGTTCATGGCTATGTCTACGGCAGCTAAGGTTGCTCTTTTGCCAATAAGTAAACTGATGTTGGAAGGAGGCACAAATCCACCGGCCTTACTCTGTAAATATTCAGCAAATGCCTGCGCATCCCGTTCAGCAAATTGCAATGCAGGTATAGAAGCATCTTCATATTGAGAAACACCTATTACAATAGCAAACGTATTGCTCTTACTGTTTTGAGCAATCGACGGCAATGAACAGATAAAAAACAAAGCAATTAAAACAGTTCGTAACATTCAGTTGATTTGAGCTTAAAAGTTAAGTGATATTGTTGTAAAATAAAAAATGTACATTTCTTCTCAGATATTATCTTACACATAAAACTAAAACCATGAAGAAGAAATTTATATTTTTTTACTTGATAATAACAACTTTGGCAGCATCAGCACAACATAACAGTTTCGGATTCACGTTCAATCATCAGGCTCTGAGTATTAAAGATGTAAACAGAACTGTAGCGTTTTACAAAAATGTATTGGGACTGGAACAGATTACCAACCGCACTCAAATGGAAGGGATTGTTTGGTTTTCATTGGGAGAAGGAAAAGAACTGCATCTTGTTTCCGTTCTGAAAGAAGAAGTAAAAATCAACAAGGCGGTTCATATTGCCATTACCACTGCCAACTTTGATGCATTTATCCAGCACCTGGAGAAAAATAAAATTGTGTACAGCGACTGGCCCGGTAAACTCAATACCATTACCACAAGAGCCGATGGCATCAAACAAATTTACATTCAGGACCCTGATGGTTACTGGATTGAAATTAACAGTGTTGCGGTTAAGCAGTAATTACTTTATTAAAACCAGAATGCCTTTTCGGTAATAGTATTGCCCATCAATACCCAAGGCATTAAAGTGCCAGGTATAAACACCCGGGTCCTGAGGCATTCCTTTAAACGTACCATCCCACCCTTTACTTCCGTTTCGCCATGAATAAACTTCTACCCCCATGCGATTGTAAATTCTGAAAAACTGTATTTGTTCAATTCCACTGGTAACAGGCAAAACAAAATCGTTGAGTTCGTCATTATTAGGAGTAAATGCATTAGGTACAAATACCTCCACTTTTGCTATAACTTTTACAACTTGCGTATCTACAGTTACGCAACCTGCTTTTGAAGCAATACGTATGGTATAGGAATACGTGTTTAACTGCGAAGCGGTAAATGAAGGTGTAAATATTTTTTCATTACTTAAATTAACAGGAGGTCGCCATAAAACAGTATCACCTATTGTTCTGGCATTGAGCATAATCCGCCTGTCAGGAAACGTATATTTTATAGGATACGTAACCGGTGGTTTTGGCGATTCAATTAAAATTATTTCAGAACGTGTTTTTAAAACACATCCTTCCGTATTTCTCACTCTCGCATAATAAGTGCCGGATGAGAATGCTTTGAATCGTTTGTTATTGGCGCCAGCAATCAGTGTATCATTTTTATACCACTGTACGGTTACATCATCAGCTGCTACAAGCACTGCACTATCTTTTGATGAAGTGCAATATATTCGTTTACCTAAAAAACGAAGCGATGTATCCGGTAAAACAGCTTTTACAATAACAGTATCTATGTCACTGCAGCCACCTCCATTACTGCTTACCTTCAGATAATATGCAGTAGTTACAGTGGGTGTAGCAAAAGGAGTGGACGAAAATGGATCTGATAATCCAGATACTGGAGACCATTCATATCTATATCCCGGCTTGGGTGGCTCACCAATAATTGCAGGTACTTCACCACAATAAGTTACATCTCTGCCTGCTTCTGCTTTTACTGAAAGTGTGTCAAGTAATTTTGTGTAAAGAGTATCCTTACATCCAAATCCAGGAAAAGGAGTTACTTCCAGTGCCAAAACAGTACCGCTTGGGGGTGCCGGCTGTATAAAAAGAGAACTTCCATCGCCCAACACTCTGGAAAAATCAGCATTAAACCAGGTATAAGATGCAAAACCAAATGGAGCTGTAATTGAAACGAATTCATCGTTCGGACAAAAAGCAGCACCGGGAAACTCACCGTTACAATCTGAATTTACATCAATATATGCGTAGCCAAAATGCCGGATGAACGTGCAATCTGCAGTCTTAAAAAATAAACGAATCGTTCTTCCTGCTCTGTTATTCAAGTTAATTGTAACCGGTGTCCAGCTTTTGTATAAAACAGGTGTATTGTTATTTAATTGAATCGGTGATATTTCAAAACCCGGCAATCCTGAACCGTAAGAAATAAAAGTGAAGGAGGAACAATCAATTCGTTGACCTGAAGATATATCCATAATCTCCAGTTCCAAACGTGGCTGCTCATTATCATTATGATTGGGTCCTTCAAAAACAACAGCATAATAGTATGTTAAGGTGTATTCATTTCTATTTGCAGGAATGGTAAACTCATAGGATATTCCCTCAGCTTGTGCCCCACCTGATGTATTACCTAATTTAACTGAATACCCGCTTCCGTTTGGACACACTACCGGAAAATTGCCAAACTGATCATAAATACCTGAGTGCTCTGCTCGTGAAAAAAGTTCATGCCTCCCGGAAATGGGGCCGGATTCAATTAAAGAAAAAACATTTGCACCCGAAATGGCAGCTACACCTCCTATATGTGTTTTCCAGTTATTAAAAGTGCCGTTTTCAAATCCAATATTGTCCGGGCATTGCTGTGCCTGCAATGATGAAAACATTACAATGAAGCACCATAAACTTAATAGAATATGTTTATACACAGGAATGCAATTTACTTATGAGATAAGCCGATGAACAATTTAAAGAAATTACCTGCTCTTATCAAATGTAATTTACTGAACAAGCAAAAAATTAATGTAAATAAAAAAACCCTTCCGCCAACATATGCGTGAGCAGAAGGGCTATTGTTTAATGTTCTATTTACTTTGACCAAACAGGTCCTACACCGGCATCAATTAACTGTTTATTTAAACCTGCAATACGTGTTTCAATATCCTGAGCCCGTTTTTGTAAAATTGTCCACTCCACATCTAATTGCTTTTTGAGATCGATAGCCGGTTGGTTAATTTGTGGTAAATCACTTTCTGACTGATCTCTCAAAAACATATAATTGGCAGTAAATTTATTGGGGAAGTTTTCTACATCATCATACGCTTTTGATTTGCGCTGAATCATATCCTCATCCCAAAGCTTCAATGCTTGAATGAGGGATAGTGCTTCTTTTTGAATGGCGTCCAGTCTGTTTTCTGATGGTAAATGCCCGAGTAAGTCTTCAATCTGGAGGCGTTTGGCATACAACTGATTTACCAATTGATGCATTTGGTTAATGTTTTGTTCCAATGAACTCATAAAAGAATCATACTCGGCATAAGCTGCTGCATTGGTTGTATAAAGTGGGTTAGGACTGATAACTGCTTGCGTGCTCAATTCTTTATCTCCCACATTTAATACTAATGTATATGTGCCGGGAATTGCTTTGTGCCCACTATAACTGCTTTCAATATAGGTATTGGGAATACCTGTTAATATGGAATAACGCATATCCCATACAAAACGATTCAATCCTTTTTGCTTTGGTAAAACAGGATTAGCTGATGGTGCTCCATCCCAATACTTGTACAAACTATCGGGCTTTGAACTATAGCTTCTGATGGTTTTTCCTGTTGCATCTTTTATTTGAAGCGATACAATATCTGTTGCATTTACATCGGGCAATTGATAATAAATAACAACTCCGTTTGCAGGGTTTACGCCTGCCCTGCTATTTACACCTGAAGGGTTACTGCTGTTCATACTGCTAAAACCGTTCATAAGGAGGGCATCTTCCGGTTTGTATAAAACAACACCCTGCTCTTTTTTATATTGACGAAGCACATGCAAATCATCCAGTATCCAAAAACTGCGGCCGCTGGTAGCAGCAATCAGGTCTCCCTTGTGAATGCGTAAATCAGTAACAGGCGTTACAGGCAGGTTGGATTGAAATGCACTCCACTCTTTTCCTCCATCAAATGAAATAAAAACACCCAGCTCTGTACCTGCAAATAATAAATCTTTTCGCACTTCATCTTCACGCACCACTCTTGTAAACGCATTTGAAGGAATACCATTAGTTATTTTTGTCCATGTTTTACCATAATCAGTTGATTTGTATAAACCGGGATTGTGATCATTAAATTTATAACGTGTAGCAGCAATATATACAGTTGCTTTATCATGAGGCGATACTTCAATGGCATTAATCAAACATTCCTGTAAACCTGCGGGAGTTACGTTTGTCCATGTAGCACCATTATTACGTGTAAGATATACAAGCCCGTCATCACTGCCTGTGTAGATAACTCCTTTTTCCAAAGGTGATTCAAGTACATATGCCAGTGTACCATAGTTTTCTGCACCTACGGCTTCATTGGTATATGGTACACCGGGTTTTCCCTGCTTCTCTTTTTCATTACGGGTAAGGTCAGGCGAAACTTCTTTCCATGTTTTACCCATATCTGTTGTTTTAAGTAAGAGTTGTGCCCCATGGTAAAACGTACCCGGCTCATGTTTGCTCCAGATGATGGGTGCATTCCAGTTATACCGGTACTTCATATCTTTTGCATCTCTGCCCAGATATTGAATGGGCGCTGCCATTACATTAGTGCCGGCAAAAGCTTTTGTATCCAGCACTTCAATGGTACCCTGGTAGCTGCCGCCCATTACATATCTAGGATTATCAGGATCAAAGGCAAGAAACGCACTTTCCCCCCCTGCACTATACGTCCAGCTGGATGGAGAAATTGTTCCACTGCCCGGCTCACGGTGTGCAATGGAAACCGAAGTGTTATCCTGCTGACCTCCATAGATACGATAGGGAAACTGATTATCTACATTTATCCTGTAAAACTGAGCCGTGGGCATATTATTTTGAGGGCTCCAGGTTTCGCCGCCATTTACAGTTACGGATGAACCTCCATCATTGGAGATAATCATATTTTTTGAATTCTTTGGATTGATCCACAAATCGTGATAGTCGCCGTGTGTACCACTCAGTTGCTCCCATGTTTTACCACCATCTTTTGAACGAAGTGCTGGAGCGCTCAATACATATACCACCTGATCATTAAGCGGATCTACAAACAATTCAATATAATACCATGCTCTTTGTACAAGGCGGTGGTCTTCAGTTACTCTTCGCCAGCTTGCCCCGGCATTATCACTTACAAACAATCCGCCTGCTTCTTTTTCACTATCGCTTTCAATAAGTGCATATACTTTATCGCTGTTACTACGGCACACAGCGATGCTCATTTTTCCCATTTCTTTGGGCAATCCATTTGTTAGCTTTTCCCATGTATCGCCACCATCCGTACTTTTATACAATCCGCTGCCGGGGCCACCACTCATTACCTGCCAGGGCTTGCGACCATGCTCCCACATAGCGGCATAGATGATGCGGGGGTTATTCATATTCATACTCAGTTCTGCACAACCTGTTTGATCATTTATGTACAACACATTTTTCCAGGTTACACCACCATCTGTACTTTTATAAATACCCCGTTCTTTGCTTTTACTGTACAACGCACCCTGCGCACCTACCAGCAAATTGTTGGGATCATTGGGATGCACCACAATTCTTGAAATGTGCTGTGTTGCATCCAATCCCATTTTTTTCCATGTATTACCGGCATCTGTACTTTTATAAATTCCATCACCATGATGCGTCATTACGCCACGAACGGCATGCTCTCCCATGCCTACGTATACTACATTCGCATCGCTTTCAGGCACTGCAATAGCGCCTACACTTCCGGTTTTAAAATAGCCATCAGAAATATTTCGCCACGTTAAGCCCATGTCATCAGTTTTCCAGAGGCCACCACCTGTAGTACCCATGTAATAAGTAGTGATGTCCCCGGGTACACCTGAACCACAGTTGGAACGTCCTCCACGAAATGGGCCGATAGAACGCCATTTTAATGGCTTGAAATAAGCATTAACATCAAATGCAGGTTCATTTGACTGTGCATGTAAAGAGAAAGCAATACCTGTACATGCTAGAACATAGAAAAATTGTTTGAACATTCAGCAACTATTTTAGAACTGAAATATAAATTATATTCATGAAAGTTGAATAAACGTTAATCCGGATTGCGCCACCAGTGTCTTTTGCTAACTTAGTTGCTACTAAAATGATAAACAATGAAAAATCTGAGATATCTCTGTTTTTTCTTACTTCTATTTATTTTTAGCTATTGCAATGCGCAGGATATTTTCATTAATAAGGATACGACTATTTCTAATACATGGACTATTCCAAAAGGCACAATAATTAAATTTGGAAGTAAGGGTAAACTCAGTGGAAAAGGCACTATACGTGGCGGCATTATTGATGCGTACGCACATCAATGGATTTTTGATACTTCGCTCTCTGTTTTTCCTGAAGGAGCTTATAATAATTTCTTTAGTGCCAAATGGTTTGGAGCAGGATACCTTAAAGACAATGCAGGAGTATTACAAAAGGGAATCAATACGGTTCTGGCAAATCAAAACACCCGGGATTTTTTTATTCCCAGAGGTAAATATGCATTCAGTAAACCGCTTACAGTTGCTGCAATTTATAAAGAGGCTTATGTAGGCTGCACCATTCATATTTATGGCGAATCATCTTTTTGGGACAGTGGTACAGGTACCACACTAGACTATACAGCTACAGAAGGTTTTGCAATTGGTTTGCAACTTAACAAAGGTTCCGAAATAAATAATTTAACGATTACAGGTCGCTTTAAAGTGCCGCAGCTTAAAGATTCAGAGTATTATAATATTCCGTTTGATTCATTTACTGATGCGCAGGGCAAATGCTCAGAACTTTATGCAGGTTTAGTTATTGACTATGATGGCACAAAAAACAGCAATGGTTCTACAGGACTGAAAATACATGATCTGCATGTTGGAAATTTCACAATTGATTACCTGATTAGCCCCAACGGAAAAACTTTTAACGCTGATATTCTTTTATTTGAAAACATACGCTGTGGTGATGCCAAAGTAGGTTTTGCCACTGGTCAGGCACAGGAAAAAGGGAATATTATAAGGGGTATTTACAGCTGGGGCAGTATTCATACTTTGTTTTCGAACGGCAGGTATGGTAAAGCACAGGCAGGAAATTATACAATTGATGGCGGTAATATTGCCGGTAGATGTATTCAATTGTTTGATATAAGGCAGCAGGGCTGGTACAGTACTACTATTTTAAATGTATTTGCAGAAAGCATAGGACGTATCGGCAACATTACATCACAAATACCTGTTAGTGTAAATAATTGCACGTTTCATTTTGCTTACCCTTCCAGAGCAGGGAAACAAATTCTTTTAAATGCCAACACAGAAAAAATAGTATTTGCAAATTGTATATTCCGGTATTATGGCTTACCTGATGCTATGATTTTTAATTCTGCAGCTACATTTTTCAATTGCCAGTTTAGTGGTCCGGTTATAAGAAATGACAGGGCAAAAAAATAGGCCGTCTCTAAAAAGAGTCGGCCGTTGCTAACCTATGAAAAACACCTATTTGCAATATTATATATTCCTGTTGAAAGTTTTATGTAGAAACTCTACTACAAACCGCCGAATTTTATATAATTCCATGAAATAGTATAAAATATTCAACCTTTTAAAAGTACTTCATCATTGGTACGACATCACTTCCAATTTATTTGCAAGCTTTTATAAAAATTAATATTCTGAGACTTAAGATAAAGTCCATGATGAGCCAATCGATTCTTATACTCATCCCAGCTTCTGTTTGCAAGAGGCGACCATCCAATTTCAGCATAACTGAGTAAACGTGGAAAAAGCATGTATTCAATATCACTCATTGTAACAATTGTTTCTGTCCATAAAGGAGCAATGATGCCCACAATAGCTGATTGCTCAACGCCATTTACCAATGCTGCCGGATTCCAGTTATAGGATTGATCGATTTCAATATAAGATGCCCAGTTTAAACCCAGTTTGGTAGTAGAATCATACTGCATATCAAGATACACCCGTGTAGAGGGACTCATGATGATTTTTGCACCCTGTGCCACTGCTTTTACAGGATTAAGAGTATCAGCCCAATGTTGTGCAATGGTGCCGGGCTGTAACGTAGCGGTTGCAATTTCATCCCAACCTATTACCTGCTTTCCATATTTTGTAACAATGGGTTGCACCCGATTCATAAACTTTATGTACTCTTCTTTAGGTGTAACCAGACTTTCATCACCACCTATATGAAGATAAGGTCCGGGAGTGAGGGCTGCCAGTTCAGTAATCACATCTTCAACAAACGCATACACTTTCTCATTAGTTGTACATAATGTGCTGAAACCAACTTCTGTACCGGTGTAGAGTTTGGGTATAGGGTCTTTAGGATTACAATTCAATTCAGGATAAGATGCCAATGCAGCATTGGTATGTCCGGGCATATCAATTTCCGGAATCACAGTGATGAAACGTTGTGCAGCATATTGTATAATTTCTTTATACTCTTCCTGCGTATAAAAACCACCTTTACCGCCACCTACCTGTGTACTGCCGCCAATTTGTGTGAGCTTAGGCCATTTTTTTATTTCAATACGCCAGCCCTGATCATCACTCAGATGCATGTGAAACGTATTCATTTTATATGCGGCCAGATGATCAATGTATTTCTTAACATCATCCACTCCAAAAAAATGACGGCTCACATCAAGCATTGAACCTCTTATAGCATACAGGGGATAGTCTTTAATTGTGCAGGCCGCAATTATCCAATCTTTAGTACCATTATTTTTATTGCGGGGCGGTACTAATTGCCTCATGGTTTGCACAGCATAGAAAAATCCGGCAGGTTGTTGTGCTTTAATTGTGATAAATGAATCAGTAATCTGTAATTCATACCCCTCTGTTCCCAGTAAAGAATCGTTAACGGTTATAAATTGAATACCGGATTTTAAACGATCATTTTTTTCAGTAGTAATTTTTACGTTTGTTACAGGCTTTAAAATTTTTGCAAGTATATCTGCAATGTAAAGCACCCGGGCATTACCATCAGCTACATAAACTGAAATCCCCGATCCCAACTCAAAGTAACCTTGTGTACGATATGCACTTACAGGCTTTGGAATCAGATTCAAAAATGCATCATCAGCCATTCGCTTACGTTTATTGGCGCATGAAAAAATCAGCATTGATAGTAAAACTGAAAAACAAACTTTGAACATATAAACAAAGATTTTAAGTTATTTATTTTAACCGTTCACTTAAATCCAGATGATGATCTGTTGTAGTTTGTTTGGCCAGTGCATACCCTGCATCAGCATGACGAATGACGCCCAAACCCGGATCATTTCTTAATACACGGCTTAATCTTGCTGCAGCATCATCAGTACCATCTGCTACAATCACCATTCCTGCATGAATACTGTAGCCCATCCCTACTCCACCACCGTGATGTAATGAAACCCAGCTGGCACCACCTGCTGTATTTACCAATGCATTAAGCAAAGGCCAATCTGCAACTGCATCACTTCCATCGAGCATGGCTTCTGTTTCCCTGTTAGGACTTGCCACACTTCCTGTATCTAAATGATCTCTGCCAATAACAATGGGAGCTTTTACTTTTCCTGTGCGAACCAACTCATTAAACGCAAGCCCTGCTTTTTCCCTTTCGCCCTGCCCCAGCCAGCATATGCGTGCAGGCAGGCCCTGAAACGCAATTTTTTCTTTTGCCATTTTCATCCAGCGCAGCATGCCTTTATTGTGGGGAAACATATTCATAATCACTTCATCAGTTACAGCAATATCAGCTGCATCACCGCTCAACGCCGCCCAGCGAAACGGACCTTTGCCTTCGCAAAACAACGGACGGATATATGCAGGCACAAAGCCAGGAAATGCAAATGGATCATGTGCAGTGGAACGTATGGATTTAAGTTCAACATCCTTGAGCAATGCGTTCTCTTCAAACTCTTTTGCTCTTGCACGGATATTGTTTCCATAGTCAAATGTAATAGCTCCTTTATCCATGAGCAGGAGCATGAGTTGCACATGTGTGTACATGCTTTCATAACTATGTGTAAGATATTCGTCTGGATTTTTCTGCCGCAAAATAGTTGCCTGTTCATTGGTAAGTGTATGCGGTATATAGCCAATCAATGGATCATGTGCACTTGTTTGATCCGATAATGTATCAGGAATAATGTTACGCTCAATCAGTTTATGTAATAAGTTTACTGCATTGCATACTACGCCAATGCTTTTTGCTATACCTTCAGCTTTATACCTTACCGCCCTGTCTATTGCCTCATCTAAGTCAAAAAATTTTTCATCTAAATATTTAGTTTCAATTCGTTTATCAATACGCCATTCTTCAACTTCGGCTATCAATGCCACCCCTTCATTCATGGTTATAGCCAATGGCTGTGCACCACCCATACCACCAAGCCCTGCACTTACATTGAGAGTACCTTTTAATGTGCCACCAAAATGTTTATCAGCCGCCGCTGCGTAAGTTTCATAAGTGCCCTGCACAATTCCCTGTGAACCGATATAGATCCAACTGCCGGCCGTCATTTGCCCGTACATCATTAGCCCTTTTTGTTCCAGCTCTTCAAAATGTTTCCAGTTAGCCCAGTTAGGTACTAATTGTGAATTACTGATGAGTACTCTCGGTGCATCTTTATGTGTTTTTAAAATGCCAACAGGCTTACCGCTTTGTATCAATAACGATTCATCATTCTCCACCACTTTTAAAGCATTTATAATGTTATCCAGTGCTTCAAAATTGCGTGCAGCTTTACCCCTTCCTCCATATACAATTAATTCATCAGGTCGCTCTGCAACCTCAGGGTTTAAGTTATTAAGAAGCATACGCAATGCCGCTTCCTGTATCCATCCTTTACATTGAAGTTGAGAACCTGTGGGCGTTTTATATTTTACAGGATCATACTTGCGGGAAATAGTTGACATGTGCAATCGTTTTAATGAAACCAAAGGTAAGATTATGTACGCAGGTATATAAACCAGGTAGATGAACAGGAAGCAGAGGTTAAACCGTAGTAACAATTGCATTACTTGCCAATCTCGTTAAAATCCTTAATTTGCAGCATGTTTTTACAAAAACATATTTCTACAAATCATATGCTGCCTTATTTCCTCAATTTAATTGCAGCAGGAGAAGGTAGTCTGCCGGATTACTGATACCATTGTTGAAACCTACCGTTGCCGTACAGCATCTGTACAAGTATTAAAGCTATGCTGTTACTATATGAAGCATAGATAAAACTGAACAGAAGTGAAAGCTTCAAATCAACTATTAATTACAAGAAAAGTATTTTATATGTCAGATAATAAATTTTATGTTGAAAATGAATTGGGCAGATTAAGAAAATTAATTATTCATAGCCCTGATGGAGGCATTGGTAAAATTATACCCGGAACTTTTGCCGATAATTTGTATGATGATATAGTTCACCTGCAAAGCATGCAAAAAGAATACAACCATTATGTAAAACTGTTACTCTATTTTCTTGACCGTGAAAAGATTGAATATATCAAAAACTATCAGGCTACAGCAGATGACGATAAAAAAGCCTGGTGTTTCATACCGGGCAAAAAGGAATATTTTAACAGCGATAAAGTGCTTGATACACAGCAATTATTGGGCGAGATGATAAAGGATGAACGGGTAAAACTGAGACTGATTGCAGCCATCTGCTCATATGAAGAAAGCAGTTTTGCCATACAACAAAAATTAGAAACAATTACAGATGCTGCTTTATTTGCGAAAGTATTAATAACAGGTATATTTCCGGCTGAAGAAAACGGTACAAATGAAGATATGTTCATCTTTCCGCCTATACCCAACTTTATTTTTACACGGGATATTGGTATTGTTGTAAAAGATCATATTCTCTTAAGCCGGATGGCTACTGCAGCACGCAGAAGAGAATCCCTGCTTACAAAATTTTTATCACTTTATTTTCTGTTTAGAGACGAGCCTCAAAAAGTGATGGAGATTATTGAAGAGAGTGATTTCTTTTTGTATGAAGAAGAAGAGCGTAAACACCGCATCATAAGCATTGAAGGAGGTGATGTAATGATGATTCATCCCAAACATTTTGTTATTGGCTGCAGTATTCGCACCTCATCCAGTGCTATTAATGAAATTATACATACCCTGTTCAGCAAAGCGGAATTGGGCATTGAGAAAATATCAGTTGTAAAAATACCCAAGAACCGTGCACAAATGCATATTGATACCATCTTTACACAGGTAAGAAGGGATACCTGGGTACTGTATGGCCGTTTTAGTGAACGTATTTTGCGTGCTGAACACAACAGCAGACACAGCTATGTTAACCGCTTATCGCATGCACCCCGCCAGCTTGAAATGGAACAGGTTGAAATACTGCAATTTTACAAGCCTGCAGATGTTCCTTACATAAAAACACATGATTATTCTGTTACTGAAAAACTGCCCGGCTTAGAATCGTTACTCAGAGAAATAAGTGAAAAAGATTTTGGTATAAAACCAGAAGATGTTAAAGTTATATACAGCGGCGGCAATGTATTTCCGCATGATGAGCGGGAGCAATGGACAGACAGTTGCAATGTAGTAGCGTTAAAAGAAGGTGTAGTTATAGGATATGACCGTAATGATAAAACCGCTGACGCATTCAGAGCTTATGGCTTTAATGTAACAACCACAACAGAATTATTTGAGCAATTTGAAACCGGTGTAAATCCTGAAAGCATTGAAAATACGCTCATTCTGTTACCAAGTGCCGAACTATCAAGAGCAAGAGGCGGTAGTCATTGCATGAGCATGCCACTGTTAAGAGACAAACTGTAAAACAGAACAGATTAAATCTCAGATTTGTAATTAGTAAACGGAACTATCCATTTCAAATAAAGCAAAAACTTCCTAATTTTTTTGAACTATGAATTCTCTCAAACAAACTACTTCGCATATTTTAATGATTAAGCCCGTGGCCTTTGACTTTAATGCTCAAACCGCAGTAAACAATGCTTTTCAGCAACAGGGAAATAATGAAGGCGCACAGCAAAAAGCCGAAGCTGAGTTTAACAACTTTGTACAGAAATTAATTGATGCAGAAGTTGATGTAACTGTAATACAGGACACACCTGTACCACATACACCAGACAGCATTTTTCCCAACAATTGGATTAGCTTTCACTGGGATGGAAGTTTGATTTTGTATCCAATGTATGCTGAAAACAGAAGAGCAGAACGTAAAGCGCATGTGGTAGCAGCAATTGCATCCAAATTTGAAATCAGTAACCGCATTGATTTCAGCTATGAAGAAGCGAATCATAAATTTCTTGAAGGTACAGGAAGTTTAGTGCTTGACAGACAGAATAAAATTGCCTATGGCTGTATTTCACCAAGAACCAATAAAGATCTGTTTGAAAAATGGTGTAATCAAATGGGGTATCATGGATGCAGTTTTTACAGTGTAGATGAAAGCGGAGGCGAAATTTATCATACAAATGTTATGATGTGTGTAGCAGAACAATATGTCGTTATTTGTCTGGACAGCATCAGAAATACAGATGAACGAAACAGCGTGATAGAAATGATAACCAGGAGCGGAAAAGAAATTATTGAAATTAATTACAATCAAATGAACCGGTTTGCCGGCAACATGCTGCAGGTGGAAAACAAAGAAGGCAGGCAACTATTGATTATGAGTGCACAGGCATTTCATTCCTTAACACCACAACAGGTAAATAAATTAGAGAGCTACAACTCTATTATTTATTCTGATCTTACAACCATAGAAACCAATGGCGGTGGCAGCGCCCGTTGTATGATGGCGGAAGTATTTTTAAAAGCAAAATAAAAAGAGCTTAATTATTTTTATTAAGCGTTGCCCTCTTTTCCGTTGTTATTTGGCTAAGAAGAGCTTGAAGTTTTTTCTCAGCAGTTCCAAGTTGTTTTTCTGTTAATTTCCATGCTTTGGAAAATTCCTGTTTAACCAATGGGTCAGAGTGCAGAAAAAACTCTTCATGAATCAGCCACTGGCGCATATCCTGTGCATCATGCCATTTGCCAATCACTTCCTGTAAAACATCAAGTTTTTGTAATTGTGACACCGGCAGCAGGCGCAGTTGATGTTTTTTATCCAGCCATTGATAAGTATAAATCAATTGTTTGATTTGCTTTCTAAACTCATGCCACCCGTCACTACTTATTTGAGGAGCTTTTGCATACATTGATTCCTTTAATAAAACTGCAAATTCAAATACCTGTTCCTGTTTTACATCTGCACTATAATGGAGGAGATATTTTACAGTACGGGAAAGCTCCTTGGATAAAACTTTTGCCTGTTGTTGAAACATAATTATCAGTCCGGGCAATTGTTTTATTGATTTAGAAGATTGTATAAGATTGTTATAGTAATGATAATGTAAATAAAGGTTGTGCAGCTGTAATTGCCGTAATACACCTGCATCAGCAAAAAATGGTTTCAGAAATTTTTTATACTGCTTCTGCGCTTTTTTATGCAAACCAACTTCCTGCAGGCATCTGTAAATTGCTTTGATTTTTTTTAAACTAACCCGTAACTGATGCAGGGCTTCAACATCAGCATCAGTTGCAAACCGCATTAACTCACTTTGAGCAGTATTTTCATACTTATTAAGATATTCAATCAGCGTTTTCAAAACAAAATGTTACAAACCATATTTTTATAAAGTTAAAAAATCATGTTTTAGCTCCAAACATTATTTTTGCCTTATGAAAGTGAGTGGCTTTACATTTGTAAGGAATGCTGTAAAATATGATTACCCTATTGTTGAATCTATCCGCTCATTATTGCCGCTGGTGGATGAATACATCGTATGCGCAGGCAATAGTGAAGACGCCACACTTGAACTTATTGAAAGCATTAATTCATCAAAAATAAAAATTATACACTCCGTTTGGGATGACAGTTTACGGGAAGGCGGCAAAGTGCTGGCTGTTGAAACAGATAAAGCAAAAGCTGCTGTTTCGCCGGAGAGCGACTGGCTCTTTTACTTACAGGGAGATGAATGTATTCATGAAAAAGATTATGATGCCATCATAAATGCAATGCACACTTACAGACATGATAAACGTGTTGATGGGTTGCTGTTTAAATATGTTCACTTCTACGGAAGTTACAAATATATTGGCGACAGCAGAAGGTGGTATAACAATGAAATTAGAGTTATAAGAAATTTGCCCGAAATAAAAAGCTGGAAAGATGCACAGGGCTTTCGTAAAAATGAACAAAAACTAAGAGTTAAACGTGCAAATGCTTCAATATATCATTATGGCTGGGTAAAAAAACCGCAATTACAAACTGCTAAACAGATGGACTTTGGAAAACTATGGACATCAGATGATGAAGCGATTGAAAAACACAAACAATATCTCCAATCGCTTAAAGACGGTTTTATGTATGCACAGGAAGCAGACAGCCTGAAATTATTTAAAGAAACCCATCCGTAATCAATGCTCCAACGCATTAAAAATGAAGACTGGGAGTTTGAATTTGATGTAACTCAAAAAAAATTCAGGGATACCAAAAATAAAATCCTGTATTACATAGAAAAGTCAACAGGCTTTCGCTTATTTGAATACAAAAATTACAAATTGATTTGAACACTCACAAGTGTAATACGCTGCGAATACCTTCCTCTAATTTAACCGGTACATAACCTAACTCCTTTACTGCCTTTGTAATAATAAACCCGGTTTTCAAAGGGCGTTTTGCAGGTTCTTTAAATGTTGCAGCAGTAACAGGTGTAATCAATGCAGTATCCTTATTCATAAATTGAGCAATCATAATGGCAAGTTGATAAGGTGTGCACATATCTTTACCGGAAATATGATAAATTCCCTTTGCATGTTTCATTACTATTAAAACAATTCCTTTAGCTACATCTTCCACAAAAGTAGGTGTACGTTGCTGATCGTTTACTACTTTAATTGCTTCATCAGCTTCCAGTTTTTCTTTTACCCACAGTACAAAATTAGCTCTGCCGCCGGGCACTTTATCGCCATATACCAAAACTGTACGTACAATTGCCCAATGCAAACCGCTCATCTCTACAATTTCTTCAGCCAGTAATTTGCTTTCCCCGTAATCATTAATAGGATTGGGACTTGCATGTTCATCATAAGGCCCTTCTGTTCCATCAAACACAAAATCAGTACTCACATAAATAAAATAGGATTTTGCTTTTTGTGCGCCTTTCACCAGTACACGTGTAGCACCCACATTTGTTTTCCAGCAAGCAGTTTTATCGGCTGCACAATCATTGGGCTGGCTCATTGCTGCAGTATGAATAATGATATGGGGTGAAATTTTTTCAACCAGCGCCTGTGCTTTTTTAAAATCTGTAAGATCAACTGCATGATAGGTTACACCGTTACCTGTACCATAAGGCAGGCGGCTTATTCCCTTTCCTGTGGCATGAATGGTGAACTTGCCCTCCTCCACCAACTGGCGGATGAGGTGCTGACCAATGAGACCATTGGCACCGGTAACAAGTACTTTCATTTCTTCATTTTTATTGTTTAGCCATATTTCAGATTCATAAAAACAGACGGAGGCCATTTTGAACCTCTTTTGTGCTGCTTACGAATACTTGATTTACACAAAGTAAAGCTTTATGAGAAAGCAACAACTAAAATCTATCCACGAGTAAAAGCCTGCAAAGTTGCAGGGCTTTTTGAATCATTTCATTTCCATTCCCATATTATACATCACGAAACTCCACATATCCACAGCCTCTTCAATTTGCTTGCTTGTGGGTTTACCTGCACCATGACCTGCTTTTGTTTCTATCCTGATAAGCACAGGGTTATCTCCACAATGAGCTTCCTGCATACGTGCTGCAAACTTAAAACTATGAGCCGGCACCACACGGTCATCATGATCAGCAGTAGTAACTAAAGTAGCAGGATAAGCAGTTCCATCTTTAAAGTTATGCAAGGGTGAATATTTAATGAGAAACTTAAAATGTTCTGCGCTGTCACTCCTTCCGTATTCTGAAGCCCAAGCCCAACCCACAGTAAATAAATGATAACGCAGCATATCCATTACACCTACAGCAGGTAAGGCTACTCTAAATAGATCCGGGCGCTGTGTCATACAGGCACCTACAAGTAAACCCCCATTGCTGCCACCCCGTATGGCAATCTTTCCTTTGTTGGTATAATTATTAGCAATTAAATATTCAGCGGCCCCAATAAAATCATCAAATACATTTTGTTTATTTGCCAGCATGCCTGCTTTATGCCAGGCTTCTCCATACTCATTGCCGCCACGCAGGTTTACAACCACATAAATTCCTCCCTGTTCCATCCAGTATGCATTACTGATGCTGAAACGGGGAGTTTCAGCTGCATTAAAACCTCCATAACCATAGAGAAGCACCGGATTATTACCATTCAGCTTCATACCTTTTTTGTAAGTAAGGAACATGGGCACTTTAGTTCCGTCCTTGCTTGTAAAGAATACCTGCTTTGTTTCATAATCTTCATTTTTAAATTTTGTTTCCGTTTTTGTAAACAAGGTTGATACTCCTGTTACAATATTGTAACGATAAACAGTAGGGGGTGCATTAAATGAAGTAAAAACATAAAAAAACTCTTTATCTTTTTTCTTTCCTGTAAATCCTCCTACACTGCCGATGCCGGGTAATTGTATTTCACGTACCAGTTTGCCATCATAAGTATATTGATACACTTTAGTGTTTGCATCTTTTAAATACAAACAAAACATGTAACCTCCACCTGTAGTTACTGTTTGCAGCACTTCCTTTCGTTCAGGAATAATCAACTTCCAGTTTTTTGAATCCGGATTTTCAGGATCAATCAAAACCACTTTATAGTTTGGTGCTCCATCATTGGTTTGAAGCAATAATTTATTACCAAAATTATCTATCACATTATTCTCCTTTGAAAAACCGGGAGTAAGCATTGTAAAAACTGACTTTTCATTTTTGAGGTTTTTAATCTGTACCTCGTTACCACTTGCGCCTTCTAAGCTGCTTACTACTAAAAAATGTTCATCTTCTGTTAAGCCGGCATTGATAATTCTGAAAGGATGTGCATCATCTTTATAAACCAACACATCTTCACTTTGTGCTGTACCTACTTTATGATACCAAACCTGGTGAAATTGATTCTGTTTGCTCAGTTTGCTTTTTTCATCAGGCGCTGCATACCTGCTGTAATAAAATCCTTCATCGCCTTTCCAACGGGGGCTGCTGAATTTTACAAACTTTACATTATCAGTCAACAATTGCTTTGTTTCCACATCCATTATATAAATCTCCTGCCAGTCGCTACCGCTTTGTGAAATAGTATAAGCCATGTATTTACTGTTTTTAGAAAAGGAAGTGCCGCCTAATGCAGCAGTTCCGTCAGCAGAAAGTTTATTAGGGTCCATAAAAATTTCGGCTTTGCCATTCAGCCCTTTTTGCCGGTACATGATGCTTTGATTCTGCAAGCCATCATTCTTAAAGAAAAAATAATACGCCCCTTCTTTGTAGGGAGAACTGATGCGGGTGTAATTCCACATCTCACTCAATCTTGCTTTTACCTTATCACGAAACGGAATTTTATTCAGGTATTCAAAGGTTACTTTGTTTTGCGCTTCCACCCATGCTTTGGTTTCAGCACTATTATCATCCTCCAGCCAGCGGTAGGGGTCTGCAACCATGGTTCCGAAATAATTTGTTACCGTATCCACTTTTCGGGTGACGGGATACCTTAGCTGTGATTTTGTAATTATAACCAGACTGCTGGTAAGTAATAAAAGAATGAAACGCTTCATTTTTTGAAATTTTTGCAACCTAAGATACTGCAATCGTTTGATTCATTCACGAACACTTGTTAAGAATCAATTCCTTATTTTTGAGCTCTTCCCAACACATTCAGAATCTTTTGTTTAACCATTTGATTTCAATTGAGGCGAAGAACTAAGCAAAAAACCAGATGAACAGTAAAGTAACCAAAATAGGCGTGCTTACCAGTGGTGGTGATTCTCCGGGTATGAACGCCGCTATCAGAGCTGTCGTTCGCACAGGTCTTTATTACAATCTTGAAATGTTCGGCATCATGCGTGGCTACCAGGGTATGATTGAAGATGACATCATCCCCATGCACAGTCGCAGTGTGGCCAATATAATACAGCGAGGAGGTACCATTTTAAAAACAGCACGCAGCAAAGAATTTTTTGAACCCGAAGGCCGTAAAAAAGCGTATGATAATTTAAAAAAACATGGTATTGATGGGTTGGTTATAATTGGAGGCGATGGAAGTTTTCGTGGCGCACAAAAATTTGCAAATGAGTTTGATATTCCATGCATCGGCTTACCCGGCACCATTGATAAAGATATTGCCGGCAGCGATTTTACCATTGGTTTTGATACAGCCGTAAACACAGCTATTGAAGCCATTGACAAAATTCGTGATACGGCTGATGCGCATGACCGTCTTTTCATTATAGAAGTAATGGGACGTGATGCAGGTTACATTGCCCTTCACAGCGGTATTGCTACAGGTGCAGAACATATTTTAATTCCTGAAACAAAAACAGATATTGAAGCCGTTGTTGATTCATTGGAGGAAAAGGAACGCCGCAAAAAATTAGTAAACATGATTGTAGTAGCTGAAGGCGATGAAATTGGTGGTGCCAATGAGGTGGCAGCCATTATCAACAAACGCTTGCCGCATATGGATACTCGTGTGTGCATACTGGGTCATATACAGCGTGGAGGTTCGCCTACCTGTTTAGACAGGCTCATTGCAAGCCGTTTGGGTTTTGCCGCCGTAGAAGCCCTGATGGAAGATAAGCGTAACAACATGATTGGAATTGTAAACAACAAATTACACATGACGCCGCTTGACAAAGCCATCAAAGCAAAACAAAAGATAAGCGATGAATGGATGCGGGTGGTGAAGATTTTAGCGAGTTGAGTTTTTTACAGGCTTTTGTTTTTCATAGCATCGTCCCTTGCGTCGCAATCCTTTCATCGCATCTGCATGTGGCATCGTTGCTTTTAAGAATATCATTTTATTTTATTACAATAACTAAACTTGCCTTATGTCTAAAAGCGTTTCAAAATACTTACATCAGGAAATGGATAAAGAAGCAGGCGTAAAACACATGAGCCATCGCACAAAGATTGTTGCCACCGTGGGCCCTGCCTGCGATACATACGAGAAACTGCTGGAACTTGTAAAAGCAGGCGTAAATGTTTTTCGTTTAAATTTTTCGCATGGGGCGCATGACGACAAAGCAAAAATCATTGAACACATCCGCAATATCAATAAAACAGAACCTGTAAACATTGCCATCCTCGGCGATTTGCAGGGCCCTAAATTGCGTGTGGGCGAAATGGAAGGCGGCGGCATTATGGTGGAAGAAGGAGATATACTCACCTTTACCAATGAAAAATTAGTGGGTACTAAAGAAAAAATTTATGTCTCCTACCCCAATCTGCATAAAGATGTAAAGCCCGGCAATATCATTTTAATTGACGATGGCAAGCTGGAAGTAAAGGTGATAGGTATTACCCGAAACAATGATGTACAGGTGCAGGTAACACTCGGAGGAAAGCTCTCGTCTAAAAAAGGCATCAATCTGCCGGATACAAAAATTTCTTTGCCTGCATTAACTGATAAAGATTTAGCTGATTTGGATTTTATCATTGAACAGCAATTGGATTGGGTAGCACTCTCCTTTGTACGCAATGTAAAAGACATTATCATATTGCGTAATAAACTGGATGAAAAGAAAAGCAAAACCAAAATCATTGCCAAAATTGAAAAACCTGAAGCTGTAGGCAACATTCGTGATATTATTTTAGAAAGTGATGGTATTATGATTGCCCGTGGTGATTTGGGCGTGGAGTTACCGGTAGAACAAGTACCGCTAATTCAAAAAGAAATTATTAAAAAATGTATCCATCGTGCCAAGCCTGTGATTGTAGCTACTCAGATGATGGAAAGCATGATTGACCGTGTAAAACCCAATCGCAGTGAAATAACTGACGTTGCCAATGCGGTATTGGAAGGTGCCGATGCGGTAATGCTGAGCGGTGAAACTGCAACGGGCCAACATCCTGCACTGGTAGTGGAAACCATGTGCAAGATTATTGAAGAAGTAGAACAAAGCAATTACTATCGGTACGACAGAGAAGAAGATTTAAAACCACAAAGCCACTCTCCTTCATTCCTGAGCGATGCCATTTGTTATAACGCTTGTGAAATTGCAAAAGATGTGAATGCAAATGCCTTAATTGGTATGACGCAAAGCGGATATACAGGCTTCATGTTAAGTTCGTTCCGCCCAAAAGCACCATTATTTATTTTTACAAAAGAACGCTCTCTGGTAAATCAATTAAGTTTGAGCTGGGGTACAAGAGCATTTTATTATGCTGAGGAAATAAGTGTGGATGATATTATCGCTGACCAGATTAATATTTTGAAAGAAAGAGGATTTCTGTCAGCAGGTGATATTGTGGTAAATACAGGAAGCACGCCTGTTCATTTACATTTGCCAACGAATCTGATTAAAATATCCATTGTTGATTAAAAGATTTTTATCAAAACAAATGAAAGCGCTTCAGTGGAAGCGCTTTTTTTATAGCTGATTTTGTATTTTCATTGTTCATGCAGGATTTCAACATCATATCGCTTTCTGAATCTGCTTTGCTTATTCAATTTGGCAATGAAATAAATATGCACTTACATGAACAGGTGATGCTTGCAAAGGAAATATTGGAAGGTAACCCGTTTGATGGATTTATTGAAACCGTACCGGCTTACAATTCATTAGCTGTTTACTTCAATCCATTCAAAATCATAAGAGGCAGAACATCCATTGCAGATACAGTAAAAAAAGAAATAGAGTTACGATTAACAGTGAATCATGATAGGCCCAAAAGTTCACACACGCAATGCCTCATTACCATTCCTGTTTGCTATGATGAATCATTTGGAATTGATTTAATTACACTTTCAGAAAAATTACAATTGAGCACAGAAGAATTAATTCAACTGCATTGCAGTAAAACCTATAAAGTTTACATGACTGGTTTTACACCCGGCTTTCCGTATATGGGTACTTTGGATGAGCGATTATTTACCAATCGCAAAACATCACCAAGGACAAAAGTAGAAAAAGGTGCAGTAGCCATTGCAGGTAATCAAACCGGAATTTATCCTTTAAACTCACCCGGTGGCTGGAATATTATCGGAAGAACACCAATGCAATTATTTGATGTATCAAAAAAAAATCCATTTCTTTTAAAGGCAGGCGATGAGGTAAAGTTTAAAGCAATAACGAAAGATGAGTTTTATGAAACCCCGTCAGCGGTTGCAAACCCTCACGGCGTTTTGGAGAAATAAGTATTACTCTACCGCCGACGGGGCCAAAGCCGCCGTCGGGGTTTTATGAACCATGAGCAATCAAATCATCCATATTGAACAATGCGGTTTCTTAACAACCATCCAGGATGCCGGAAGAACAAACTACTTACAATATGGCATGAGTAAAGGTGGAGCGATGGATACCTATTCCATGCACTTAGCAAATCTGCTCGTTGGAAATAATTTATCAGCACCGGTACTTGAACTAACACAATCACCGCATCGGTTTAAATTTTTGAAAGACACACTGGTTGCTTTTGCAGGAGGCGGTTTACAACCTCAAATCAAGGGTATAGAACTTTCACCTTTACAAACACATTTCATAAAAGCAGAAACTGTTCTCGAACTCAAACAACAAATTCCCGGCTTTCGCCTTTACATGGCTGTGGCAGGTGGTTTTGCAGCCAATGCTTTTTTAAATAGCTATTCTACTGATATACTGGTGCAGGCCGGTGGTTTTGAAGGAAGGGCTTTAAGAAAAGATGATACACTTTCTTTTCAAAAGAACTTAACAGAATTTCAAAACAGTTTATACAATGTATTACAAAACGGTGCAGACATCAAATTCAATTTTGATGAAACCTATGTTGAAAAAAAAAGCATCCGTGCAATAAAAGGAGTTGAATGGGATTATTTAACAGAAGAAACAAAAGAAAAAATTGGCAATACATCATTCAGCATCTCTTCAAAAAGCAGTCGTATGGGCTATCGTTTAACCGGTGCAGCTATTACTGCAAACAGACCCTGTGATATTATTTCATCCCCGGTAACACAGGGAACAGTACAACTTACTTCATCAGGCGAGTTGATTGTATTAATGGCTGATGCACAAACGGTGGGCGGTTATCCAAGAGTACTGCAGGTAATTGCAGCAGACCTGCCAATTCTTGCACAAAAAAAACCGGGCGAGCTTATTCAATTGGAAATGGTAAGTTTACACGAAGCAGAAGCTGCATTACTGCAACAGCAAATAAGCATTTCGAATTACCAAAGGATGATAAATAATATGAACAGCAAATGAAAACCATTGACCTCAATTGTGATGTGGGCGAAGGCATGAGCACAGATGCACAAATCATTCCGCTCATCAGCAGTGCCAATATTGCCTGTGGCTTTCATGCAGGTGATGAAAGCACCATAAAGAAAACGATTGAATATTGCATTCGCTATAATGTGGCTATTGGCGCCCATCCTTCCTGGCCTGATAAAGAACATTTTGGAAGAACTGAAATGCAATCCTCACCCGCTGAACTCTATGATTGTGTTACGGAACAACTCAATACCATTCAAAATATTGCAACTACGCTAGGTGCAAAACTGTATCATGTAAAACCGCATGGCGCTTTGTACAATCAATCAGCAAAGGATAAAACAGTTGCTGCCACTATTGCCAAAGCTGTAAAAGAGTTTGATGATTCATTGGTGTTATTTGGTTTAAGCGGAAGTGTTTCCATTGCTGAGGCAGAACAACTTCAACTGAAAACAGCCCATGAAGTATTTGCTGACAGAACGTATCAGGATGATGGCAGCCTTACGCCCCGCTCTCTGTTCAATGCATTGATTGAAGATAAAAATATTGCATTACACCAGGTATTGCAAATGGTAAATCAGGGCGTTGTAACTACCACTACAGGTAAACGCATTCAAATAAAAGCAGATACGATATGTTTGCATGGTGATGGAAAACATGCGTTTCAATTTTGCAAACTAATTCATCAAACGCTAAAGGAAAACCGTATTGAAATTAAAACCCTTTCATAAGATTGGAAGTATTGGTGCAGGTGCAGCTTTCCTTATGGCCACTTCTGCCATTGGCCCCGGTTTTCTTACACAAACAACTGTATTTACACAACAATTGATGGCTAGTATGGGGTTTGTGATTTTAATTTCAGTCATTATTGATATTGTTGCTCAACTCAATATCTGGCAAATACTCACAGCTAATAATAAAAAAGGTTCAGCGCTGGCTAATGAAGTATTGCCGGGCAGCGGTCATGTGCTCACCATTTTAATTTGTACAGGCGGATTGGCCTTTAACATTGGTAATATTTCCGGTTGTGGTTTGGGTTTGAATATTTTATTTCCTGTAAGTGTAGAAACCGGAAGCATCATCAGTGCAATCATTGCTGTGATTTTATTTATTGTGAAAGATGCAGCCAAAGCCATAGATTGGTTTGTAAAAGTTTTGGGTGTTGTAATGCTGTTGCTGATGTTGTATGTAGCCTTTACCACTCAGCCACCATTAGGCGAGGTGGTGAAAAGAACTTTGATTCCTTCAACAGTTAATCTTACTTCAATTGTTACATTGGTGGGTGGAACGGTAGGCGGTTATATTACGTTTGCAGGAGCACATCGTTTACTGGAATCAAAGAAATCATTACAAATGCACCAGGTAAAGCAGAGCGCCGTTAGCGGTATCATCATAACTGCTTGTATGCGGGTGCTGTTATTTGTTGCTGTGCTGGGTGTTTTAAGTAAAGGCTTTTCATTGGAGGCTTCCAATCCTGCAGCTTCAGTTTTTAAAGCTGCACTGGGAATAACGGGTTATAAAATTTTTGGAATTGTGTTGTGGAGTGCGGCTATTACATCTGTTGTAGGTTCTGCGTTTACAAGTGTGAGTTTTTTAAAAACATTGCATCCCGTTTTTGAATACAATGCCCGTATCACAACAATCATTTTTATTATTCTTTCCACGTTTATTTTTGTATTGATTGGCAAACCTGTTACCATTCTGGTAGTTGTGGGCGCACTCAATGGATTTATTCTTCCATTCTCTTTGGGGCTCATGTTATGGGTGATGATGAAACGAAAGTTGCCACATTATCAACACCCGCAATTGTTATTATGGAGCGGATGGCTGGTGGTAGCCGTGATGTTGTGGATGAGCATTGTAACGTTTGCAAATGAAATTCCGAAACTCTTTTAAGTGTCAGGCCACTCCAAGTTGCCAGACACTTAGAGAATTATTTCTTTTTTAACGCCATCCAGGTCCAACCTGCACCCAATAAATCTACTGCTGCAAAAACAAGAAGCATGGGCGAAACAAATTTCAATAACACAAATACTGCAAAAGAAAGAAACACAAATACTCTTGCAGCAACAGTTAATGGCATCATTGCCTCAATATTCTTACTGCCTATTTGATGATAGTAAAACGCAATAGCAGTAACAAGTACGCCAACCACCCTTATCCAAACTTCATCTGTAGTGGGTATTTGAAAAGTGGATAATAAAAAGTTGGGAGCAACAAGCAGCGTAAGTCCTGTTATATACAAATAGAAACCAAAATACAAAACGGTTTTTGCGGCTGTCATGATGGCTGATTTTTGGGTAAAAGAATGAGATTAAGGTAGTAACTTCATCAAGTAAAAGCAAATAAAATACTTTAAAGATATGTACAGCACACGCCCTGAAACCCATCGAATGTATTATGTGGCCATTGTATGCCCGAAAGAGATTGATGAAAAGGTAGTTCAATTTAAAGAGTGGATGCGCAGGCAGTATGGCTGCATGGTGGCATTAAAATCTCCCGGACATATTACATTGATTCCTCCTTTTTGGATGGATGAAGCAAGAGAAATAGAATTGATTCAAACACTTCAGCAATTCAACAGCGATGATAAAACGGAGATTCAGTTAAAAAATTTCTCACATTTCGGCGACAGGGTTTTGTTTATTCATGTAAATGAAAACAAACAACTCACACAACTGAAAGAAGAAACAGAAACACATTTTCTGCAAAACTTTCATGGTGTTATTAAAAAAGATGACCGGCCTTTTAACCCGCATGTAACTATTGCCAACAGAGATGTATCGCCCGGTACATTTGAAAAAGCATGGGCACATTTTTCAAAAGAAAAATTTGAAAGCAGTTTTGTGACAGATGCTATTTCTTTATTAAAACTTACTACAGGGAAATGGGATGTAATTGCGGAAACGAAGTTTTAATTATTTACACTCTTAAGTTCAGGTAACTGACGATTGCAGCATCCTTACAACACACTCTTACTTTCAAACTTTCACCCGTGTCGGAATTTCGCAGAAGTTAGACGTAGTATGTTCAACAATGAACTGAAAGTACAAGTGTTACGCTAAAGACGTAATGTACCATACGACGCAACAAAAGCCCTATTGCAGTACCTCAGCCCGTAACAAACAAATTTGATAAATGGCTTGAGCCATTGTTTTTAATTCAATACCTTTCAAACTTAAACCAACAATCATGAGAAAGTTTGTATTCACTCTATTCCTCTTTTTACTTTTTCAATCACTTAGCGCTCAAACAGCCAACCCGCTGGACTCTGCGTGGATTCTTGACAACTATACAAAAAAAGAAATCATGATTCCGATGCGTGATGGAATAAAACTGTTTACATCAGTTTACATTCCGAAAGATAACAGTGAACCGCATCCCATTTTAATGAATCGCACACCTTATAGTTGTGCTCCATATGGCGAAAAAAATTACCGTGCGTTTTGGGATAGCCATTGGCGCTATTACATGCGACGCAATTATATTATTGTAATTCAGGATGTACGTGGACGCTGGATGAGTGAAGGTGAGTTTGAAGATGTGCGTCCGTTTAATACTGCCAAAAAAGATAAAGAATTTGATGAGGCCAGTGATACCTATGATGCCATTGACTGGTTAACCAAAAATATTCCCAACAATAATAAAAAAGTGGGCATCTTCGGAATTTCTTATCCGGGATTTTATTCCACGATTGCAGCATTGAGCAATCATCCTTCATTGGTGGCCGTTAGTCCGCAGGCGCCTGTTACAGATTGGTTTATGGGTGATGATTTTCATCATAACGGAGCATTCTTTCAAATGGATGGATTTAGTTTTTATTCTTCATTTGGAAAACCCAGACCCAAACCAACTTCAGTTGGTTCACCCGGTTTTCAATTCCCTACAAGAGATGCCTATAAATTTTATCTGGAAGCAGGTAGCACTAAAGAACTGGCCCGCTTAATTGGCGACAGCATTAAGTTCTGGCATGAAATGTACAAGCATCCCAATTATGATGATTGGTGGAAGGCACGCAACATCCGCAACTTTGTAAACAATATTCCCAGTCACACTGCTACTTTGGTTGTGGGTGGTTTGTTTGATGCCGAGGATTGCTATGGTGCATGGCGTACGTATGAAGCCATTGAAAAGAAAGCAAAGAACAACAATCGCATTGTGATGGGGCCCTGGTATCATGGTCAATGGAGCAGAGGCGATGGAAGCAGCATGGGTAATGTGAAATTTGGCAGCAATACATCTGCTTACTATCAAAATGAAATTGAGATACCTTTCTTTATGCATCACCTGGAAGGGAAAGCAAACATTGATGATTTAGCTGAAGCTACCATTTTCTTTACCGGTGAAAACAAATGGCGCAATTTTAATCAATGGCCTGCTGCCAATGTGCAAATGACGCCCATGTATTTACAGAACAACGGAAAGCTGAGTTGGAGTAAACCTGCTGAAACAAAAAGTTTTTCTGAATATGTGAGCGACCCGATGAAACCTGTTCCATATACGGAAGATGTACATTTCAATCGCACCATTGCTTATATGACCGATGATCAACGTTTTGCCAACCGCAGAACAGATGTGCTGAGTTTTCAAACAGATGTATTAACAGAAGATGTGACATTGGCCGGAACGGTGATTGCAGATTTGCTCACCAGCATTTCAACTACCGATGCTGATTTTGTGGTAAAGGTGATTGATGTATTTCCAAGTGATTTTGCTTATCCCGGCGACCGTGCGGGCATGGGACGTCAAGGTGGCGGCTCCTACCCCATGGGTGATTATCAAATGCTGGTGCGTGGTGAAGTGATGCGTGGACGTTTTCGTAACAGTTTTGAAACGCCAAGTGCATTTAAACCTAATGCAGTGGAGCGTGTGAAATTTGAACTGCCGGATGTGGCACATACATTCAAGAAAGGTCACCGCATTATGATTCAGATACAGAGCAGCTGGTTTCCGTTGGTTGACAGAAACCCGCAACAGTTCGTAAATATTTATGAAGCAGATGCAAAAGATTATATCAAGAGTAAAATTCAGGTTTGGCATGATGGAAAGAATGCATCAAATATTGTACTGCCGGTGTTGAAAACCCCCTAAATCCCCCTGAAGGGGGACTTGCCAAACACAGCCCTTACTTTTTTATGTTTTTTGATTAAACGCAGAGAGTTTTCTCTGCGTTTTTCTTTGCGTTCTTCTTTCTCTGCACTTAGAAAAAATACAAGTTGTACATTTAGACATCTAAAGAATACATCATGAGATTGCTTTTATTGCTTACATTTTTTTGGAGTTTTGTGTTTGTAAATGCGCAGGAAATAAATATTATTCCCAAACCCCAACAATTTGAATTAAAAAAAGGCAGTTTCATTTTTGATTCAAAAATTGATATTGTTTATAATGATGCAGGTTCTGCAAGAGTTAGCAAATATTTGTCGAATCAAATAAAAACTCTTTATGGGTTTAGTCTCAAAATTTGCGACTCACATGCTTATTCAAATGAAAAAACGATTGTGCTTGACGAAGAAGCAGTTGCAAATAAGGAAGCATACGAATTAATTATTGAGCCAAAAACTATTATCATTAGAGGTTCCGAAAACGGTTTGTTTCTTGGGGTTCAAACTTTGTTACAACTTTTACCAAATGAGAAATTAAAAACCACCTGGAAAATTAATTGTTTATCGATTAAGGATGAACCCCGTTTCCAATACCGTGGCATGCATTTGGATATCGGCCGTCACTTTCAATCCGTTGCCTTCATCAAACGGTTTATTGATTTCCTCTCCTATCACAAACTCAACAAATTTCATTGGCATTTAACAGAAGACCAGGGCTGGCGGATTGAAATAAAGAGATATCCTGAACTCACCACTATCGGCAGCAAACGTAATGGAACGATCATTGGTCGGTACCCCGGCAAAGGAAATGACAACAAACCGCATGAAGGTTTTTATACACAGGCACAAATCAAAGAAGTAGTGCAGTATGCCAAAGAACGTTTTATTGAAGTAATTCCTGAAATTGAAATGCCTGGTCACAGCAGTGCAGCGATTGCGGCATATCCCTGGCTGAGTTGTTTTCCGGAGAAGCCTACAGCCGTTCCTGCGAATATGATTTCACAAAAGAGCATAGAAGAACAAAAGAACGGCCGCATCAAATTAGTGCAGGAAACATGGGGCGTGTTTGATGATGTGTTTTGTGCAGGCAATGATTCTGTATTTACTTTTTTGCAAAATGTAATTGATGAAGTGATAACACTCTTCCCTTCGAACTACTTTCATATTGGCGGTGATGAATGTCCTAAAACACATTGGAAGATTTGCAGCAGATGTCAGCAACGGATGAAAGAGCTGGGCCTGAAAGATGAGCATGAATTACAAAGCTGGTTTGTGCAGCGCATTGAAAAATATTTAAACAGCAAGGGCAAAACGCTTATTGGCTGGGATGAAATACTGGAAGGAGGTTTAGCGCCCAACGCCATTGTGATGAGCTGGCGTGGTGAAGCCGGCGGTATTGAAGCAGCCAAACAAAAACACCAGGTGATCATGACACCGGGCAAACCTGTGTATTTTGATCATACACAAAGCAAGAATGAAGATTCTGTTACCATTGGTGGTTACAATCCTATTGAAGCCGTGTATGCGTATGATCCTGTTCCAAAAGAATTAGATGCAGAACAAGCAAAGTATGTATTAGGTGCACAAGCCAATGTGTGGACGGAATACATGAGCAACACCAAAAAAATTGAGTACATGATTTTTCCACGTATGGCGGCGTTGAGTGAAGTGTTGTGGAGTAAAAAAGAAAATAAAAGTTGGGATGATTTTGAAAAAAGATTACCAGTACAGATGAAACGATATGAAGTTATGGGGTGGAATTATAGTAAGGCGTATTGGGATATAACTGAACAAATAAAACCAAATGAAAATAATGAAGGGCTTTCATGGGTTTTATCACCGAAAGTGAATTCACAAATAATTCATATTGGAAATGAACCGGGCCATCACAGCGGTTTTACTTATACAGAACCAATTAAGATTTCAACATCATCAACTTACAGAGTATCTTGGAGAGATACTATTAGTAATATTTCAAAATTTGCCTTTTATAAACAATTCACTTTCTCCAAATCCACTGGCAAAAAAATCACCCTCACCAACCCACCTTCCAACTCTTACCCCGGCGATGGTGCATTTACCTTAGTGAATGGAATCATCAATGAAAAAGGATTGGCACGTTCGCATGAGTTTGTCGGTTTTTTGGGAACAGATTGTGAAGCAGTCATTGATTTGGGTAAACTCGATACCATCAGCAATGTAACAGCTCATACTTTTATACAAACCAGCAGCTGGATATGGCCGCCTTCTTCTTTTACCGTACAAACAAGTTTGGATGGCATCAACTTCACTCCCATTGCAGATGCAGGCTTACCTGTAATGAATGAAAATAAAGTACAACTCAACTTTGGTGCAACTGTTTGTCGCTACGTAAAAGTGTTTATCAAAAACAAAGGCATCATTCCGGAAGGCACTCCTGGTGCGGGGAATAATGCATGGTTGTTTGTGAGTGAGATCATGGTGAACTAACAAGTGATTTCTTTTTAAATTTTTTTAAAAACTAATAACGACTATCTTTGTCACTCAACTTTTTTTTATGCCTTCAACCAAATCCCACGACCTGCTCGATTCTTTTGAAAAAATCCCCACCAAAATTTTCCCTTCTGCCATGGATGGATCAAAGTTCGTTGCCGGGCAAATAGCACAGCTCATTCGTGAAAAACAAGCAACAAATGAAAAATGTGTGTTGGGTCTGGCCACCGGTTCAACCCCAAAAAGTCTGTATGCAGAACTGGTGCGGCTGCACAAAGAGGAAGGTTTGAGTTTTAAAAATGTAACCACCTTTAATCTGGATGAATACTATCCTATTTCCAAAGAAGCCATCCAGAGTTATCATCGCTTTATGAGAACGCAGTTGTTTGATCATGTGGATATTGATCAATCCCGTTGTCATATTCCTGATGGTACGGTAACTAAAGAAAAAATGAAGGAGCATTGTGCGGCTTATGAACAAAAGATTAAAGATGAAGGCGGTATTGATCTGCAAATACTGGGTATTGGCATCAACGGTCATATTGGCTTTAATGAACCCGGTTCCAGCATCTACACCAAAACACGTTTAACAACACTTACCAATACAACACGCTTAGCCAATGCGTATGAATTTGCCAACATCAGCCAGGTGCCACGTTTGGCTGTAACCATGGGTATCAGCACTATCTTAAAAGCCAAGAGAATCATTCTTATGGCATGGGGCCCCAGCAAAGCTCCCGTGATACAGCAATCAGTAGAAGGAGATGATACAGAACATGTACCCGCTTCTGTACTGCAGAATCATGATGATGTAACGTTTGTGGTGGATGAAATGGCAGCGGCTGAGCTTACCCGTTATAAAAGCCCATGGCTTACCGGAGAATGTGAGTGGACACCCAAGATGATTAAGAAAGCAGTAGTGGGTATGGCATTGAAATTGAACAAACCTGTATTGAGCTTAACCAACAATGATTACAACGAATATGGCTTGAGTGATTTACTGGTTGATAAAGGAGAAGCATACGAAATTAATTTACAGGTTTATTATATGTTGCGTGACAGCATTACCGGCTGGCCCGGTGGCAAACCCAATGCTGTGATTCCCGCACACCCTGAACGCAGTACGCCTTATCCTAAAAAAGTCATACTCTTTTCGCCGCATCCGGATGATGATATTATTTCTATGGGCGGCACCTTTCAACGCCTGCATGATCAGGGGCATGAAGTGCATGTGGCTTATCAAACCAGCGGCAACATTGCTGTAACAGATGAATTTGTAACACGCTTTATGGATTTTGCAGTGGGCTTTGAAGAAATGTTTGGGATGGATGCTACCAAGACAAAAGAAATTTTACAACAGGCAAGAGGTTATCTGCAACATAAAAAATCAGATGAAGTAGATACCCCTGAAATCCGTGCTGTAAAAGGATTAATCCGCCGTTGCGAAGCAGCAGCTACCTGCCGTTATGTTGGATTGAAAGAAGGTCAATGGCATTTTCAAAATCTTCCTTTCTATGAAACAGGAACGATTGAGAAAAAACCCATGGGTGAAGAGGATGTAAAAATCACTATGGAATTGCTCAGAAACATTCAACCGCAGCAGGTGTACTGTGCCGGCGATTTTGCTGATCCCCACGGTACACATATTGTTTGTTTCAATGTAGTATTGGAATCACTCAAACGGATTAAGGCCGCCGGTGATACATGGATCAATGATTGCTGGTTGTGGTTGTACAAAGGTGCATGGCAGGAATGGGCTATGGAAGAAATTGAAATGGCTATACCCATGAGTCCGGAACAGGTGATGAAAAAACGTTTTGGCATTTTCATCCATCAGTCACAAAAAGACATGGTACCGTTCCAGGGTAGTGATAGCCGTGAGTTCTGGCAACGTGCCGAAGAACGCAATGCACAAACAGCCAACTTGTATGGTAAGCTGGGTTTAACGCAGTATGCGGCCATGGAAACGTTTGTGCGGTGGCATTATTAAGTTTGGTATACTCAACCAAGTATTTCCAAACTCTTTTGTATAATGCTCACACTCTCATGAATTTGTTCTTCTGTAATTACCAGTGGCGGTGCAAAACGAATCTTATCACCATGGGTAGGCTTGGCCAGCAGTCCATTTTCTTTCATCTCCATACACAAGTCCCAGGCAGCTTCTTTATTTGGATGATGAATAACGATTGCATTCAACAATCCTTTACCACGTACACTGCTGATGTAAGGTGATTGCAAAGCTGTTAATTCATCTCTTAATAACTGCCCCATCTTTTCTGCACGCTCAGCCAGTTTTTCATCTTTCAATACCTGTAATGAAGCCATAGCCACGGCACAGGCCAATGGATTGCCGCCATAGGTACTTCCATGTTCACCGGGTTTTATCGTCATCATAATTTCGTTATCGGCCAGCACAGCACTTACAGGAATAGTACCACCACTCAATGCTTTACCGAGGATCAAAATATCAGGACGAACATCTTCATGATCGCAGGCCAGCATTTTACCGGTGCGGCAAAGTCCCGTTTGTATTTCATCACCAATAAACAACACGTTTGCTGCTTCACAATAGTGTTTGGCAGTTGACAAATAACCATTATGCGGCACCACAACTCCTGCTTCACCTTGTATCGGTTCTACTAAAAAGCCACATACATGCTCATCGTCCAAAGCTTCTTTGAGCGCTTCCAAATCATTGTAAGGAATTACTTTAAAGCCCGGCATGTAAGGACCAAATTTTGTATAAGAACTTGGGTCGGTGCTGAATGAAATGACAGAGCTGGTGCGTCCATGAAAGTTTTGAGCACACACAACAATTTTTGCTTTGTTGTCTTCAATGCCTTTTACAACATAACCCCAGCGACGTGCCAATTTGATAGCTGTTTCCACTGCTTCCACACCTGTGTTCATGGGCAACACTTTATCATAACCAAAATAGCGGGTGATGTATTCTTCATACTCGCCCAGTAAGTTATTATGAAAGGCTCTTGATGTGAGTGTGAGTTGCTGTGCCTGCTGCACTAATGCTTCTATAATTTTGGGATGACAGTGGCCCTGATTAACCGCAGAATAACCGCTCAGAAAATCATAATAGCATTTATCATCTACATCCCACATAAAAACGCCTTCGCCTTTTTTAAGCACTACCGGCAAAGGATGATAATTATGAGCGCCAAACTGTTCTTCACGCTCAATATAAGTTAATGTATTGGCAGATACTGCAATAATTGAATGCATGGAAAATAATTGATAATGATATAATTGAAAATGGATAGTGGTAGAAAACAGTGAAACTGTATCAAAATCCCCCTTTAGGGGACAGGGGTGTGGCTCTATCCTCGATGATTGAGGAAATCTAAATTAAAGTGGAGAAAGTGCATTCTGATTTTCATCAGGACAAAAATAGTTGCTTAAATTGAAATCGCAAAATAACCCCGACAGCGGTTTTCAACCCTGTCGGCGGTTGATAATAAACCAGCTTTTAATATATGAGTTATACTATTCCACCTCAAACACGCATCGGTCATGTACATTTAAAAGTAAGTGACCTGGAACGTTCGCTTCAATTTTACCGTGATCTGTTGGGCTTTGAAGTGATGCAATACTATGGAGATAGTGCCGTATTTATTTCTGCAGGAGGCTATCATCATCATATAGGTTTAAATACATGGCACAGCAAAGGTGCCGGACCAGCGCCTGCAAATAGTGCGGGCCTGTATCACACAGCTATTTTATATCCAACCAGAAAAGATTTAGCTGTAATCTTAAAACGCTTGCTTGATGCCAACTATCCATTAACAGGCGCCAGTGATCACGGTGTGAGCGAGGCGATCTATTTAAATGACCCGGATCGTAATGGTGTGGAATTGTATTGGGACAAACCCAAAGAACAATGGCCTTTGGATGAAAACGGCAACTTGATAATGGTAACGGAGCGATTGGATGTGGAAGGGTTGTTGAGGGAGGTGCAATAATAAAAAATTTATTTATGAAATAATGTAATATGATAAATTCAAAGAATGATATTAAATCAGGGGATAAATTTAATTCAATTAAAATTGAAGAAATAGACTGTTGGGTAAAGACTGAGTTTGAAGGTTGTTATAAGAAATTCAAGCGAAATGAATTTTCTTGGAGTCAAATTCAAGCGTACAAAGGGGAAGTATTGAATGGGGTTTATATTTTTCATATACCTGATGTGATTTGGAAAATCGGGAAACACCAGGTAGATGCTGTTGTTAGAGCTAAACAACATGTGATTGATAATACCGGAACAAAACAGCACTCAGATTTTAGTATGGGATTAGTTCCAAATTATAAGGATGAATGTAAATTAATAATTTATTCGCCTGAAAAAAGAGACGATATTCATTGGATTCTTGCTTTAGAGGCATTCTTAGAACTTAAAGCAAGAAAAGAAAAATGTTTAATAATAAGATCTGCAAGAATAGGATAGTTATCATGCTTGTAACTTTTTCAATTTATGGAGAGGGTTTTGATGCTTATCAATTTCTCTTAGAAGCCAAAGAACTTCCTTTTGATGTAAAACTTTGGGATGAAACTACTTTTGATGAGGAACTTGGAAAAGAAGGCGGGTTTACACTTGATTTTAAAAAATCACAGAATTTAATCTCAATCCCATTTTCTTTTGGACGATTTTTAATTGCCAATAGAGAATTACTCATGTCAGAAAAGTTCTTTTCAAAAGAGACTCATAAAGATTTATCCATAATTATTGAGCATACTGACGTAAAAAGATTTGCGGAACATCCGGGCATTGTCGCTTATATTTTTACTCCTGAGGTTATGAATCTTTTAGCCGAATTGAATATTTCTTTCTATGTTACAAAACTTATGAAAGAAAATTTTTGATGCTATATTTTTTGAATAATACAAGTATTTCCAAATTGCAAATTAACATCCGTCCTTTTTTCAAACACCCCAAACACTGTACTCCCACTCCCCGTCATACTTGCATACAATGCACCGGCTTTATACAACTCTTCTTTAATTTCAGCAATTTCAGGATGCGCTTTGCACACAGGTGCTTCAAAATCATTGGTGAGTTGGTCTTTCCAGGTGTGGATGGGTTGTTGAATAATTGTTCTTAAATCAACGTAGGTGTCAGGCCGCTCTAAGCGGCCAGACACCTGTGCAAAAGCCCAACTTGTTTTTACATGTATGCCCGGATTGACAATTACAAATTGATACCTGCTCAAATCCAGTTCAACTGGCTCCATCACTTCTCCCCTGCCTGTGGCATAACAGGGTTTGTTTACAATAAAGAACGGACAATCGCTACCCAACTGCAATGCATATGCCATCAACTGCTCCTGCATTAAACCGAGCTGAAATTTTTCATTGAGCAACTTTAATGTAAACGCACCATCGGCACTGCCGCCACCAAGTCCTGCACCCATAGGAATAGTTTTATGCAAATGCATTTGAACGGCGGGAAGTGTGGGAAAATCAATTTTTAATAAGTTGTAAGCTTTGATGCAGAGATTATTGGCGGGGTTGCCCGTTACATATAAACCCGAGCTTGTGTACGTTACGGGTGAGTCGTGAGTAGAGAGTGGTGAGCGGGTGGCTTTCCTGTTATCTGTCATCTGCCCACCTTCATCTCTCCGCACCACTTCCACTACATCCTTCCACCCCAAGGGATAAAAAATAGTTGCCAGGTTATGATAACCGTCTTCCCGTTTGTTGAGAATTTGTAAACCGAGATTGATTTTGCAATTGGGGAAAGCAAGCATGTGAATGGATAATTGTAGAATTGATAGTGGATAATTTCAGTAAAAGCTGGTTACAGTAAATAAATTATCAATTATTCATTAACCAATTATCCATTATTTCTTTCTGTGGCTTATTTCATCTCTGATAGCGATAGCACGGATATAATCTTCCTGTTCCAGCACTTCATTGAGCAGACTTTGCAGTTCTTCAATGCTCATGTTTTTCAAATCGCCTTTGGCATCAGTACCACTGCTCACTGTTACCTCTTCTTTCTTTTTCTTCTCGTCGTCTTCTTCCATCATGATGCCGGCACTTTCCAGAATATGTTCATAGGTGTAAATAGGGCAGCCAAAACGTACCGCCAGTGCCAATGCATCGCTGGTACGGCTGTCAATCTCTACTGTATCATTATCTGTTGAGCAAAGAAGCTTTGAATAGAAAATACCTTCCTGTAAATCATTAATCACTATTTCGTGCAGCTCCACATTAAAGGCCAGCATAAAATTCTTCATGAGGTCATGTGTGAGCGGGCGACTGGGTTGCATACGCTCCAATGCCACGGCAATAGCCTGTGCTTCAAACCCTCCAATCACAATCGGCAGGCGACGAAGGCCATTCACTTCACCCAGCACAACGGCATAGCTGTGTGTTTGGGTAATACTGTGTGAAAGTGCAATAATTTCCAGTTCTATCTTTTTCATAACCTTCGGGCAAATTTAAGGGCTTTAAGCTGAATAAAATCACAGGCCAATAGTCTTTAGTCGGCAGATGTAAGTCAGTGCCTTGCTAAAATAAAATAGTCTTTAGCCAATTTCGTTCAAATGTATTTTTAGAACAAACTATCGACTAAAGACTATCCACTAATGACTTAGGACTATCGGCTCTCTCAAGCCACTCCCTTTAACTTCTTCACTTCAGAAATCATCTTGGGCACCACATCAAATGCATCACCTACAATACCGTAATCTGCTGCTTTGAAAAAAGGTGCTTCGGGGTCTTTATTGATAACGACGATCACTTTACTTCTGTTTACACCCGCCAGGTGTTGAATGGCTCCGCTAATGCCAACCGCTACATAAAGATTAGGAGCAATGGCACCACCAGTTTGTCCCACATGCTCATGATGCGGACGCCAATGTGCATCAGCCACGGCACGGCTGCAGGCTGTAGCAGCACCCAGTAATCCTGCCAGTTCTTCAATCATGCCCCAGTTTTCAGGACCTTTCAAACCACGACCGCCGCTTACTACTAATTCTGCTTCGCTCAAAGGCACTTGCCCAGTTACCTTATTGGTAGCCGTTACTTTTACTTTAGGTGCATCCACCGCCGGGTTAAAGGCAAGCACTTCAGCAGTTCCTTCGCCTGCAACTGTTGCAAATGAGTTGGGGCTGATAGCCAGAATTTTTACGGCCGTATTTACACTCATGTGTGCAAATGCTTTGCCGCTGAACACCCCTTTCTTTACAACAAAACCTGATGAAGTTTCGGGCAAACCCACAGCACCACTTACCAATCCTGCTTTCATTCTTGCACTCAGGCGTGGGGCAACTGCTTTGCCTGTTAAATTGTTTGACAGTACAACTACACTTGCATTGGTTGCAGCAGCAGCCTCAGCTATCGCTTTTGTATAAAGTTGTGCATCCACATGATTGAATACATCATTGGTTGCATGATGAATTTTACTTACACCATATTTACCCAATGCAGCTACATCATCATTTACAGTTCCCAGCAATACACCTTCAGCACTTGTGCCTAATTGTTTGGCCAATTGTGCTCCGTAGGTTAAGGCTTCGAACGAAGATTTTTTAACATGACCATCAGCGGAGTCTATGAAAATTAATACGCTCATTTGAAATTTTAGATTTAAGATTTACGATTTTAGATTTTTTGTAGTGCGAAAATCTGCAATCTGCATTCGCACATCTGCAATCAGAACACTTTCGCTTCTTCATGCAGCAAACGTACCAGCTCGCCCACATTCTCAGCATCCACCAACTTCACACCAGCTTTGGCCGGAGGTAATTCAAATGATGCAACAGATGTTAAGGCATCAACTGCTGTTGGCTCCACCACTTTCAATGGTTTGGTGCGTGCACCCATAATGCCTTTCATATTGGGGATGCGCTGCTCAGCCATTCCTTTCTGGCAACTCACCACTACGGGCAAACCCACTTCACAAGTTTCCTCACCACCTTCAATTTCCCGATTGATGGTGGCTGCGGTTCCGTTTAATTCAAACTTTGTTGCAAGTGAAACGTATGGCATATCCAGCAACTCTGCTACCATACCACCAATGGATGAACCGTTATAATCAATGGTTTCTTTACCGGTGAAAATGAGGTCATAACCACCGCTCTTTGCCACTTCTGCAATTTGTGAAGCGATGGTAAAACTATCTGCACTATCAAGATTTACACGAATGGCTTCATCACCACCCAGCGCCAGTGCTTTGCGGATGATGGGCTCGGCATCAGCTCCGCCAACTGTGATTAAATGAATAACTGTGGAAGCATCTTTTTCCTTGAGTTCAATGGCACGCACCAGTGCGTACCACTCATCATACGGGTTAATGATCCATTGCACACCATCCTGTGCAAACTTTGTGTTGTTATCAGTGAAGGCTATTTTTGCCGTTGTATCCGGCGTTTTACTGATGCAAACAAGAATCTTCATGCAAGCGAAGTTTATAGATGTGAAAAAATTAGTTGTTTATGCAACTATACAAAGATAAAGGCAAAACCCGTTACACTAACAAAAGTTTGCAAAGAAAATATTTTGAATGATGGACAGAGTTGAACGAATTAAGGAAATGCTAACAACCAACCCGCACGACAGCTTTTTAAATCATGCGCTGGCATTGGAATATATTAAAGCGGGCGATGATGCGGCTGCACAGGGTTTGTTTGAGCAATTGCTGGAGCGGGAGCCGGGCTATGTGGGCAGTTATTATCACCTGGCCAAGTTACTGGAGCGAAACGGCAAAGAGCAGGAAGCCATCACTGTTTACGAAAAAGGCATGCACATAGCAAAAGAAAAAGATGACCGTCATGCATTTAATGAGTTAAGAAGTGCGTGGGAAGAGTTGACGTTTTAGAAACAGTTTGTGGTTTGAAGTTTTTTGTTTTTGGTTATGAGGTGAAATGCTACTATTAAGCTGCAGTTGCGTCGCATTAAAAATCCCGTATTTAGCGTGTCTCTTGTAACTCATGAATTCTATTCCGCAATGTGTTTCGGTTACACAAATAAAAATCAATCAGAATCTTAAGCATAGGATGGTGAATAAAGTTAGATTGTAATTCACCACAGTAGCACGTAGTTAAATCAGGGAACCTTCCGATTTCGGGCCGGCATTCGAAATCGGGCTCCTTTTTGTTTCTTTTTGGAGAAGCAAAAAGAAAGGAAGAAACAGAAAGAGCTTAAAGATTTGAGAGTCTTATTCTTATTTTTGAAAAATCAATGAACGTATTACATTCCTTTCAAAAATTCATCTCCTACCATCATCTTTTCACCAAAGACTATCAACTCCTTCTTGCCGTAAGCGGCGGAGTAGATAGTGTGGTGCTTGTGGATTTATGTGCCAAAGCAGGTTACACTTTTTCCATTGCCCATTGCAACTTTCAACTGAGAGGTGCAGAGAGTGATGCAGATGAAGCATTGGTGCAAAAATTGGGCAAAACCTATAACGTAACCGTTTACACAAAACGATTCCACACAGCAGCTTTTGCATTGGAACAAAAGATTTCGATTCAGGAAGCAGCCCGTGTATTGAGGTATGAGTGGTTTGATGAATTACTATCTGCTAACTACTATCGGCTATTGGCTGTTTTAACCGCCCACCATGCAGATGACAACAACGAAACCCTGCTCATGAATTTCTTTCGTGGTACGGGTCTGCACGGATTAACAGGCATCCCGGTTAGTTACGGCCACATCAAAAGACCCTTGCTGAGTTTTACAAAAGATGAATTGGTTGCGTACGCTAAAGAAAACAACCTGCAATGGCGGGAAGATGCTTCCAATCAATCATCCAGATACACGAGGAATTTTTTCAGAAATGAAATCATTCCGCAAATAGAATACGTATATCCGCAGGTAAAAGAAAATCTGCAGGATAATATTCAGCGGTTTAAAGAAATAGAGCAGTTGTATCAGCTCTCAACACAACTTATCATTAAAAAACTCTGCAAACAAAAAGGTGCAGAACTGCATATTCCTGTAAAACAGTTATTGCAGTACAATAACCGGGCATTGATATATGAAATCATCAAGCCCTATGGCTTTACAGAAAAGCAAATTGATGAGGTGCAAAAACTATGTGAAGCCGGTTCAGGAAAGTATGTAGAAAGTCCGGCATTGAATTTTCGGATTATCAAACACAGGCATTGGCTCATCATAGCACCGGTAAAAGAACACGATGCCGTTCATTATGTGTTAGATGGTCCGGGTCGTTATGATTTTGGCAGCGGTATGCTGGAAGTAAAATTGCAGAGTAAAATAACTGATGCTGTTCCTGCAGCTTCACAAATTGCATTTTTAGATGCTTCTAAAGCAGAGTTCCCCTTGTTGCTTCGCAAGTGGAAGGAAGGTGATTACTTCTATCCGCTTGGCATGACTAAAAAGAAAAAGCTGGCCCGTTTTTTCATTGACCAAAAATTGTCTACACCTGAAAAGGAAAAAGTATGGGTATTAGAAAGCAATCAACGCATTGTTTGGGTGGTGGGGATGCGGATTGATGAACGAGTAAAACTAAGGCCTACCTCAACATCAGTTTTGAGAATAGCGTTAAATCCGGCTTAACAGGAATTGCTGCTAGAAAATCAATTTTAAAAAGAAGGATTCATGAGCATCTCTAAAAATCCTTTCAGCAAGTCAGGTCTTGTAACGGCAGCAAATACAAATCCATAAACACCGCCCCATAAATGTGCATTGTGAGCTACATTATCGCCTCCACGTTTATCCATATAAGTTGAATAAATAACATAAGCTAATCCAAATACCAGATTGGGCAAGCATAAAACACCAAACAGGCAAATTTCTCTTGCCCATGGATTATTTATAATTGTTACAAATAAAACTGCAGATACGGCGCCGGATGCGCCCAGTGAGCGATAGTAATAGTTGTCCTTATGCTTAAAGAAATCAAACAATGAGGAGGCTGCAAGAGCAGTAACATATAAAACAACAAACAAAACCTGCCCTAAAATATATTCTATGTAAGGTCCAAAAAAATACAGTGTGAGCATGTTAAAAATAAGATGCGTATAATCAGCATGTATTAATCCATGAGAGAAAAACCGATGAATTTCTTTGCCGTCCTTCATGCGTGCAGGAAAAAACACCATATTGTTTATCATTCGTTCATTACTGAATGCAGGAATAGAAACCAAACAGGTAAATCCGATAATTAAATACGTAATGGGTATGTTCATAAAATATATTTCTGTTTTCTATCGATTAAAATTTGAGAGTAATTCAGCTATGATGGTATTTTTCATTCCGCAAAATAGTACATGCTCTGTATACCTGCTCAGCCAAAATTAACCGCACCAGTTGATGCGGAAAAACCAGCTGTGATAAACTCCACTTAAAATCTGCACGTTTCATCACAGCTTCATCTATACCATAGGCTCCGCCAATTAAAAATACGAGGTTCTTTACACTTTCATTACTCCGCTTCATAATAAACGCTGCAAGATCTTCGCTGCTCAGTTGTTTACCACGTTCATCCAGCGCTATCAAATAATCTTCTTTCTGTAACCAATTCAATATCACCTCCCCTTCTTTCTTTTTCAAATCAACTTCACTCAGCATACCACTGTTTTTGAGAAGCGGAATAATTGTCCACTCCACCGGATAATATTTAGAGATGCGTTTGGTAAATTCTTCCACACCGGCTTTTACATAGGATTCATGATTTTTACCTACACTCCAAAAATGAATTTTCATTGCAATGATTATGAGATAAGTTGTAAATTTCGGAACAACCAACTATACATGCGTAAATTTTATTTAGCAGTTATCACACTTATTTGCATTCATGCATCTTCCCAGGTAGTTAAAGCGCCTGTTAAAAAAGAAGGCGAAGGTCCTTACACACAACTCATTCTGCGTGGTGTTATGATGATTAATGGCACGGGTGCACCACCCACCGGCCCCATGGATATTGTGGTGGAAGGTAACCGTATTGTACAAATTGCAGGTGTGGGCAGTGGTGTTCCTGTAAATGATGCACGAAGACCGAAACTTAAAGAAGGCGGAAGAGAAATAAATTTATCGGGCCACTACATTATGCCGGGTTTTATTGATATGCACGGTCATATTGGCGGTGATGGACAGGGCGTACCTGCAGAATATGTGTTTAAATTATGGATGGCACATGGTATTACGACTATACGAGAACCGGCAAGTGGTAATGGATTGGATTGGGTACTTGAAGAAAAACGATTGAGTGCTGAAAATAAAATTACTGCTCCACGCATCTTTGCATATACCGTTTTTGGTCAGGGAAGTAAGCAACCCATTGCTACACCGGAGCAAGCCATTGCATGGGTGCAACAAAATGCAAAAAATGGTGCTGATGGTATCAAGTTTTTTGGAGCTGCTCCGCAAATTATGGATGCAGCATTGAGAGAAAACAAAAGATTAGGATTAAGAAGCGCCTGCCATCATGCACAAATGGATGTAGCACGCTGGAATGTTATAAACTCGGCCCGCAGCGGATTAACAAGTATGGAGCACTGGTATGGATTGCCCGAAGCTTTGTTTACTGACCGCACCATTCAAAACTATCCACTCACCTATAATTACAGTAACGAACAACACCGTTTTGAGGAAGCAGGAAAATTATGGAAACAGGCGGCCCCTCCTTACAGCGAACATTGGAATAAAGTAATGAATGAACTTATTAGCCTTGACTTTACATTAGACCCCACTTTTAATATCTATGATGCCAACCGGGATTTAATGCGTGCCCGCCGTGCTGAGTGGCATGAAGCGTATACAATGCCAAGCCTATGGAAGTTTTATGAACCCAGCATGATTAGTCATGGCAGTTACTGGCATAGCTGGGGTACTGAGCAGGAAGTAGCGTGGAAGGAAAATTATCGTTTGTGGATGACCTTTATTAATGAATATAAAAACCGTGGTGGCAGAGTAACCGCAGGCAGTGATAATGGATTTATTTATCAAACCTATGGTTTTGGTTATATACGTGAGCTGGAGCTGTTGCGTGAAGCCGGCTTTCACCCGCTGGAAGTAATTCGCTCAGCTACTTTATACGGTGCACAGGCATTGGGTATGGAGCAGCAACTGGGCACAATTGAAGTAGGAAAGCTGGCAGATTTTGTGGTGATAGATGTTAATCCCTTAGAAAATTTTCAACTGCTTTACGGTACGGGAGCTATTCGATTAACAGCTGACAATAAAATTATAAGAGCCGGTGGTATTAAGTATACCATAAAAGACGGTATTATTTATAATGCCGTAAAACTTTTGGCTGATGTAAAACGCATGGTTGATGAAGAAAAAAAGAAAACGGGCTGGAAATTAAAACAACCGGGCGTTAATGAGTAACGTTTATTGCTGCTTCTATTTACATCAATACCAGGTTTCATTAATCGTTCTTTTGTAAAGATCAGCTTTGCTTTTAGAATTTGATAATTTTTTGAGCTATTCAATCGTACTGTTTACTGGTCAAATCTATTCGGCTTCGTTTACAGATTGATGAGCATGGCGGCATGTTTATTCAAAATTCCGGAAATTGGTTTTAACCGTGAAATAATCAACAGGTTCGGGGTCAGTAAACGCAGCTGCAGGTTCATTGCTTTAAATCTTATCCGTTAAATCACGCATACACTGCACGGGTTTTTCTTACTAATAAGATGAGTAAATAGTCTTTGGCATAATGTTTGGCAAAGCCAATTAAATTTTACATTATGCAGATTCTTTTAAAACCATCTTTCTATTTAACAGTTTTGATTGTTCTGGTAGCATCATGCAAAAGCATGACAAAAACCCAAAAGGGAGCCGTTATTGGTACTGGTGGCGGTGCTGCTATGGGTGCCATCATTGGCAGGGCCGCAGGCAATACTGCATTAGGAACAATTATTGGCGCAGCCGTAGGTGGAACAGCAGGTGTTTTGATTGGCAAAAAAATGGATAAGCAGGCTGAAGAAATAAAAAAACAAGTTCCTGATGCAAAAGTGGAACGTGTGGGTGAAGGCATAGAAGTAGAGTTTGACAGCAAAGTATTGTTTGATTTTGGCAAAGCAGAAATAAAAGATGCATCCAGAAAAACATTGAATGATCTCGTTATCATACTTAAAAAATATCCTGATACCGATATAGAAATACAGGGACACACAGATAATGTGGGTTCTGATGCGTTTAATGAAACCCTCTCTTCAAAAAGAGCAAATGCGGTTATGATTTATCTTATTGACAGAGGTATTACCAGTTCAAGATTAAATCCCAAACCAATGGGTGAACGTTTCCCTAAGTACAGTAACACAACAGAAGAAGGCCGCTCACAAAACAGAAGAGTAGAATTCCTGATTACTGCTAACGAAAAAATGAAAGCAGAAGCAAAAAAAGAAGCATCAGGAGCCGGGAGATAACATTAGATAAAATTTTTAAAAATTAAACAGTAACTCATGAAGTATTTATTTTTATTCATTGCAGCATTTTGTATTTTGTCTGAAGCAGCAGCACAAACAAAGAAGAATGATTCAAAACCGGGTTTTGGTATAAGAGCCGGTATAAATTTCCAAAATATCAATGGTCGTGATGCTTTTGATGATAAGTTAGAAAATAAACTGGTTGCACGCTTTCATGCCGGTTTAACTGCAGAACTGTTGCTGGCAGATGATTTTTATATTCAGCCCGGTCTATTATTTTCCACAAAAGGAGCAAAGCTGAAAGGCAGTAATAATGTTGTAACTATTTCTTATATAGAAGTACCTGTAAACTTTTTGTATAAACCTCAATTGGGAAACGGTCGCCTGCTATTGGGTTTTGGACCTTACATTGGTTTTGGAGTTGGCGGGAAAATAAAATATGAAAACGGTAATGATGCGTCGCTTGAATTTAAAAATGAAATTTCAGTGGGAGAAGCCCTTGCCGGAAACTATTTAAGAAGATTTGATGCAGGTGCAAATATCTTGTTTGGATACGAGCTTAGCTCCAATCTGAGTGTGCAGTTAAATACGCAATGGGGTTTGGCAAATATTTATCCATCAATTTCAGGTGTTTCCAATAGCAATATCATAAATAAAAACACAGGTTTCGGATTATCGCTTGGCTACAAATTTTAATTGTAAGTTATGAATCCATGATAAAAAAGGTCGGCCCATCGCTGACCTTTTTTTAATTCATCAGAACGAGGCAAGTCTTAAAATAAAAAAAGCCAGCACTGCTGCTGACTTTTTTGTGACTCCGTCAGGATTCAAACCTGAAACCTCCCCGCCCGAAGCGGGGTGTTCTATTCAGTTGGGCATTAAAGATGAACCCTTGTGATAAAAACAATAAAGCCATTACACCTTCTTATTGGTTAAAATAAAAAAAGCCAGCACTGCTGCTGACTTTTTTGTGACTCCGTCAGGATTCAAACCTGAAACCTTCTGATCCGTAGTCAGATGCTCTATTCAGTTGAGCTACGGAGCCATTCCTGTAAATGGGCTGCAAATATAGGAAGGCTGCATCAATTTCTGAAAACTTATCTTTCCGATTTTTTTAAGGCCTTACAGATACTTTCCAAAGGTTTAAAAGCTCTTCAATCATGTTCCGATTCCCGGGCTAAAATGAGCTGGCAATTTAATAATTTTTAAGTTTTGATGAATATCACTTTTAAAATTGACAGCCGTTCTTATTTACTTTTTTCAGTGCCTTTATTTTTAAGGTATCAAATAGGCATGATGACCTGTTACAAAACCAAACAATTAAAATTTGAAATGGATACATGGAAGCGGGTACTGGCTTTTATGGTTGAAGAAAATATACATATGAAGAATCGCTTATCTGAAATATTAACAGATGATAAAACATCTCATATACTCAATGAAATTGAAGAATACCAAAATAAATTTATTAAAACAGATGAACTGATAAGCATTCTGAGAAATGATGTAGCTGAACTGGAGCAGATTCTGTTTGAAAAATTTGAAGATCCGGCTTCAGAAAATCGGAAAATCAACAATAAGCTTGGCAGAATAAGATTAAATATTCCTTTGGCTGAACGACAGATTGACCGTATGAAAATGGATTTCAATCGTTTTTTACTTGTTGCAATTATGTAGTAATGCATTTCATGAAACGGCAGCATACAAATTAAAGGGCAAGTAGGTTTTGTAATATCTAAATCGTAAAACATTCTCCTAATCATCCGGTACCTATCGGGGGTTACATAAAATCATTTTCTTTGCAACATGCAATCCTCAGGAAATATAAAGACATCACTCATTATAGGCATGATTGAGGGAATTCGCAGCCCGTTGATACTTGCAGCCACTATGACCTTTATTCATATTTCGCAGCACCGCTTTCAATGGATTTTTATGGCCTATCTACTTGTAAGTGCAATAATTTTTAGTTTAGGACACTGGTTTACTCTAAAAAGTGAAAACAAATCTTCAACCGGAGAAGCCTTGCTAAGAGAAAAACAACTTCTTCAACATCTGGATATTAAACTAAGCGATGATGCAGAATTGCATCGAAAACCAGAATTTGTTATAGATAAGCTACGCCCATCCTTAAGAGTAGGTGTTTTTTTTCTGGCAGGTGGCTTTTTGGTACTTCTCCCCTTTCTCCTCCTTAAACCCATGGAAAAAGGATTACTGGCTGCAATGATCATTTCCATTCCTGTTTTAATCATGTGCAGTGTAACCAAGGCCCGTTATTATAATGTTTCTGTACCAATGGAAATAGTAAGAACCTCGCTCTTAACTTTTCTCACTATAGGTCTTATTTATGGCATTATCAGGTTAATAGTTTGATTTTGTGTATCTGTAGTGTAATCGCTCTTTGTTCAAAACGGCTGCGAACCCTTAAATTTGCAGCCAATCACCCATCATCATGAGCGAAGAAAAAAGCCTGAATTTTATTGAAGAAATTATAGAAGCTGATTTAAAAAGTGGTAAATATAAATCCATACTCACACGCTTTCCGCCTGAGCCCAATGGATATTTACATATTGGGCATAGCAAAAGTATTTGTTTAAACTTTGGCTTGGGTATTAAGTATGGCGGCAAAACCAATCTCCGTTTTGATGATACCAATCCTGTTACTGAAGAAACAGAATATGTAGAAAGTATTAAAGATGATATCCGCTGGTTGGGTTTTGAATGGGCTAATGAATTTTATGCATCTGATTATTTTGAGCAGTTATATGAATTTGCAGTAACGCTCATCAAAAAAGGGTTGGCGTATGTAGATGACAGCAGCAGTGAAGAAATTGCCAAACAAAAAGGCACACCTACTTCGCCCGGTGTAAGAAATCAATATGCAGAAAGAAGTGTAGAAGAAAACCTTAAGCTCTTTGCAGAAATGCGTGCCGGTAAATATAAAGATGGAGAAAAAGTATTGCGTGCAAAGATTGATATGACCAGTCCCAACATGCATATGCGTGACCCCATTCTGTACCGCATCAAGCATGCCCATCATCACCGTACAGGAGATGCATGGTGCATTTATCCCATGTATGATTTTGCACACGGCCAGAGTGATTCCATTGAAAAAATTACGCACAGCATTTGTACGTTAGAGTTTATTCCTCATCGTCCGCTGTATGATTGGTGTATTGAACAATTGGACATTTTCCCTTCCAGGCAATATGAGTTTGCAAGGCTGAATCTTAATTACACCGTGATGAGCAAGCGTAAATTGCTGCAACTGGTGAATGAAAAACATGTAACGGGCTGGGACGACCCACGAATGCCCACCATCAGCGGTTTACGCAGAAGAGGTTACACACCGGAAAGCATTCGTGATTTTGCAGAACGTGTGGGTGTAGCAAAAAGAGACAACCTCATTGAGTTCAGCTTACTGGAGTTTTGTGTGCGGGAGCATCTCAATAAGATAGCACTAAGAAGAATGGTGGTGTTTAATCCCGTTAAGGTGGTAATTACAAATTATCCTGAAGGTCAAACTGAATTGCTGCCAACAGAAAATAATCCTGAAGATGTGAATGGTGGTGTACGCAGCTTACCCTTCAGCAGGGAGATTTTGATTGAAATGGATGACTTTATGGAAAACCCGCCCAAAAAATATTTCCGCTTATCACCGGGCGGTAAAGTACGATTAAAGAGCGCTTATATTATTCAATGCGATGCAGTAGTAAAAAATGATGATGGAAGCATTAAAGAATTGCATTGTACTTATATTCCTGAAAGTAAAAGTGGTAGCGATACCAGCGGTTTAAAAGTACAGGGTACATTACATTGGGTAAATGCTGCAGATGCAGTGGAAGTGGAAGTAAGAGAATATGACCGCCTCTTCCGTGTAGAAAACCCGGCCAGTGAAGAAGGTGATTTTAAAGATTACATCAATCCTGATAGCTTAACAGTAGTAAAAGGCTATGCAGAACCCTCACTTAGAGATGCACAACCTGTTGATCGTTTTCAATTTTTACGTAAAGGTTATTATTGTTTGGATAAAGACACTTCAACTGAGAAACTCATCTTCAACAGAACGGTTACACTCAAGGATGGGTGGAGCAAAAGCAAGTAAATAGTAAATAGATAAGCTATAGAGTTATTAAGTTCCGGGGTGTGTATTACAATCTGGAACTTTTTACTTTCATATCGGGCAAAATAGTCATCACCAATACCACAAATGCGGCTGCCACATAAATGTAAAGCCAAAAAATACGATCAGGACATTCCCCGTTTCGGCAGGTAGAAAGCAAAAACAGGTTACGCAGGGCCCAGGCAAAATTAATAGCACCTAAAAAAGGATTGATACGCTTCATCCACACTACAGGTGCTAAAAAGAAAATGGCAATGGGAGCCATAAGATAAACATTCATAAGCACAGGCTTGCCAAAGAGCTTGTGTGTTTCTGAACCAAAGCCTGTAATTGTAGCTTGAACACTGGGAATATAAACCCAGGGCATAAAAGCCACAGCCAGCATTATAATACCTGAAAGAATACCGATGTAATTGGAGTGCTTCATTGAATTTTAAATTCTAAAGTTTAATATAAAAAGGGATTACAAGTTGTAATCCCTTTCTTGAGGTCCCGAGCGGATTCGAACCGCTGTAGGAGCTTTTGCAGAGCTCTGCCTAGCCACTCGGCCACAGGACCATTTGCCACCAAACTGCTTCAATCACTTGATTTAATTGGTGAGGTGCAAATGTAGTATATTCGGGCAAAATGACCCAATCCTTATGCAACGAATTGCTGAAAGTGAGTTAATCATTAACAGCCGGGGTGCTGTATATCATCTGGATGTGAGGCCGGAGGAACTGGCCTCCACCATTATTACGGTTGGTGATCCTGACAGAGTTGAAAAAGTAAGCAAACACTTTGATAGCATTGAATACAAAAACAAACACAGAGAGTTTATTACACATACCGGTTATGTAGGCAAAAAACGCATCAGTTGTGTATCTACCGGTATTGGTCCGGATAATATTGATATTGTATTGAATGAACTGGATGCGCTGGCAAATATTGATTTTGAAACACGTACTGTTAAACCACAACTCAAAGCATTGCAGATAATGCGCCTGGGTACAAGCGGTGCATTGCAGACTCATATTAATGTTGACGATTTTGTAGTTTCCACACATGGCTTGGGCGTTGACAATCTTTTGCATTTTTACCGTCATCAAAATAATGAAGAGGAAAAGCAATTACTTCATGCATTTGTAACACACACACAAATACAGGACAGCTTATCACAACCATACATAGCAGGAGGTGGTTCGCAACTGCTCAAACATTTTGTGGAAGGTTATCATCACGGCATCACAGTTACATGCCCCGGTTTTTATGGCCCGCAGGGAAGAGTATTACGTTTGGGATTGATGCATCCGGGATTTGTTGACAGGTTAAGTACATTTACGTTTGGCAATCATCGAATTTCCAACTTTGAAATGGAAACAAGTGCCATATATGGATTGGGCAAATTGCTGGGGCATCAATGCCTGTCAATGAACGTAATTGTTGCCAACCGTGTAAAAAAGGAATTCAGTAAAGATGGCAATGCAGCTGTTGAAGCTTTAATTAAAAAATCTCTTGGAATTATTGAAGGAATATGAAGATTGAATTTGCAAAATACCAGGGAACGGGTAATGATTTTGTCATACTGGATAACAGACAGGGTATGTATTCAGGTCTTACAAAAGAACAGGTGTCTTTTATTTGCAACCGTCATTTTGGTATTGGCGCTGATGGATTAATGATGCTGCAATTGAAAGATGGCTTTGACTTTGAAATGGTATACTATAATGCCGATGGCGCCTTAGGAAGCATGTGCGGCAACGGGGGCAGATGTCTAACCGCATTTGCCAAAAAAATGGGAATTATCTCTACTTCTGCACATTTTATTGCAACTGATGGAGAGCATAAAGCTACTATAGACAAACAGGATACTATAGAATTGCAAATGAAGAACGTTGAACAAATAGAAAAAGATAACGGGCATTACATTTTAAATACAGGTTCTCCGCATTATATCTATTTTACAAAGGATGTAAATGCAGAGGATGTGTACCAAAAAGGAAGAACCATACGTTACAGTGAAAAATTTGGAAAAGCCGGCATCAACATTAACTTTGTGCAACTTAACCCTGATAAAAGTATACATGTGAGAACCTATGAGAGAGGGGTTGAAAACGAAACCTTATCCTGTGGCACAGGAGTTACAGCTTCTGCCATTGCAGCCAATGCTGACTCAGCAGAACTACAGCAAATAACAGTGCATACGCCCGGTGGCACCTTATTAGTAAAATTTAAACCAAAAGGAAACGGAGTTTTTGAAGATGTTTGGTTGTGCGGGCCTGCTAAACCTGTATTTGAGGGAATCATTAAATTATAATTACGTAACCTATTAAGTATATGCCTCCAAAAGATTACCATTTAGACAGGTTTCACATCATTAATAGTACAGAAAATATTGTTGAAGATATATTGAATGTATGCAAAAGAATGAATGATGAACAATTTTTTACAAATAATGGCAAATGGTCTGGCGCAGAAAATCTGGAACACCTGCGTTTGAGTTTTCAAAAAAGCTGGCAAGGTTTATTTATACCCAAGTTCATATCCAAACTATTATTTAAAAAACCGCAGCATCAATCTTTACCTTATGAGCACCTGCAGGAAAAATATGAATTATTACTATCTCAAGGTGCAAAAGCCACGGCAGAGTATATACCTGACCCTAAAATAACCAAATACTCAAAAGAACAATTGCTGGAACGTTTTAATAAAACTGCCACCCGGTATTTAAACGAAATCCGATATTATTGGGAAGAAGAAAATATTGACCTTTATCAATTCCCTCATCCTATACTTGGCAATGTTACCGCAAGGGAACTGATGTATTTTAACCTATTTCATTGCTGGCATCATTACCGTAAGATGCGGGAGCGAAACAGGGAGATCTTTGAATAATATTGCACTTCGAATGTTGATGCGCTTTACCTTTGCGCCGTCATGCTTCAATTTTTTAAGAATGAAAACGGTCAAACACTTGCAATTGACAAGCCCGAAAATGGTGCATGGGTAAACATTGTACCACCACTTAAGCAGGAAGAGTTTCATGAAATTTCAGAAGAACTGAATATTCCACTTGACTTTTTAAGTGACTCGCTGGATATTGATGAACGCAGCCGCTACGAACTGGAAGATAATGTGAAACTCATTGTTATAAAAACACCCACTGAAAATAATTCATTTAACGACAGCGATGCTTTTTTCATAACTATACCTATTTGTATTATTCTTACACATAACCAGGTAGTAACTGTAAATTCATTTGATAACGGTGCTATTAAGAAATTTCTGAGCACCTTTCAAAACCGCCATCCTGATAAAAAGAATATGATGGTGCTCAAAATTTTTGAAAAAATTGTTCAAACCTATATAGAATTTCTGAAGGAAATTAATCACCGCCGCAATACACTTGAGCAAAAGCTTTATGATGCCAATCGTAATGAAGAACTTCTTGATTTGATGCGTATACAGAAAAGCTTAGTGTATTTTGTAACTGCCCTGCGAAGCAATGAAATGTTGCTCATGAAACTGCAACGAACCAATTTTCTGGGGTTAAACGAAGAAGAAGATGAGTTTCTTAAAGATTTGATAGTAGATACCAGCCAGGCTTTGGAGATGGCAAATATTTATACCAATATTTTAAGTTCTACCCTTGATGCATTTGCAAGCATTATCAGTAATAATCAAAACCAGGTAATGAAGCGGTTAACCTCTATTACCATTATGCTGCAGCTGCCTACTTTGGTTGCCAGTATTTACGGAATGAATGTTCCGCTCCCGGGGCAGCACTCCTCAGCAGCTTTTTATTTTCCAATTCTTTTATCACTTGGTCTTTCACTATTGATTGGCTTCTATTTTATGCGTAAAAAATTATTTTAAATTCTCTCAACGTCCGGATATTTATGATTACAATAAGAGTTTATGGATTATTGATTACAGAAAAGAATCAGGTAGTTTTAAGCGATGAATTTATTAAAGGGGGATATTATACTAAATTTCCCGGAGGTGGATTAGAGTTTGGTGAAGGCACCCGGGATTGTTTGAAGAGAGAATTTAAAGAAGAAATGAATCTGGAAGTAGAAGTGGGTGAACATATATACACTACTGATTATTTTCAAATGAGTGCTTTTAATCCATCACACCAAATCATATCCATTTATTATTTTGTAAAGGCTTTAGAACCATTCCGTGTCAGATTTAAGAATAAAATTTTTGACTTTGAACCACATCAAATTGCTGATCCTTCCGGAGAATCAGAAGTATTCCGTTTAGTTGAATGGGAAGAATTTAAAGAAGATACGGTAACACTTCCCATTGATAAAATTGCAGTCAGAACAGTTCGTTCATTACTCAGCAACTGCTGATTACTGCAATGCTGCCTGCTTCATTTCAGCAGCTTTTTCCTTACCTAAATACCGTTCAATCAATGCATGTACCAGATATACCAATGGGGTTGCAAGAATGGCAACTAAAAATTTATAACTGTAACCTACAATAGCAATACCTGTTACCCTTGCAAACGGAAAACCCTGTGAAAAGTAGAGATAAATATAGCTTACTACAACTGTATCAACCATCTGCGAAAATAAAGTTGAAACTGTAGCACGCATCCAAATCCGGTTTTCACCGGTTACCCTTTTGATACGTTTAAAAATGGTGGCATCTGTTAATTGCCCCACCAAGAATGCGGTAAGTGATGCTATGATGATATTCATCCCCTGCCCCAGGACTTGTGTATATGCCGCCTGCATATCCGGTACACCATTAGCGGCCTGAGAACTCACCCACCATGCTGCAGGCACCGTATGAATTCCAATATAAAAAATGATAAATGCTAAACAAATTAACCCTGCAGTTACAAAAGACAGAAAGCGTACCCCTTTTACACCATAGTACTCGTTTATAATATCTGTCATAATAAAAACTACAGGCCATGGTAAAACTCCAACTGATAAATCCATGGACAGGCCGGATTCACCAAACAAAGTAAAATTGAATTTTTCCAAACCTAATGTAGGTTCAAGAGAAAATATTTTCACCCCAATCACCTCCGCAATTATGGCATTAGCTATAAAAAATGCACCCAATATGATAAATAATCGTGTAGGCCTGTCTTTAATAATTTGATGAATCATGTGAAGAAAAAGTAGAGTATTTGAAATATGAAAAGCAGAAAGTTAACAATAACAAAGAAAAAGAGTTCAAATTTTCGCTTTCCACGAAGCAGCAAAATAAGAAATATCATATTTGCAATAACATTCATTATAAGCGATAAACCCCATCCGGCTATCAACAGTAAAGAAATAACAGATTGAGGTAAAAAGTCTGTAGAAGGATTGTAATGAAGTACAACACAAACTATAAAAACAAGATTTAAAATAAACGCCACCCTGGTGAGGAAAAGAAAAGCCTTCATAACCGTTAAAAATGCTGTTGATAGCTCAAAATACCATTATTTTGCTCAATCGAAAATTGAAAAATCAAGGTTATGAAATTTGATTATAAAAAATTGCTGCCGCATATAATTGCTTTAATTGTATTTCTGGCTGCTTCTGCATTTTTTGGCCGCCCTGCTTTACAGGGTAATGTATTAAGCCAGCATGATATTGTGGGATGGAAAGGAATGGCGCAAAATGCATTTGAATACAAAGAAAAAAACGGCGAATTCCCGTTATGGAACACCAATCTTTTTGGCGGCATGCCTAATTATCAGGTGGCATTGGAAGGCAAGTCGGTATTACCGAATCTGAATAATATTTTTACACTTTGGCTGCCTAAACCTATCAGCTTCTTTTTTCTTGCATGCATCTGTTTTTATTTGCTGGGTATTGTGCTTCGGGTAAATCCATATGTGAGTATAACCGCCTCACTTGCATTTGCCTTCAGTACGTACAATCCAATCATCATTGGAGCAGGGCATGAAAGCAAAATGATGGCCATTGCTTATATGCCTGCATTACTTGCCGGTATTTTATTAATATTTCAAAAACGGTATGTTTCAGGCTTTTGTGTGGCATCCGTTTTTGCATCGCTGGAACTGGGTGTAAACCATGCGCAAATAAGTTACTATTTTGTTTTAATTGCTGCAGCTGTTGCCATTGGTTATACGGTTGAATGGGTTCGTAATAAAGAGTGGAAGCACATGGCCATTGCTTTTTCACTGGCAGCCATTGCCGGTGGTATAGGATTGGCAGGCACAGCAGTAATTATGATGCCTACGTATGAATATGCTAAAGCAACTATGCGTGGAGGTAAACAGGTAGAAGTAAAAGACAATAAAATTGTAACAGCAAAAACAAAAGGGCTTGATCTTGATTATGCGTTCAGTTATAGCAATGGATTAACAGAACCATTAACTGCCATCATGCCTAAAGCATTTGGTGGCGGCAGCGGCAGTCCATTGCCAGAAGACTCAAAAGTTATAAGTAAATTAGTTGACAAAGGAATACCTGAAGCAAGTGCCGTACAAGTTACCTCTCAGCTACCTGCTTATTGGGGTGGCATTACAGAAGGTACAAGCGGACCTGTTTACTATGGAGCTGTTATTGTTTTACTGGCATTGCTGTCTTTCATCTTTGTAAAGTCGCCCCTAAAATGGGCTTTAATTGGCGTGGCAGTGTTTGGTATTGCATTGAGCTATGGAAAATACCTGGAAAGCTTTAATACGTTTGTATTTAATACCCTGCCACTCTATAACAAATTCAGAGCACCATCCATGGCAATGGTAATACCCCAGCTTGCCATACCGTTACTGGCCATGATTACATTACAGGCAATGCTTTTTGGTACTGATGCAGCCGAACTGGTAAAGAAGAATTTTAAAAAGATTTTAATTGTAGCAGGAGGTTTACTTGGACTTTGCCTTCTGGTTTATTTAATGCAGAGTTATGGTGCTGAAATTGATAAAAATATTATAGACGCTTACACTGATAAAGATGGCAATAATGAATTTGGCAAAGCAATTGTCAATGGTTTGAAAGAAGACAGAAAAAACATGTTCTTTTCTCAAATTTTACGCTTTGGTGCTTTTGCATTATTACTCATTGGCCTATTGTTTTTGTATTCCAGAAAAACAATCAATGCAACAATCATTACTGTTGTTATAGCACTGGTTACGGTAGTTGATCTGTTTGCAATAGGCACCGATTATCTAAATGAAAACAACTTCCGCTCTTCAGATGATTTAACGGCTGAAAACTTTACAGCTACTGATATTGATAATCAAATTAAAACTGATAAAGACCCGCATTTCCGGGTGTTTAATACAGCAGGCGATCGTTTCAGTGAATCAAGAACTTCATATTTCCATCGTTCTGTAGGTGGCTATCATCCGGCCAAGCTTCGCATTTATCAGGATGTGATTGAAACTTATTTATCAGCAGCACCTAACACTGATATCCTGAATGCGTTAGATACACGTTATATTTTATTGCAGGATCCACAAACAGGCAAAACAGGCGTTCAGCAAAATCCACTGGCGTATGGTGCTGCCTGGTTAGTAAAAGGAATCAAATTTGCAGAAGGCCCTGCCAATGAATTAACAGCTATCGGAACTACAAATCTGAGAGATACCATTGTATTAGATAAAAGTTTTGAAAAAACAATTCAACAACCAGCGCCCGATTCCACAGCATTTATCAAATTAGTGAAATATACTAATGATGCCATAGAATACAACACTAATGCAGCTACACCGCAAATTGCAGTACTGAGCGAAGTATATTATCCGTACGGCTGGAATGCGTATGTAGATGGTAAGAAAACAGATTATTTAAAAGCAAACTATTTCTTACGTGGCATTGCTGTACCGGCGGGTAATCATAAAATTGAATTCAAGTTTGAACCCGAAACGTATTTTACAGGCAGAACCATTTCTTATATTGTTTCAATAATTTTATTAGTATTAATTCTCGGAACAATAGCATGGGAGTGGAAACAAAGCCATAACGCATAATGAAAAAAATTGCAGCCATTATACCTTATGCCTACTTACCCGGGCAAAGCGGCGGGCAAAAATCATTTGCAGGATTCTATGAGCACCTGGGCAAAAGGTGTGAGTTGCACGCCATGGGTGTACCGGAAAATGATGCGGTTTTAGCAACCACCTATTTATTAAAACCAATGCTTAAAAGCAGTGTACTCCGTTATGCTGATATTGGTGCATTTTTCAGAATCAAAACTTATTTAAAACAAAACAAGATTGAGTTTCTCATTATTGAACATCCCTATCTGGGATGGCTGGGATGGATGCTAAAAAATGCAAGTGGTGTAAAACTCATAGTACACACACATAATATTGAATACTTGCGATTCAAATCCATCGGCAAATGGTGGTGGCGTATGTTGAAATGGTATGAAGGATGGACGCTGCGTCATGCGGATTATGTATTTTGTATAACAGAGGAAGACAGACAGGGAATGATTGAAGAATTGAGGATTGATGTTGCTACGAGTGTTAATATTCCTTACGGTATACATCAGTATGAAGCGCCGGCGGATAAAGCTGCAGCCAAAGCACGGATTTGTAAAGAACTGAATATTACTGATGACACAAAACTACTATTCTTCAATGGCAAATTAGATTACTATCCCAATACCGAAGCGGTAGATTTAATTATCAATCAAATTAATCCGTTGCTGCTGCAATCAAATTTGAACTATCAAATTTTAATTGCCGGTAAAAACTTACCTGAGCAATACCGTGAACTTAAACCATGGAATGATCAGCATATCCGGTATTTAGGTTTTGTAGATGACATTGACCAATATACCAAAGCTGCAGATATTTTACTGAATCCTGTAATGAGTGGTGGTGGGGTAAAAACAAAAATGATTGAGGCGCTGGGCTTTAATACAACAGTTGTATCTACTGTAACCGGAGCCGCCGGAGTTCACAAAGATGTATGTGGCGAAAAATTAATAATTACTGAAGACAATAACTGGCAGCAATTTGCCGATGCAGTTATTAAAGCAGCCGCTACTCAGCAAAAAGAAATACCTCAGGCCTTTTATAATGAATTCAGTTGGAAGGGCATCATTGAAAAAGCGTTGCAATTTATTTCACGAACTAACGAATGAGTTTACCTGAAAGTTTGTAAACTAATTTCTTAATAAGGTATCTCAGATTTTCTTTTGTAATATAAATGAACTTTAAGATCTGAAGGTTGAGAGCAGGCATGCCAGAAGTATTCATAATTTCCAGTTCATGTTTAAGCATGATTTTTTTTAAAGCAAGCTGTTTATTTTTATCTGTACTGCCACTGTTTATATGTACGATTTGAGTACCGGAGAAAAACAAATTTCTTAATCCCATTTTTTTGATTTGCATACACCAAAGATGATCTTCACCATACATAAAAAAACGATCATCTAATTTTTGATCCGGCATTTGAGTTAACAGTTTTTTAGAAAACATGAAGAAGGCACCATTGAGCCAATCACATTCTGTATCAAAATCAGCTTTAAAATAACGACCCAGCATTAATTGTGCTCTTTTTTTATAAGACATCAACTGTAATACAGGCCGGAACAGATCCAGCAATTCCCATTGCAGTGTTCTGAATTTCCGGGCCGTATATTGCAAACCTCCATCTGGATAAATCATTTTACAACCAACAACACCGGCATTATCATGTTTTGAAAACTGAGAGGCACAAAATGAAATGGCATCCTCCGTTAGATAAGTATCACTGTTTAGTAATAAGATAATTTCACCTTTAGCCTGTTTAATACCCAGATTATTGCCACCGGCAAATCCGGTGTTTTGCTTGCTTTCTATCAAGTGAATGCCGGGAAATTGCTCTTTAAATTTTTGAGGGTCGCACTCCGTAGAAGCATTATCAACTAAAATAATTTCAAAATCAATTGCCTTTGTATGCTGTAGTACTGAAGCAATACAGTTGCATGTAAGTTGAAATGTATTATAGTTTATGATGATGATTGAAACCACGCAAATTATTTATGAGATAAGATACAAACATAAACATCTTAGACAAAAAGCCGATATTCAATATTTTCAACGGAATAAGCGATTGAAAAGAAAGCATAGAGATAAGAAATTGAGGTACTTTCTCTCCTTTGGAATGCTTCATTAATTGCTCTTTATTTCTGATTGATAAGTTGCGCAGCAATCGCCACCATGCATCATATGTAAGCAATCGTTCACGGGATGCATCACCTGCCTTTCTGTAGTACACCAGTGCTTCATAAATTTCCACATCAGGGTTTCCAAAACAATCATTGGTAACCTGAGATGCATTATAGCTCATGGTAATGACAGGCTTGGGAATATAACTGCATTGGTACTTGAGCAATATGCGTATATAGGCCTCTAAATCTACCAGCCATTTAAATGAAGGATCATATAACTCATTAATTGTTTTTCGAAACATCACCACACTGGGCGGACCGATTTCATTTGAGGCAAATAAAAAATAGGGATGATTTTTAATACGTTCAAAGCGTTGCAAAGAAATAGTTTTATCTATCTGCTTTTCCGATTCTTCATAGAAAGCAATATATCCTGAAAAGATACAATCAGTTTCACCATGTATAGCTTCAGCAAACAGCTTTAACGAATCAGCATTTGTAAACCAGTCATCATCATGTACAATTTTTATCCACTCCCCTTTTGCATATTTAATTCCTTCCATCCAGTTAAGAGGCGTACCCTTTGAAGGTTGATTGCGGATATAGTTAATAGGAAAAGAATATTGCTGCTCCTGTAAAAATAAATTTACAGTTTCATCCTTTGAGTCATCGGTCACGATTACTTCAAAATCCTTAAACGTTTGTACTGCAATGGAATCAAGAACACGTTTTAAATAACCTGTTCGCTGATAAGCGGGGATGCAGATGGATATAAGAGGCATCAGATTTTAGTTTTTTCTTGCAACAACCACATAGTTTAAAGTAAGTAATTCATCATGATATTTCGTATCCAACCAGCGACCTAACCGATTTAACAAAGATGTAAACCGTAAATTGATAAAGAGCCCTTTTAATATTTTATTGAATATCCCTTTTTGATTAAAAGAAGAATAAATAATATTAATATTCATTTGAACTAAAGCCGCCCATTTGCCACCATTAGCTTTTATCTGTACAACAGAAAACCCTGCCTCTTTGAGCATATGCTCAAGTCCGTATTTTGTATAACGATAAAAATCATAGGGCTCTTCATGCAGTTCCCATGTAAATGGTGCAGACAAAATAATTACGCCATTACTTTTTAAAACACGTTTTGCTTCAGCAATCATCTTAAACGGATCTTCAACATGCTCAATTACCTGTGTAGTAAAAACAGTATCAAAGCTCTCATCATTAAATGCAAGAGCGGTAGAAGGACAAATTACGTCAACACAATTAAGACTGCTTTGCACAACATCACATCCGGTATAAGAAGTAATTCTGTTACTAAAGAGATTTTGATAAGGTTTATTACCACACCCAATATCTAAAACAGAGCCGGCAGAGTAATTTTGAATTGCATTTTTTAAATCTGCAATCAGATACCGCATTACGATATAATCCTGCCGGTTTAAATGCAACTCAATACTCTGTAAACGTTCAACGCCCGTCTCTCTCATAAACTATTTGATATTAAACAGCTTTTTAACATATACTTTTAACAAATAGAGCCTCCAGTGCATAAATCCAAATATGGTGCTGGTTCTGTTAATCAATTCCAATTTCAGGTTAAACTGTTCCGGATGTATACGTAATAAATATTCCGGATTTGACACTTTATGATAAGGCAACAGAACAGGATAATTATGCAGAACTTCCGGTTTTATAAATATTAAAACGTTCTGACGATACCAGTATTCAATAGATTGATTATTCCAAATCATGGGCCTGAGGTAATCCACTACTTCATATCCGAATTTTTTAAATATTGCAGCCCAATATTCAGGATATTGCTCATTGATATGATACGTTCCTAATTGACCTTTGATAGCCGCTGAAAAAACAACAACATCGCCGGCAGCTACTAAACTTGATACAAAAGTTTCTGCTGATTCATGAGGCAAATGCTCTGCCACTTCCAATGAAATTACAAGATCGAATTTTCGCCCAAGTTCAACTTTATTTTTAAGGTCGGTGAGCATTATCATTTCTTCCGGTATCTTATAAAGTTCTTTTTTAATGTAAGGACCTTCAATACCAAGCAAATCTTTAACAGGTGTACTTTCTTTCCAAACTTTTAGCCAATTACCCACACCACAACCAAAATCAACTACAGAAGAAGGCTTGAAGGTTTCATAAAGTAAGGGCACCATCGCCTGTGCAGATTGATAGGGCTCATGAAGATGATTTACAAAAAATACATTATTATAATACTTAGCTTCTTTCATACTATAATCCTCTTGCAATTTTATTTTCCTTTAATAAACGATCATAAACTGAAGGTAACCATGCTTTCATCGCCAGTTTGACGATAAAAAGAAGAGGGCTTTTTTTAAACCTGGTTACAATATGCCCTGTAACATAATCTCCTCCCATCTTATGTTTGTATTTTTCTTCTATAGCCAGTATAGCACTATTACGTTTTAGATAATTTTGTCTTAACTCACCTGACATGGAAGTATTCATTACCCGGTAATCAAATAAAACCTTATTCACATAGGCAAATTTGAAACCTGCAAATGACATACGTAACCAATACTCCCAATCCTCCAATCCGTTTTTTAAATCAGTATCATAACCTCCAATTTGGTCAAATACTGATTTGCGTATCACTGCACACGCATCAATGAAATTGCTTAGCATCAGTTTTTGCTGATTAAACCCGCCTACCCTCCACACACCTGTTTTTTCACCAAAATAAGCTGCATCACCATAAACCACTCCAATTTCACTATCGGTTTCAAATTGCCTGATTGATTCTGTCAAATATTCGGGTCTTATCTTATTATCGGCATCCAAAGGCAGGATATAAGCTCCTTTAGCTACTGCAATTCCTGCATTACGGGCTGAGCTAAGTCCGCCATTAGGCTTATGAATAACCGTATAACCCTGTAGCTCCAATTCTTTTAATACATCAATGGTAGCAGTATCAGTAGAACCATCATTTACAATTATAACCTCATACAAAGCGGCATCACACTGTTTTACACTTTCTAAAGCATCATGCAGATAATGCCCATGATTGTAACAGGGAATAACAATTGATACTTGGGGCTGAACCATGCTGCTGATAAAAATTAAGAGCAAATGTATTACTTTCCAACATTATGAAATCAGCAACGTTATTATACTTATAACCCCTACTGAAGATGAGAAAATCCGCAACCATTTAAAATTTACAATGATTGTTGTGAATTTAATGAGTAAGTTTCCCTATCAATTGCTAAACATAAAAAAAGCGGTCTTAAAATAAAATTTACAAAACCACTTGATCAAGCAAGGCAAAAGATGATCATTATTGTACTATCAATTTTTTTGTTTGAGCCTCTTTGCCTGCATTAATCTTTATCAAATAAACACCAGGTTGTATGCCTGCATCAAGAGGAAACAGGTTTTTACCTACTATACCTGTAAACTTTAATACTCCAGAAATTGCCTTTCCATTCATATCAAAAACCTGGACTGTTATAATCTCCGTCCTTTGCAAAACAACTTCAACTTGAACAGTATTCTTCAATGATGGATTAGGCCAAACAGCAACGTTAAAGTTATTACTATTATTATTTCTTACACTTGCGACAACGTTATAACAAACTTCCAACTTTGGACGAATAGCCGCATTGGAATGATTACTTGATGCAAAGGTCATCGAGCGAAAAGGCGTTTCATTAATTGAGCGTAATAAAAATCCAAAGTTGCCGTTGGTTTGCATGTCCTGCACCAGTGCTGTTACGTCTACATTCGTATAATTTTGAGTAGTACTTGTACTGGTAGCCAGTGTTACTTGATTAACTGCTGTAGCAGCAGGTTGATTATTCCAGGTTACAGTCGCAGGAGACCAGTTTGCAGTAACCCGTTGCAGATATGCTGCATTATCGCCAAACATTGGGTCAACCAAGTTTCCGTTTAAAGGTGCCGTAGTTACAGCATACAATGAAATTTTAGCACTTGTTATTATTGCATTAGCTGGAATGCTGCTTAAATCAAATCTTAGCAGCCCACGTAAATTAGAAGGGTTACCCCCTGAAGTCCATGCTATAGCATCCAGCTCTGTATAATTTCCGAAATTTCCCGCTGGAAAAAATGAGGATATTATCGCATCCTGACCTGTAGCACCATCAGGCTGTAAGGTTATGCATGTGGGTTGAGCAAAAGAAAGAATTTGAAGCGAAAATAAAACAAGAGTAAAGAGCACCTTTTTCATAAATTTAATTTTACAACAAATTATAAATATAATAAAATGTATTGATTTACCTAATCCCTGTGAAGATTTTTGAAAGCATTTTCTATTTAGTAAGCTCAGCGATTTCATTAAAAAAAACCCAGAAATACAATTGAAACGTAAAGTAATTACCGTAGTATAGTCCAAATTATTAGCATTAAAGATTTTCGCAAAGGGAAACGCTCAACTGTTAATTACTTTTTGTTTTGATGTCATGAGTTAATTCAGATACATTACGTTAATTGTAAAAACCGATTCTGGACTTATCTCACATAACGGATATTAAAATCGTATCATTTCTAAAAATCTATTAAGACCTTTTCGTCTCTCATCAGTTAAAGTATATGAGATATGATGTGTGAAATATGTAAGGAGATCAAAGGCTGAGTACTTCTGCCTTTCAGCTATAGCTTCAAGATGCTGCATACCCTGGGCATTAGCAGAATTAAAATTTTGAATCCATTCATCACTCATGGGCTTCAAACTCACCCATACTGCAAACACAAAAGGAAGTCCTGTCATGCCACGCCACTCACCGGAGAGGTCATAAACATAAGTGCTCAGCCTGCGTTGTTCAAATGCTCTGTCGCCTATTACCAGAGCCGCAGTTGTGTTATTTATCTTTGTACGGTAGCTTTCATCTTTTGCCTCAATTAAGAGTGGATTAATACCCCAAAATTCTTTCATCAGAATTTTGAGCAATGCTACTGATGAGCGGCTTTGATAATCCAGATAAATAGTTTCGATTTTTTGTACGGGTACTTCACTAAACAGGCACACTGATGCCACGTCATAATCCGCCGCAATACAGTAATCACTTACTATAAATGTTTGTTGAAAAGTGGGAAGCAAAGCCACCGGAATTAAGCCGACGTCTATTACCCCATGCTTTAACGCATCACCAATATGTGCTGGGTAATCCAAAACCACTTCATGATGCTGCAAAAAAGCATCATTTTGCATTCCATACAGCAAGGGTTTTGTATTTAAATAACTTACAGCGCCTATCTTAATCTTACTCAATTCAATTACTTTTGCGTGGCAAAGAAAAGACTTTTTTGGTAGTTGGCTATTGAATTCTGTAAGACCGTAGTTGTGTTACACTTTTATTTGTTTATACCGCTATTCAACTGACCAACTGTAATCTAAAACTCAATAATGGAACTGCAAAATCTCACTGCTATTTCGCCCATTGATGGTCGTTACCGCAATCAAGTTCAGCAACTGGATGCTTATTTTTCTGAATATGCATTGATAAAATACAGAGTACATGTAGAAATTGAGTATTTCATCTTCCTTGCTGAAAAAAAGTTTTTCAAACTTACCCCGGCAAATGTGAGGCAATTAAAAAATGCAGTTTCTTCTTTTTCAATTGAAAAAGCCATTGAAATCAAAAATCTGGAACGTGTAACCAATCATGATGTAAAAGCCGTTGAATATTTTCTCAAACGTGAGTTAGACAACTTGAAATTATCTCATCTTAAAGAGTGGATTCATTTTGGATTAACATCGCAGGATATTAACAATACATCTATTCCGCTGTCATGGAAAGAGGCGCTTGAATTGGAATTGATGCCCGGCATCAGTAATCTGATCATCAAACTGAAAGGATTGGCACATGAGTGGAAGAATGTTTCTTTACTGGCACGTACACATGGACAACCTGCCTCACCTACAAAACTGGGCAAAGAATTTTTAGTATTTATTGAACGTCTGGAAAATCAGTTTGAACTTTTATTACAGTTACCTTTTACTGCAAAATTTGGAGGCGCTACCGGTAATTTCAATGCACACCATGTTGCGTTTCCCAATACCAACTGGCAAAAATTTGGCAACGAATTTCTGGAAAAGAAATTAGGATTGCAGCGGCAGCAATACACAACCCAAATCGAACACTACGACAACTTAGCTGCACAGATGGATGGTATCAAGCGTATCAATACCATATTAGTTGATTTATGCAGAGATATCTGGACCTATGTTTCTATGGATTATTTCAAACAAAAAATTAAGAAAGGGGAAGTGGGCAGCAGCGCCATGCCCCATAAAGTAAACCCTATAGATTTTGAAAATGCAGAAGGCAATCTGGGTATTGCCAATGCTTTATTGGAACATCTATCAGCCAAACTACCCATCTCCAGGCTACAGCGTGATTTAACTGACTCTACTGTACTTAGAAATCTGGGTGTTCCATTTGCCCACACAATCATATCCCTGAAATCAATAGAGAAAGGGCTTGATAAATTACTGTTGAACGAAGATAAAATCAAGCAGGATTTAGAAGCAAACTGGGCGGTGGTAGCAGAAGCCATACAAACAATCCTGAGAAGAGAAAACTATCCCAATCCCTACGAAGCATTAAAAGAGTTGACAAGGGGAAATGCAGCCATCACTAAAGACAGTATTCATGAATTCATAGATGGTTTAAAAATTAATCAGTTGTTGAAGAAAGAATTAAAAAAGATTACACCGTTTAATTATACCGGCATCTTTTAATTTTTAAAACATTTTTTAAATTTATTTGGCCGATTCATTAATTCAACCCATATTTGACATATCCAATATTTATCCAAAGCCAACGGACATCCAAGTCCTCCGAAAAACTTCCATATGGAAGTTTTTTCTTTTTTACTACCCTCATAACTTTTCATCATCCTGTATTTATATTCACTAAGTAGTTTCCTTCATTTTTAAGAAAGAAACAATTTCATAATCATCAGATTTTTTGTTTGAATTATTTAATCCTGCACCTTTGTGAGAGACCCGGAAAAAAAATCCAATATCGAAAAAACCAATCCAATATTTTTTGAGAACCAATGATGGACCATCCAATAGTCCTGGAAAAACTTCCCCTAAGGAAGTTTTTTCTTTTTTGTAATCATTTTACATCTTATTTATACCATCTTACCTGTTACCCTTTACCTTTTACCCTAACTCACATCTTCAATAAAAAAAAATTCCGGTGCCTGATGCCGGTAAAGTCTGATACTGAGAATATCATATTGTATACGTGTCCAACCGGGAAACTGATAAAGAAATTCTTCACCAGCCTGCATCAGCCGTTCCATCTTTTTGGCAGTTACACCTTGTTCCGGATGGCCATAGGTATCAGTAGTCCTTGTCTTTACCTCAATAAAATGAAGAATTCCATCTTTTGATGCAATGGCATCCAGTTCGTAGTAAGAGTGCTTCCAGTTTCGGTGCAAAAGTTCATAACCATTAGCTATAAGCCACTGAACTGCGAGGTCTTCCCCATATTTGCCTGTTTGGTTGTGATGGGCCATTTTTAAAATTAAGTATATCTTATCCACAAATTGAGGAAAAAACAACTCTCCACAAAATGAAGCAAGGGCAGGTGTTTTTCTCTATTTTTGCTGCCTAAGCATTTACATTATGAAGTTCAATAAACAATTCATTTATACACTTATAGCTCTGGTTGTTGTTTCAGCATTGTACCGCATCATCCCCGAAAGACCGATGGGCTTTGCGCCACAAATTGCTATAGCCTTATTTGCCGGCTCCATTCTTAAGAATAAAAAATATGCATTCGCCTTACCCCTTCTCAGCATGTTTTTGAGTGATGCATTGTATGAAATATTGCATAGTGCCGGACTCTCCAGTATTCCCGGCTTTTACGGCGGACAAATTTCAAATTATCTGCTCATCATCGGTTTAACCGTGTTTGGATTCTTTGTAAACAAAGAAAAGCCGGTACATATTGCAGCAGGTGCCATTGCAGCCCCTACAACCTATTTCCTCATCAGCAATTTTATGGTATGGCTTGGCGGTGGCGGTTTTCATCATCCAAAAACATTTGCAGGCTTAATGCAAACGTATATTGATGGTATCCCTTTCTATACAAACAGTTTATGGGCTACTGCTTTCTTTGCCGTGTTACTGTTTGGTGGTTATGCTTTCTTTACACAAAACAAAACAGCTACGGCTTAAACGCCACACTTTTAAAATATCAGAATCCCGCACAGGTTGCGGGATTTTTTTTGTGGTTGTTAAGCAGGCCGGGCTGCTGCTAGCATCGTTCCTTGCGCCTGCCACGCAACAAAGAGCCTGCGTGGTCGTACACAGCATAGCATGTGCTTACATTATCAATGGAAAAACGAATAAGGAGGTCAAAGTTTTATTTCAAACAAACAGGCGGGGCCTTGTGAATAATGTGGCGGCAGGTTGCTCACATCTTGTAAATCAAACAAGCCAAGAAATGTAAAACCGGCACGGGTATATACATCAATAAGTTTTGTATTGTTGCCAATGGTATCTAAACGTACAAATTGTTTTTGCTGCTGAGCGGCATAGGCTCTTGCCCATGCAACAATCATCCCCACAAAATCATTTCCCCTGAAATCAGGGTTGGTAGCAATACGGTGAATGTAAACAGATGGGTCGTTATTTTTTTCACCCCAAATCTGAGGGTCAGTAAAAGTAATAGCCCACACACATGCAATGGTATTATCAATCAGTAGCTTCCATTGACGGTTTTCGGCAATTTCTGTTTCTACCATACTCCGTTCAAACTCAGGCCAAACAACCACTGTTTTTTTAGAACGTTGAAAATCTGCTGCCAATTTATACAGGCGAAAGATTTCATCAATATCGTTTATGGTGCTGTTTTCAATTTTCATGAGGCGCTCCAAATTCTAATCCATTTCAATTTTATTGCATTATTAATATTACCATCAGGTTTTATAGCCTTTATACTCCTTAATTTTTGTTTCCAATTGCTCTTTCTACCAAATAAAAATTTCATTCCTTCCCTGTTTACTGGAACAAAGTTTCTTTCCTCTGGAAATTTTGAGTTAAGTTCCAAACTCACAACTTTCAACAACCCAGATTTGAATCGAGCCAGCAAATAATAAACAACAAAACTACTGTCAATATGATTCAGGGCAAACGTCTGCCCTGTGTAAGGATCAAATCTGAATAGCTGATGAATATTTATCCCCTTAACAGAATGATTAACTTCTGCACCCCAATAATTTGATTTTAAAACTTTTTGCATCTGTGAGTCTATTTTCACTTTCAAAAATTTATTCCTGGAAAAGAATGAATTTGAAAATACATATTGGAAGCATTCAAAGCTGTCTTTAGTGTAATTATCATAAGTCTTATACATTTTTAAAATGCAAGTATTTTTCTGCGCAAAAACTTTAAGAATCATCACTAACAAAACAACAATAGTTATAGAAACCCTTAATGTCATAAATTGCTATTTTAAACCTGAAACACCCCCACTTTCATCTCACTGCTGTCTGCATTATGATTTGCAGCAGCAATACCCTCACTTATTACTTTTCTTGTTTCAGTGGGATCAATAATTCCATCTACCCACAAACGTGCTGCAGCATAATAAGGTGTGGTTTGTTTTTCGTACCTGCCTTTAATTTCATCGAGTAAATTCTTTTCGTCTTCAGCACTCACTTCTTTGCCTTTTGATTTCATTGCAGCAACTTGAATTTGCAGTAACGTCTTGGCAGCCTGTTCTCCACCCATAACCGCAATTTTAGCCTGCGGCCATGCATAAATAAATCGAGGGTCATAGGCTTTGCCGCACATGGCATAATTACCGGCTCCATAGGAATTACCTATGATGATGGTAATTTTAGGCACTACACTATTGGCTACTGCATTTACAAGTTTGGCCCCATCTTTAATAATACCGCTGTGCTCACTACGACTGCCCACCATAAAACCTGTTACATCCTGCAAAAACACCAATGGAATTTTCTTTTGATTGCAGTTGAGTATAAAACGAGCAGCCTTATCTGCACTGTCGTTATAAATGACTCCCCCAAGTTGCATCTCATTTTTCTTATTCTTAACGATGGTACGCTGATTGGCCACAATTCCCACAGCCCAGCCATCAATGCGTGCATAACCGCAGAGAATGGTTTTTCCATAATCCTGTTTGAACTGATCAAAGTCACTATCATCAACAATGCGTTCAATCACGTCCAGCATATCATAAGGCTTTCCATCAGAAGGGAAAATGCCATACAAATCTTCAGGATTTTTTCGGGGTGGTTTAGGAGTAACTCTGTCGAATCCTGCATTTTTTTTTGCTCCTAACTTACTCATCAGCTTTTTTACTTCATCCAAACATTCCTGCTCTGTTTTAAATTTATAATCTGCAATACCGCTGATTTCAGTATGCGTAGCTGCACCACCAAGTGTTTCAATATCTACATCTTCACCAATGGCTGCTTTTACCAAATAAGGACCAGCGAGAAAAATAGAGCCATTACCTTCCACCATCAGTGTTTCATCGCTCATGATAGGCAGGTAAGCACCGCCTGCCACACATGCACCCATTACAGCAGCTATTTGTATAATGCCCATCCCGCTCATGCGTGCATTGTTTCTGAAAATACGTCCGAAATGTTCTTTATCAGGAAAAATTTCATCCTGCATCGGAAGATAAACACCTGCACTATCCACCAGATAAATAATGGGCAAATGATTCTCCATCGCAATCTCCTGCATACGCAAATTCTTTTTGCCCGTAATGGGAAACCAGGCACCTGCTTTCACTGTTTGGTCATTGGCAACGATTACACATTGTCTGCCGCTCACATACCCCACACCTGCCACTGTTCCACCTGCAGGGCAACCACCTTCTGCCGCATACATATCATAGCCTGCAAAAGCACCGATTTCAATAAAAGGCGTATCCGCATCACGGAGGTATTCAATACGCTCACGTGCTGTTAATTTGTTGCGCTCCCGTTGCTTTTCAATTGATTTTTTACCGCCGCCTTCATAGATTTTGGCAAGACGTTGTTTCATTTCGCTCAAGGCGAGTTTCATTTTATCTTCATTCTTATTGAACTGTATATCCATGGCAAATAGTTGAATCGTTGAATGCAAGATAAGGGCAAATGAGCTAAGTTATTTTTAGTCAAATCTTCTATATTTGCAGCCCATTGGGGAATTAGCTCAGTTGGCTAGAGCGCTTGCATGGCATGCAAGAGGCCACCGGTTCGAATCCGGTATTCTCCACAAGCTTTAAAGCCGCCCTCGGGTGGCTTTATTATTTAATACCTTT
>ERZ1066135.38-NODE-38-length-127988-cov-16.366989_pt1 | contig 127988 bp, 129 predicted proteins | sample MGYA00382782_ERZ1066135 | MGnify/ENA primary metagenome ERZ1066135 (study PRJEB33369, sample SAMEA5778365) | biofilm metagenome | biome: Industrial cooling water; feature: Water cooling tower basin; material: Biofilm | place: United Arab Emirates | collected... | reverse complement strand
AGAACTGGATGGTTTAGGCTTTTGACTCGAAAGTTCGCCCTTTTTACTCAAAGTTTCAGGCTTTTTGCTCGGCCTTTCAAGCTTTTTACTCGGAGTTCCAGGCTTTTTACTCGGAGTTTCAGGCTTTTTACTCGGTCTTTCAAGCTTTTTGCTCAAAGTTTCGCCCTTTTTGCTCGGAGTTCCAGGCTTTTTGCTCGGAGTTTCAGGCTTTTTGCTCGGAGTTTCAGGCTTTTTACTCGGAGTTTCAAGTTCAGAACTCGCAACCAATCTGGTCATGGCAGCCGATCGCTTTCATCCACCAAAACAAAGAACGATCGTCCTACTATCCTTCTGACAGGGTTGGATGTAGGGATTAGAGCAAAGGGCGACAAAGCAAATAGCAACCAATAGAGCGTTGAGTTCCAACCAGAATTCAGGCAGAAACCGAATTCGCAACACTGCTGAAGGCCGGTTCTTTGACCAGAGTACCCGTATATTCCTCAACAATTTTGCGGAACTGATCCCCGTCGATCGTTTCCTGCTCTAACAGCATTTCCACCAGTTTATCCACCAGTTCCCGATTTTCCCGGATCGTACGACGGGCCACCTCATAACAGTGCAGGGCAATCTGACGCACCTGCCGATCGATCTGGGTCAGCATTTCATCAGAATATTCTGAATGGTTAAAGAAATCTCGCCCCAAGAAGGTATCGCCACCCCGCATTTCCAGGGAAATTTGACCCAGATCAGACATGCCCAGACGGGCCACCATTTCCCAGGCCAGTTCATAAACCGCCTTGAAGTCGCTGCTGGCCCCACTGGTAACCTCGGCAGTTCCAAACACCTCTTCCTCGCTGGCCCGTCCCCCTAACAGCACGGTAATTCGATCCAGCAGCCAGGCTCGGGTATAAAGCCCACTATCGACTCGCTCCTCACTGAACACCTGCTGGGCAAAGCCACCAATCCCACCGGAACGGGGAATAATCGTAACTTTATTGAGGGGATCAGCATGTTTCAGCACGGTCATCAGCAGGGCATGGCCAATTTCGTGGTAGGCAATCAACCATTTTTTCTTACTATCCAGCAACGGGGTCAGGGTCAGACCGATCGTCACCCGATCGATGGCATCATCAACTTCCAGGGGAGTAATTGCTTCTTTGCGGCGACGGGCAGTTAAAATTGCTGCTTCATTCAACAGGTTGGCCAGTTCGGCTCCAGAAAAACCGGGAGTGCGGCGGGCGATCGCCTCTAAGGACACTTCCGGGGCCAGCTTCTTCTCACGAGCATGCACCTGTAAAATTCCCAACCGTCCCTTGTAGGCGGGCAAATCAACGTTGATCTGACGGTCAAAGCGGCCGGGGCGTAAGAGGGCAGCATCCAGCACATCTGGGCGGTTCGTGGCAGCAATGATAATAATGCCTGTATTGCCTTCAAACCCATCCATTTCAGTCAGCAGTTGGTTGAGGGTTTGTTCCCGCTCATCGTTGCCACCGCCAATGCCAGTCCCCCGTTGTCGGCCAACCGCATCAATTTCATCAATAAAAACAAGACAGGGAGCATTATCTTTGGCTTTCTTAAACAGATCTCGCACCCGCGAAGCTCCCACCCCCACAAACATTTCCACAAATTCTGAGCCAGAGATGGAAAAGAAGGGAACACCAGCTTCCCCGGCGATCGCCTTAGCCAGGAGGGTTTTTCCAGTCCCAGGCGGGCCGATCAACAACACCCCTTTGGGAATTCTGGCCCCCACAGCGGTAAATTTTTCAGGTTTCTTCAAGAAGGTGACCACTTCCTGCAGTTCTTCCTTAGCCTCTTCAATCCCAGCCACATCCTCAAAGTTAATTCCAGTTTTGGCCTCCATCTGGAAACGGGCGCGGGACTTACCAAAATTAAGAATCTGGCCCGGCCCACCGGGAGCATTGGCCGATCGGCGCAGCAGCATCAACAAAATAACGACAAAGAAAAACCCTAAGAGCAGATTAGAGAGAATGCCATAGACCGCCCCATCCCCACTATTGGGCACAACAGTGAAGTTGATCCCTTTCTGGCGCAGGAGTTCGACCATTTCCGGGTTGCGATCGAACAACGTCACCTCCTTGGGTGGATCAGTGCTGGCTTGTCCCTGCAGCCTGAATTTAGCCAGTCGTTGCTCTTCGTAAAGGTCAACCTTAGTGACTCGACCGGCTCTAACGTCATTGATGAAATCACTATAGGAAACTGCTGATTCTTTCGTGGTTTGGGCAAGCAGGGGACTGACTTGAGAAAGCAGCACACCCACAACCAGGGCCAGTTGTCCGACCACTGCTTTAGAACCAGATTTTTTCCTCATGGACATCCTTCCTGCAATTGTTCAGTTAAGTAGCAGACCACTTTCCAGCATTCACCTGCAGATGGATTTGTCTGGACTGGACACTACTCTTTGTCTTAAGTTTACCAACTCGCAGCTAGAGACGGGGGGAGGCGGGTTAACCACCTGGTTCAGAGCAAGGTTCAATGGTCAGCCGATAATCCATCTGGGAGGTTGCCCCCGGGCCGCGAATAGCACCAGTCACAGGGGCGGCATGACCGGGCCAGGCTGTGGCTACCAGAGCAATATGGCGATCGCTGACGGCTAAGCCCTGAGTTGGATCGTAACCTCGCCAGCCTGCTCCCGGTAAGTAAACCTCAGCCCAGGCATGGAGATGGCGGTGTTGCCAATCAGGATCACCCTCTTGGTAACCACTGACAAACCGACTGGCTAACCCTACCGCTCGACAGGCCGCCATAAACAGCACGGTTAAATCTCGACAGGAACCCGTTTTTTCTTGCCAGGTCACACTGGGAGGTAATGGTGCTCCAGTTTCCCGAATTTGATGTTTGCAGGTCTGACAAATCCGCTGGTTTAACTCACTCAAGAACAGAATGGTATTCCCTTCGACAGCTTGGGCAATTTCCTGACCCAGTTGGGCGGCGATCGGATCAATCCCCGATCCCGGCCACAGATCACCCCAGAGGTAGGGTTGCAGCACAGTGAACAACGAAGTGGGATAGTCGATCGGCAACTGGGTCGCTGAGGGTTCGAGCAGAAAATTGAAGGGATTGTCACAGTAGGTTTCCACTTCAGATTCGACCTGAAGGGTCAGTTGGGTTACAGGGGTTTCTGCCCACCGCAGCCGCAAAATAGCATTGCCTTCTGGATCGAGTATTTGGGTTTGTCCCTGGGGTTGGGGATCGATCGCCAGGTCAAACTTGAGCAGGGATTGATCGCCATTACAACGGGGACGTAGCCTGACCAGATGGGGCTGCAGGATAACGCCCTGACTATAGGTATAGGTAGTAGAGTGATGAATGTAGTAGCGCAAGTATGGCTAAGCCCTCTGTCAAAGATTCTGGTTAAACTCCTTCCAGATTATAGAACACTCCCCCCTCACCCAGGGCATTCACGCCTTGACTCACGGTTCCTCTCGATCGGCTTCAGCTTCCGGCTATACTTCTGACCAACCTAATTGGCCTGGGTTCGTCCAAACCTGAGCCATCCATTGATACTCAAAAAAGTGAATCTTTATTGGTAGATAAAAAATGGATCTGATCCTAACCCTGGGGGGGCGGAGGACAGGGGGGAATTTCGGTGGGACGGGGATACTGATTGAGGTAGTTTAAGAGTTTGGGAAAATTAAAGCTGCGCGGGTCCTGTCTGGCACCTTCTCGATCGATGGCCGCATGGGTTGTAATGCGGGACGTGGCGACCCCGGTGCGGGCAATTAACCAGGCCAGGGATTGGTACTGCTTTTGGGTATAACCGCTATGTTCAGGTTGATCATCCAGCAGACCATCAACGGGGGTTTCCAGGGAAATATGGTAAGCAAAGTTATTGACCGAAGAGGCCAGGCGAGGATTGGTCTGCACAGCTTCTACACCATTGATGCCAATAAACTCTGAGTTCCCCGCTCCATAGGCGCGTTTGTTTGCCGGAACTAGATAAATCACCGTGCCATTGCGGGAGATAACGGCGTGGTAACTAACCTGGTTGTCGTCGTCATAATGGGGAGTTTGAAACGTACTGATCGCCCCATGGGCATCTCCCACGGTTTCATGCAGCACGACCAGTAATTCGTTATTGACCCGGCGATGGTGAACATCCCGCTGCATTCGGTTGCCGTAGTTAGTCGGGTGAACTTTCTCCTGGCGCTGTTGGGGTTTATATTTTGGTACAGCCCTAGACGGCTCAGGGGTTACTAATTTTGCCTGAAAAGATAGAGCTGTTGGGGTTCCCTGGGGGGGGAGACAAGCCGCAGCCATCTGAGTCTCAGTGCGATCGCTGGGGAGGGGTAGCCCCGTTTTAATCTCCGCTACCGGATACTCAATCTTGACCCCACTCCGGGCGGAGAGGCTACCATTGTCGGCTGAGTTAAAAGCCGGTTGAGAATAGCCAACTAAAATGGCCAACAGCAAACCCACCGCCACGAAAAGAAGAGTGACTATCCCCTGTCGCCATTGCCACTTCAGCATAAGATCCGCAGTTAGATTGACACATTCTCAAATTGGTTATTATTCTACACAAGCACCTTACCGAAAATTTAAATGTTCTTTAATCAACAATTGAAGCAATGTTTCCCTGATAAACCATAAAAAAAATTGAGCCAAGCGTGTCCCAGGTTGCACCCGCAGGATTAAATCAGCAGACCCATTAAATCAGCAGACCCAGACGACTAGAATGATCATGCCTGTGATCCAGCTAAGCTGGTCTTTTCCTAAAGAGGGAAATTTCGCTGTGCAGGTCTCTTCACTAAGGCACAACTCTACTCCTAACCTATGACTGCTTTACTTCCCGCTGTTTATATCGTTGGGGCTGGCCCTGGCGATCCAGAATTACTGACCGTCAAAGCTCAACGGCTACTCTCTCAGGCAGATGTTATAGTTTACGCCGATTCCCTTGTCCCCAGACAAATTCTGGACTTAACCTGTGCTGAGGCTGAACGCATCCCAACCGCTAACAAAACCCTGGAAGATATTCTTCCCCTCATGATTGAGCGGGTGCGATCGCACAAATCAGTGGTACGGTTACACTCTGGAGATCCAAGTCTCTACGGTGCAATTCACGAGCAAATGCAAGTTCTGGCTGAAGCTGATATTCCGTTTGAAATTGTGCCGGGCATCAGTGCTTTTCAAGCCGCCGCCGCTCGTTTGCAAGTAGAACTGACGATTCCGGAACAGGTACAGACAATTATCCTGACCCGGATCAGTGGGCGAACAGAGGTACCCGATCGGGAAGAGCTAGCCAGTTTGGCGGCCCATCAAGCCAGTTTGTGCCTTTACCTTAGTGCCCATCATGTAGAAGCTGCCCAGGAACAGTTATTACAGCATTATCCTCCCGAAACCCCCGTAGCCATCTGCTTCCGTCTAGGCTGGCCGGATGAAAAAATCTGGTTGGTTCCTCTCACAGAAATGGCTGCAACAACCCGCTCAAAACGCTTGAACCGAACAACCCTATACCTGATCAGCCCTGCCCTTACCACTGGGCAACAGCAACGCCGATCGCGGCTTTATCATCCTGAACACCATCATCTCTTTAGACCTCTATCCCCCGAAAGTATGACTTGAATCTATCGATCCAGATGGAATTAAAAGATCCGTAAAAATACGCTGTTCCTGGTCTAAAGGGGAAAACTAAAGTAGCTATATTGGGCTAACTTCCCCCGCTTAGCCCGTTCAAGTCCACGAAAGGGCAACTTACTCCGAAAGGGTGAGGCGCAAAATAGTAGTCCTGTAGCCAGATTTAGGTGTCGGTATGGACGTACTACTGCCGAAGGACTTTTTCCTGAAAAAAAGTTATTGGGAAATAATATTGTTGGGGCTGGTTTGTTCTGACGCTGCTCGTAAGCCTGGGGAAAAGTGGAGAGCAGGGCATCAAATACTTTACGGTTCAGTCCAGGCATTTTTGAAATTTATAACGGGGTAAAGGAAGTGGAATCCCTTTTGCGGGGGAACACCACCCCTTTTTGGCAACCCATTCAGACTGGCTATAGATGAGATCAGAATGGATATGAATCAAGTCTTGCACTGGTAAGAAGTTTAGAATTCTATCATTCTACCCATGGATAACCATAAATAATATTTATCACTATTGTCCTGGGTTTTCAATAAATTCATCCAATCCGACGATTGCACTAGCTACCTCGTGGTGAAAATGATCAGGATAAACCCTTGCCCTGAGCGGTTTCCGTCCTTTAGGATCGAGAGATTTTAGACGGCAAAAGCAATATTTTGAGAGCCATGTATTAGTTAACCAAATACTTACGGGCTTGTCATTACTTAAATATTTGGGGTAAATTCACCTAGAAGTTTACTCGGGGCCTGGAGAGGCAGAGCTGCTCTGGGGGTTCTGGGTTTCCTTGCGTTCGGTTAGTCTGACTGAGTCGGTAACCTCACCCAAGTTGTTGTCTATTCCTACACCAACAATCCGGCCCAACAAACTTTTAGAATCACTCGGAACTGTAAGGAGGTCTGCATTGAAACGAGCAATTTCCCAGCAAGTTGATTTGCTATCTTTCAATAGATTAAAGATGGCTGCGTCAGGGCAGACTGCTCAGGCTAACATTGGGAGGCAGGTTCAGCTATCCCATGCCCGTAATCTTCTGGGACTGACATTGTTGGTAACCACGGCGATTGCAACCACTCCTGCTGTCCATGCCAGCGTTACTCCGTCTCAACCCCAGCTTCTGGGTGTTTCCCAACTTTCTATCCCACTGCCTCCCCCCCTAAGTAAGGAATCTGCTATTAGTCAGGTCAACACGTCCAAGTATCAGGAATTGACCCTCGCTCTGCGCCCCATCCCTGCACCTGTTTTCTTTAAGTCATCCCAACCTGCTCCCTCTGCAGATTTTTCTCTCTTGGCTGCTTCATCTCCATCTGCGGGAATGTCAAGCTTTACCCAGCCAGAATCAAGCCCTATCCAACCCTCCACTTCCCTACTCGCAACCGATTTATCTCCCCTACAGCCTGTCCGCATGGAGCATCCCTTTACGGCGGAGGACAGCTCGACGGTTCTCAGTTTGTTGACCTTAGCAACGGTCTTGACGTTAGAAAAGGTTCCGTCTGAGGGTGCGCCCCAATCCTCACCAGAAACCGGCAGTCTCAAGGCAACCGCTGAAGTCAGTCCAGCTGATCTTACGGTTCCTCCTCCCTCCCCCTGGCTGGCCAGCCGTTTGAGTGACCTCCATTTTCAGCAAACCTTGCCGGAGGTTTCCGAGTCCGAACCCAATTCTACTCCTTCTGAAGAAATAGACTCACTGCAACTCGGTTCAGTTAGACAAAACGCTAATGCTGCTTTGGCGACGACAGCGACTCTGGATACCTCTCCTACTAAGCAATTGATGCCTAAGCAATTGATGCCCAGCAATTCTGCACTGCCGGTAAATTTCAAGGCTGCGAAATCGAACAGTTTGCAGGAGACTCCCTCCCGTCTCCAGGCTGATTCTCAACCGCTTCCTCAATCTTCCCTGACCCTTTCTCCCCAGTCCTCAGCATCCTTTGGAGTTCTGGATTCCCCAACTGCTAATCCAGCTGCGATCGTCAAGCGCTCCATTTTTCCGCAATTACCCAATCTGGACCTGCCCCCACTCCTCTCCCCCGATCGCTATCTGCCCGGTGACCGCCCTGCCCTGACCGCTCAGTTTATCTGGCCCGCGAAAGGGGTGTTTACGTCAGGATTCGGTCCTCGCTGGGGCAGAATGCATCGTGGGATCGATATTGCAGCACCGATCGGAACCCCTATCGTAGCAGCTGCCTCAGGGGTTGTGGTGACCTCTGGATGGAACTCTGGCGGCTTTGGCAACCTGATCGAAATTCGCCACCCCGATGGTAGTCTCACCCTTTACGCCCATAACAACCGTCTGCTCGCCCGTGCAGGACAACAAGTTGAACAGGGGCAGCAAATTGCTGAGATGGGTACAACTGGACGGAGTACTGGCCCTCACGTTCACTTTGAAATTCACCCAGCGGGAATGGGAGCCGTTAATCCCATGTTGTTTCTCAGCCGGGGTTAATCGAACTACGCTTGCTTGAATTTAAGGCTGAAATTTAAGTCTGATCTGGGAGGGCTGAAACCCTCTTTTTCCATTTATAGATTTCCCTCTACAGGGCAGCAGATAATGGGGGGATCTGGTCTACAACAACTTTGCGATCGGCCTTTCTGCTGAAGCTGCCGGGCAATGCCAAGAATTTAATGCAGTGCTGGTAATCGTTCTGATTTTGAACTAGAACTGGGCGAGTTGGGTTTGGCAACGCTTGCTCTAGTCTCGGAGGAATTGGATAGATGCCGTGAATAATTCTGTCTTTGTAAAGGCTGTAAATGGGCGATCGCCAATGGAATTTCCTGATGACAATTCTGGCACAAGTAATAGGATTGACCCCGCCGAATATGGCTCAACAATAACCCTGAGCAGTAGGGACATTTAGGCATAGGTTAGATCCAAACCAGAACTTCTATTCTGATCATTTCAGCTTGATCCCCGCCGGGTGTCTGTCCAGGGGCGTAGAAGTCTGGCCGTGGATGTATAGGTTTGTTAAGGTTTTAGTGATTAAAACTTTAGCGGGACTGGCGGGACTCGAACCCTCGACCTATCGCTTAGGAGGCGATGCAGAAGCCTTATCCCATAAGGCTTTTAGGTATTTTTCAAAAAATCTACAACCAACTTACAACCAAATTTAGAATGTCAGGATTCCCTAACGCTGCTACAGAGCCTTCACCATCCTGTTGTAAGTGTCCCGGTCAATCACTCCAGCGGTCAGGCAACTGTCCATAAAGGATTCTATAGTTTGCTGCTTAATATCCCTCTCTACCCATCGCTTAGCCCCCTCAAGGGCTTTCTCAACCGTGGGATACAGATCATAGCAATTCCACCATCCATCTCCTGAATCTACGCAATCAGGGGGTAAAACCCGCCATTGGAAGCCACTGGAAACGGAGCAGGTATCGATTAGGTATTGATGATAGATAAGCATGATTTTTCCCTCAACCTTTGGACAGATTTTATGAGGAAACCTGTATATTTCGCAAGCGTATTATATTTAATACAATCGATACGTACTTTTTACACTTTTGCCTCTGGAAATGCTGAATGAGTTTTGAGCAAATGTACTACAAAATCAGAATTTATGGCTGTTCTGAATTGGAGACACAAAGCTCTCTTCACAGCAATTGCAGTACAGCAGGTGTTCATTGCGTTTGCTGCTGGCTACTCGGAGCAAGCCATCACCACATTTGGAACACTTCAAAGAACTTGGTACAGACGTTGTTTCCAGAATGGGAGGGTTAAAGACTGCTTCCTCCGGCTTCATGGCCTCAAAACAGCATGGACATTTAAGCAGGTCAGGTATTCGGTCATGAGCCAGAGTCTTAGAGCCACATCGCCAGCATCGTGATGCCATAGTCAATTCCCATTAGTACGCCTATCCTACCCTTCAAAATCGGGCTGTAACAGGCTTTAACCTACTGGGGTAAGTGAATCCCCATCGTCTTTTCCTCTTCTACGCCTTCTAGGGGCATTTTTGACGGGCTGATCCTCTATCTCTCTTTGGACTACTGGTGAACCACCTTTCTGATGTGACTGAAAGGCTTCTGCCAGGGTTTGAACCTGTTCTTGAAGTCTGACCACCTGCTGCTCAAGCTCAGTAATCCTTCCATCATTGCCAGAATCAGAGCCAGGTAGTTCAAATCTACCAATGCCAAAGAATTGCTCCAATACAACGGTTACAGCCTGGCTGACAGATGTTAGACCATGCTGATCCTTAAACTCTATCAGCCTGTTATAGACTGCCTGTGGAACGTACCCGGATACTTTAGGATGATTAGTAGCCATTGGCAAACCCGCGAAGGTGGTTTACTCTGAATCTACTTGTAGACTACCAAAATGGCAACGAGTCAGAACTTTAGTAGTTTTTCAGTGAACTACTTTTAGTCCAATTTTAGTCCACTCTCTTTAATGCCTGGACTATGCCAGGTCTGAAAGCAGTATAGGGTAAGACTTTCAGAATTTATTAGTCCAGTTGACTATCTGCGGTGGAAGCAGAAGGTCAGCATCTTCAATACTAAGGTTTAGTCATAAATCGCCCTAATAGTACGTTTAATCTATGAGGCTAAGGAGCTATAGCATTGGCTCCGCAAGTAATTGAGGAAGTAAACGTTTTGCCGCTTCAGTAAATTGAATGCAATCAAGACGGCCACCAATATTATTTCCGACAAAAGTACCTGCATCTACTTTGTGGCCTGGTATTTCTTCAACCCACCTATCCTGAGCGATACCATCTCCTTTCTGGTAATCAACAATGTGCTCACGCATATTTCTTAAATCTTTTACTTTTGATTTATTAAGTTTTCCTCCTTCAAGGAAACCATCAATCTCACTAAAGTCAATAGTTGCACATAATCCAAGCTGTTCAACCCATTCACGATGTTCAATCAGCTTGCATACGGCAATCACGAAAAAATGGTCTTCGTAATGGGCACTATGAACGGTCTCTCTTCTTATATAAGAATTTGTCCTGACTTCTGATGACCAACGAAGTTTATTTTTTGCCGTTGCCACTCTTTCTGATTGGGCAATGACTGCGCGTGTCCATTGAACTAAGCCCTCAAAAGCTACATAACGCTCGTCTTCTGGCGACATAATAGGTTCCCGTTGTTTCTTTGGCATTATTAACTCGATAGCTAAAATCATCAGTGCTAGGCTAGCACTTGGCAGGCTTTTCGACTGGGCTAAAATCGCCAGAAGTATTGCCAAGGAATCGTTTCAGGCAATTTACACACCAGAACGTATCGGGGTGAGTTAGCGATTTTGCTCTCTTCAGGCGACTCTTGCACTTTGGGCAGAATTTAACGTGGTCAGGCATCACTTTCGCTTCCTCCGATTTTTGGTGCTGGCCATCGCTATGATCAGCAAGTTTTCCACGGTTGCTGAAGGAGCCTTACCAGCAGATAGGGCTTTACCCACATCAGCGGTAACTTTGTTTCCCTCTGGCTTTTTCTTCTTCATCGCCTCATCTCACCTCAAAGCCTGAAGCCTGAACAGTCCGGTTCTCCCGTAGCAACCCATAGCGAGAGCAATCTGCACTGTGATCAATGCCTTTCGTATCAACGTCATGGGGGTTACGCTCATCTCTGGCAAGGTAAGGAACAGTCTGCCACCATGCCTCACAATTCCGAGCAATGTACAGGCCAGACCGGTCTGGTGAACCTGCATCAGCCAGCATTCGCCGCATGATCTCCCACCCCGATACCCGATCACCTTTCTGGGCAGGGTTAAACCGTATTCCCTCTTTTTTGAACTCAGCAGCAATGCTGATCGCACCGGAGCCAGTACGGGCAAAGATGGAATCATCAGCCACATTTCGGCTTGAGAGCGAGTCTATACCCCATTTCTGGCAGAGCTTATGGATCTGCTGGGCCAGTTGGGGAACAGTCAGACCCAAGCCGGTGCTGTAATCATCTGGAAGGGAGGTATAAAGCTCATCACAGATAATAATTGAGCCTCTGGGATACCATCTGCCCTGCCACTCAGCACCAGGGCTTTCAGTCATCACTTGAACAGAAGCTGGTGCTGCACTTCCAAAATCCATAGCCAGATAAGCTTTCCAGTCTGACTTGGGTAACTGGCTGCTGGTACGGAGGTATCGCTTACCATCTTCACCACTGAAAAACCGTCCAATGCTTCCGATCGTAGGCAGTTGATCAAGCGGATCAATACAGTTCCGGCTTTCATCAATGACCGAGCCAAAGAAAGCACCTCTGGCAATGGCCCAATCACCGTCTTTTTCAGCTTTCAGCAGTTCAGTATCATTAGCATTAGCGGAAACCAGGCTCTTAAGATACTGGCTTTGATCGATGTGGGGATTGGCTCGATAGGTAGACGGCAAATACACCACCATTCGCCCTGTAGCTGGTTCTAGGAAGGGCTTCCCTGGCTTTTCACGGAATACATATCGCTTGGATAGCCAAGCATGACCCGGGCCGCCAGGGTTAGCCACCAGAGCAACTCTCAGAGGCACATTCTCAGGGCCTCGCAAATTGGATCGGAGCCGGTCTAACAAGTGTGGCCGGCAAAATTGTCCACACTCATCAATCACCAGCATTGAGAAGCTTCTACCCTGGTATTTCTGATAGTCGCTCTGGTGTTCAAGCTGTCCTAACTCAAAGGTTGCCCCATTAGGGAATCGCCAGATATGCTCTTGAGCATTGAACTGGGCTGATTTTCCATAAACACTGCCAAACAAGTCAAGGGTGATTTGCTGGAAGTCTTGCAGTCCCTGGTAGGTCTTACGAATGTACAGCCCTTTGAAGGTTGATCCATACTGCTCAACCTCCCTCAACACCAGCAGGGCTACACCAAAGCTTTTCCCCCCACCTCGGCCGCCTCCCAGGAATAGATCAAACTCTCTAGGAATGGATAGGATCGCATTCTGAAAAAGGCTTGGCTCAATCCGCCGCTGGCTCTGTAGTGCTGGCATTGATGCTTTCCAAATAGGCTGCAACCGGAGCAGGGCTTGGTAGATTCAGGGTTGTAGCGGCTATCATCACATTTGCTTCTGATGGGCCATCCAATCCCAAAAGTTTTGATCGCCGCTCACTGACCTTCAAGCAAAATTCGGCCGATCTCAAATCTCCATTGGTAGCCTTTTCATAGAAGGTTTTCCAGAGTGAATCTAACCGGGCTGATTCGAGTTGAACATAGGCATCAGCTAAAGCGGTCTGTTCTTTGTGGAGCTTAGCCAGCACTGCTTTGACATCACCAAATGCGGTACACCTATCGACTTTCAACTGCTCACCGATAGCTGTATAGCTCAAGCCTTGAGTTCTCAGCCTGAAAGCTTCAAGCCTTCGCTGGGCTATAGCCTCTCGCTTGCCAGGGTTATTATCCTTTCTTGCCATGTTTAACCCCTATGGTGTTTAGCCTTGCCGCATTCGATATTCTTTGTGAATAGCTTGGGATGCTCGTATCGGCCCATCTGCCCGATACCGCTCCAGGGCTTGCTTTTCAGCCTCAGCCGTTGCTCTATCCTGCTCCACCTTTTGTTGGAATCGCTTCTGATACTCCTGTAGTGCTTGCTCCTTCTGCTGAATAGCGGTAGCAGGTCGGTATTGTTCCAGAAGTGCTTTCATTTTCTCGTCAGGAGCACCGATTGTGTAAGGATTCGGGCTTACCTGTGGGGTAAAAAGGTGGATCTGCGCCGGTGCTGGCAATAGTTTTAGTAGTTCTTCCGCTAACTGGGGATCTTTTTGCCGGATGATACCCGCGTGGCTGATTTTCGGATAATCAGCCGAAAAAGGATTAATCAGTTGATCAGGTAGCCGGGCTAATGGCTCCTGATTATTCGCAAGTAGAAGCAAGTCGATCATTCCCGCGAGTTGTGCAGTTTCCATAGTTACCCCGGTTTTTTGTCAAATATAGGCTCCATTAGTTCAAAAATACCATTTTTTCACAAAATCACCAACTTTTCTCCTCGCTTTATGCAATGTTCTTTCTGATGAGTGAGATTTCATATCGTATTCACGGAATGAACTTGCTCAATTCACACTTAACCTGCTCCAGAGCATCCACCCATAGCCGCTCGAAAGACTCGAATGGGGAGCCAGCAGTGAAAACCCTTATCTTTGGATACCAGGAAGGGCCACACCATCGCATCTCTGGCAGTCCGGGCGATGGGTATATTACCCAGTCAGCCCTACCCATTGCCCCGCAGAGGTTAGCCAGAGCAGTATCGACGGTAATCACTAAATCAAGGCATTGAGTTGCCGCTGCTGTCTCTGACCAGTCGGTAAGATATGGAGCCAGGTCTGTGATTGCTCCCATGCCCTTCAGTACCCGAATATCTGCCTCAGCCTGGGGATGATGAGCCAGCAGGCTGAAAAAGCTTATTCCAGGGATATTTAGCAGCCTGCTGAAGTTTTCTGGGGTAGTGGATCGGCATTTTCCAATGGTGGGTGAAGCTCGCCAGCAAACCCCAACTTTCAGCCCTGGGTAATTGGCCAGCCGTTCCTGCCAGACCTTTACCAGTGCAGAGTTTCGAGTGATGTAGGGCTGACTGGGAATTTTGAAGTTAAACCGCCGTGGCAAGAGAGAAATCGGTAATCGGCTATCGAATTCCTGCAGCCTCTTAGGAGGTAAATCCTCAACCACCTCAAACGGAAGGGATTTAGCCAGGCCAGCCATCCCCTTTGGCAGTCGCAGACTGATTTCCTTAGCTAAGGTTGGCAAAAGCTGGAAGTATCGCCACATCAGGAAAACATCACCCATTCCTGAGAAAACATAATCTTCGTGGGTATAAATCAGTAGTTTCTTTGGGATGTGGGTCTGTCCCTGCCGGTAGAGGGGAATATCTCTAATCGGGTCTGATGATTTCAAATCCTTTCTTGAAATATCAGCCTCAATCATTTCCCACCCCTCCGCCAGCATTCCCACCGTCAGCAGGGGATGACCAAGTTCAGCCCTCCTGAGCGGTAAAAGCCTATGGCAACTTCTTTTTAGTTCTGGCAGGTGATTGCTTTCCAGCCTGGCAAAGGCTAAGCTCCACCCCTCCCAGAATCCCTCATCTTTGGGATAAGCCAGTAGAGCCGCTTCATAGGTCTGGAGAGCTTTGAGGTATTTACCCTGCAGGGACTGGCTACCACCGAGAATGTCAAACATGGTCGGGTCTGTGGAGCCACCCACCAGAAGGGCATGGGTTATGGCTTCAGCCTGAGCAAAATTACGGCCCAGGAAGTGCTTAATGGCAGTATCAATCAGGCTCATTGATACCTCCTATTCGCCTTGTACTGGCTGAAAGCTTGGCACTGCTGGAGAATGCCATGGAGCAACTTCATACAGCCGGGCCGCCGGGCTACCACGGGCAACAGCATCACAATTTCGCCAATCAACCTATCACGCTCTCTCAAGGCTTGCTCGGTAGCCTGGCTGCTGATTTCCTGCCAGTTGGTGGGTTGCTCGGTCATGCTGCCCTCTCCCTAGAATATTGAGGATTTTGACGACAAAACTCAGTCACGGAAATCCATTCTTCAGTGGCAACAGGCATCACCGCATAATCTTCCGGCAATTCTCCTGTTAAAGTTTTAACTCCCTTAGCAGTTTTGGGGCCCATCGACCGGTTTGGCATCAAAACACCCTTGTGAACAAGATCGTTATACCAGGCACCGAATTCTTTGTTCTTGTTCATCCCCGTGGTTTCAGCAGGCAAGCTATATCGCTCCTCAATGGCTTTACATAGATAGGCTGTGGGATTAACTACAGAGGTTTTCTTTATCTTGTCCAGAGTGAAATCAAGGGCCGCCCGGACGATTTCCGGTGTGCTCTGCCTCACCACCTGACGCAAGCGATTATTTAGCTGAAAGTGTCCCGTTTTTTGAATTTCTTGAAGAATTTCACGCTCGGTACTTTGATCCATTTGAGGAATTTCGGCATGAACAGTAAGGATATTATTTTTCTCTGGTGTGTCGTTAGGAAATCGCTCGTTGAACTCCTCCGGCTCAGATTGATGGATTAAGTCCAGATTTTCCGGCTCCGTTACCTCCTCAGTTTTCAAAAAAGCAACAGCCTGCCCTGTCTGTTGTTCTTTAAATAAGTCTGTATAAGTATGAGAGGTTTCAGAAGCCTTACCTGGAGAGACTTCTGGGCTTTCTTTGCCTAATCTACGATCAGAAAATTGCATGGGTGAGGTAATTCCTTCACCAGAGAAGCGCATTGATGAGTCAATTCTCCTGCCAGAAACATTATCTCTGATGCAATTATCTTGCGGTAGATTTGCCTTATTGGTGGGGCTATCATTTCTTAAAGGATTCGGGATTAGGTTGTGATAATTTCGAGTGCCAACCTGATGATCCAGCAGCTTAAGATCTACAAGGCGACGCATGATCCTGTCATAGGTGGCTTTAGAGATGTCCAGCTTGGCTTTAGCCTCATTTGGCCCGAAGGTCACCCAGCGGTCACAAAATGGATCTTCAGCCAAAAAGTAGCACATTACCGTAAGCTCGGACTTACTCAAGTTCAGTTCAGAACTGGTTAGTTTCAGAACTACTTCGGTTGTTAATGGATAATATTGAATTGTGGAGCCATCAGATTTGTTTGACTTGCCAGGACTAATCCCCTGGCATTTCCCATTCTTTGCCATTTCATTCCGTGTTTATGAATCGAATTTTTCCTTCATCAATCCCCTTTCCTTGTTTGTGTCTCTTAAGTGTTTTTAGTTTTTGATAGACAATTAGGCCGCAGCAGGCTTGAGAGGTCGGCCCCGGCGTGGCTTTGGTGAAGCCAAGGCTTCAAGATCGGCTCGATATTGCTGAACAATCTGGCGATAGACTTCAGGCTGATGGCGGTACAGTAACCAGGCTTCGATCACATCCAAGTTATACAAACTGCAACTTGGGGAAATCCGTTGAAAATGAACACCCTCTTCCCAGTCGTGAGCAACTTTTAGCCTGCGAATTGCTCGATCTGACATTCCACCCAACTTTTTTCTGAGTTCAGGCATTCGGGCCCATCGCACGGATTGTGGATCAATTTTCACAATCAAGCTCCTGTGGCAAATTTAATTTATGCCGACAGCATAGCACGGCAAAAGCACACTTGCCTAAAAGCTGAAAGCCTTGCCTAGAAAGACTTAGTGTAGGTATATTGTGTTAGATGTAATGTACTTTTATTACTGCTTTCACTTTCTACCCAGTGTTACACTTTCTACCCAGGTTACACTTCCTACCCCACACTCATCACAGAATTGTACATATAAAGACTAAATAACCCCTATAGCGAGGGGTTGAATTTTTAATGAGAATTAGAACTCTGGAACACACAAATCTCGTTTATTTCCAGCGTAATGTTCATAGATTATCTGCGGGCTATTTCCTACTAATCTGGCAACATCTTTAGCATCAAGTCCATTTTCAAGGGCCAAAGTAATGAAGGTGTGTCGAGTTTGATAAGTTTTCCTATATTCAATCCCCAGTTTTTCCAGAACTGGAGTCCATATACGGTTGCGAAAATTATTTGTATCAATCCATTTCCCTTCAGGTGATGGGAAAACCAATTGATCGGGTTTACAGTCAGTGGGTTTAATGCTGGACAGAAAAGCCTGCATTTTGGCATTGCAGGGGAATCTTCTCCGTTCCTGAGTCTTCAGCCCTTGCTTACAGGTAGAGCCATTCTCACCCTCTACCACGGCTTGTTCAAAGCTAATCCAGCGGAAGTCCTTGCTAATATGCCGCCATTCCAGGGCAATTGCTTCTGATGGTCTGCATCCCGTGTTGAACAGAAAGAACGTGAATGGGTAGTAATGAGAATGCTTTACCCGCGAATATTTAGAGCAGACCAGGTTATCTCGGAAAGCTTCGATTATGGCATCACGCTCCGATGCAGTAAACGGATCGATCTCCCCCATTCCATTGTTAGCTGCTGATTTTGGTAACTTGACTTGAGAGGCCATGCCCTGGAAAGGATTCTCTTGAATCAGCCCTGATTCCATCGCCCAGGTGCAACAGGCAGACAACCGCACGATAAACCGTTTGGCAGAGTTAACCGGGATTGCCTTCAGGATATGGTCACGGATGTCATTAGCGCGATCAAGGTCATGGGTAGGTAAGTTCTCCAGGTAGCGAGTGAAGGTGCTGTACTGGAACTTCATGGTAGAGGGGGAGCATTGAGGCCGCTTGTACTCTAAAAATCCTTGCCAAAGATCTTTGAGGTTGGGCTGAGGTGGTTTGGTTGTAACCTCCTCTGGATTTACAACCACCGCTAAGGCCCTCTGAGGTTTATATTTCTCTAGAGTCTGATCAAAGTTTCCACTGAGGATGTCAAGCTCAATGGTTCTGGCCTTCATCTCTGCCAGCTTTCGGGCTTCTGGAGTATCAGCCAAGCCTACGGATAAATAATGTCTTTTACCGCCGTAGCGAAAAACAAGCTGTAACCGTCCATTGCTGACCGCGACACTGACTGAACCTTTGGAAGCCTTACCTGTAGGTGTCTTGCTGTACATGGTAGTTGGTTGTAGGAGAGAATTGGTTTACAACCAATTTACAACCAAAAACCTTCCTAAGCTGTCCTAGAGTGTCCGTAAAGCAACTAATTTCTAGAACCTTTGTTCCATTCCTTAAACGCGGAATGAAATCAAGGAATCGCCGAAAGCCTTATATGGGTTGACTTTTAACTCTACGGGACTGGCGGGACTCGAACCCTCGACCTATCGCTTAGGAGGCGATCGCTCTATCCAACTGAGCTACAGCCCCAGGCTGATAAGGGCGATCATAGCAGTTTAATCGACGGAATCGCTGGGCCTAAAGCGCGGTTCCAGCATGTTGAGGACAAATTCACGGGACGTGAAGCGGGAAGCGTTGGCAATGAGATGATTTTGCCAGGGGCCAGTTACCAGGCTGGGTTGTCCTGCCGCTAAAGCTTTGAGAGCCTTCTGTACCACTGATTGCGGGTCTTCATAGGTTTGACTTTGCATTAACTGGACATTGCGTTCCATATCCGCGGCCGCAAAGAATTCTGTTTGAACCGGACCGGGACAGACCGCTAAAATCTTAATCCCCTTAGCGCGATTCTCTGCCCATAACGCTTCACTAAAATGCAGAACAAAGGCTTTTGAAGCGGAATATACCGCCAGGTAGGGAATGGGTTGAAATGCCGAAATTGAACTGAGATTAATAATCTCCCCCGCCCCCTTTTGTTGCATGGGTGCTAAGAAGAGGTGGGTCATTTCAACCAGGGCTAGCACATTCAGTTTGACCATCTCAGCCTGACGATCGAAAGAGCGCTGGGCAAAATTGCCGTAATCACCAAAACCAGCATTGTTGATCAATAGATCAATTGTCAAACCTCGCTGCTCTACTGCGTTATAGACCTGGAGGGGAGCCTCTGCCATGGTTAAATCCTGGACAATCACCTGGGTTTGAATTTTATAGCGTTCTTCTAAATGGGCGGCCAGGGATTTTAATTTTTCTTCCGCACGGGAAACCAACACCAGATTCATCTGTCGAGCTGCCAGTTCCTGTGCAAAGGCAGCCCCAATCCCCACCGAAGCTCCGGTAATCAAAGCAGTTGGCATAACAGAGCCTCAAAAATCTAAACAGGTATTTTTAGCTGGTTTGGCTCCGGTTTCCACGGCTCTGGCTAATTGATCCGCCACCTGGGCAGCATAGCGCTGGATCAGAGACCAGACCAGGGGAGCCAGCCAGCCCCGCAACATCACCGAGTAGGAAATGCAGGTGGTGCCACAAACACTAGACTCGATCCGATAGATCACCCGCTCCTCCACCCCTGGCAGGGCCAGAATGCGGATGCTTAATAATTCTCCAGGTCGGACAAGCTCAACAAAAATTCGCATGGGCCAGGGCATGAGGCGACTGACGGCCCGGTAAATTAAACCTGGTTTGGCCACCAATCCATAGGGGAGGTTGGTTCGGGCAATGAGTGGATGCCAGGAGACATCGGCCAGGTCAGAAATTTTTTGCCAGATCGATTCGACGGAGGCAGAACTGATGGTGTGATACGTTCCCCTCAGGGGCCAGGTGGGAGCAGGAATGGGCATGATCTCAAAACAGACAGGCAGGCAGTGAAACGGGTCAGGGCCGGGTGAGCGATCGGTAGATCAGGGATCTACTCAGGGTTCAGACTAGCAAATCCTGCCAGGGTTCATCCAACAAGAAATCTTAAGCAGTGCTGAATAAATCGAGATGATTTTATCGAGTTTAAGACCGTCGGTCATCTATCCTTTGGGGGTTCGATTGAGCGATGGAGGGGAATTCATTGTACAATTCAGATTTGGGAATCTTCCATATTCAGACATTTAGTTGCAGATTTGCAAACAAAAGTGAAGTTTAATCATGACCATTTCCCCAGCTCAAATTGTAAACAATTCTAGTCAATTCGCCCCACCGGCTGATTCTCGCCAAAGAGTTTCTGCGTTCTTACGTCAATTACAAGATGACATTTGTCAGGGGTTAGAGCAAATTGACGGAAGTAGCAAATTTCGCGAGGATGCCTGGGAACGGCCGGAAGGTGGCGGTGGGCGATCGCGGGTGATGCAGTCTGGGGCAATTCTGGAACAGGGCGGGGTCAATTTTTCCGAAGTTTGGGGTGAGAAGCTACCCCCCTCAATTCTGCAACAGCGTCCAGAGGCGGCGGGCCATGGTTTCTATGCTACGGGCACCTCAATGGTGTTACACCCCCGCAGTCCCTATATTCCAACGGTGCATTTGAATTATCGTTATTTTGAAGCGGGTCCGGTCTGGTGGTTTGGCGGTGGGGCTGATCTAACCCCCTACTATCCCTTCGCTGAAGATGCTGCCCATTTTCATCAAACTTTGAAAGCGGCCTGCGATCGCCATCATCCCCAGTACTACCCCACTTTTAAGCTCTGGTGTGATGAATATTTCTATTTAAAACATCGTCAGGAAACCCGCGGTGTTGGTGGTCTTTTCTTTGACTATCAGGACGGACGAGGGGGACTGTACCACGGCCCCAATCCCCAGGGACCGGCTGGAGTCTACAGCGCTGGATTACCGCCCCTGGAACCTCGCTCCTGGGAAGATTTATTTGCCTTCATTAACAGCTGTGGGTCCGCTTTTCTCAGTTCCTATGTCCCGATCGTGGAACGCCGTCAAGGGCTGGAGTATGGTGAGCGGGAACGGCAGTTTCAACTGTACCGGCGGGGTCGTTATGTGGAGTTTAATCTGGTCTACGATCGCGGCACCATTTTTGGCTTACAAACCAATGGTCGGACAGAATCGATTCTGATGTCGTTACCCCCCTTAGTGCGCTGGGAGTATGGGTATCAACCCGAACCCGGCAGCCCGGAAGCAGTGCTTTACGATACCTTTCTCAAACCTCAGGATTGGGCTAACTGGAAGCCCGCATCGTAAATTGACGCGCACTATCTGAGCACTTCAGAGAGATTTTTCCAGTTCCGCTGGGTCTAGATGAGGGTAAGGCTGTAAGGGGAGGATGAGGGTAAAGGTGCTGCCCAGTCCTTCCCCCTTGCTGTCTACCTTGATGCTACCGCCGTGCAGTTCAGTCAGATGCCGCACTAGAGCTAATCCCAGTCCGAGTCCTCCATAGGCGCGGGTGCTGCTGCTATCTCCCTGGTAGAAGCGATCGAAAACAAAGGGTAAACTTTCTGGGGCAATTCCGATGCCCGTGTCGCTGACTTGGATTTTGGCGTAGCTAGTAGGGAAATAGTGGTCACGGGGATTCTCCCCCCCTCCAGGTTGTGGTTCTAAGTAGACCCGAGAGAGCTTCACTTCCACCTGACCCGCTAGGGGGGTAAATTTGATCGCATTAACCAGTAAATTCCAGAGGATCTGTTGCAGCCGATCGCTATCTCCCAACACCCAATAGTTCGGCTGAGTTTTTTGGGGAGGGCAGGGCTCAATTTGCAAAGATAAATGAATGTGTTTGGCCGTGGCTGTCGTCATCACCGCTGCGATCGCCGCTCGAATTACCGGAACCAGCTCGATCAGGGCAAAGGCAAACTGCAATTTACCTTGAATAATCCGAGAAATATCCAGCAAGTCTTCCACTAAATTGGTCTGGAGACGGGCATTACGTTCGATCGCTTCCAACCCCTGGTTGACTTTCTCAGGACCAAGCTGGCGGTGGCGCAGGAGTTGGGCCCAGCCCAAAATGGCATGGAGGGGAGTGCGCAATTCGTGGGACAGAGTAGCCAGAAATTCATCTTTGACATGATTGATCCGTGTCAGTTCTTCCGCTTGTTTTTTTAACAGTTCTTCCGCGTATCGGCGCTGGGTAATATCGATCAACATCCCGACCATCCGGATGGCTTGCCCCTGCCGATCGTAGGAGTAGCGCCCCGTTGCGTTCACCCAGCGAATATGACCATTGGGCCAACGCACCCGATACTCTATTTCCAGCAAGGACTGGTTAGCCAGAGCGGTTGTCATTGCCTTTTCAACCAAAACACGATCGTCAGGGTGAATCCGGTTGTACCACTCCTGATAAGTGCGCTGGGGTGTACCCGGTTCATAACCGAAAATTTCTTCATGGAACGGAGACCAGAGAATTTGGCCTGTCCGCAGGTCCCAGTCCCAGGAGCCCATCCCCGCCGCATCCAGGGCCAGATTGAGCCAGTTGTTGGTCTCTTCTTCCTCAAGGCTATGGGCGGTTGGAGTGCAGCTAGAACAGGGTTCTACAGGGGCTACCAGGGTGGACCTGGGGGAGACTGGCTGGACTAAATGTCGGACCGTTGTTTGCAGAGTGAGGGGATGCAGGGGAAGGGTGAGATAGCCATTGACCAGTTCAGCCAGGGCCACTGCAGTCTCGTTTCGGCTGGGATGAGATGGGGAGCTGGTTTGCGCGCTGTTCTGCAGGAAAAAGGCATCGATATAGAGAAGAGGCAGCTTCGCGGTGTCGGGATTAGTTTTAAGCTGACGGCTCAGGTTCAGGGCAAACTCGGGGTCCAGGATCAGGATGAGCAGATCGGCGGCACGGGCGATCGCTGGTGTCAAGCTTTCCAGCGCGATCAATTCAAGGTCAGGCTGCAATGGCTGCAACAGAGTGGTGATCTGCTCCAGCACGGTCCGATCGCTGCTAACACTGAGAAATTTGCATTGGGAGAAGTCTCTCACCATGAGCCTAACCTATTCTTATGGCAGGGGTCAGAAACGCACAGTTTTATGCGAACAGAAAATCACACACCCAGCAATAGTTTGGCTTGGGAATCCCCCTAATAAAATTCGAGAAACATTAATTAGGTTCGGGACGTATTAGCTCAAGGTTTAGAAAAACCAATACTATCAGGATAGTAGTAATTTAAGCTAAAAATACACAAACTAGTATAAATATTAGAATGGGTATTTTAGGTATATTCAAGATATTTACTTATCAAAAAGGTTGGAGGATAAGTTCTGGTACAGCATTTATGCCCTCAGAATTTTCTCAATCATCCGATTAGCCTGAGCTGCATAGCTGCTGCCGAACAAGTTGAAATGATTAAGAATGTGGTAAAGGTTGTAAAGAATTTTGCGTTTTGGGTAGCCAGCATTCAATGGAAAATTTTCCTCATATCCCTGGTAAAACTGGGGTGGAAAACCGCCAAAGAGTTCGGTCATCGCCAGGTCAACTTCTCGATCGCCAAAATAAGCAGCTGGATCAAAGATTACAGGTTCCCCGGAGGCTGTAAAGCCAGCATTGCCTGACCAGAGATCACCATGCACAAGGGAGGGAAAGGGTTGATGCTCTGAGAGTAGATGGGGAATGCTCTGGAGGAGTTCCTGCCCCCTGGGAAAATGGCCGCCCTGCCGTTGGGCCAACTGGAGTTGATAAGCAATGCGGTGCTGACTAAAAAAAGTACACCAGTCGGCTGTCCAGGGGTTTAACTGCGGAGTGCTGCCGATCGTATTGTTTTCAAACCAGCCAAACTGATCCGAGCGGCCCTGCTGATGCAAACGCGCCAGTTGCCGCCCCAGTTCTGCCCAATCTCCCCTACCGTTTAAGGGTAACCACTCCATCACCAGGTAGCTATAATCCCCAGTTGTGCCGGTACAGAGGGGTTGGGGAACGCGGATGGCTGCGGTTTGGGCAATATGGTTCAGGCCCAACACCTCTGCGGTAAAGGCAGGTAAGCATTGGGCCTGATTCAGTTTGACAAAGTAGCGATGTTCCTCTCCAGTGAGGACATAGGTTGAATTGATACTACCCCCACCCACCGGACGATGTTCCTGAACCACAAAAGTTCGTCCCAGAACCTGACCAATGTGAAGGGAAATATCACGCCAGAGGTGGTTCACAACAGATGATTTAGAGCAGAACAATCAGCAGCGGTAAGCTGGGCTTAATCATCGTAGATCCGGCACTCCACAGCTTCTGGATTGTCATCGCAATACTGTTCCAGGGAAGTCTTAACCTGCCCTTCACTAGCCCGCTGATGGGAGGCTTCTGCCTGTAGTTCTTCCACCGCATCCCAGGCGGCCGCGCACTCACCGGAAGTTGCCCCAGTGACGGTGCAGGCCTCACGGGCTTCTTCTAAAGCCTCTTCAATCCGTTCTTGAATATTTCCCATAGGTTTTCTTTACTCAATCACCTTATGTCAGTCTAAGCAAATCAGCTGGACAACTGAATTACCCTGGGGGCAAAGGGCGCGCTCTCTAGGGAGTTGGTTATCCTCATTCAGTCTAGCTCTAGAACAGCTTAATAGACGTGGGGGAAAACCGCCATAGACTTCATACTGTTTTATTAATTGGTTTGATGAATTGGGTGGGGCGGAGTAATGGGAGAAAATTAGAGTCAACCCTGCTTCAGAGGCTTCCCCAAGGCTTGGAATTGCCAGAAGGCTTAAAAACCTGTCCAGCGGGGCAGCCTTCTAGAATTTTCGTTTAATATACTTAACAGTGGTGTTTTGGGAGAGGGTAATGGTTGCAGATCCGAAAGTATTTGAACAGACCGTTCCGGAAATGGCTGGGGAACATACCCCCTATAGTCCCCGCAATCACCGCCGTATTCTCTGCATCTTTCCCCGCTATAGCCGCTCCTTCGGCACCTTTCATCACTCCTATAGCTTGATGGGGCGAGATGTGCGGGCGTTTATGCCTCCCCAGGGAATCCTGCTGGTAGCGGCCTATATGCCTGCAAGCTGGGAGGTGCGTCTGGTCGATGAAAATGTCACACCGGCAACGGAGGCTGATTATCGTTGGGCGGATGTGGTGATTACCAGCGGTATGCACATTCAGCGTCCCCAGATTAACCAGATTAACGAAATTGCCCATCGTCTGGGGAAGTTGACCGTTGTGGGCGGTCCTTCAGTCTCTGGTTGCCCAGAATATTATCCTGACTTTGATATTCTCCATCTGGGCGAGTTGGGGGATGCTACCGATCGGATGATTGAGTATTTTGATCTACACGGCTCTACCCGTCCGTCCGCTCAACTGCGGTTTGAAACCCTGGAACGCTTACCCCTGAGTCAATTTCCTGTCCCTGCCTACAATCTGGTCAATGTGGAGAATTACTTCCTGAGTAGTGTTCAGTTTTCCAGTGGCTGTCCATTCCGCTGTGAGTTTTGCGACATCCCGGAACTGTATGGGCGTAATCCCCGCCTGAAAACCCCAGAGCAGATTCTGCAGGAACTGGATACGATGCTGGCCTCAGGCAATCCGGGGGCAGTTTACTTTGTTGATGATAATTTTATTGGCAACCGGCGGGCGGTGACGGAACTGCTCCCCCATCTGATCGACTGGCAAAAACGCAACGGCTATCCGATTCAGTTTGCCTGCGAAGCCACCCTGAACATTGCCCAGAGTCCCAAACTGCTGGAAATGATGCGGGAAGCTTATTTCTGCACCGTTTTCTGTGGAATTGAAACCCCGGAACCGGATGCCCTGCACGCGATTTCTAAGGATCAGAACTTGAGTATGCCAATTCTGGAAGCGATCAAAACCCTGAATCGCTATGGCATGGAAGTGGTGTCGGGGATCATTATTGGGCTGGATACAGATACCCCCGAGACCGGCGATCGCATTCTCGACTTTATTCGCGCTTCCCAAATTCCGACTCTAACGATTAACCTGCTCCATGCCCTGCCCCGTACTCCCCTGTGGCGACGACTGGAAGCAGAAGGACGGCTGAACTACGATGAAAATCGGGAGTCGAATGTGGAATTTCTGATGCCCTATGAAGAAGTCGTGGAAATGTGGCGGCGGACGATCACAACGGCCTATAAACCGGAATTTCTCTATCAGCGGTTTGACTACCAATGCAAAAACACGTTTCCGAATCGGATCAAACCCCCCAATAGTCCGGCTCGGGTTTCACGGAAGAATATCTTCAAAGGGTTACGCTACCTGAAAAATATTCTCTGGCAGGTTGGAGTACTGAGCGATTACCGTCAGACCTTCTGGAAATATAACTGGCCGCGGTTAAAGGCAGGGAAAATTGAGTATGTAATCAGCACCAGCCTGGTCTCCCACCATCTGATCAAGTTTGCCCAGGAGTGTGGACGGGGAGATGAAGCTGCGGCCTTCTATGCCCAGCGCGTGGAGCAAAAGCCGGAGGGACTTCAACTGGTTTCGCCGCGATCGTAAGTGCCTTGCTGCAACGGTCAGAGCTACTCTACCACCGTGGATGGGCGGACTGCCAGCGGGACGGGGCTCAGCGGACAATACATTGAACCAGGGGCAAAAATAGAGGAACTAACTCTGACCGGGCGGTGATCAGGGTGGGGTAGGCGCGATCGATAAAGGATGTGTCTGAGCTTGGGTTGGTCGGATTGGCAACCTCTATGGGAAAGGGAGGATCTGCGGCTAAGGACACCCAGTGGCCCCCAGCGGCATGGAGAATGGGCCAGACTGCAGCTAGATCCCAGATGCGCGGGGTTGCTTCTACTCCTCCCAGGGTGGCTCCGGCGGCAACGGTGAGAAAGTTGTAACTGGCTGAACCCAACATGCGGATTTTGCAGGGAAAGGGTTGTTTAAGTACAGCGGTGCTACGGGCACAAAGGCTAAAAAACTGATTTTTGTCCGGTGGATCGCAGCGGGTGTGGATGGGTTGGCCATTACGAAAGGCCCCATCCGGGTGATCGGGAGCCTGCCAGAAGCCATGAAACGTTTGCTGCAGGGGCGGAAAGCTCGCATAGCCAAATACAGGAGTGCCCTGATAAAGCAACCCCAGGCTCATACCCCAGATCGGCAGTCCCCGCGTAAAGTTGGTGGTGCCGTCGATCGGGTCAATAATCCAGCACCACTCATGTTCGCTAAAAAAAGTATCTGGAAAATCCCGTTTCCCTTCTTCGCTCAAGACGGCGTGGTCGGGAAATCGCTGCAGAATGGCTGCTGTTAAGGCTTGATCGGCCCATTGATCCGATCCGGTGACGAGACTGCCATCCGCTTTTTGGCTGGCCTGCACCTGACCAAAATCCTGCAGCAGTCGCTCTCCCACTGCCCCTGTGGTGGTTGCCGCAAAATCCAGAAGGGTTGCCCAAAAATCGTTCATTGTCAGCTTTTACCCCACAGCACTTCTCTTCCAGTTTAAGGAACGGGGTTAGGGCGTTACCAGGGCAGTTTTTGGGGCCTCAATTGCAGGAGCTGGTCGGGGTTGGGAAAGGGAGGTCTTGCTCATGTCGATCGGTTCATTGCCGCGCAGGGCCTTCAGCCCATAAAAGCCATTCATCAGTAAGGAAAGTAAAAATGCACCGGGACGGAGCCGCCGCGATCGCAGGATGCGTTTAATCACATGGGCGAGGGAAAAGGTTTTGCGCCAGAGTTGCCGATGGGCGGCCAGCAGTTCCGCAGCAGTCATGTTCTGGGGTTGAAAGGCCACGTTGTAGCCGTTGTAAAATTCCCAGCCCCGATCGTCCAGCAGTCGCCCTTCCGTTTCGAGCCGATCGTAGAGGGGGGTGCCTTTATAGGGGGTGAGCAGACTCAGAAAGGGCACGTCCACCCCGACTTCGTATAACTGATCGGCCATTGCCCCAATGCTTTCGATCGTATCGTGATCAAATCCGGCAATAAAGCCCGCCATTACAGCGATGCCATACTGGTGCAGAGTTTCAATTCGCTCTCGATAATAATTCACCCGATTCTGCCGCTTCTGGGCCTCTTTTAAGGAGTCCTGGCCAAAGCTTTCAATCCCAAGAAAAACCCCAATACAACCGGATGCTCGCATCAGCTCTAATAGTTCGGTATCCGTGGTAATGTCCATACTGGCCTGGGTTAACCACCAGCGTTTCAGGGGAATCATGGCCCGCAGCAGTTCCTTGATGTAGGGACGATTGGCGGTGAGATTGTCATCCCAGAACCAGACCATTTTGCGTTGCCACCAGAAGGGAAAGCGATCGTATTGAATCTCCGCTAACACCTCTTCCAGGGGGCGCATGCGAAAGCCGGGATTGACGATCGGCACTGAACAAAAAGAGCAGCGAAACGAACAACCGCGCGTGGCCTGAACCACCCGTTGCACTACATAGGATGGCGGCAGTAGCTCGTAGCGGGGGCGGGGTAACTTTTCTAAAGGCAGGGGTGAACCGGCGTAACGGGGCTGGAGTTGATTGCGATCGGCATCGGCTAAAACCTGCTCCCAGACCGATTCTGCTTCTCCAACGATCACCGCATCACAGTACTGTAACGCTTCCTCTACCCAGAAAGTGGCGTGGGGGCCCCCGGCAATTACCTTTTTACCGTTTTGTTTGAAAATTTGAGCCAGTCGATAGGCTTCCGGGGCAAAGCCGGTGAAAAAGGAAAGCACAATCAGATCGGCCTCGGTCTCAGTTGGAACAGGTTGAACCTGTTGATGGATCACCCGGACCTGATGGTTAGCAGGAGTGAGTGCAGCCAGATAAATGCCCGTTAAAGGGGGAACAAAATTGACTTCATGGCCCTGTTTGTAGCGGGGCATATAAACAATAATGATGTCAATTTTCATAAGACTCCTGGAGTAAAGCAACCATTGCCATCGCAAGAGAACCGCCGCCTTCAAGTTATCTTCCAATCCCGGCTCTTTCTGCATCTTTATGCGAATTGATAAAAACCGTAATCTAGTGCAGAAGACCTCCACGAATCTTTACGATCTCCTCTACAGAGGCTCAGGCTGGACGGGACTAAGATTTGAATGAAGCTTAAAGAAGTTCAAGAATCAGGAGAAAAGCAGATGGGACAGGGCTACATTCTGGCCACGGGGGCGGATGAAGTCAAACGGCTGCAGATTTTAAACAGTCTTTACGGGCCGGGCACAGAACAGTTCCTGCAGCGGGCGGGCTTGCAAGCGGGAATGCGCGTCGTCGAAATTGGCTGTGGGACTGGTAATATGTCTTGCTGGTTAGCCCGGCAGGTGGGAGCGAATGGCTCAGTCATTGGTGTGGATGTTAGCCCCGCCCAGGTCGAACAGGCCCGTTTACAGGCAGAAGCCTTCGGCTTAACCAATGTGTCCTTTGCGGTGGCAGATGCCTATGCACCCGGCTTACCCCTGGAGAGCTTTGATCTGGTCTACTGTCGGCTGGTCTTAATGCACCTCACCCATCCGCTCGATGCCCTCAAACAGATGCTGGCCCTACTCCAATCGGGTGGTCGCCTGGTTTGTGAGGAAATGGACTTAAGCCAGTGGTTTGCGGTCCCAGACAACGATGCCTTTCGGCGTGTCCAGGCTTTTAATTTGCTCTTGAGCGATCGCCGGGGGCAACACTTTCGCCTGGGCACCGGATTGTATCAACTTTTCCTTCAGCTAGGTCTATCCCAGCCGCAGATCAGCTTTAGTTTACCCGCGGCCAGGCAGGGCGAAGAGAAGCGACTGATGGAACTCAGTTTTGCCCAGTTTGCCCCCATTCTGATTGAGGAAGGGTTAGCTACTGTGGCGGAGATCGAGGCGATCCTGCTGGCTCTGAAACAGTTTAACGAGGACCCCACGACGCTGCAGGGGATGCCAGTTGCAGGACAGGTCTGGGCAATCAAACCCTAAACAGACTGCTCTCTAGTTCTGCGCCGCTGCGATCGCCTGGTTCCGAACCTAACCCGTCTTTTGTGGGTCTCCAGGTAGCCGTTGGCCTGATACCACGCCACGGTATCCTGCAAGGTCTCCGCTAAGGGGCGAAAGGCTGCGCCTAATTCCCGTTGGGCTTTGGCTGAGTTTAAGTTGGCTTTTTCCATTAACGTCTGTACGCCGGCCAAGGGCATCGGATTTACCCCGCCCGTCCAACTCGCCCAGGTTTCCAATACCGCTGCGATCGCCAGGGCTAGCCCACTGGGAATTGCCCATCTGGGAGCCTTTACCCCCCCGATTGCTTCCAGTCCCAGGGCAATCTCTTTCATGGTCACCAATGGTCCCGCCACCAGGTAGCGCTCACCTCGACTGCCCCGATCGGCAGCGGTGATCATGGCTGCAGCTACATCCCGGACATCGGTTAAGCAAGCCCCGCCATCGATCAATCCCGGTAATTTACCTGCCCATAGGTCTAACACCAGTTTTCCTGCTGAAGTCGGTGCAGCATCTCCAGGGCCCATCATCCAACCGGGCAAAATCATCACCACATCCATGGGGCTGCGGTCCAGAAACCGATAGATGGCCTGTTCTGCCAGCACTTTAGTTTTGAAATAGAGGTTTTTTTCTGCAAATGAATTGTAGGGGGCTGTTTCGCTGGCAGCTCTGTCTGGATGAGGTTGGATCACGCCGCTGGAGGAGGTGAAAACCACTCGCTTTACCCCCTGCTTCTCTGCTGCCTGCAACAGGGCGATCGTGGCATCCACATTGAGGTGTTTCATGGTCTCCCAGTGGCGACCCGGTTGGTAGTATTCCCGGAAAAAGGCGGCGGTATGAAACACGACATCTACCCCCTGTAACGCCGCTGCAAATCCCGATACGTCGGCAATATCTCCCTGCACAAATTCAACTCCGCTGTTGCCCAGGAAGCGGTTGGCTTTATCGATCGACCGCGCCAGACCTCTCACCTGCCATCCCTGTTCGACCAGCGATCGGCAGAGATTACTGCCCAATAGACCTGTCGCTCCCGTCACAAATGCTGTTTTACGCTGCATGCCATTGATCTCCTGGCGATTCTGTTGTAGACCGAGTTTGAACTTGCTAATGTGAGCTATTACTCATGTCATTACCTTTAGAATATGAGCAAAAACTCACATCGTCAACCCACTGAACTAGAGGAATTACCCCACTCCGATCTGGCCAAAACAGCTACCAAAGTCCGCCGCAGTCCTGCCGGGGATCGGGGGCGAAGACGACGGGATTTGATTCTAGATACCGCGGCTGAATTGCTGGCAGAGTTCGGGCCAGACGCAATCAACACCAATGCCTTAGCCGATCGAGCCAGAATTTCCGTCGGGTCAGTCTATCAGTATTTCGCTAACAAGGAGGCGATCCTGATGGCCCTGGGAGAGCGATACCTGCAACAGTTGGGGAGTAATACGGTGGCTGCATTGCAGCAGGATTTGACGGGCCTGGATTTTGCAGCCATGGTCGATCGGGTGATTGACCCGATGATTGCCTTTGAGCGCAGGTATCCGGCCTTTAGACATTTAAATGCTGGGCAGGAAGGGGCAGGAATCCTGGCTGAAGCAGCTCATAGGATGGATCAGGAAATCCTGGTGACAATCCACCATTTACTCCTGCGGATTTGCCCAAAGCTGAATCCTACGCAGGGCTGGCAGATTGCGCGGGTAACAAAAGCTCTGTATAAAGGGATGAGTTATATAATCCAGCAGGAGCCGGAGATCCAGCAAGCCGGTGGGGATGTGGAGGAGATGATTGCTGATCTGAAACGCATGATGGCCACTTATCTAGCAGAGCAATTGGCCCCTTTGCTCCTTAACCCTGCTCCTAACCTCCCTATGGCACCGCCATGATCAGCTTTGCGAACCAAACCATCATCCTCACAGGGGCCTCCAGCGGCATTGGCAAAAATCTGGCCCTGGTCCTGGCTGCCCAAGGTGCAAATTTAGTTCTGGCAGCACGAAATTCTGAGGAACTTGCAGAAACTGCGGCGGCCTGTACTCAAGCGGGCGGGAAAGCGATCGCTGTGCCAACGGATGTAACTGAGCCAGAAGCCTGTCAGCGCTTAGTTGAGCAAGCCCTTGCCGCCTTCGGAACCATCGATATCCTGATCAACAATGCCGGCATCTCAATGCTGAGCCGTTTTGATCAAGTGACTGATTTGTCAATTTTTGAGCAGGTCATGCAGGTTAACTATCTGGGCGCAGTCTACTGCACTTACTTTGCACTGCCCCATCTTAAAACCAGCCAAGGACTCATCGTGGCCATTTCTTCTCTTTGTGGTAAAACTGCTGTTCCGACTCGGACGGGTTATGTTGCGAGTAAACATGCGATGCAGGGGTTTTTTGATACGCTGCGGATTGAACTGCGGGGAACGGGCGTTGATGTATTGGTTGTCTCCCCAGGTTTTGTCGCAACGGAGATTCGGCAGCGTGCTTTAGGCGCGGATGGCCGTCCCCTCGGTCAGAGTCCCCGGGATGAGAGTAAGGGCAATATGTCGGTAGAGAAGTGTGTGGATCAAATCCTCTGGGCTATGGCACGGCGCAAACGAGAACATCTGTTCACCCTGAAAGGTAAGGTTCTGCCCTGGGTCAAGCTGATGCTGCCGGGGGTTGTTGATTGGATGGCTAGCTCTGCTGCCCGTGTAAAAAAGTATTGACATTCTTCCTACCTGTTGATAGGATGTTTACATGGAACAGACAGACACCAAAACCCTAATTCTGGATGTTGCTCAAGACCTGATTCAACGCCTCGGTGTGAACGGGATGAGCTATCAAGACATCAGTGAGAGGGTTGGCATTCGCAAAGCCAGTGTGCACACCCATTTTCCCAAAAAGGAAGATTTGCTGGCGGCCCTGCTGGATCGCTATAACGATCGATTTTTGCGGATCTTTGACGGCATTCTGGCTTCCAGTGACTCAGCAGAGGTCAAACTGCGGCGCTATTGTGGCTTGTTTGAAACAACCCTCAGCAGCGGTGATCAGGATAAGGCCTGTCTCTGTGCCATGCTTGGGGCAGAGTTAAAGACCTTGAATGATCCATCCGCAGAGCGGGTTCGTCGTTTTTATCAGAACAATGAGGAACGCCTGGCCGTTTTGCTCAATGCCGGTCGTCAGGAGGGTAGTTTTAACTTTCCCGGTGAAGTGCAGGCGATGGCATCACTGACTTTTGGTTTGCTGGAGGGCGGGATGATGGTGGCCCGCGTTCAGGGTGGAGCCATGCAGTTTCACCAGGTGATCGAGCAACTGCTGCGCCTGGTCAAAGGGTAATTTTTTTTGTCCATTAAACATCCAATTAATAGGAAGGAGGGATGAGTGAAGTTTTGAGGCATCGGCTCACACGAATTGCATCGACTGTTGTAATTAAGGAGAAAAAATCATGATCAAACTTTATGGCCACGAACTATCTGGTAACAGTTACAAAGCCCGGTTGTTTCTGGAACTGCTGAACATCGACTACGAATGGATCAAAGTGGATCTGAGCAAAGGTGAACACAAGTCAGCAGCATATCTGGCCCTGAACCCCTTTGGACAGGTTCCCCTGCTGGTTGATGGCGAGACAACACTAGCGGATGCTCAGGCCATTCTGGTCTACCTGGCGCGGCAGTATGGGGGTGAGCAATGGTTACCCACGGAGGCTTTGCCCCTGGCTCAAGTGGTGCGCTGGCTGTCTACTACGGCTGGGGAAGTGCGGCAGGGCCCTGAAAATGCACGGCTCTACTACCTGTTTAGGGCAACCAGCATTAATATCGAACGGGCCCACCAGAAAGCTGAACTGATTCTGACGCAGTTGGATCAGCATTTGAGCGATCGGCACTGGCTAGAGTTTGAGCGCCCCACGATCGCTGATGTAGCCGTCTTTCCCTACATTGCCCTGGCCCCCGATGGCAAAATTGACCTTGCTCCCTATGGGAATGTGCGGGCCTGGATCGATCGGGTTAAACAACTGCCGGGTTACATTCCGATGGTAGGACTGTAGGTAAACGAGCAAAGATTGGCAGGAGAGAAAAGATGGCAAATCCAGGTTGGACCCAGAGCGAATCTCCCTTTCATGGGGGGGAACTGGCCATTCAAACCCGACTGGGAGTCCAGGACCGCATGGACAAGCAGGGACGACGGGTGATTCGAGAGTTTCTTCCCCTCCAGCATCAGCAATTTTATGCTCAATTGCCCTACGTGATGGTGGGTACGGTCGATCGGGCAGGCCATCCCTGGGCCTCGATCCTGGTGGGGGAACCGGGCTTTCTTGCTTGTCCAGACGATCGCACCTTGCGCGTGACTGCCCCGCCCTTGTTTGGTGATCCCCTTGCCGATCATCTCGCTGTTGGTCACGATATTGGCTTCCTTGGCATTGAGCTACAGACTCGCCGCCGTAATCGGATGAATGGCCGCATCACCACCCTTGAGAGGGATCATTTTGAGGTGCAGGTCACTCAAAGCTTTGGCAATTGTCCTCAATACATTCAAGCTCGCACTTTTGAGTTAAGTGAATTTGAGTTAAGTGAATTTGACCCGGCCGTCCCCAAACCTGTCCATGTCATTCAGCAGTTGGGAGCGGTAGAACGGGCCATGATTGCCGGGGCAGATACGTTTTTTATTGCAACGGCCTATCAAGACGAATCTGCTGGTATGGCCAGTGGGGTGGACGTATCTCACCGCGGCGGTAAACCGGGGTTTGTGCGGATTGATCAGAACCATACCCTTACCATTCCCGACTTCTCAGGCAATTTCCACTTCAATACCTTTGGCAATCTGGAGTTGAATCCAAGGGCGGGCTTACTGTTTATTGACTTTGAGCACGGCAACCTGCTGTATCTGACAGGCACCGCCCAGGTTATTTGGGATGGACCTGAGATTAGCACCTATCCCGGCGCAGAGCGGTTATTACGCTTCCATTTAAGTACAGGATATCGGGTGGAAGGGAGTTTGCCGCTGGGCTGGTCAGCCCCGGAATTTTCCCCTTATCTGCAGGAGACGGGGGCCTGGATCTGAAGGCTGATGACTCCAGGAACTTTGTTCGATACTGAAAAGGCACGACCAACCCAAGTTGGCAAAGGATAATGAGGGATCATGAAGCTCCATGCAGATTTTAATCAGCGAGTAGTTGTGTTGAGCGACGAGTTAGCCTGGATTGATTCTCCTATGCCGGGTGTGCAACGGCGACTGCTGGAACGGGATGGCAATGAAGTGGCTCGGGCTACCTCGATCGTTCGCTATGCTCCCAACAGCTATTTTTCGGCCCATACTCACGGGGGCGGAGAGGAATTCTTTGTTTTAGATGGCATTTTTTCTGATCAGTATGGTCATTATCCGCCTGGAACTTATATTCGGAATCCTGTTGGCTCTAGCCACAGGCCGTTTAGTCAGGAGGGGTGCACCATTTTGGTCAAGCTATGGCAAATGCAGCCAGAGGATCAACAACGGGTGGCGATCGCAACCGCAGAAGCCGCCTGGGTTCCAGGTTTGGTGGCGGGCCTGGAGGTGATGCCCCTTCACAGCTTTGGGACGGAGCAGGTGGCTTTAGTAAAATGGTCTGCGGGCACCCGCTTTCAGTCTCACTGTCACTGGGGGGGAGAAGAAATCTTTGTGCTGGAGGGTGTCTTTGCCGATGAATTTGGTGTTTATCCAAAAGGCACCTGGATTCGCAATCCCAGGGGGAGCTGCCACACTCCTTTTAGCCCATCGGGTTGTGTGATTTATGTCAAAACTGGACATTTGCCTGTGTCCCTTAACTCTAGGGTGACAGAGCCGGCCTGAGCCAACTAAGTAATCAATTTATTCATCAATGAACGAACATCTATGGAAACCAAACCCCCCCTGCCCCCATTCACCTTAGAAACCGCCATTGCCAAAGTCAAAGCAGCAGAAGATGCCTGGAATACACGGGACCCAGAGCGGGTGGCCCTGGCCTATACGGAAGATTCGGAGTGGCGCAATCGAGCCGAATTCCTGCGTGGACGAGCTGCGATCAAAGAGTTTCTCAAACGCAAGTGGGCAAAGGAACTGGATTACCGCTTGAAGAAAGAACTCTGGTGTTTTATGCAGAATCGGATTGCGGTGCGATTTGAGTATGAGTGGCACGATGATTCAGGCTTCTGGTATCGCTCCTATGGCAATGAAAACTGGGAATTTGCAGACAATGGGCTGATGATGCGCCGTTTTGCCAGTATCAATGATCTGCCTATTCTAGAATCTGAACGCAAGTTTCGTTGGGACCGCAACTGATTGCCGCTGCCTCGGTTGTCATGACCCAAAGCCCTGCCCTGTGGTGGTCAGACCATAGATGCTAAGTTCTCCACCCTCGCCTCCGGTTGCCAACCACTGGCCCTGGGGTTGCCAGGCTAAAGCTGATAATCTGGCCCCATCTTCACTGCGGGAACAGGCGAGTTGGTTTGCTCTCTGCCACAGTCCTAGCCCATCCGCTGCTACAGAAGCCAACAATGGGGTTTGGGGTTGAAAGCCAATTCCCTGAACAACGTCCTGATGGTGTTGCAGGACCCGCCCAGACCAGCCGATCGTTGGATCAGGATGCCGTTCCCAGACGACTATGCCCTCGCTACTGGCTGCAGCCAAGAGGAAGTCCCTCCCATGTCTCCCTTCTGACCAGGCCAGGTGCCGCACTTTACCGGGAAAGCCACGCATCACCCAGGGAATTAACCGTTGGGACTGAACCGCATCTGCATCCCACTCGATCACTGTAATGGTTCGATCCATATTGCCAGCGGCCAGATAGCAGTCATCCGGTGACCAGGCGATCGCAATCGTGGCAGAACCAATTTCCAGGTGGTAGGGATCTTCATCCCAATCCCGACTATCCCAGAGCTTTATCCCCCCATACCCGGCCACCCCCAGGCCGTTCCCCCCCCATTGCCAGGATAAGCCCAGCACGGAAGAGCTAGCGAAATTTAAAGTGGTGACCAGGACCTGCTGCTCTAGATCCCAAACCTGCACGTACTTGCCCAAACTAAAGGCCAACAGGGGACGATGGGGATGCCAGGCTAGCCGCTCCACCCAGGCAGGAGCATAGTTGAAGGCCAACAGGGGTTTAGAGGTGAGAGGGGTCATCTCCCAGATCCGCACCTGGCCATCCTGTCCCCCTGCAGCCAGAAATTGACCATCTGCTGAGAAGCCCAGGGCATCGATCGCTAGCTGACCCGCCGTCTGGAGATAAAAAAGTGATTGATCCGTCCCTGTCCAGAGCACAACTTCGCCCGCTGCAGAGGCGATCGCCAGAGTTTGTCCTGTAGGGGACCAGACCATCGCCCTCACATAGTCATGGACTGACCCCCGCCAGCAGTGCTGCAGTCCAATCCGGGAGAGTTTCATTTTAGGTTTGGGCATGGCGACAAATTGTGAGAGGGTCAAAGGTGAAAGTGCTCAACTACGTGTTCAGGGGCAGATTTCTATCCCTGAGAGTCAGGCGATACAGGCCCTAAAACCCTCTTTCAAACTGGTTTCATCCAGGTTACGCCCAATAAAGACCAGTTCATTTCTGCGGCTTTCACCCGGTTTCCAGGGGCGATCGCGCTGCCCATCAAACAGCATATGCACCCCCTGAAAGACAAACCGGCAGTCTTCCCCGGCAATGTTGAGAATGCCTTTCATGCGAAAGATATCCGGGCCCTGAGTTTGCAAAAGCTCACCAATCCACTGGTTTAAGCGCTGCCCATCTAATGCCCCCTCGGCGACGATCGCGACGGAAGCCACGGTTTCATCGTGTTCGTGGGCCGTATCCCTGAGAAAGTCGGGGTCAAGGGCCAGAGCATTCCTGAGGTCAAAAGCCTTGACCCCCAGTAGAGCCTCCATCTCCACCTCAGCATTCTGAGTGCGGTAGATCCTGGCTAGACGGTTCATGCCCCGAATCCGCCGCTCCAGTTCCGCCAGGACTGCGGGTTCAACCAGATCAGTTTTGTTCAGCAGAATGACATCGGCAAAAGCAATCTGCTCCTGGGCTTCATCGGCCTCCCAGTGTTGCCAGATATGTTTGGCATCCACCACTGTTACCACCGCATCCAATTGGGTTTGGGACTGCACATCTTCATCGACAAAAAAAGTCTGGATCACTGGAGCTGGATCTGCTAACCCCGTCGTTTCAATCACCAGATGGTCAAACTTCTCCCGTCGCCGCATCAGGTTGCCGATAATCCGAATTAAATCTCCCCGCACTGTACAGCAGATACAGCCGTTGTTCATTTCAAAAATTTCTTCGTCGGCATTAACTATGAGCTGGTTGTCAATCCCCACCTCACCGAATTCATTGACGATCACGGCCACCTTCTTGCCATGCTCGTGGGTGAGAATCCGATTCAACAGGGTTGTCTTGCCTGCCCCCAGGTAGCCTGTCAGGACGGTGACAGGAACAGTTTCCATGATTCCGGCAGCGACCATACTCCCTCCGAGAATACTTGTACAATGATAATCATTATCAAGTTATCAGAAGCCGAAGGGGGAAAGCAAGCCATTGGCGCTGGACCGCCTGGAGAACAGGGCAGAACGGCTAGGGTAGGGTGGGGGTCTTTGATTCGACCTGGGGCTGCTGAAACAAGTGGAGGATGTCGGTGTACTCAATTTCCGGCAGGGCTTTGTGGATCTTGTACTGGCGGATAGGAGTACTGAGGATGGCGATCACCGTTTCCAGGGGGGGACAGCCCGGTTCGCTACAGTGTAACTGGCTGATGGAAATCGGAATGGCTTCGCTGAGGGGCAGCAGTTCATAAACCCAACCTTTGATCCGGTTTACCTGTTCAGGGTTAGCTCGACTTGGAGAAGATGAAAATAAATTCATAGGGGTGCAATTTGTGATTCTGACGGGATTGATTTCAGAGATTGAGTCGGACTGCCCTGGTCAAGTGGCTCACTGAACTTCGGGCTATAGCGTTTTCCGAGATAGTGAAACAGATGCTTGGCATTGAAACGCCCATTGGCTAGAGCTTCCGATATGCCTCGTCCGAGTGGAAAACGCTGTAGTCTCATTCCGCCAACACCTGTAACTGACGGCAGGGAATTTGATCTGCCAGCAGAGAAGTTAGGGGAGGAGGGGCATGGATTTCCAGGATGGCTGTGGGTAATGCGGTAAATAAGAGCTGTTCGCCTGCAAAGACAACCCGTTCAAAATACCAGCCGGGGATGTTGGTAATTCGAACAACCTGAATCGCCTGGCTGTAGTTGCGGTAACAGCACAGAATTTGGGTGGAATGCCAGCGGGTGGGTAGAGCATCAAGAATTTGACTCATGGGTAACAAGGGGTTGCCGTCTATTGAATTGACTGGTACTGTCTGGCTTTGTTCTGCATGGTGTGAAAGATGTTGTAAAACCCATTGGCACGGGAAGGGGTCAGGCTCACTTCCAGGCCAGTGCTTTTGATAAAATCCGGTTTCAATTGCAGAACTTCAGCAACGGTCAAGCCATTCATCCCTTCAATCAGCACGGCCAGCAACCCTTTGGTTAACTGGGCATCCGAGTCCCCCTGGAACCGAATCAAATCTTCCTCTAGAGTGGCGATCACATAGACCTGGGAGACACAGCCGGGGACTTTGTTGGGCTCAACTCTGGCAGACTCTGGCAGGGGGGGTAACCGTTGGGCCAACCAGAGTAGATACTCATAGCGCCGCCTCGGATCGCTGGTCTGCTGCAACCGTCGCACGATTTTTTCCATGGATGGAGGTAAGGGAAACGCTGCACTGACCATGGCAGTCTAACTCCCAGAATGATAACCGTTCTCATTATAACTGAGGTTTCTGCTTAATCTGGGAAGAAAAAATCTGCTGAATCCTCATCTACTGGGCTGCGGTTGCGATAATAGGCTTCTAGTTCCTCTGGTGTGATCGGGTTGGCGACTGGATTTTCAAAGAAGGCTTTGACCCGGAGGTAACGCCGTAAACCCTCCGCGCCCGCATCTTCGCGAGTGGCCTCTTTAAAATCTTCTGGAAAGGTATCGCTTACCCTAATCCATGCCTCCTGCAAGATGGTTGCGATCCTGTCATTGGGGGCGCTGTCCAGCAAATCTTCCAGGGTGGCCAGAATGTCGATTGTGGCCAGCAATTCAGGGGGCATTTCAGCATCGGACATGGCTCATTTCAACCCTGTCCCAGGGCATGGAGGCGAGGTAAGGTCATGGCTGCCAGAAAGATAGTCAACTGGGTGGCTACAATACTGGGACCAGACGGTAAATTGAAGGCCGCGGAAACTACCATCCCAGCGACGGCACTGCCTGCCCCCAGCGCGGCGGAGAACAAGATGTAGTGGGTAAAGGTGTGACTCAGTAAGCGGGCGGCACAGGCGGGAATTACGATAAAAGCACTCACTAACAACACGCCGATCGCCTTAATTGAAATACCCACCACTAAAGACAACAACACGATGAACAGCGTGCGATGGGTGGTGACGGCCACGCCACGGGCGATCGCCAGGGGTTCGTGTAAGGTGATTAACATTTGAGTTCGCAGGGTGAGTCCAACGAATAGAATACAAGAAACTAATAAAACAGCACTAAAGGCTAAATCCAGCTCTCCAACGGCCAGAATATCCCCAAAGAGCAAGTTATTGATCCCTCCCTTATACCGCCCGACAAAACTGAGGGTAATGATCGCGATCGCTAGAGAAGAAGAATAAATAATATTCAACAGGGCATCTGTCCAGAGCCGGGTTCGCTCCAGGAGGTATGTGACCCCTAAAGCAAACAGGACCGCGAAGGGAAGTAACACAACGGAGGGATTGATCCCCAGCAATAAACCTACGCTAATCCCTAAGAGGGCAGAGTGCCCCAGGGCATCGCTGAAAAAGGACAATTGCCGCAGGATGGTGAAACTGCCCAGGGTTCCCCCCATCAGGCCAGTGAGAATACCGCCCAGCATTGCTCTTTGCATGAAGGGGAGGTGAAACAGCTCGACCATGCGGGTGATTTCGGGTGGGATAGCCATGGGCTGCTTCCTAATGACGATGGTGATAGCGGACAAACTCAGACCCATAGGCTGCGGCCAGATTGTGGGGGGAGAGGGCCACCTCTGGACTGCCCTGGCAGAGGAGTCTGCGGTTTAAGCAGAGTACCCGATCGCAGTGCTGACGAACCATATCCAGATCGTGGGAAATTTGCAAGATCGACCAACCCTCTTCTTGTTTCAGTTGGTAGAGCAGGTGATAAAAGTCTGACTCGCTCCGCACATCCAGCCCGGCCGGTGCTTCATCCAGAATCAGGAGTTGGCGAGGACGCACCAGGCAGTAGGCCAGCAACACCCGTTTGATTTCTCCACCGGAAAGTTCACTGATCAGCTGATGGCTGAGATGGATCGCATTCACCCGGACCAGGGCCGCTCGCACCGCCTGACGACATTGTTGAACCCCAACCCAGGGTAACTGTAACCCCAGGCGACTCCAGCCCAAACTGACCAGTTCTGCCACGGTGATGGGCATGCGACGATCGAACAAAAAGTGCTGGGGCAGGTAGGCGATCTGTTGACGAACGCGAGTGGGCAGTGCTCCTTGACGGCTGAGGGGTTGTCCCAGGATCAAGACTTCTCCTTCCTGCCGCGGTAGAATCCCCAGAATTGCCTGCACCAGGGTTGTTTTACCGGCTCCATTCGGCCCGACGATCGCTGTATCTGTTCCCGCTTCTAAAGCAAAGGAAACCTGCTGAACGGCTGCATAGCTATCGCGATAAACCGACAATCCCTCAACGGCTAGGACAATCTCTGCCAAAGACACCTCCTAGAATGGCAAACGCAGAGGCTGAGGGACAATAGCCAGGGGCAGCGATCGCTGGGGTAGAAAAGACTGCGTGGTCTTGCCGCCCAGGGCAGTGGTGAGATTGGTGAGGTTCTGACCCATAACCGTGAAATAGTAATCGGGCTGCACTCCCTCTCCTGGGGCGGTTTCGATCGGATCAAAATAACTCACCTGGACGTTCAAATCCTTTGCCAATGCCGAAAATGGGGAACCCATCACCTGGGGTTCTGTCAGCAGCATTCTCAGATTAGAGTTTTTTGCTGCATCGATCACCCGTTGCACATCGGCAGGGGAGGCGTTTTCTTCCGGAATGCCAACCAGGAATTCGGCTTTCAAATTGTAGCTCTGGGCGAAGTAGGGGGCAAAATCGTGGTAAGTGACAAAGGTTTTCCCAGCAAAGGGGCGTAGTTGTGTGGTGAATTGCCGATCCAGTTCCTTCAGCCTGCTGATATAAGCCGCAGCATTGGCCGTGTACGTCTCCTTCCCAGCGGTGTCAGCGGCAATCAGACCATCACGGATGGTTTCAACCTGTTGAATGGCCCGCTTCGGGTCCAGCCAGATATGGGGGTTGAACTCGCCGTGCTCATGGCCCGCCTCTTTGTCGTCGTGGCTGTGGCTATGCTCCTCGATCGCGTCCGTCCTGATGGTTTGCACCCCCTGGCTGGAGTCAATGATTCGTAGCTTGGGATTAGCTGCATTTTTGACTAGATCCTCCAGAAATGCTTCCATGCCCAGCCCATTTTTGACCAGCACATCGGCTTGAACCAGGGTCTGAGCATCGGCAGGTTTTGCCTGATAGTCGTGGGGCCCGACATTGTTCGGTAGCAATTGTGTCACCCTGGCCCGATCGCCAACCACGGCTTTGGTAAATTCAGTGATTGGAATGAATGTGGTCACCACCTGCAACTGAGCTGCTGTTGAAACTGGAGTGGCAAGGGGGGCGGATTCGGGCTGGGAAGCCTCAGGGGAGGTGGGGTTAGTACAGCTGCCTAAGCCCAGGGCGATCGCTGAGGCCACAAGGGAGAGTCTCCACCTCAACTTCCTGCATAGACCACGTAACTCCGGCTTTGGATCAATCATGGAGCGTCTCCTCATAACGACTGCAAGAGCAGGGCAACATCCTTAGCAAAGGAAGTCAAACTTAGTCAAGTAAGGCAAAATCAAATCTGCTCCGGCTCGTTTCATAGCTGTCAGGGTTTCCAGAACTACTTTTTTCTCATCGATCCATCCCTGGGCAGCAGCGGCTTTAATCATGGCGTATTCACCACTAACGTTGTAGGCGGCAACAGGTAAATTGGTGTGCTGTTTGATCTGACAAATCCCATCCAAATCCGCCAGGGCAGGCTTGACCCTAACCGGGAGCTGGGAGGATTGGACGTTCACAGGCTGACCCGATCCTGGGACAGGTGAGGAGGATGGCATAGCAATGGGTATAGAATGATAATGATTATCATTGCTTTATCCTACACCCCGTTGTCATGCAGCGCAATTCCGTGGCTAAAAAAAGCCATTCCTGCCCGCCCCAGGCTCCGCCCCGCCTCAGCCGCCAACAGCAAACGGTGCTGAACGGACTGAACCAGCAGCCCCATCCCATTTCTGCTCAACGGTTACATCGTTTTCTCAAACAACAGCACTCGATCGGCCTGGCAACGGTGTACCGCACCTTGGAAACCCTGAAGTTACGGGGACTGGTGCAGATCCGGGCTGGAGTGCAAGGAGAATCGTTATACAGTTCGGTTGAGCAGGATCGGCATTACCTAACTTGTCTGCGCTGTGGTCAGTCGCTTGTTCTTGATGCCTGCCCCGTGGGGGAACTGCAAAGGCAGTTGCAACGAACTTTTCCTTTCAAAATTTACTATCACACCCTGGAATTCTTTGGCCTCTGTTCTCTCTGTAAGCTTCAGACCAGCAAAAATCCATCATGACGGTTGTTCAGCTTCCTCATACCATTGACCTGGCCATTATTGGTGCGGGGCCCCAGGCTCTAACCCTGGTCACTCATTTATTGCAAAAGAAAAAAGCGATGGCAGAGCGGTTGCTGGTGTTTGACCCCAGTGGCACCTGGATGGATCACTGGCAGCAGCAGTTTGTCCGTCTGGAGATTCCCCATTTGCGATCGCCTGCAGTTCACCATCCCGATCCCAATGCCTTTGCCCTGCGGCGGTTTGCAGAATCTCGTCCAGAGGAATTAGTCCCTCCCTACGATCTGCCGGGAACCCGCCTGTTTGCAGATTTTTGTCAGGAGGTGGTGCAGCGCTGGCAACTGCAGAACCGGGTAGTGAAAGCAACGGTTACTAAACTGACTCCCCTGACTGCTGGGCCCAGATCAGGTTTTCATCTGCAACTGAGTGGTGGACGTGAGATCAGGGCCCATCGGGTTGTTCTGGCGACGGGTGGGGGGAGAAGGCAACTGCCGCAGTGGGTAGAGCAGATTCCCCCTGGCTATCCACCCGATCGGCTCTGCCATTCCACTCAGATTGATCTGCGGGGTCTACACCTGAGGGGGGAAAGGATTTTGATCCTGGGGGGAGGGCTGACCAGCGGTCATCTGGCGGTAGGAGCAATTGAGCGGGGGGCAGCGGTGGTGTTGATGTCTCGTCGCCAACTCTACGAAAAGCTGTTTGATGCCGATCCGGGCTGGTTGGGACCCAAGTATTTGAAAGGATTTTGGGCAGAACCCGATTGGTGCAAGCGCCTGGAGATGATTATGACAGCACGAAATGGCGGTTCCATGACCCCTGCGATGCTGACCCGGCTACGACGACTCTCCGATCGGGGGCAGCTGACGTTTTATGAACGCTGTCAGGTTGCTCAGGCCGCCTGGGATGGACAGAGCTGGCAGATCAGGTGCAGTACAGCTGGCCAGCACGATTGCCTCCAAAATCAACGCCTCGATCGGATCTGGTTAGCCACGGGCAGTTATCTTGATGCAGCTGAGGAACCTCTGCTCTCCCAAGTAGGGCAATACTTTTCCCCCATTGTTGTGAATGGATTGCCTGTACTGGATGAATATTTACGCTGGCCCGGCTGTGAATTGTTCATCATGGGTGGGTTAGCAGCTTTGCAAGTGGGCCCGACGGCACGGAATCTGTCCGGGGCGATCCAGGCTAGCAACCGCATTGTACCGGCGTTACTCAAACCCCGTGGGATCCCCTGGACAGGAGCTAATCCCGTAGCAAGCGCAGACCACTGAGGGTGACCAGCACGGTCGAGCCTTCATGGCCGATCACGCCCAGGGGCAGGGTAATTTCTCCGGCGAAATTAGCAATCAACAGCAGCAGAATAAATCCCAGGGCAAAGGTAATATTTTGCTTGACAATGGCCTGGGATCGTCGTCCCAGTCGAATGGCTGTAATCAGTTTTTCCAGCCGATCGGCCATCAGGACAATGTCAGCGGTTTCCAGGGCTACATCACTGCCTGTCCCTCCCATGGCGATTCCGACAGAAGCTTGGGCCAGGGCGGGAGCATCATTAATCCCATCCCCCACCATCGCCACGGTTCCATACTGCTGCTGCAGTTGGCGAATCACCTTCAGCTTATCTTCTGGAAGTAAATTGGCATGGACTCTGGGGATCCCAATCGCTGCGGCGACACTTTCAGCCGTCTGAGCATTATCGCCAGTGAGTATGACGATTTCCTCAATCCCCAACTGTTTTAAGTTGTTGATCACCTGAGTTGCTTCAGGACGGAGGGTATCGGCGATCGCCACCAAGCCCAGGATTTGATCAGCGACACTCAGCCAGACAACCGTTTTACCCTGGTGCTGCAGTTCCTCTCCCTGCTGTTGCAGATCGACGGCTAGGACCTGGGATGAGACGAGGCTGAGGGTTCCCAACCGGATCAGCTTGCCCTCCATGATTCCTGTAATTCCCTCACCAGGATGGGCCTGCACAGCGGTCACAGGCAGGTTTGTTGAGCCCCCCACCTGCTGGGCATATCGGCAGATGGCTTCCCCCAGGGGGTGTTCTGAATGGCTTTCCAGGGAAGCGGCCAATTGGAGCACATCGGTGGCCGAATATCCTAGAGCAGGAATAATTTGGCAAACCTGGGGTTGTCCGGTGGTCAGGGTGCCGGTTTTATCAAAGGCGATCGCCCGCACCCGCGCCATCAGTTCCAGTTGAGCCCCATTTTTGAACAAAATTCCCTGTCTGGCCCCATTGGCAATGCCGGAGAGCAGGGTGGGCATGATGGCAGCCATGAGCGCACAGGGGGAAGCAACGACGAGAAAAATGAGGGCGCGGTAGATGGTGGTTTCCCAACTCCAACCCCAGAGAAAAGGGGGCAGAAGACCCAGCAAAAGCCCAGAGAGAACGATCACCCGGGCATAACCGCGTTCAAACCGCTCAATCAGTTGCTGAGAGGGTGGTTTTTCCGTCTGGGCCTGTTCCACCAATCGGATCACCCGTTGTAACAAACTACTTTCCGGTGGCTGGTCTACCTCCAGATGTAGCGCCCCATAGCCATTCAGGGTGCCGGCAAACACAGGGTCTCCAGGCATTTTTTCCACTGGCAATGATTCCCCCGTAATCGCAGCTTCATTCACGGTTGAGCCACCAGCCAGCACCCGACTATCGGTGGGAATGAGTTCACCCGGTTTAACCAGCAGGCGATCGCCAATTTTTAATTGACTGACCGCCACCAGGGCCTCCCCACGGCTGTCAATCCGGCGGGCCGTATCAGTGCTCAGGTTCATTAAGCTGCGAATACTCCGGGCAGTCCGTTGCATGGCCACCGTTTCCAGACCCCCACTGATGGCAAAAATCAGGATCAAAATAGCGCCATCAACAATGAAGAAATACTCGCTGCGCCAGAATCCCAGAACTGCGGCCCCCAGTGCAGCAACGACCATAAGCAAATCCACATCCAGTTCTTTTTCCTGGATCAGTGTGGTTAAACCTTCCCGCGCACTCTCATAACCGCCAATGACGTAGGCCGCTGGCAGGATCAACAATCCCAACCCGGTCCAACCCTGCTGCAGGGACAACCAGCCCAGGCAAACCAGCACCCCGCAGAGGAGGGCCGCCAGGAGTTCAGGATAGGTTTTCAGGGCTTGGATCAGGCGAACCAGTACAGTCATGGCAAGAAAGAAAAAGGCACTTCCTTACCCTAAACCTTGACATTGATGTTAAGGTCAAGGGGGATCAAGCTGGCAAAGATGAAAACCCTGACGATCAAAGAACTCACCGATCGGGTTGGGAATGGCCTGACCCCCCGAATGGTGCGGCACTATCACCAACTGGGATTGTTACCCCAACCTGTCCGTTCAAATGCCAATTACCGCCTTTACACCCAGGAAGATGTCCAGCGGCTGCAGCGTATCGTGGCTCTAAAACAGCAGGGATTTCAGTTGTCTCATATCCGCAAGTTACTGCAGGCTGATCCCTACACTGAACAACCCAACGCCCTCCTGACCCAACTGCAGCGGCAATATCGAGCTGTCATCCAACAGATCAGCCAACTGCGCCAAACGGCAACGGCTCTGGAGGGATTATTAGGGCGAGACCAGAATTGTCAGATCGTTCAGGCAGAAGCGCTGGGCCAATTGCAGCAATTGCAGGTCGAAACCCATGCAGGACTGGGAGGCTTAGAGCACCTCTGGCAAGGGCTAGATGCCCAGGTTCATGCTCATCCAGAACAGTTTCAGGAATCCCTGCAACGCTTGCTGCCCGATTTGTCTGGCCGGTCTGAGATTGAGGTCCATTTACTCACCCAACTGGTGCTGGCCTGTGGCGATGTCAGCCTTGTGCCCTTTGTCAGGATCAGTCGGGGGGCGATCGGGATCAGCAGGGAAATGCTGGCCTGCGGTTGCCCGATCATCGTTGATCTACCCATGGTGGCCCATGCTCTGGATCAAACCCGTCTGGCCCATCTGAATTGCTCAGTTCAGACCCTGATGGATAACCCCCACATTACAGATGTGAGTGAAGCCGAGGTTGCCTTCTGGCAGGAGCACATCTGGAAAGAGCAAATTGCCAACATTCCAGCCGATAGCATTCTGGTGATAGGCTATGCCCCTTCCGTCCTGTTAAGCGTGTGTGAGCAGATTCAACAACAACTGATTCGACCAGCCTTAGTAATTGGGATGCCGATCGGTTTCAGCCATGCCCCTGCAGCCAAACGCCAGCTGATCCACTCTGGTGTTCCCTACATCACTGTTGCAGGAACCCTGGGAGGGGGATTACTAGCCGCCACGGTCTTAAATGCCCTGGTGGAATCCCTCATCACCAAGCCCAATTGTCATTGTTATCTGGAAGAAAGTTATCTGGAAGAAAATAACCGCTGCCGAATATGATACTGGTAGAGAGTTGACTCGGCTCAGAGGAAGCCTGCTCAGAATCAGGGGGTGACTCCCAGGTGGTGAAGAATGAAGCCTTCTACATCAGATAATCCGGTGTATGTTTTCAAATTGGTAAAGACGAAGGGCTTATCTCCACGCATTTTTTTTGCATCTCTCTCCATGACTCCTAAATCTGCACCCACATAAGCCGCCAGGTCAATTTTGTTAATTACTAATAAATCAGACTTGGTAATGCCAGGCCCGCCTTTGCGGGGAATTTTATCGCCACCGGCTACATCGATCACATAGAGGGTTAAATCCACCAGTTCTGGGCTGAAGGTGGCCGCCAGGTTGTCTCCACCACTTTCGACAAAAAGTAATTCCAGATCGCTGAAGCGCAGTTCCAGATCGGCGATCGCCCCCAGGTTCATTGAGGCATCTTCCCGAATTGCCGTATGGGGACACCCCCCTGTCTCTACACCGATAATGCGATCGGGGGACAGAGCTTGACTGCGGACGAGAAATTGGGCATCTTCCTGGGTGTAAATATCGTTTGTGACAACAGCCAGGCTGTACCGCTGTCGCAGGGATTTACACAGGGCATCTACCAGAGCAGTTTTTCCTGAACCAACGGGACCGGCAACACCAATACGGAGGGGATTCATGATGAAATAGAAAGAAGTAAGCTGTTAATTAGGGAATTGTAAGACAAAAAATGGGGCAGCACAGGAACATTTTAGTTAGAATTGTCGCCAATTTTCGGTCTGTAAGTCAGGAATCTGCTCAAACTCCCGTTAGTTCATCCCGGTAGGACGCAAATGCAGGAAAATCATGACTTCCTTGGTAAGACAGTATGACCTTTGACCATTGAGAAGTGGAAACAGTTTGCGTTTGAATTATCTGAAGCAAGGCTTGCAGAATCAGAGTTTGTAATGGAACCTTAGATTGCTGTGCTTGACGAAGCAGGTCTTGCCCAAGATCTGGTGGTAGGTGGATGGTGATTTGTATAGTACATTCCCCCAGCGATTAACTATTGAACAACTACCCTAAACTTAAGTCTACTCTTCCTCCATCGCTGTCTCTGCTGCTTGTCTCATTGCCAGGAAAGCCTCTTTAATGGCTTGGCTTACAGCACTTTGAGGTTCTGACAACATTAGTGCTTGATAAGCTTCAAGAAATCTAGTTCTCAGCCGATGAAATAGGTGTAGAAAATGCCGAATGAAACCCATACAGTCTAGAATGACAAATTCAATGCCTCCAGTTTGATGATATAAAGATTTAGCATAAGCTTGAACTTCTTCATCGACCGGCTCAGTTGTAATGAATATGTAATTGTTGATTTGTCTACTGCTAAAACGCAATTTCTGTAGGGCGCGATCTATATCTTCACGAGCCACTCGCTTATTCTTCATCTCATAAATTATTATGACTTCATCATCTCCAATCAGCGTAATTTCAACATCACCCAAAGCACCTGTCTGTGCATCAGCGGCATTGTGTGCCTGAAGTGGGAGCACTCTTTCTCCAAGAAACTCTTCTGCGGATTGATAAGCGGCAGCTACAACCAAGACAGAAAGACGGCTCGTTCCTTTAAGACTCAAGTGTTTTTCAATTAAGTTAACAATATCTTCAGAAGATAAAGGTACAGCGTCTTTTGTGGTGTGCAGCGTTGCAACTAAACCCTCAATGCGATGCTGACGTTCGTTTCTATCGATTAGAAGAAATCTGACTATCTCCGCAAGCAGAGCATCAGCGGTTACGCGGTCTGAGTGAACATCATCAAGCAGACCGAGAACTGCCTGATACAACTGCGGTGGTTTACCAATGAGATTCACCTTTTTAGTTAACGTTATATTTCGATTTCGTAGGGCAGGTGTGAGAAAAGCAGTTGTGCTGTTGCATGGCAAGTTGTGTTCATTGATAAAAGCTGTAATGTAACGCTCATCATAGGTTCTGCCTGAAAAGGTATCGGCATCTCCGATTTCCGTGTACGGTTTTCTAAGGTCAACATCAGCGCGATGAAGTTTTGCCAGCAAACAAGCCATCAAAAGGCGCACCCCTGCCCGATTTTTGAGATTGCGGGCGACATAAGCGGCAGATTCTCTAATCTGTTGATCAGGAATAAATGACTGGTCTAGGTTTGCATTAGCGCGTCGAAGAGTGGCATTGAGGATTTCAGTTGGTTCTGACATTCATTTTTACTCTCTGGAATATCATAGTTAGTCCAAAGTATCTCTGTTCTAGGTTGTTTGACAGATAAGCATTGTTTTGATGGAGATTCAATACAGTTCCAGTCTTTGTAGAGCTTATCTAGTAAGTCACAATGATAGCCGGATAAAGCAACTTTACCTTTAAGTCCAATCAATACCTCAGCAAGTTCTCTATGATCGTTGTCTGTCATTTCATATCCGTAGGCATGGGCATCCCCCCGTGAATCATGTGGATAGGGAGGATCGCAATAAAACAATGTTTCCTCACTATCGTATCGTTGGATAATTTCGATTGCAGCTGCGTTTTCTATTTGAACCCGTAAAAGCCTTTGCACAATTTCAGATAAACCTTCAACACTGCCAAGCCAACGGGAAACTGCTCCTGCCATCCCTGCTCGGCTGGTTAACTTACAATGTGCCCACCTTCCAGCGCTAGCTGTTTGTGCAAGTCCAGTCCTCACTTGGCGGGCACGGACAAAGAAACGACGAGCTCTTTCCAATTCCGAAAGATTGTCAATGGGTTCTTCAACTGCTATTCTCAGTTCTTCTCTAGAAAAGGGCGTTAATCCAATAGCTCTAATCAGGTCTTCATGCTGGTCACGCAAAACTCGAAAAAAGTTGACAACTTCCCCATCGATATCATTGTAGGTTTCAACGGGGGAAGGCTCCCTGTTGAGTAGTACAGCCGCTGAACCTGCAAATGGCTCACAGTAATGAGTGGTTTGGGGCAACAATGGGAGAAGCCAATTCAGGTGATTAAATTTTCCACCATACCACCCAAAAGCGATTACCTTACCCATTTGCTTTCCTATTGTTGATACTGAATGATCAGTATACACGAACTAAAGTCCTTGCATTAGGAATCGTTTGAGACCTTATATTTTCAATTAATGGTTTCAGCTACCACTTTACAGATAACTTAAATCCACCTAACTGCGGAATAACCGGCTGTATTGGGTTTCGTGCTGCATACTGGCCAGAGTTAAGCCCCAAGTACAACATTTCAGATCAAAATCGACCTGATTAAGGGCGGCTGAAGTGGTTTGGATCAGTATCGGTTGCAAGTCCAACAGTAGTTTTTGTCCAGCAGTTTGCCCCAGGGGAATCAGTTTGATCCCGGCATTGATCAAATTAGTGACCCAGCTTTGTAAATAGCCCAGCACAGTGGTTTCCAGATCGATCTGCCAGTGGATGGCACCCAGAGCAAAAGCGATCGCAAAGTTACAGGGTTGTTGTCTGAGGGATTCTCCCACCTCCTCAGGGATAATCTGCAAGTCCAGTAGCAGCTTCAGGAGCGATCGCCCCATTTGCCAGCTTTGTTGACGCAATTCCTCCGTTTCCCGGAAGGCAGATAGCCAGGCATTCCAGGACTGTAATTGCTGCAGATCCCCAGGGATGGTCTGATAGGCCCGTACCAGGACAGCAGCTTCAACGGCGATCGCCCCGTGCCGTAATTCCAGTGCTAGCCAGCGTTGGAGGTCAGAGCTGTTCTGGATTTTACCCTCAGTGATCAAGGTTTCTAGTCCCTCAGAGTAGCTGTAAGCTCCCACGGGCAGGGCAGGGCTGGCCAGTTGCAACAAGGACAGTAAGGCAGGATTAGTGATGATGTCCATAGGCTCCTGTCTCCGGTTGAAAGGGAGAAATTTCTGATACCACATTTAATCCAAGTTGCTGCACCATCGCCTCTAATACGGAATCTGGGGAGAGACGCAGGTAATCTGGCTTAATTTCCAGGGGAACGTGGCGATTGCCCAGATGGTAAGCCGCCCTTAGTAAGTCGTAGGGGGAACCCGTAACAGTTAAGACAGGTTCAGGGTTGGCAATGATTCTGGCTAAACTGCCATCTTCAGCCACCAACAGATCTCCGTGGTATAAAACCGTTCCTCTAGGTAGCTGTAACACCATTTCTCCCCCGGCAGTGTCATAACGATAGCGACTGCGTTGTCGTTCTTCCGCAGTTAAAGCCAGAGTGTAACTGACTGCAGCGGCAGGATCGGGAGGGAGACGTTGGCTAAAAATAGGCATTTGCAAGATACGAGAGATAATTTGCTGTCTCAATCGGCATACTTAGAAGGCACTGAAACCGAAGAAATACCAGTTCAGCTACCTGTTTGAGGAACGAAAGCCTTAGCAGCATAAGCTGGGGTCAATATCCTCCAGACGACTACAGCCACATAATGCCATCGCCACCTCAAGTTCCTGTTGCAGGAGTTCCAAAACATGTTGTACACCGTCACATCCGGCAGCGGCCAGTCCCCACAATACGGGTCTGCCAATTAAAACTGCTTTTGCACCCAGAGCCAGCGCTTTGAGGACATCGGTGCCACGGCGAATACCTCCATCTACCAGGATTTCTGCCTGACCCTTCACAGCAGCAACCACGTCGGGCAGGGCATCAATAGTAGCGATCGCCCCATCCAGTTGTCGCCCCCCATGATTGGACACAATAATAGCCTTCGCCCCATACTCCACTGCCCGCACCGCATCATCTGAACGCAAAATTCCTTTCAACACCAGCGGTAAGGGAGAAAGGGACTGCACCCATTCCAGATCTTTCCAGGTCAGGGCGGGGTTGATCTGCTCTAGAAAGTAAGTAAATAGCCCTGATTCCTGTGTCCGCTGGGGAATCTCCAGTTCTGAGAGGGAAACCAGGTTGGCCAGCTCCATTCCTGCAGGCAGGCTAAATTGATGGCGGCGATCGCTTTCCCGTTGGCCCAGAACAGGAGCATCAACCGTGAGGCAAAGGGCTGCGTACCCAGCGGCATAGGCTCGTTCCACCAGTGCTCTAGTTAAACCGCGATCGCGATGGACATAGAGTTGAAACCAGGGTTTGGGGGCACTCTGAGAGGTCTGGCTTGTGGTTGCGACTGCCTCCAGGGGTTGGGTCGATAGGGTACTCAAGATCATCACCGTTCCAGTTTGAGCTGCTGCGGTTGTGGTAGCCAGTTCTCCCTCAGGATGGGCTAAACATTGAAAGGCCATCGGTGCAATCAGAATGGGGAGTTCCAGGGCTTGTCCCAACACCGTAACCTTCATCCTGCGATCGCTGACATCAACCAGCACCCGTGGGCGTAAGCGTAACCGTTCAAATCCGGCTCGATTCTCCCTCAGGGTAATTTCGTCCCCAGCCCCACTGGCATAGTAATCTCGGGCCATGGGTGACAACTGCTGAGTGGCATAGCATTCATACTCGAACAAATTGAGCAGCGAGGGGGGACTGGACATAGACTCAGGGCCAGAATTTGGGCGATCTATCTGTTTTAGAACAAAAAGTAGCGTTGGGCCATGGGTAAGACCGTTGCTGGTTCACAGGTAAGCAGTTGACCATCGGCCCTGACTTGATAGGTTTCTGGATCGACTTCCATCTGGGGTAGGGCATCATTGAGCTTCATATCATGTTTACTCAGGTTACGAATTCCCCCGACAGCGACGGCAGGTTTCTGCAGATTCAGTTTTTTGGCAATATCTTTTTTCAACGCCGCTTTAGACACAAAGGTGAGGGAAGTCGCAGCGATCGCTCCCCCATAACTGCCAAACATCGGGCGCATATGGATGGGCTGGGGGGTGGGAATACTGGCATTGGCATCTCCCATCTGGGACCAGGCAATCATGCCACCTTTGAGTACAATTTCCGGTTTGACCCCAAACAGGGCCGGTCGCCACAGACAAAGATCTGCCAGCTTACCGGGTTCAACTGATCCCACATACTCAGCAATGCCGTGGGTAATAGCGGGATTAATCGTATATTTGGCAATGTAGCGTTTAGCCCGGTAGTTATCCTGACGATCGGAATCCTCCGGTAAGGGGCCGCGTTGCTCTTTCATTTTGTGGGCCGTTTGCCAGCAGCGCAGGATCACTTCCCCCACCCGACCCATGGCCTGGGAATCGGAGGAAATCATGCTAAAGGCCCCCAGATCGTGCAGAATATCCTCGGCGGCGATCGTCTCGCGGCGAATACGGGATTCGGCAAAAGCGACATCCTCTGGAATGCTGGGGGAAAGATGGTGACAGACCATCAGCATATCCAGGTGTTCATCCAGGGTATTGAGGGTATAAGGGCGAGTGGGATTGGTGGAGGAGGGTAGAACATTCGGTTGACCACAAACTTTAATAATGTCCGGGGCATGGCCACCTCCCGCTCCCTCGGTGTGATAGGTGTGAATGACTCTATTTTTGAACGCGGCGATCGTGTTCTCGACATAGCCCGCTTCGTTCAGGGTATCGGTGTGAATCGCCACCTGAAGGTCATAGTCGTCTGCCACACTCAAGCAGGTATCGATCGCGGCGGGAGTTGTACCCCAATCTTCATGCAACTTCAAGCCCATTGCTCCAGCTACGACCTGCTCCACTAAAGCCTCCGGTTGACTGGCATTTCCTTTACCGAGAAAGCCTAAATTCATTGGAAACGCATCTGCTGCCTGGAGCATTCGGTAGAGATTCCAGGGACCAGGGGTGCAGGTGGTGGCATTGGTTCCCGTGGCAGGGCCAGTCCCCCCCCCAATCATGGTGGTAATGCCAGAGGCGATCGCGGTTTCAATCTGCTGGGGACAGATGAAATGAATATGGGTATCGATGCCCCCCGCCGTCAGGATCATCCCCTCCCCCGCCAGCACTTCCGTACCGGGGCCAATAATAATATCGACATTGTCCTGGATATAAGGATTGCCCGCTTTCCCAATCCGCTCAATTCGTCCCTCCTTAATCCCGACATCAGCTTTGACAATTCCCCACCAGTCCAGGATCAGGGCATTGGTAATCACCAGATCCACCGCTCCATCTTTATTGGTAATGGGTGACTGCCCCATGCCATCCCGGATCACCTTACCACCGCCAAACTTGACCTCATCCCCATAGGTGGTATAGTCCCGCTCCACTTCGATGATTAGATTGGTGTCCGCCAGCCGGACCCGATCGCCCACGGTGGGCCCATAGGTTTCCGCATAGGCGCGGCGATTCATGGGATAGCTCATTTGTTTTTACCCTTTGCCTTTTTACCTTTACCGTCCAGTGGTCCCTCAATCTGGGCATTAAAACCGTAGACTTCTCGACTGCCTGCCAGGGAAACCAGGGTGACTGTGCGCTCATCCCCCGGTTCAAACCGTACCGCAGTTCCCGCCGGAATATCCAAACGCATGCCTCTGGCCGGTTCTCGCTCAAAATTGAGGGCCGCATTCACCTCATAAAAGTGGAAATGGGAGCCTACCTGAATGGGACGATCGCCCGTATTGGCAACGGTTAATGTAACTGTTTCTCGACCGGCATTGAGCGCGATCTCGCCCTCCAGGGGCAGAAGTTCACCCGGAATCATCTTGATGACCTATTGAATGGGGTTATGAACGGTGACCAGTTTGGTGCCATCGGGAAAGGTGGCTTCGACCTGGATTTCATGAATCATTTCGGCAATCCCTTCCATCACATCGTTGCGGGATAGGAGAGTGGTGCCGTAATTCATCAACTCAGAGACCGTCTGCCCATCCCTGGCCCCTTCCAAAATGGCAGCGGAAATATAGGCGATCGCTTCGGGATAATTCAGCTTCAGTCCTCTGGCTTTGCGCCGTTCTGCCACTAAGGCGGCCGTAAAAATTAAAAGTTTATCTTTTTCCTGAGGGGTTAATTGCATCGTCGCTCAACGCCAATCCAGCTTTTTATCATAGCGGTCTTTTCAAGAGTCTGAAGGAATATTATGGATTTCTATATAATTCAGGGAACGCATAGTTCGGCGGGTGTCTAGTTGATCTCTGCCGGATCAATGCCCAGATCGCGTAATCGGGCAGCCAGGCGATCGGCTCTTTGTCGTTCTAAAGCAGCTTCTTGCTGAGCCAGTTCCCGTTCTTGCTGTTCGATCGCAACCTGTTCTTGGGGCGTGGGGAGAAGTTGGCCCGTTGGAGTAAAAAACCGCAATTGATTCGCGTGAATCCCCAGAAATAACTCTAGTTGTCCACTCCAGAGCCAGCCCTGTTCATTCGGTTGCAGGGGTTGATAGTGACCCGCCACTAATTCAAATCCGGCAAATTCTAAACTGTGGGGATCAAACCAGAAATAGTCTGGAGTGCGCCAGATATCCTGATAAATTTGTTTTTTTAAGCCCCTATCCGTCTGAGCTGTTGTATCAGAAAGAATTTCGATAATCACATTCGGATATTTGCCGTCTTCTTCCCAGACCACCCAGCTTTTCCGGGGTTTGCGCTCCGTTCCTAACACAACAAAGAAATCTGGACCACGGAAAAATTCAGACTTACGCTGACGGGGACTGTAGTAAACGGTGAGGTTACCCGCAGCAAAGAAATCCTGACGCTCCTGCCACCACATCTCTAAACAGGTCAACAGCAGAATTAACTGTTGCAAGTGTTGATACGTTTCCAACGGCGGCTCCTCACTCAGCAGATCACTGGGGGGAAATTGAATCTCGGTGTCCAGGATTTGCATGTCCCGCTCTGAAGTCGGAGTCATCATCCTATCCAGCCTAAAGGATACGTCCAGTTTACCGCCCTTTTCTGACTGATTTGCCCCTCTTTCCGCTCAGGGTGTGGGCTGACTTGAAGCCAGGTTTACAGTTGCCAGATCCGGGGTTGACAGGCGGGTTGATGGCGATAGTGTAACCGCAGTAAATGCCAAACTTGCATAAACCAGTTCCGTGCAGACTGGGTAGAAAACCCACGATAGCGACAGAGTAAGCCGGACATCAAGCGCGTCACCCCTGTCTCCCCCTCAAATTTTTCTGCATTCCAGAGCTGACGAATTTGTGCAATTAATTCAGCCTCCGCTGCTTGCCCAATCAAGACTAGGGTTCCCACCACCGGATAATCACCCAGTCCATGGTAACTCTTGAGCAATTCCTCACCCCCCGGTAGCCATTGCGGATCAATCCAGAGCGGTGTGCCCTGTTGCCAGACTTCCGTGTGCGATCGCCAGTGGCCCTGCAAAAATTGTTCTCCTCTGGCAGTTCGACCGAGGCGGGTGATCTCCCATCCCAGCCAGACCGCACCGGTAGCCAGTTCGACCCGCAGATCCTGGTGGTAGTGAGCCTGATTGAACACAATAGTTTCTCGGGGTAGCCATTCCAACCATGCCCCAGGTTCTAGAGTGATCCGTACCTGCTGGTGAGCTTCCAGTCCCTCACTGCGATAGATTTTGCTGGCGGCCGCCTGAGTAAGCAGCACCTGGGTATCTGCGTCCAGATGAATATCCAGACTGAGTCGATCGCCCCCCACCACTCCCCCCGCCGTGTGCAGGATTACGCCATGACAGATCTGCGGCCCTTCCGGGTAAAACGGGCGTTGTAGTTTCAGGGGAGCTTTACCCAGACAGTGAATCAGTTGGGTGGTATCCTGCTTGCAGGTAAATTTCAGTTCCAGGTTACCCTGCCAACTGCTGGCTTGTTGATTGTCTCTGAATTCATTCACTTCATTGGCCTGGTATATAGCCCGATCAGTCACTTGCCCAACTCCGATACGATCACTGCATATTCCATTCTTGCTCTGATAGCCGATTGTTGCTCCAATGACTGATCACGATCGTTTATTTAAAGAACTGCTGTCAACGTTCTTTATCGAGTTCCTTGACCTGTTTCTCCCCAACCTGGCCCACCAGATAGACCCCGATTCAATTACCTTTTTGCCACAGGAATACTTTGCAGACCTGACTTCTGGTGACACAAAGCTCATTGATCTACTGGCCCAGGTGCGTCTGGCGGGAGAGGACATCGGTTTTCTAATTCACGTTGAGGCACAATCTACCTCCGAAAGTGACTTTGCCCGCAGAATGTTTTTTTACTTTGCCCGCTTGTATCAAAAGTATTTACAACCCGTTTATCCAGTTGTCGTGTTTTCGTTTGATGAACCCCTTAGGGCAGAACCTCAAACCCATATTATCGAGTTTCCGCAGCGAAAGGTACTGGAATTTAATTTTGAGTCAATTCAACTTAATCGCTTGAACTGGCGAGATTATTTGAATCAGGCGAACCCTGTCGCTGCCGCATTAATGGCTAAAATGCGAATCAGTCCAGCCGATCGTCCTAAAGTTAAAGCTGAATGTCTACGCTTGCTGGCCAGTCTAAAACTTGATCCTGCCCGAACCCAACTCATTTCTGGTTTTGTAGATAGCTATCTGAGACTGAACTCACAGGAGGAGGAGGTGTTTGAGCAGGAGATCGGTAAACTGGAAGCAGGGGAGCAGGAGGGAATTATGCAAATCGTTACCAGTTGGATGGAAAAGGGGATTGAGCAGGGGATTGAGCAGGGGATTGAGCAGGGGATTGAGCAGGGGATTGAGCAGGGGATTGAGCAGGGGGAGAAGTCTTTGATCCTCAAACTGCTCTCTCGTAAATTTGGTCTGATTTCTGCTGAAGTGAAAGTGCAGATTGAAACTCTAACTCTTGCTCAAATAGAGTTGCTGGGCGAAGCTCTCTTAGATTTCTCCAGTCCGGATGACCTGATCAACTGGTTGGAAGCCCACCTTTAATTCTCTTGGTTGTTACTGTGATCACACCAGACGCTTCTGCTCCAAATTACCAGCAATTGATTGATGAAATCGTTCAGGCGACCCTGAAGGGCAAAATTCGCTCCCAGGAGCAGGTTTTACAGATGCTGTCCCAGGCGGTTAAGGTCGGCACGGGAGAAATCTTTGAGCGGGCTTTAAGCGATCGCCTTCTCACCACTGAGCAACAAACCCAAACCCTGCAGGACGAACTCAAACTGGCTAAAGCCACCCGCAGCTTACGGGCCCTGCAAACGATTCAGTCGCAATGGCAGCGATTACAGGAACAGCAGCAGGTAGCGCAAATTTTTACAACCGCCCTTCAATCCCTCAGCCAGGCTGATCCGGGCGATCGACTCACCGCTTTCCTGCGCCTGCTTGACCCTAACCATTCCCAGAATTTGACTCTATCCCAACTGAAGCAACTGGCCAAAACCCTGGAGCAGCAATCCCCACCCCAGTCTGAACCGGCTGATCTGCAAGCAGAATGGCGGGCCATGGGTAGGGGGATCAAAGCGGGATTGCAGGACTGGCAAAATCTGGAAGGCTCGGTGGTCAGTTGGATGTACGAGCAGGGGCGGGGGCAACTGGGCTTTACGGGCGTACCAGGCCAGCAGGGGCCGTGGGCACTCTGGAATAAACAGGTGGGGGGTGAGGTTCCCCGATCGCTGTTTCATACCCTGGCCCTGGGGCAATCCCTGGAAGCATGGTTGCGGACCCAGAATCAAGTCACTCTGGCGGATTGGGTGGAACTGGCGGTTTTGCTCACTTACCTGCAACGGGCCTTTGTGGAGTGGTGCGATCGCCAGGTTTACAATGCCCAGTTGGGCGCTAAACTATCGATTGCCGGATTTCTTGTCTTTGCCTTGCTCTGGTCAGAACTGGCTCAGGGGTGGCAGGCTCAATCTTCTTTACCGGAAAGCCAGCGTCAGTTGTTTACCCAGGGCTGCTTTGGCCTTAGTCTGCAAATTCTCCGGACCTTCAGCCAGCGGGAATACTTTCCTCTTTACGGCGGCATTTTTGCCTCTTTTAGCGGTCAATACCTGCGGGACACCCTCAACTATCTCGACCAACCCCTACGACAGGCGGAAGGCACCCAGGCCAAGGCCCGCATTCTCACCTTACTGGGTTATTCTTGTCGGGCCCAGGGACAGTACGATCGCGCCCTCCAGTTTCATCAGCAAGCCCTGGAATTGGCGCAGCAATTTGGCGATCGTCCCTGTGAAATTGCCAACTTTAACCACCTCAGTCGCCTCTACCTGGCTCAACAGAATTATGCAGCGGCGATCGATAATGGCCAGCGGGCCCTAATGCTCAGTCGTCAGACCGGCGATCGGGTGGGAGAAGCCAATGGGCTGGCTAATCTAGGCTTTAGTGAGGTGCTGGCCGCAAAAGCTGAGGATGTGGACGAGTCAGACACCTACGAGCGGGCGATCGAACTGCTACAACGGGGTCAACAACTATGTGAACAACTGGGCGATCGGCAGAGCCTTTCTCTCTGTCTCAGCAGTCTGGGAATTGCCCAACTGATGCTCAATCAAGCCGAAGCAGCAGTAACCGCATTGACGGCAGGGTGGCAGGCCGCTCAGTTCTCTGGCGATCTTTACCTGCAGGGCTTAAATCTGGCCTATCTCGCCCAAGCCCAGGCTCAACTGCAACACTGGCAGGCGGCGATCACCAGCGGTATGGTGGGGATGTATTTGCTGGAACAAATTGGGGCAGACCTCTGGCGACAAACCGCTGCTTTACTAACCGTGATCTGGGGGCAGTTAGGTCCGATCGCCTTCACCGAATTACTGCAAAAAGAACGCGCCACTATTCTGTCCCTCATCGGTGTGGATGGCTATGATTACCTGCTGCCCCTGCTGCAAACTTACCGGGAGTCGCTTTAATGGCTAAGTAAAGGAAGAAAATATTTCTGGATTAAACCGATGACGATCGCCGGTTGTTCCAGATGAGCTAACACCCCAGTATCGGGAATCGGACAAAAATGCTTGACGGCTTGGGGATTAAGTTTGGCCAGGCGTTGACCCACTTTTACGCCAGTAAAGCGATCCTGTTCTCCCCACAAAATCACCGTTGGAACGGTTAATTGGGGCAGATAGAGAGCCAGATCAAAACACAGATCACCCCGTAACGAAGACAGAGCGGTGTATTCGGCATTGGCTTGGGTGGCAGATGCCAGATAGGCCGCAACCATTTCTGCAGTGACCCGATCGGGTTGGGCAAATAAAACCTGTTCTAAGAAGGTTCGCACGGCAAATTCATTTGCTGCCCCCAGGGCATAAATCAGTCGATCGACCCCACCAATACCTGCCACCTGAGCTGCTAACCCGCGAGCGTAATCAATGCCAAAATCGGCAAACCCGGTGGGACAAACCAGGAGCAAAGCTCGAAATAATTCCGGTCGTTCGATCGCTAAACGTATGGTCATGCCAGCGGTGAGGGAGGAGGCCACTACGGCAACGGGCGGGGTCGTGAGCTGGTGAATGAGTTCGCTGATCATCTGCCCATAGTCGCTGACCTGGTAATCTTTGACCGGATGGGCGGAGGCTCCCCAACCGATCAGATCTGGCGCAATAATACGGTAGTCTGAATTAAAGGCTGGATAAACTTTAGACCATTCATAAGCAGAAGACCCCCCGCCAACGCTGTGCAGAAAAATCAGTGGGGGTTTTGACCTCGGGTCGAAGTTGCCCCAGGGTGGTGTTGTGGAGGTACAATAAGCCATTTTCCCCAGGGAAATTTCAATAGACTGGCACTCAAAGCCGGGAGGGAACAGGTTCATGTCTATGCCTTCAGCCATTACTGCTCTGCTGCTCCTTTACTATAACGGTGAGGCAACTTCTCTTCCAAAGCTGGAAACTCTGCTGGGCTGAATCCCTGGCAATCATGATTCAGATCAGGTTATCGTTTGCAGTAACAGTGGAAGAAACATTGCCCGATGAGTATTTTATGGTTGGGACAGATTCAACCGGAGCAGCGATCGCAGGTGGGCAGTTCTCTGCTTGAGCTGAGTCAATTAGTCCAACTGGGTCACCCTGTTCTGCCGGGTTTTGTTATTCCCGCAACCAATTTTCAGTTCTTCCTGCACCAAATTGAAGAGTTGAACGGGGCAGAACCAGGTTTTTTCACAGCAATGGGGGATCAATTCCAGGCTGTGACAGCACGGGCTAACCAGATTCAGCAGGCGATTCAAACCGCTCCCTGTTCTCAGGACTGGTTGCAGGACTGGTCGGAAGCTACTACTCAGTTAAGCGATCGCCTGGACACCGAGGTGGTTCGGCTCCAACCTTATCTCTGGTGTCTTTCCCGCCCCGAGCAAGAGTTGCCGATCGCTGGATTAATGCAAGCTCAATATTGCCGGACAGAACTGGAATATTTTCTGGGTGGCATCAAACGGCTCTGGCAGGAGGTCTTTCAGGCTAAACAACTCTGGTTCTGGCGACACTGGGAAATTCAACCGGAGCAGATCGGTCTGGCAATTCTGGTTCAACCCATTCCCAAGGCGGTGGCGGCGGGTTTTATTCAATCCAGGGGTAGCGACTGGGAGGTTCAATCCAGCTGGGGGTTAAGTTTGACCATCAGTTTAGGAGAAATTGTCCCCGATCGCTACTGGGTGGATGCCAGGGGGCAGGTACAACGGCAAAGCTTGGGGCAGAAAACCTATGCCTACCAATGGTCACCGTTGCCGCTCCCGGGTGGAGACTGTCTCTATGGCTATTCCTTACCCCTGGATCAAAGCCAGTCTTATGCCCTTACCCCTGACCAACTGCAGGATCTCCTCGCTCTCCTGCGCTCTGTCCAACGGGATCGCCGCGAAGGTGCTGGTAAAGAGATCAAGCTGGAATGGTTGTGGGGAGACCATTTTTATTTCCTTCAACTTGAATACCAGGCGGCACCGCTCACCCCCCTAAGCAGTGCTTCTCTAGAAGAACCATCCGAGCTGATCCCGCTGCTCCAGGGTCTCTCAGCCTCTTCCGGCCAAGCAATTGCCCCTGCCCTGGTGGTCACCGATGCCCTGCCTCAACTGGCTGAACTGAAGCAACTCACCGAGCTAAGGGAACGGGTAATTCTGGTGGTGCCGAGTTTGCAACCGGACTGGCTTCCCCTGCTGAAGTGGGCGGTGGGAATTATTTGTGAAATAGGCGGAATGACCTCCCACGGGGCAATTATGGCCAGGGAGTTACACTTACCGGCGGTGGTCGGGGTGCCTGGAGCTACACAACGGATTCAATCGGGCGATCGCCTCCTCATCGATGGGGCCCAGGGTCAAATCTATCGCTTAAAGTGTGAGCGGCCTCTGGCCCTGGTGTCCACTGTGACCCCTGCCCTGGTGTCCAGCCCCCCACTCAGCGAGATCCCCCTCAAAACGCAGCTGATGGTCAACCTGAGTCAGCCCGGTTCCCTCGTCTATGCACCTACCTTACCCGTGGATGGGGTTGGCCTATTGCGATCGGAATTGATGTTACTGGATTTGCTGCAGTCTCACCATCCCTACCTCTGGCTACAAGAGGGCAGACAGGACGAATTTCAGCAACGTTTAGCCAGCCAAATTTACCAGTTTGCCGCTGCTTTTGCTCCCCGGCCAGTGTATTACCGTTCCCTCGATTTGCGTTCCCATGAGTGTCGTCTATTGGTGGGGGGCGATCGGTTTGAACCGATGGAAACCAATCCCATGCTGGGGGAGCGGGGCGTATCCCGTTATCTAAGCGATCCCGAATTGTTTGATCTGGAACTGGCGGCCCTGGCCCAGGTTTATCGTAGAGGCTACACCCAGGTGCGCTTAGTCCTGCCCTTTGTGCGGAGTGTGGAGGAATTTTGTTTCTGTCGCCAGCGGGCCGCATTGATGGGTTTACTGGAGTATCCCCAATTTCAACTCTGGATTATGGCGGAAGTTCCTTCAGTGCTCTTTCTGCTGCCAGACTATGTTGAAGCCGGAGTGCAGGGTATTTCCATTGGCAGTAATGATCTGACCCAATTGCTGCTGGGGGTCGATCGAGAACAATCTCATCTAAATTCCTATGATGAACGGCATCCAGCGGTCAAAATTGCGATCGCCCAACTGGTGCAGACCGCCAGAACTTTGGGAATTCCCTGTTCCATCTGCGGTGAAGCCCCCGTGCGCTACCCGGAACTGGTGCCCTGGCTGGTCAATTTGGGAATTTCCAGTATTTCCGTTGCTCCAGAATCCGTTACCCAGATGCAGCAGGCGATCGCTGAGGCAGAGGGTCAACTGGAGGTGTCTGTCCGGCTGGATAGATAAACGAGCAGTCCCAGGAAGATTAAAGTTCCAGCTAAATATTTGATGCTATTGGGTACAAGGGGGTTGGGAGAAAAGAACCCTTCAATCACCCCAGCAATCACCAGCAGGGGAACCACCCCAAACATCAGGTAAATGGCCTGAGCGCCGTTTTGGGTCAAAGCCACCATGCGTCGGTATCTGCCTGGGAATAATAAAGCCTGGCCTAGTAATAAGCCCGCCCCGCCCGCCAAAAAGATCGCTGGCAACTCCAGGGCCCCGTGGGGCAGAACAAAGGCCCAGAAGGGATAGGCTAAGTCGTGCTGGCCCACTAACGTAGCGATCGCCCCAATATGGATTCCATTATTCCAAAGAATAAATAAGGTTCCCAGTCCAGCTATCATTCCCCCGGCCAGAGTGGCAAAACTGACGGCAATATTGTTGGTCATAATCCAGCTTGAAGCCAGGGGTTCAATCCCAACGATCGATCCCATCCACAGCTTGCCTTCTTTCTGCACCAGATTGAGGATACGCGGCGGGACAACCAGGGGTAAGAAATCCGGATCTCTCCAGGCATACCACCAGGCGATCAGTCCACCCAGTAAAAAGATTGCCGTGGCCAGGGCGGTATAGAGCCAGGTCTGACGCACTAAAGCCGGAAATTCCCAGCGGTAAAACTGCACGATCGCCCGCCAGGAGGAACGCCGCCGCCCCTGATAAACCTGCCCATAACCACGTAAAGCCAGATTTTGCAGATATTCGCCCAAACCAGACCCAAGATTACGACTGCGTACCCTGGCCAAATCCGCTGAAACGGTACGGTAAAGACTACTGAGCTGCTGAACTTCTTGAACCGTGAGCGATCGCAACCCCTTCTGCTCAGATTTTTGTAACAGCGTTTCGAGCTGACTCCATTTCGGCTCCTGCCGGGCTAACCAGCGTTGTACATCCATAGCAATAAATAGGGTTCGGGATTGAGTTTAGAGGACAATCGGCCAGCGGGGAGGTTAGCTGCTTAATGCAGTACGAATAAAGCTTAAGGTGAAGTCTATCGCATGACACCGAACAATTGGCGGGGTGGGGATGCAACTATAACACCCTAGTAGGCGGCGGCATAAGTTAGAATACTATTTTAGATGGTTAGAGCCTTGCCCTTATAAGTCCACTGAAACAGTTTTGCCATTGTTCGATTGAAATAGTCGATAAACTCAAGAATCCGTGTTTTCAAGTCTGCTTGACTCAGAAAATTGCCTCGTCTGAGCAACTTTCGCATCAAGATGCCAAACCAGATTTCAATTTGATTGGGCCAGGAGCAATGCTTGGGCGTGAAGTGAAACACAATGCGATGGGAAGGGTCACTCAAAAATGCCGACCAAGTGGCTATCGATTGCAGGATACCCGTTTTCCCTTTGATGCCCAAGTCAATGTCTAATCCCTCTACCTGGGCTACATAGCGCACAAGCGATTCAGACTGATGGATGTTCAAGCAATCCATGATCAAGTGCCGTTTGGTTGCCTCTGGGTCATCAGACGGTTACCACCCCTCAGCAACCCATCAAAACCCTATCCAAAGCCAATCGCAGTTATTAAGGGATTTACCAGGTTACCAGTCCAGTTACTACTCTGGTAACCAACTCAAACCCAGCCTGAGTAATAGTTCTAGCCCTTCGGTTACCGAGTTACCAAAAGACAGTAGTCATCAAAGGGGGAACATCCTTCAGGTGGGAGATCGCGTTCGATATGTCGGCAACGGGCATTTGGGCAAGGTCTGCTGGGATAAGATGTTAACCATCCTGGCAATCACTTTAGACGGCATGGCTGAGGTCCGGCATGAGGAGTGGCGGGTAACCCAGCGGTGCAGGCTTGAAGATCTCCGTCCGGCAGGAGGTGGGGTATGAGGCAGTTTATAACTCGATTGCACTTGATTACAACCCCTACTGTGTTGATTGCTTCTGCTGACTGTAATTTTGATTCTATAGAGGCGGTTCATGGCTAGGAATATCAGTGATCAAAGGTTTTCTGCAGCGTTTATCAAATATCGACAAAAGCTATGCAAGCCGAGGAAGCATTACTTGGAGATAGCGATTGTCCAGATGAGGTGTTCAATGCTATTCCAAGCCAATAAAGATCCGATTACAGTTCTTGAAGCCCGGCTTGGAGGCGTACCTTTTCTGCAAAACCTACTTTCCATTTATGAACGCCGTTTGTATCTAAATGACGAGGAGCTAGCGGAATAACCCTGGTTCATTACCACAAGCGTTAAAAATGCATCAGGCATCGACCTAAAGCCTTGGCTCATTCAAAAGCTTTCATATGAAAGAATCAAGTCGATCAACAAGTGTACAGAGGAAAAACGAGCAATCATCCCTGACATCCATTCCCCTTCTTGCCCTTTAAAGGATATTCAGCTAGCAGCTCAATGTGAATACCAATTCCTGCGCGGTGGGCAAACGGTTCTAACACCGCATGGGCTAAAATCACTATTGCTTGTTTTTCCCCAGGAAACGCTTCTTCCTCCAACTTAATGACAGATTTTTGTAATTACTGCCAATTCTTACCAGTTGAAGTGTTAATTTTTAGAACGGTTAGCCAGACAAAATTAACACTTTAACCACACAACCATTGATTCTACAGTGAACCTAAGCATTCCCATTGCGCGAAACTTCTATGTGATATGTATTTGTTCTGCTCCAGGCTCTTGTTAAGACACTCTAAAATTAATACCAATTTAGCTATATTTCGATAAAATTCAAAAAATTACTACATTCAGAAGTATTTTGGATGAGTTTGAGGCATCTGGAGATTCAGGATGAGTATCGCAGCGATCGTTGTGATCTGATTCAGGATTTCTATGTTCCTTGCTTGGAAAACTCAAGCCTCTATTGTAGGGCAGTTGGCTTCTTCTCCAGTACTTCAATGGTTGCTGCTGCTAAAGGGTTATCGGGGTTAATTCGTTCAAGTGGGAAGATGCAGTTGATTGCCTCACCTGTACTTTCAGAAGAGGATGTAGCTGCGATCGAACAGGGACTGAAGCAACGGGAGCAGGTGATTACAGAGGCAATCCTCAGGAACCTGGAACAGGAATTAGCGCTGGTTGTGAAAGATCGGCTTGCTTGTTTGGCCTGGCTGTTGGCACAGGGATTGTTGGAAATCAGGTTGGCGGTTCCTCGCAGTCTTTATAGACGGGGGATTTATCATGAGAAGCTGGGCATTTTTACGGATGCTGAAGGAGCTCAAGTCGTCTTCACAGGTTCGGCGAATGAGAGTGCCAGTGGTCTAATTGATAATTTTGAGTGCGTTGATGTTTTTCGCTCCTGGGTTACGGGCGATCGCGAGCGTGTGAAGCAAAAGGTAGCTAACTTTCAGCGGTTATGGGAAAACCAGACTGAAAACCTGGAGGTTCTTGAGTTTCCAGAAGCAGCTCGACGATCGCTCCTGCGTTTTCAACCTGAACAACCCCCTATAGGAGAGCCAAGAGTAAAAAGTAGTGAGGGAAGTTACTCCTATGGAACAGTTTTCCCCCCCGGTGTACCGAGACTGCCTAATGGTTTGAAACTGCGTCCCTATCAGCAAGAGGCGATCGCTAACTGGTTTACGAACAAAGGCCGCGGCACACTGAAGATGGCGACGGGGAGTGGTAAGACGATTACTGCTTTGGCGATCGCTAGTGAACTCTATCGTAAAAGTTTGGAGCAGAATAAACCGCTTCAGGGGTTACTGATAGTCTGCCCGTATCGTCACCTGGTTAAACAATGGGCAGTAGAAGTAGAAAAGTTCGGATTGCAACCTGTTTTGGCGTTTGAGACTGTGCAAAACTGGCAAGGAGAACTGCAATCACAATTACTAGCATTACTTTCGGGGCACCAGCATTTTGTCACTGTTATCACGACAAATGCAACCTTGATCCGAGACAGCCTTCAGTCTCAACTACAATTTTTTCCGAAGCGATCGATGATCATTGGGGATGAGGCCCATAACTTAGGCGCAAATCGTTTGGAAGCAAGCCTCCCACAAAGCATCCAATTACGATTGGCTCTATCCGCGACTCCAGAGCGATATTTTGATGAGCGAGGTACAGAGCGGTTGTTTGAATACTTTGGCCCTGTATTGCAACCAGAGTTTACCTTAAGAGATGCGATCGCCGCTAAAGCATTGATACCATACCTTTACTATCCAGTTCTAGTGGAGTTGACAGAGTCCGAGATTGAGCGATACGAGGAACTGACCAGCCGGATTGGCCGAGCCATTGGGATTGGCGGTGACACGGATGAAAATGACTTATTAACACCTCTACTAATGCAACGGGCACGACTTATCGGGGCAGCAACAAATAAGCTAGATGCTCTGCGTCAAATTATGTCGAAGCGGCTGGAAACGACGCACACCCTTTTCTATTGTGGTGACGGTTCGGTTGAAGATGAGGTAACTGAGGAGAGCATCCGCCAGCTTGAGGCAGTAACAGCTTTGCTGACCAATGAGTTGGATTATCGGGTAAAAACCTATATAGCCGAAACTAGCCTGGAGGAGCGGGAGGAACTTCGCTACCAATTTATGCATGGTATTTTGCCAGGGCTGGTTGCCATTCGCTGCTTAGATGAAGGAGTGGACATTCCGGCAATTCAAACGGCTGTAATTCTGGCAAGCAGCAGCAACCCCCGACAGTTTGTTCAGCGCCGAGGCAGAATTCTTCGTCCAAGTCCGGGTAAGGAGAGGGCTGAGCTGTTCGACCTGATCGTGATACCTCCTGATTTAGGACGGGAATCCTGGAGTATAGAGAGAAGCTTACTTCGGAAGGAGTTAAAGCGATTTGTTGAGTTTGCTGATTTAGCGATCAATAGCGGACAGGCTAGAAAGATACTGCTACCTTTGCAGGAGAAGTACCAATTGTTGGAGCTTTAAGTAACTATGACGGTGGATAGTAACGACATTGAAGAACCCATTAAGACTGCACCCCCTGAAGTTGAAAAAATAATTCGGGAAGTGATTCGACTAGAAAAAGAGCACTTACACTCGGATAGACCCAGAGTGAAAGCCGATATTCTTGAGATTATTAAGGATTCAGTCAGATGAAATTACTCTCGATCAAGCTGTTTAACTTCCGGCAGTTCTGGGGGGAGGTGGAAATCGAACTGGCAGGGCGATCGGAACGTAGCGTTACAGTGATCCACGGCAATAATGGCGCAGGGAAGACAACGCTACTGAATGCTTTTACCTGGGTGCTCTATGGTCAACATACTGGGGCATTTGCCTCGCCTGAGCAGCATATTAATAAGAGAGCTATTGCCCAAGCGACTCCAGGCCAGCGAGTGGATTGTTGGGCAGAGGTTGTATTTGAACATAATGGCAATCGCTATCGGGCCCGGAGATCATGCTTCATTGAGAAGCCTCAAACGGATGAAATAATAGTAGAACAGAGTGGGGAACTAGCACTGCAAATCAATAGCAAACGGGTAGAGCCGCCTGAGGTGCCGGAGGATAAAATTGGGCAGGTTTTGCCGGAGAGTTTACATCGGTATTTCTTCTTTGATGGAGAACGTATCGATCGCATCGTTAAATCGGAGAACAAATCCGAGATTTCTAAAGCGATTCGGACGCTCCTGAGCGTAGAGGTGTTGGATCGGGCCATCAATCACTTAAAGGAAGCCCAGCGATCGCTCAATAAAGAATTGGCAGAAATTGGCGATCCAGAAACGAAGCGGTTAGTTAAGGAGCAAGAAGAACTAAAGGAAAAGCAGAAAGGGCTGGAAGCCAGACGGGAGGAAATTGCTGCTGAGATAGAAGCCTACGAAGAGCAAAAGCAGACTGTTACAGCACAATTACGGGAACTCGATAAGGTGGGTGAAATTCAGGCCCGGCGAGATGATCTGAATCGACAGTCGGAAGAAACGCAAGCCCTGTTGGCCCGCAGTGAAGACAAGTTGCGGCGAACGATATCAGCACGAGGATATATGGTCTTTCTCACAGATGCGATCGCTCAGTTTCGCAATCTAGCCAATGATCTACGGCAAAGAGGAGAATTACCTGCGGGAATTAAGCAGCAGTTCGTCGAGGATTTACTCGAAGATCAGGTGTGTATTTGTGGCAGTGAACTGAAGCAGGGAACGTTAGAACGACAGCGGGTAGAATCCTGGCTCGATCGCTCTGGGATTCAGCAGGTAGAAGAAATGGTGATTCAGATGGGGGGTGAGGTTAATAGTATTGAGCGACAGATCCCTGAGTTTTGGGCAGAGATCGAGCAGGAGCAGAGTAGCATTGACAATTTGAAGCGGCATCTTTCCACCTTATTAGATCAGATTGACGACATTCGGGAGCAGTTAAAAGGTAGTGAAGATGTTAATGTCAGTGGCTTAGAAAAGCGGCTCGAGGACATCGAAGCTAACATCATTAGCCTGCACCGGGAAGATGAAAATGTGGGGCGAGCTATTGTAGAGTGCGAGGATAAGATTACCGTTCTGAAGAAGCAAATCAAGGAATTAAAGGCCAAGGGTGAACAGCAGGCTTTGATTCAGCGGCAGATCAAGGCAACCGATGATGCGATCGACCGGATTGGGCAGGTGCGATTACGGGTTGATCAAAAGTTTCGAGCCGTACTTGAAGAGAAAGTGCGAGAGATTTTCCGACAGGTCTCTTTTAAGACCCAGGTGCCCAAGTTAACGGAGAACTATGAATTGGTCTTAGTAGAAACCTTAATGGATGGGGAGAGTGTGGTGGCACCTTCAACCGGAGAGAACCAGATTCTCAGCCTTTCATTTATTGGCAGTATTATTGAACGGGTGCGCTACTGGAGCAAAAAGCATTCCTTAATTGGATTGGATAGCAGCAGTTTTCCGATCGTTATGGACTCCCCCTTTGGCACGCTGGATGAAAACTATCGGCGGCAGATTGCCCGCTTAATTCCGACCTTGGCAGATCAGTTAGTCGTTCTGGCCACAAAGACCCAGTGGCGGGGGGAAGTTGAAACCGAAATGGAACCGTATGTGGGCAAGGAATATGTTCTCGTCTTTAACTCTGCCAAGCCAGACTGCTAGCCCGATACAATTGAGCTAAATGGAGATCCTTATCCGCTGGTGAGGCAAAGCCCAAACGAATTTGAGTGGACAGAGGTTGTAGAAGTCGTGAGGGATTTGTAGCGATCGAGGTAAAAAATGGTTAACACTTTACCTGCTCCACAAGATTTAGTTTCAGATACCTGGCAGTCAGCGTCCTGGGAGGAGTACACCTTGCTGGCAGACCATCCAAACAGTGAATCGGGGCGGTGCTATTACGATCAAGGGTGGATGAGGATTGAAATGTCGGCATTGGGACCGTTGCACGGGCGAGAGAATTCAATTGTCTCAACCCTGGTTGTGTTATTTACAACGCTCAAGAACATCCGTAGCGTAGAGCTAACCAATTAACCGCTGGCTGCTCCAGACTTTTAACACACCGGAGGCATAATCACCACCATGGCCTACACGTTGCCGAGATCCCTCTCCTTTGCCGACTTTTTCAGTCAGTATGGGGATGATCCACGTTATGAACTGATTGATGGAGAACTGCGAGATTTGGAACCCACCGGACCGCACGAATCAACGGCTGGGAAACTGGCAGGCAGGCTATTTGCTGAAATTCTGCGGCTGAATCTACGCTGGACGATTCCTAAAAATTGCTTAATCCGACCACCGGAAACTGAAGCAACTGCACTGCGTCCTGATGTGATTGTATTGGATGAAACAGTTTTGACCGAAGAACCCCTATGGGAAAAACAACCTGTGTTAACGAGTGGTCGGGCAATTCGGCTGGTGGCAGAGGTCGTCAGTACAAACTGGCAGGATGACTATGCTCGTAAAGTGGAGGAATATGCAACGCTCGGTATCCCGGAATATTGGATCGTCGATTTCCGTGGGCTGGGAGGAATTGCTTTTATTGGAAAACCAAAACAACCGACGCTAACTGTTTGTCACTTGTTAGAGGCAGAATATCGCCAGCAACAATATCGGATAGGACAGGTGATTAGCTCAACTCTATTCCCTGAATTGCACGTCCGATTAGATGATTTGATGCCGTAATCTGCCCTTTTAAATACAACAAAATGGGTCTGAAGATTTTGATATGAAAAAGCTGTATTAATATGCCTGTTGATGAATACAAAAAAGCGATTAGAGATATTGAAGCATTGAGCTATTATGCAAAAAAGTTTCAACGTCTACGAGTCGATCGCGCCCACGGAATTGCCCCCCATAAGCCCATATTGCTCCTGTCAGTAATTGATCAGATTAGAAGAGGAAAGATAGGAGAAAACAAAATTTACTTATCTGATGAACTGATTAAGACCTTCCTTAAATATTGGAAATTTCTAGGTTCAGACTCTCATAATCCAGACATTTCTAGACCTTTTTTTCACATGCAAAGTGGTAAGTTTTGGCATCTCTGGGCGAATTCAGGCTATGAGAAAATCATTTCTTCTAAAGTAAAGCTTAAAACTTTTGCAGAGGTCAAAAGAGCTATAAAATACGCTTACTTGGACGAAGATTTATTTGATTTCTTGCAAATGTCAGTTTCAAGAACAAGTTTAGTGATTGTTCTGGTATCAAGATGGTTTCCAAATAGGCATGAAGAAATTGAGCAAATACATTTACAATCAGATGAATTTTGAAAAGAACCAATAGTTGCATGTGCGCTATGCAGAAAGACCTGAACTATTATATTCAATGCTTTTCAGACCTCAATGTTAATACTGTTGGTGGTAAAGCACCATATCAACCACTTTTACTGTTATCCATTCTGGAGTTGATTGAGCAAAGGCTAATCCAGGAAAATAAGATTTATGTTTCTCTTGAGCTGATTTCTACTTTTGCAAAGTTTCGCAGCCAATTGAGTACACCCAATTACCAAGCTGATTTAGCTCAACCATTTTTCTTTCTTAGTCGCACAAAAAGCAAATTCTGGCATTTAGTTCCAAAACCTGGTTCGGAGGTGTTTATAGAGTCAGGTGTAAAACTCAATCGCTTAAATCTTCTCAGGAATAACGTTGAATATGCAAAACTTGATGATGAGCTTTTTGAACTAGCCAGAGCTCCAGTTAATAGATCAGCATTAATTACAGCAATTATTTCTAAATGGTTCCCAAATAAACTAGAACAAATTGAAAGTCTATTTCAAATTCATCCCTTTCAAGACATTCGTTATAGCTTACGGGAGAGCGGAGCTATTTACTCTACAAGCGAAATCAGTGACCGAGAGGCGAAAGAGTTTGAAGATATAGTTAGAGATGCAACTTTTAGAAAAAATATCGTATCTCTGTATGGTCAAAGATGTGCTTTTTGCAAATTAAGAATTGTTAGTAGAGACAGTGGTTATATTGTAGATGGAGCGCACATCAAACCATTTTCTATGTTTAAAGATGATAACTATACTAATGGTTTAGCTCTTTGTAAAAACCATCATTGGGCGTTTGACCATGGCTGGTTCAGTATTGACAATAATTACAGAATAATTATTCCACCTGATCGTTTTATTGAAGAACCACCAGAAACTTCAAAGGAAATGCATCAATTTCATGGAGAGTTAATTCATCGACCCAGCCAAAGCGATTTTTACCCTCGTCCAGAAGCTCTTGAATGGCATCGAGAACATTGGAAAATTGCCTAAAAGTGATTCCCTTCCTCTTTTGCTATCTAAGTGCCTGTAAATGTAAAATATATTCTATCGCGATCGAGATTTGAAACAAGCAGTTCAGGAAGGGGATGTTGAAACCGTTAAGCAGCTTTCAGCATGGGCAGAAATTAAATATGGAATGAAGCAAAGTTCAGAAAAGAAAGAGTGAAGCAGTAAGAATAAGAAGGTTAAGAGATAATGGAACGCTTGAAGCAATTTCAGACGAGCAATAAGGAACAAAATGTCTGCCAAAGACTTATTTCATGAAGCGGCCAGAAAGGGACTGGAGAAGGATGGGTGGACTATTACAAACGATCCGCTCCATCTTCGCATTGGAGGTGTACTAGACATGTATATTGATTTGGGAGCAGAGAAAATTATTGCGTTTACGACATCGAACAGGAGGCGATCGTACAATGGCAACCGTAGAAATTTACCGAGAATATATTAAGAAACTTCTAACCGACAAGGCCTATCGGAGTAGTGATAAAGATGTAGAAGCACAAACAATCTTCGATCAAAGCAATGATCATTATCAGCTAATCTACATTGGATGGCATAATAAACGCCGCGTTTTTGGCCCTGTTCTTCACTTAGACATTAAAGAAAATAAAATATGGATTCAGTGGAATGGTACTGAAGATGATATTGCTGAAGAACTTGTTGCCCTCGGTGTTCCCAAGCAGGATATTGTCCTTGGTTTTCAACCTCCGTTTATCCGACAATTTACTGACTATGCTACTGGCTAAATGATCTTCCTTGAACTCACCCTCGAAAACTTTAATTCCTACAAGGGACGGCACACTTTTAATCTTCAACCCGCGGTCAACACTGAGGGAACGCGCCCTATTATTCTGATTGGTGGCTTAAACGGTGGCGGTAAAACGACCCTCATGGATGCTATCCGGCTAGCTCTCTACGGACAACGGGCCCAAATCGATCGACGTAAGAAAAACCAATCCTATAGTGAATTCCTTAGCCAGTGCGTCAGTAGCCAAACCCCACCGGATACATTGGCAACGGTTGAGCTTAGCTTTCAGCATGTCATCCGCATTAGCAACATTGATAAACTTGCTGATATTCGGGTTCAACGTACCTGGAATCGTAAGGGAAAAGATAAACTTCAGGTTTTTCTAGATGGCTGGGAGGACAATACTCTAACTGAAACCTGGGATGAGCGGGTTGAAACCTGGCTTCCCCTCGGACTTTCAAATCTTTTTCTCTTTGATGGTGAACAGATTAAGGAACTAGCAGAACAGGATACACCTCCCCCCAGTGTTGCTACTGCTATTCGTGCTGTCCTCGGGCTGGAATTACCTGATCGACTTGAGCAGCACATCGAAATTCTTATCACCCAACACCAGCGAGAGCTTGCCAAAGATGAGGATCAGCAGATCCTAGAAGCGATCGCTCAACGATTGAATCAACAAAGAACTGACTTAGAAGCTGAGGAAAACCGGCTTAAGATATTGGAAGCTGAGCTTGAACTGGCAAAGGAAAACTTGCATGAGGCTCAAATTCAATTCGAGGCAGAAGGGGGGAGTCTGGCTGAATCTGCACCAGAACTCGATCGCCAACTTCAAGTACTACGAAATGAAGCTGAACACCATCGCCAGAATCTTCGCAATCTCGCTGCTGATCTACTTCCCCTGGCGATCGTTCAACCTTTGCTAAAAACTGCCTATCAACAGGGACAAACAGAACTTCGTCGTCAACAGGCCCAAGCTGCTTATAAGCTGATCGCCGAACACAATCAACGCCTACTTAAGCTAATTCAGACCCTTAAGCTTAGCCGCCCGCAAACCCAAAAAATTCAAACTTTTCTTGAGCAGGAGAACCTGAACTTAATCGAAGCAACTACAACAGAATCCTGGCTTGAGGCGGATATCGAACTCCTAGAGCAACTGAGCCAGCTTCTGCAGCACCAGCTTCCCCTTCAGGTTCAACTAGTTCAGCGCCAGATCGAGCAACTTAAAACCCTGAATCAAAAAATTGAAACCCTTATTCTCAAACTTCAAGCAGCCCCTTCTCCTCAAGACTACGATCGCCTTCGTGCCTTCCGAGATCAGGCAAACATTCACCATGAGGAATGCTTCTTTAAAGTTGAACTTAGTAAACGGCATTGTATTAAACTTCGTCAGGACATTGAAACTGCTAAAGCTGACTTAAAACGCTATAGTGAACAACACGTTGAACAACTAGATACAGACGATTTTCTCAAGGAAGCAGCTCGGGTCCAAAATACCCTACACGCCTTCCGTGCTCGTCTAACACTCCAAAAGCTGAACGATCTTGAATCTGGAATTACAAACTACTTTCGTTGCCTCCTGCACAAGTCCAGCCTTGTTCACCGGATTATGGTTGACCAGCAGACGTTCAGCCTGACCCTCTACAACAATACAGGAGAGCATATCCCAAAACATCGCCTCTCTGCTGGCGAAAAACAGCTCTTAGCGATCGCCTTCCTCTGGGCCCTGGCAAGTGTTAGTAATCGTAAAATTCCGATCGCGATCGACACACCCCTCAGCCGTCTCGACTCCAGCCATCGCCGTAACCTCATCGATCAATACTTTCCCAACGCCAGCCATCAGATGATCTTGCTCTCCACCGATACTGAAATCGGCCGGGAAGAAGTTGAGGAATTAAGAAGTAAAGGGGCGATCGCTCGGGAATATCTGCTCCAATACAACTCAGCCAAACAGCAAACCAAGATTGAACCAGGCTATTTCTCATTTAAAACCTAACTTTTTCTCCCTCCTTAACCCAACTTATGGAACCACCCCTCGATCGCATCAAGCTCTCGCAAACAGCCAAAGACCAATTGATCAAACTCAAGCGGACTACTAAAATTGATCAGTGGAATATTCTTTGCCGTTGGGCGCTTTGTCGATCGCTTGCAGAACCCTCTCCCCCTTCGCCTGTTCCCATCCCTTCGGATAGCAATTTAGAAATGACCTGGCAGATTTTTGGTGGAAATATAGCCGATCTACTCTTAATTGCCCTCAAACAACGCTGCCACAACGATGGCTTACCCACGGACAAAGAAACTTTAGCAGTTCAATTTCGCCTACACCTGCATCGCGGCATTGGTTATCTGGCAGGCGATCCAACGATTAAGACGATTGAGCATTTTGTTGAGAAAGCTGTTGAATTAACCCCTCAGGTGTGAGAATTTGTAGAACATCATCTGGAAAATCCTGGGGATTACGAGTCACAATTGCATCAAGTTGATTGACAGTTGCCGTTGCAAACTGAACTGCGTCTTCAAAATCCTTAAAGCCAGAAGTAAGGGCAAGGGAGATAACACTCTGATCCACGGTTGCAACTCGACAGAAGGGAGCAATAATTCGCAGGAACTCAAGAGTTGCATCATGGCCCTTTGCTTTACGCACAATATAGTATATATCGCTTACTGTGGAAGCTGAGATAAAAGCCTCAATCTCTCTTCGATAGGCATAGATTAGTACCTGAGTACTGGTGACCTGGAAAGGCTGACGCTCAAGCGCAACATCAATGACAATATTGGTGTCAACTAAAACTTTCAAAGGTGGTGTTTCTCCTTCAGGTATTCCCACTTAGCCTGATCTGGGTCAAAACCTGGTGGGACCGAAGGCGTTTGTTCAAGCCACTGCTTCAGACTAGGGATTTCACAGGTGACCTGCTTCCCAGAATTCGAAACTGAATCGGAATTGGCTACCATACCTTCTGTTGGAGCCGGTTGTAAAACAATAATCTCGACATCTCCAGGAGCCATTGCGATCGGCTCAGTAATAATTAAATGGCCCGAATCGTCAATCTTGCCCTTAACTTTGTAGGCTTGCATCACTTGCTCCAAAACGCTTCTGAACGATTACTGTAACGTAACATTTGCCAGCCCATACTTACCCTCTGCTAGCTTTTTGAAGTACCTGGGATTGATTGAGTCTTTGCGATCGAGTCCCTCACAACGGCGTTCAATTGCTCCACGCACAATCCCCTTAGGATCTTTAGCCTTAAATTCATACAATTTCTGATCCAGAATCGCCTGAGTAATGTCAGCCGCTGACATCGGTTGCTTTGCTGCTTGCAGAACCTCAACAACAACTTGAGCAATCGTCTTTTCCTTCATCTTTTACCTCGTTCAACCTGGTTACAACTCATTGAATAGCAACGGTTGAATACTACCATCAGGCAAAATCGCAGGGAGCCATTCATCCCCTTTGGGTTCCGTACCGTCCCACTTTTCTGGATAGGTGTTCGCAGCAATCAGTTCCTCAATTCGGTTTAATTCTTCTTCATCAATGAGGTTGAGTACGGGACGGTTTTGAGCAAGGGCTACTTGATTAACCTCATCCTGAATCGCAAGGATCTGGTTGAGCATCCATCGCCGTGCCTCCAGAGTTAACGGCCCCAGTCGGTTCTGTTTGGCAGACAGTGAGCCATCTTTGTTCACCTCTCCATGCTTGCGGTGGCGATACTGGGGCTTCTTTATTTCCCAATACAGTGGTCTTAATTTCTGTAAGGGTGCCAGATAGGTCCATTCTGGTTGAGCAATCACACGATCGAGGGCAGCATCTTCCTGAACCAGCGGACACCCAATACAACCGGTGCGGGCATTGATCGGTTCCTCCCCGTCAGCGGTATCCTGACCGTAAACTTTAGCGATCGCCTCGGTGGAAAAGCCCAGGATTGGAGCCTCAAACATCAACCAGTCCCAGACATGGCAGACTCGCCAGTGCAGCAGGGGGGCTAAAGTATCGGCTACAGCTTCCGAAGTGGTCTGCTGAAACCAGCCCTGGCCACATTCACCCCCATCTTTTGAGCAACTGAGGGCAATTCGTTGATCCCGTGCCGCACTTTCCCCTACTCGCACACCGGTTAACATCAGGAACTTCTCGCCCCGTTCCCGCCGCAGGGTTTCCAGTTCCCGCTCCATGTTCATCACTTTCAGCTTCGGCGTACACCATCTGAAGGTATTGGAGGGCGGTGGTACTCCTCGGCCCAGGATGTATACAAAATAGCGATAGTCCAGTTCGGGCAAAACCACACGGGTTTCAAATCCCCGTTGCCGCAGTTCTGCCAGGATTTGCATGGCTGCTGTATGGAGCGGGGGTAATTCCTGCCGGGTATCGGCGTAGATGATCGTGAGACTATCTGGTTTAGGAATTTGCCCTGTTTCAATCAGATGGGAGATCAGCGTGACAGTCGCAGAAGAGTCCTTACCCCCAGAAAAACTGATCGCCCAATGCTTGTAGAGAGACCCATAGTGCTGCAACGACTCAACCGACAGCGTGATCGCCCTGGGCAAGGTGAGCCGTTCTTCCTCAAATAAGCTGAGCGTTTTCATCGTTCCCTAACTACACCTTAGAGGCAACTTCCCGCAGGAGACGGTTCCCGATGCTGCAAGCAGCCCTATGGTACGCAAGCTTCCTCTCGCCATCGCTCTCATTGCTCTGATTAAACCATATTCCCCTAGATATAGCGGTATCAGAGACTAGAGTTCAGATCCTAACTCTAAATTAGCTGCTCTTACCCCTGGCTCAACCAGCAATTCGGAGGTCTAGCCAGCGCGTGAACTGTTCAAGATGGCAATGGCCTCCCACATAAACAGCTAACATGAGGAGTGTCAGCGGTAATTTACTAGCGATACTGGGTACACTTGGATTGCACCGTTCCATGTACTCCACCCACTCCTCAAACGCCCACTGCTGCACCTGGGAAAAATTCGTCTGGATGTAAGCCACCCAATCGGGATGAAGCCAGATGGACTGCTGATCATCACTGAAGGTGTACAACGGCTTGGCAGTCTCAAAGTTTTCCTGGGCCAGGATCAGGATCTTCTGATTCACCTGGGTATCCTTGGCACCCCGCAATTCCTCCTCAAAAAAGGGACGAATCAGGCGGAAAGGAACGTAACGCAGTAATTCTACAGTTGAATCATCCACTCGCCCCCTAATAATCCCTCTGAGATCAGCCTGACTAACCTCTCTGACGCGGAATAGGGGTTTGGCAAGGGACCGATCTAACTCCTCCAGCTTTGCTGCAATCTGATCCTGGCTACCAAACTTCAGGTTGTGGGTGTAATGGGCTTGCCAGGCTCTTGCCAGCATTTCCACAATGATATCTTTGAGGGCAATGGGTGCAGATCCGTCAAACCGCCGCTGGTGCAGAAGGTCAAGTAAGCCCAGGAAAAACAGGTATTTGTAGGAGTTGGTTGTCCGGTCGAAAAGCTGACTGAATGCCTCAATGTTCAGGGTGGGGGAGGGAGGCAGAGGCATAAATCTATTCACTTCATCGGTTATGGACAATTCTACGCCAACATGGAAAGGGATTGAGAGAATACAGATCTTAAAGACTCATGCGGAAGGAATACCACAAATTAGTGCGAGATCGCATTCCCGCAATCATTGCCGAGGAAGGGCATTCCTACGCGATCGAGACCCTATCTGAGACCGAATATCCTCAGGCATTAGTCACCAAACTGCTTGAAGAAGCCCAGGAGTTAGCTGCCGTGGCCACCTCAGGGGACTTCGTGACCGAATTGGCTGATGTGTTTGAAGTTATTGATGCCATCCTGACAACGACTGGGATCGATCGTGAAGCTGTCCTGGCGGTGCAGGAAGAGCGACGGAACCAGCGGGGAGGGTTTGAGCAAAGAATCAAATTGCTATGGGTTGAGCATGACTGAGCCGCAGCTTCAATTAGGCAAATACCTGGATCTCCAGACGTTCTGTGCCTGCACTCAGACTTATCAGCAGTACTCTGATCGGATAAATCCCTACCCTCAGAACCCCACGGAAACCATTCCTGCCCTGCAATCCCTGAATCAGTTTATCCTTGATCCGGTGATTGACCACTTTAGTCTGGATCAGTTTCGGCTCACCTATGGCTTTTGTTCGGTTGATCTGAAGCGGTCTCTGGAGCAACGTAATCCGATCACTGGGCTTAAAAATGGACGGGTTGACCCAAAACGAGATCAGCACATGGCCCACGAACGAAATCGCAAGGGAAACTACTATTGCGATCGCCTGGGGGCTGCCTGTGACTTTTTGATTGAAGGGGTTCCCAGCCAGCAGGTGGTGGAGTGGATATTGGAACAGCAACTCCCCTTCGACTCCCTCTATTTCTATGGCAGTACTCGCCCAATTCACATCAGCTATGGACCTCAACATAAACGGGATATCTGGACGTTTACACCCACAGGGCAACCCTCCCGCAAAGGAATTGAAGCCTGGCTAGAACTAGCTCGACGAATTTGAGGCTTGTTGACGCTGGGTTTGCCGGGAACGGATGAGGGATCGTTGTAACTTCACTCGATAGGGATCAGCCGATTTACACCACACGACCCGATGTCCCTGCAGTTCAGCACAGTGTTCCTGGAGACATTTCAGCCACTCCCGTCGATGGGAGATTGTCTCCGGTTTGTCCAGCAATCCCCAGTCCACTTCCTGCCGGGTCAACTTAGCAAACTTTTCATACAGGGGATAGTCAGAGGTAATGTAAGCCTCTTTCCAATGCAGCACCGGAGGGTTCTCAGCCGGATCATAGTCCCGATAGCTCACGCTCAAGTCCCGCAAATCAATTTGCATACTGGTTTGGAGGGCGGGATGGGGATCATCGTCAAACTGCGGATAAACCAGGTAGGAAATTTTGGGTTTCCGAGCATGAAACTTAACCAGGGTTGCCTCTTCTGGACGACCGATCGTTCGGCTAGCACATCCTTCATAGAGCCGCAGCATTGGTTCTAAGCCTTCCAGGGCGGAAACATGAACCCACAGTCCACCCCCTCCCCATCGGCCAACCAGACTACGTTGACAACAGGCAGCAATCACATCCGGCTCACCCAGACTGGCTAGCATCAAATCGGCGGCGGTACAGGCTTGATGATAACTGCCGAACAAGGCTTTGAGGTCATTTTGCAGGCTGGCCGAGAGTTCCTGAAACTTGGGACGACGGCTGAAGCGACTGAGGGCCAGATACACGAGCAGATCTTGACGACGGCGATCGCTAATTGCATCCCATTCCTGCACCTCCGTTGCTTGCAACACTACCTGGAAGGCCCGTTTCAGGGTGCCGAGTTGAGCAACAATTTCCTGGGCAGCGGGTAACTCATCCACCAGCGGTAAGCGTCCCCGCTCCGTAAAAAAGGCCATCAACGGAGCCAGCAGTTCTCTATAGGTTTCAAACCGCCGTACACTGGCTTTGACTCTAGGTGTGGTAGTGCGAGAGCGAAATCGGGCGGCTCGAAAACTTTCTGCCTGGACCGGGTCACGAAAGACAAAATAAATCCCTAAAGCGACGGGAACCGCATCCACCGTTAAAACCTGGTCGATGTAGCGTTTAAGTTCCTCCTGCTCAAAGTATTTTTGAAACGTATTGCGTCGGGTGATCACCCCATCCCCATAGGCAACCTGCCCCCGCATCCGGTCTTCAATCAATACCTGCGCCGCTACAATCAGCACTTTACCCGTGAGACTCCAGGCTTGAACCAGAGCTTGCCGCCGCTCTGCTGCATCTTCAATCACATTGATGATATAGCCCAGGTTAACCACCGCAGCCGTCTGGAGAGGTTGATCGGGCTGGTAGTAGGGGTCCCAACCGCTACTTGCATACCCTTGGGCAGCTATGCGATCGATATCACCCCCGTAACCACAGCCGTAATCGAAAAAGGTGATCCGCTCTGGATCATCCTCTTCACGGCTAAGCAACCCTGCCTCTAAAGCCAGCCGCACGGGTTTAGAAAGGGAAGTCCGGGGGAGCGCTGCTCGATGTCGCTCGATTTTGGGCGTTGTTGCTACACCTGAGCCTGAAGACTGCAACTGCCTGACGAGCTGATGTCCTTCCATCTGAACTCCATATTGCCGTAAACGTTCTTCCCATCCCTGCCGAGTGCCGATCGAGCGGGACTGATCCAGGAGCCCCAGAACTTCTTCCTGCTGAGTCAAATCTGCAAAGTGTTGATAGAGGGGATGGTCTGGAGTTAGAAACGTTTCTTTGCGATGGAGAACAGGCGGATTATCCGTCTCGCTGTAGTCCCGATAGCTCACCTGATGGGTTCCGAGGTGGACAATGGCACTGGACAAGAGGGCGGGGTGGGGATCGGTTTCAAAATCGGGGTAAAACAGGTAGGAAACTTGAGGCTGATCCAGATGAAATTTAACCAGCGTAATGTTGTCGGTTCGATCGAGACACGATCGCGCTAACTGTTCATACTGTTGTAAGGGGGGTTCAAGAGACTCCAGGGCTGACCAATGCACATACAAAGCCTGGGGCAGAAGTTTACCTACAGGGCTGCGCTGGCAACAGTCCACAACCTCTGCCCATAATTCAGTTAACTCTACTGATGCAATTAAATCATGCAAGGTTTAAGAAATCGCTCAATCTAATAAGCGGTTAATCACAGCGTAAAACAGAGCAGCCGAAACAGAAAATTACTTACCGAAACTTAAACTTTTCTATAAAGGAAAGCTTTCGAGGAATGAACTTATGTATTGATAATTTCTTCCTTGACCAGCTAGATTCTTAAATTTTTAGGTTGCCCAAGGTCTAAAAAACTTTCATTCTCCTAAGGAATCGCCTCCGACCGATTTTTGTCCGGTCTATAAAAGAGAGGGAGCTAACTGGTCAATTTCATAAGGACAGCTCAACAATGTCGATAGCGTCTTTGAGGCTTGGTGCTTTCGCTCCGTCAGGATTGTCTTCAGCCATGAGGGCTTCGGTAACGATCGAGTAGATTTCTGGGTCAAGCACTTCCTCTAGGTAATCGAGGGTCTTCGATAGCTCGTTAGTCACCGCCTGCTCGACCTGATATGCAATATCGATGCGATCGGAACGACCACACCGGGTTTTTTCAAACCAAATGCATGCTGCTAAATTTTTCTCTTTGTAGCAAGATCAAACAAGGTACGGGCGACCTGCATTGCTGCTAACGCCTGCCCGGTAGCGATCGCTTCAGCCAATGCCTCATCGTCTGCTTTCCGCCGCCGTAAGGTTCGCTCCGACACACCTAAAACGAGGGCTATTTGCTCCCTGGTTAGGCCTAGGCCGGCCAAAATTTCCACCTGCCTGATCTGGAATTCACTGAAGATGATCTTTGGTCTGCCTCTACCCATTTTTAACAGAAATATAGGTTTGTATTCTGTACAAATTATAACTCAGACAAAGTGGAAATTAAAATAATTGAATCGATTGTTTTCTCCTGGTTGTTAGCTGCTAGACCTTGATAATCAAACTATTGAATCGTAGCTATAGGGAAGAAGGTAAAAATATGTCTAAAAAACAAAGGAAAGCCTATTAATTGTAAGTTCAGCAGCTTCCCTACTCCACAAAGAAGTAATCAAATTATGGCTTTGATCCTTAGAATTGGCAACTGAGTGAAGCCGAAGTGGTTAATCCAATCTAGTTTGTTAGCCTAGAAATAACAGAAGAAAAGAAGCCTTATACGATAAGACTTCCAGAATTCGACTTTGTTTAAGAGCCTGAAGAAGATTATTCCTTCGGTAAATCAGTTTTGAAAGTTTTATCGTACCGAGCTTTCGCTAATTTGTCATTTCGATGCAAACAACACTGATCGTGCTCACTCCATATGCCTTCTAGAATTTACCTCAGATGAATTGAATGAGGAAAAATACCAGTGTAATCTTCTTGGTTTTCTCTTATATAGCTCGTACATCTCAAGAACCACGATATTGATTATATTAGGCATTTTAGGTGTTAAAGGATAAATATTAGAGAGCATTATTTGAACTTTTGGCGTATACTAATAAGTAATTTATTTTGTAAACATATTTATATAATCAATGCAAAACTTATTATCTATCTGAATTATTGATAGTTAAACTATTGACATCAATTAATAAAATGAGACGATATATATATGTTTCATCAATGCGGAAAGCTATTTTCCAGTTTCAACTCTAGTAAACTAATCTGATAATATATTTCTTGGATTGGGGCATAAAGATTTTCCTAAACTAAGCCTATACTGCTTGACAGCTTTGACATGAAACAATAAAGATTAAATTTAGTCGGTTAACAATCATAGCTGATACTAGTTGAAGGAGATGTTATCCGTGTTTTGGTAATTTTTACAGTGGAATCTAGAGGATACACGAGTATTCCAGGGATGTTGAGTTGGAAAAGGTCGAATACAGCGATCTCGCCTGTAAATGTTTTCCGATCATGGTAAGTATTAATATTCTTCTAGAAGGCATTATGAACTTTTACGAAAGCCACTCCTAATAAGAGCTTTTAAACAAGCTTGCAAGAAACTTTAATTCCTCAATTAGATACTGCTAATTAGGGAGGTGAAAATATCATCATACTCAATAGTAGATAGTAAACCTGGTCTCAAGAAGTAAATTGATTAGAGAGAATAAATGATTATGAAAGACATGTCACGTCTTGAAGCAAGTCATGTTGTGGATCGAATTTTATTGTGTCCAAATGGATTGGATTCAATTTTTTTGAACTGGGTAAGCGATTAGAGCTTAAAGTGGTTGCACTGTCAGCGATCAATCATCCCTCTACAACTGATGTCCAAAAATTTGCAGAGATCTTGCAAAACCTTACTTCTACCACAGTCTATATTTCTGCTGTTCAAGCTCTTTATGATGCCCAAAAAACACCGATTAATAATACACCTCCTGTTCAAAAGGAGTGGTTACCAACTCAGGAGGCTTACAGGCTCTTAGGGTTTTCTTCACAAGAGGCTCTACGCTTCTGGAGGATAAGAAGAGCTAGAGCTGGCATCCTCAAACTCGGAGTTCATTACAAGACGGACAATCCAAAATCAGCTATGCCTCACTGTTTTTTTCACGTTGAGCGATGCCTGAAGTTGCGTTAGCACCCTACCCTTTTATGGGGGGTAAATCGTTTGCTGTAATTGTGTGCTAGACGGGTTAGTGTTTGACAGATTAGGCTAGAGGTAGTGTTGCAATGTAAAGCAACCAGCTCTGTTAGGAACTCCCATGACATTAAACGTCCCTCTCAACCGCTATATTGAGGCTACCCCAGGCGTTAAGGGAGGGAAACCACGGATTGCCGAACGGCGGATCACTGTAGCCGATGTTGCTACTTTGTATCTTAAGCTGGGGTATGCACCGGAAGAGATTGCCAGCAGCTATGAGTTATCCCTTGCCTCAGTCCATGCTGCAATAGCGTTCTACTACGACCACCAGGTCGAGATCGATCGCCAGCCCAGGGAGGACAAGGAGTTTGTAGAGACACTCCGGCAGCAACACCCTTCCTTACTTCAGTTAAAAATTCAGAAGCTACAAGGTAAATAACTTGACTGGAGATCATTATGCTTTCTGATTACATCCGAGCAGCAATGCATAAGGCTTGTTATGAAATCTTGAGTGATGATGGAAGTTTTTACGGTGAAATACCCGAATTTAAAGGGGTTTGGGCCAACGAACCTACGCTAGAGGCTTGTCGCGAGGAGCTTCAATCTGTTTTAGAGGATTGGATTCTAGTCAGGGTTTCGGATCACCTGCCCCTGCCACCTGTGGATGGCATTAAGTTAGAACTGCAAAATGAGGCCGCCTGATGCCTAAGTTTGGCCCAATCAGCAGAGAAGACCTCATTTTTTACCTCAGACAACTGGGATTTACTGGGCCGACAAAGGGAGGTAAGCACCAGCAGATGAAAAAAAATAGCCTCACCCTTACTCTCCCCAACCCCCACAAAGGCGATATTGGAAGAGAATTACTGTCCAGGATCTTAAAGCAAGCCAATATTAGCCGGGATGAATGGGAAAACCTTTGATTTCTTACGATCGCCCGTTTCCTTCACTTGGGCAAAGCAAAGGTTAGCCAGAACGCCCGATCGAAGGATGTCCACAGGCTTCACAGGATCTGCAGGATACTCGGTATTCCCAAACTGAAACCAGGGCAAGCGATCACCCCACCGATCGATGAACCAACCACCCTACGCCTGCGACTGGTAGAGAAACGCATTGGGGGACCTGGAATGCTGACTTTGCGACTGAGCAAGCGCGGGCAGTGGCCATTCTGCTGGAAGTGGCGATCGGTCTACCTGGTTGCCATGGAATGACCTAAGAGAACCTGAGAAAAGTTGACATTTTACCCCTATTTGCGAGAGCAACTTTTTACCCCAAAAGCCCTTGAAAGCATTGCCAGGAAAGACATACACAATCAAGCGTGAATAGTTCGTTTGGTGTAAACTACCATGCCGGATGTTAGCAAAAGTTAGCTTTGAGACTGACTTTCAGGGGTGTCTTATTTGTCTCAAAATGGTATAAAAGCCTTGCCAGATAAGGGACACAGGCTTAAGGTGAATAGTTTGTTTTAGTATCATTGGTCCCATAATCCCAGGTTTGTAAGGCTCCAATTGGACTGAAACTGAGGGACGATCGAGCGGTTAAAACGCTCTTTCAGACCGAGACTGAAGGGGTGAAGTTTGGATAGTGACTACGGAGTCCACAGGGGTGTGGAGCTGGTGAAAGCGATCGAGTTACACCCCTTCTAACCCTTGCTTAGACTGGACTTCAGGCAGGAATGCAGGGCTAATCGTCACGCCTATTGCTGGCGCGATCGTGTCCTCTCCGAATTTCAAGACAAAACCCAAAAAGCAGACTGGATAAGCTTTTCCCCAGAGCCAGTAACACTCCAGCGTTTGAAACGCGAGAGTACGAGTTTCTGCCATTGGGAGAGCCAATTGTAACCAGATAGCCAACTTTAGAGGTTAGGTAGGACAAATGCCACACCAGGATAACGCCACCTGTTAGGTATATTGATTCAGATTCGGAGAAACGCCCTTCTGATGAAGCCCTGATCGACCATAGGTGGGTAAAATATGAGTAATTTGCTACGGGTGCAGTGTTTAAATCTTCAGTAGTAAATTATACGGATGCAATTAGGGCCTTACTGGTTAAAGCAATCCCATGCCAATTCCTAAGTTCACAAAGTCACCACTAATAGAGGTAGTTTGCGGGATTGAGTTCAATGCCTTAGATTTTTCATCAGTACATTTCGGCTTATATTGGGAAGCCATAAAAGATAGATTTCCTATCCCGCCACTAGATCGCCCTCCTATCGGTGATATTGAAATTTTTAATACAATGCCATTGTTACGAAGAGTTTGGTTTGAATCCGATGACAGAAAACAATTGATCCAACTTCAATCTAATCGCTTTCACTACAATTGGCGAAAGCGAGATGATTCTGGACCATATCCACACTTTCATGAGATTTATCCGAGATTTTATGATGAATGGAGTAAGCTTCAAAGTTGGTGGTCACAGATCGAGGGAACACCTTTACAGCCTATTAGATATGAGCTTACCTATGTCAATCAAATTGACAAAAATTTTGGTTGGAATAATGCAAGTGATCACCATAAGATCTTTAGTATTGTTAGCCAAGAATGGCAGAATATTCCATTACAATCCAATGTCTTCAATACAAATATCGAATTTAGGTTGCCAGATGAAAAGGGAACCTTATGTGTGGATCTAAAACAGGGAGTTAGACCAAAAGATAGCATGGTGCTTATGATTCTAGACTTAACTGCCAGTACTACTGATATGACCATAGATATTAATAACTGGTTTGACTTGGCTCATGCATCGGCTGTAGAAATGTTCTTGAGTTTGATTAACCAGCAATGTAAAGAGGAATGGGGATTGAAATGGTTGGCTTAACAACGACCCTACAAATAGATTATGAAGGAAGATATAGCAATGCCTTATCTAAGGCTAGCTCAGTAGATGCTTTATATTGTGATCCAGATTTGCTGATTAGAGAATATTTTTTGTCACCTCTTGAGCAAAGAGCTGTTTCCAGGAAAACCATCATTTCACATATCAAAACGTGGCAATCTGTGCTAGTAATTGTTAGTTGGGGTGCAAGTGGAAAAGCACAAGATAGTTATGATGGTGCTATCAACCTTCTGGCTGAAACCAAAAATTTCAGGCTATTAGAATTTGCAACTAGCGGTGCTGCTACCTATATAGGAATGTTGAATAAAGGCTTGCACGTAAACTTTGCAGAGAATTGCCTTGAGATTATTATCAAGTCAATTGCATGTGCCTATCAAGTCGATGCAAAACAACGGTTTGCCCTGCTGTCTAATTTCATCCATCTAACAGATCGACGTGTTATCAAAGCAACAATAATCGATGCTTTGATGATTATTTCTGATGAAATTGATGTGACTACGATACGAGACGTTATCAATGTTTTTACCACTGATCAGGATGAATACATCCGTGATTACGCAGAAGAGGCTTTACAAGGTATTGAGTAAACCAAGAGACAGCTAACTTATCTATGCTCCCTACCCTTGTAGACCTTGGTGTAAAACCAGGTAGTTTTATTAGGAAACTTGATAACCGAAATCACTGGAATGCATATGCAGATGGAAACGTGTCTCAAGTCTATCAAACGGTGGCGGAGAAAGTTTTTAATAGTAGAGATGAAATATATAGCCTCTGGAATGTAAATACTGATCAAGAGTTGTATGGGATTATAGCTTCCCTCACAGCTAATGCCATTCCAAAGTATAGAGATATTGATTTCATTTGCATAGAAAGAAACGAACTAGATATAGTTGGTATTAACTACAAGCAGGTTTGTGAAGGGAAGTGCTTCTACGTTAAACCTTTACATTACAATGCCGAAATCAATCTGAGTACTGCTCAGCAGCTTTGCCACCACTTGTTAAGCCACAAGAGGAAAGCGCAACGTTGCAAGAAGGTTCTAACAATTTCGATCCTTCAATACCAGGAAAGTATTGGATGTTGTGCAGTGTAGCTCAAAAGATGATCGGAAAAGAACCGCTGTTATACAGCGCCATCGCTCTACTTACACTCAGTACAATCCCTGAAAAGCAACCCAGATAAGCTTTTTCCCGGCTTCGGGAACACTCCAGCGTTTGAAACGCGAGAGTAAGAATTTCTGCCATTGGGACGGCATTGGCAGGATGGGATAGCTATCGCGTTCCTGATATTCTTGTTGAAGTATTGAAGGATCCCCTTATGGATAGACCTAACTTACAACCCCAACAAGCCCAACCCATCCATCGCGCAACGGTCAGTCAATTGCCTGCCGAACTGGCCGAACTGTTAGAAGAAAACCTAACCCACAGTTCATCAGTACTACCTGCGATTGCGTGTGCCTGTCCACCTTGTATGATTGCATGTTCGTGTTCTCATGAGGGAGATGATGCGGAGTAGGCTCTCGGTCTGCCAACGGTTTTCGCTTGAACAAAGAACCCCAACCATCACGATCGGGGTAAGTCCGGGAAGTTATGAACTTCACCGCTATTCTGGCATTACTTCAGGTTCCTTTTCTGTGACCTAGACAGGTATTCTGATCAGTGGGATCTCACTATTCCAGGTGATAGTGACCCGTAATCTGGTTAACCGGCGTTTCTGGGATTCAGATTTAGCCATTTTTAATCATTTGGTCTGAGTCGCACTGGGGACAGATAGGAGTCTGGGGTTTTTCCTGAACAACCCGACTAAGTGATCGAGTAAAGAAGGAAGAAAACAATTCAACTTCGCCCTCAATCAAATCACCGATCCGATGCTTTGGACTAGAATTTGGACTAATTTTAGGCATCGCTCTGGACTAATTCGGCTAAAAATCATTTTAGTTTGGACACCGATGGATAGGAACGGACAGCCAGATGTTTATAACCAAAACCCCCGAAAGCCAGGCAGGAAGCGAACTTTTAGGGGTATGGCAGTTAAAAAGTTGATGTACAGTAACTAATTGTTTGTCCAATTAACAAATTAATGTCACAACTTAATAAGTTATCTCAGACCCTTCTAAATCAGGCTTTTAGCAGGGTTTTGATTTTATTGGGGCTGAGGGCAGCTCATTGAGTTTTTTAACACAATACGTGTCATTTCCCAGCTTTTTAACAAATTCAGTGTTATTTCCCAGAAAAGCACATTTTTTATGGCTTACTCAGAATTAACAAATTGACTGTCGCCGAATTCGCCTATATAATACACATGTGTTTTAATTAAACAATTTTGTTTATGAAGGACAACCAACTTTCAGGAACATCGGAATTGGCAGTAAAAACAATTGCGTCAGAAGAAAACAATCCTCTGACTGAGAAGAACGTCATTGTGACTGAACTCTCAGAAGACGCGAAGCTAAAGGTGGAGGTGATTCAAAGCTTGATGGAACCCTGCGATCGCGCTACTTATGCCAAAAAACTCCAGCAAGCAGCAGAAAGGCTGGGAAAATCTGTACGAACCGTGCGGCGACTCATAAAGCAATGGGAGCAACAAGGATTAGAGGGACTTACTCGGACGGGACGAGCTGATAAGGGTAAATACCGGATCGACGAAGATTGGCAAAAGTTCATCCACAAAACTTACCAAGAAGGAAACAAGGGGAGTAAGAGAATGACTCCTAAGCAAGTTTTTCTGCGGGTTCAAGCGAGAGCACATGAGTTGGGGGTCACAGCTCCGAGTCATATGACGATATATCGCCTCCTCAATCCTCTGATTGAGAAAAAGGAGCAAGCCAAAAGTATTCGGAGTCCAGGATGGCGTGGTTCACAACTATCTGTTAAAACCCGTGCAGGTCAGGATCTTTCAGTGGAGTACAGCAACCATGTTTGGCAGTGTGACCATACTCCTGTAGATGTACTCTTGGTAGACAGGTTTGGCAAGCTTTTGGGTCGTCCCTGGTTGACTACAGTCATTGATACTTACTCTCGCTGCATTATGGGGATTAACTTGGGCTACGATGCGCCTAGCTCCCAGGTCGCCGCTTTAGCATTGCGTCATGCCATCTTGCCAAAGCAGTATGGTTCAGAATACGGTCTGAAAACTGAGTGGGGCACCTATGGTCAGCCACAGCATTTTTACACGGATGGGGGTAAGGATTTCCGTTCTCAGCACTTAAATCAGATCAGCGTCCAACTCGGATTTGTGTGCCATCTGCGAGATCGCCCCAGTGAAGGTGGAATCGTTGAGCGTCCGTTTAAGACTTTGAATACTACCCTGTTCTCAACCTTGCCGGGATATACCGGATCAAATGTTCAAGAGCGCCCGGAAGACGCGGAAAAGGATGCTTGTTTGACATTGAGACAACTAGAGCTGCTATTGGTGCGATATATCGTCAATGATTACAACCAGCGCCTTGATGCCCGAATGGGAGACCAGACAAGGTTTGAGCGCTGGGAAGCTGGCCTAGTGACTTCCCCCGATCTGCTTTCGGAACGGGACTTAGATATCTGCTTAATGAAGCAAGCAAGGCGTAGCATCCAACGCGGAGGCTATTTACAGTTTGAGAACCTAATGTATCGTGGCGAGCTTCTAGCGGGCTATGCAGGTAAAACGGTAGTTGTGCGATTTGACCCTAGAGACATCACAACTATCTTGGTTTATCGCCAAGAGGGTAGCCAGGAGGTGTTTCTAGCCCGTGCCTATGCTCAAGATTTGGAGACGGAGGAACTTTCACTAGATGAAGTAAAAGCAAGTAGCCGCAGGATTCGAGAAGCAGGTAAAGCGATTAGTAATCGCTCCATTCTGAGAGAGGTGCAAGATCGCGACATCTTCTTGGCTGAGAAGAAAACTAAGAAGGAACGCCAAAAAGTAGAACAGGCTGAACTGTATGCCACTCGGAAACAGCCACCTATAGTTAAGCCAGAGAATTCGGAAGAAGTAGAGGTGAGTTCTGCGGCAGAAATCCCAGAACCAGGAATGCCAGAGGTATTTGACTATGAACAACTTAGGGAAGATTATGGGTGGTAAGTAAATGACAACTAAAGATGCCCAGGCAGTTGCCCAGCAGTTAGGGGGCATTCAGCCTAATTCTGAAGAATTACAAACAGAGATAGATCGTCTGAGACGCAGAAATATTGTCGATCTGGAGCATGTGAAAAGTCTCCATGAATGGCTGGATGGCAAGCGTCAATCACGGCAGTCTGGACGGGTGGTAGGAGAGTCCCGAACTGGCAAAACAGTGGCTTGTGATGCTTACCGTCTACGCAATAAACCTCGACAAGTGACGGGTCAGCCTCCGATTGTGCCTGTTGCCTACATTCAGATTCCTCAAGAATGCGGTGCTAAAGAGTTATATGGGGTGGTGATTGAGCATTTGAAATATCAAATGACCAAGGGGACGGTTGCAGAGATTCGGGATAGGACGCTGCGAGTGCTGAAGGGGTGTGGGGTGGAAATGCTCATCATTGATGAAGCAGACCGCATGAAGCCAAAGACATTTGCAGAGGTACGAGATATTTTCGATAAGCTGGAAATTGCTGTCATTTTGGTGGGGACAGACCGTTTGGATGCTGTCATTAAGCGAGATGAGCAGGTTTACAACCGTTTTCGCGCTTGTCATCGCTTTGGCAAGTTATCGGGGGATGATTTCAAGCGGACGGTGGAGGTTTGGGAACAGAGGGTTTTGCGGTTACCTGTGGCTTCTAATCTTTCGAGTAAGACGATGCTGAAAGCGTTAGGTGAGGCAACGGGTGGATATATTGGCTTGCTGGATATGATTCTGCGGGAGGCAGGTATCCGGGCGTTGAAGAAGGGATTAAAAAAGATTGACCTAGAGACGTTAAAAGAAGTATCTGCAGAGTATAAGTAAATGACAATTTCAGATATCCAGCCTTGGTTCTTTTCTGTAGAACCGATTGAGGGAGAAAGTATCAGCCATTTTTTGGGGCGGTTTCGGCGGGCTAATGAGTTAACCCCAACTGGGTTAGGACGGGCAGCAGGGTTAGGAGCCGCGATCGCGCGTTGGGAGCAGTTTCGGTTTAATCCACCACCCAGCCAGCCGCAGTTAGAGGCGTTAGCGGGTGTTGTTGGGGTTGGGGCATATCGGTTAGCTCAGATGTCGCCACCTATGGGAATGGGGATGAATCACAAACCTATTCGGCTCTGTGGGGCTTGTTATGGGGAATTTGCTTGTCACCAGATTGAATGGCAGTTGAAGGTGACAAATCGGTGCGCTCGCCATCAACTCCGTCTGCTATCTGAATGTCCCACCTGTGGAGCCAGGTTTGTAAGTCCAGCCTTATGGGTGGAGGGTGCTTGTCAAAGGTGCTTTATGCCATTTGTAGAAATGCTGCCCTACCAAAAGAAAGCCATCTAATTTCTATCGTGGTCACTTCTTTCCGCTCTGGCTAATCAGGCATAGTCTAGTTCTGCTCACCTGGGTTGTCTAGATTCAGTTTCTCTAAGAGATCTGGGTAAACCTGGTCGAATATCTTCTCGCGAACCAGTTTGCCGAAGGCTTCATTGTCGTTGATGCGCTTAAACATCTCAAAATTGCTATCAATCATGGTTTGTAGCACCACATCGAACAATGCATCGTGTAGAAGCTGAACATTCTCGCGAGTATTAACTTTAGCGCTGGCTTGCAAGCTCTCGTTAGAAGCAAGCCGAGTTTTAAGCTCTGTAAAGAAAACCCGGTCACCCTCCGTAAATGTAGTTCCAAACCGTCGATTGATGTCAGCAATAATCTCGGATAGAGCTGCTTTTTCGGGATTGGTTAACCCACCATATTCAAGGTCAGCTAGAGGCTTAAGCTGACCCGAACCAGATTTGGGTGAGATTCTGCCACTAAAGAATTTTTGGATACGATAGCTTTCCAGATCGGCATATTCAGCAACGTTCAAAGATGATTTTTGGCTCTCGGAGGGCAATGCCCGCAGCAGGAGATGAGAAAAGAGGTATAGACGCTCTAAATCGCCATCCTTGAAGGTAATGACTTGGGATAGAAAGGCATAGAGTCGGATGAACGATCTCAGCCGGTGCTTGAACTCCATCCGTCGTTCGGGTTCAGGAATATAGGCATATCGAGTAGTAATAGCACGCAAAAGAGGTTGAATCTGAGCCGCTTTTTGACCCTGACGGAGATACAGTTCAGCAATTTCTGCTATCTGCTCCGTCGTATATAGATTGAAGGCTTCCAGCGCCGTTTGTAGGTCGTAAAGCTTGTTGGGGTCACTGCCTTCGCTAAGAATTGTTGTCTCAAAATAGGGTTCAAATGCACCTTGAATATCGTCTGCACGGTTAGCAAAGTCCAGCACCACTGTTTCGAGCTTGCGGGGATGGGTGCGGTTGAGCCTATTAAGGGTTTGGACGGCAGCAACACCACTCAGAACCTTATCGACATACATTGTATGCAGCAAAGGCTGATCGAAGCCGGTCTGGAATTTCTCTGCCACAATCAAGAAGCGATATTCCGGTTTGTTAAATTGCTCGGCAGTTTGTTTGTCGGAGAAGCCGTTCATCTGGGCTTCGGTATAGTCTAAGTTATCGTAGTCCACCGTGCCGGAGAAGGCGACTAGGGCTTTGATAGGGTAGCCCTGTTGCTTGAGATAAGCATCAAAGGCCTGTTTATAGAAGACCGCGTGTAAACGACTGCGGGTGACAATCATGGCTTTTGCTTGCCCATCACCCTGCTCATTAGGAATCTGGTGGCGGGCATTTTCCCAAAAGTGTTCCACCATGAGAGCAGTTTTACGGGCGATCGTATATTGGTGCAGATCGACATAGCGACGCAGCAAGCTGACAGCTTGGCCTTTCTCGTAGCGAGGGTCATCAGCAGCAACTTTTAATAGATTGAAGTAAGTCTCAAAGGTCGTATAGTTCAGCAATACGTCGAGGATAAAGCCTTCTTCGATCGCCTGCCGCATGGTATAGAGATGAAACGGCACAAAGCTGCCATCTGCTTGCTCGTTACCAAAAATCTCTAGAGTTTTTTGTTTTGGGGTAGCAGTAAAGGCAAAGAAGCTCAAGTTTGGCTGGCGCTGTCTAGCTTCGAGGTTTTGGTTAATCAGGTCTTCACCGGTTGGTGGTGTTTCCGAGTCTTCTTGTTCCGCTTCTTCCAAGCTTTGGACGCGCAGAACTTCTTTCAGGCTTTTGCTAGCTTCTCCGGATTGAGAAGAGTGAGCTTCATCGACAATGATGGCGAAGTGCCGCCCAGCCAGTTGCTCAACCTTCTTGACGATAAAAGGGAATTTTTGCAGGGTACACACGATAATGGAAGCGCTATTGGTCAGGGCTTCTACTAGTTGCTCGCTGTGTTTATCGATTACCGTAACGACACCGGGGGTTTGCTCAAACTGCCGTAGGGTATTTTGCAGTTGGCGATCTAGGATACGGCGATCTGTAATCACAATCACAGAATCGAACACGCGCTGGTTTTCAGTATTGTGCAAGAAGGCCAGTCGATGGGCTAACCAGGCAATCGTATTGCTTTTACCACTTCCGGCACTATGCTGAATTAGGTAGTGTTGTCCAGTTCCCTGTTCACGGGCATGAGCTGCTAGTTTTTTAACGGCATCGCGCTGGTGGTAGCGGGGAAAAATCAGAGTTTCGCGTCGTGTACCCTGTCGCTCTTCGACAGCGAGGTGGATAAAATTGCCAATCAAATCGAGGACACTATTAGGGGAGAATACGTCTTCCCATAGGTAAGCGGTGGCATAGCCATGAGGGTTCGGAGGGTTGCCTGCTCCGCCGTTATCACCCCGATTGAAGGGAAGGAAAGAGGTGCGGTTTCCCTCTAGGTGGGTGGTCATCCAGACTTCATCATCGTCTACGGCAAAGTGGGCAAGGCAGCGTTTGAAAGATAGTAGGGCTTCATGTTTAGGGCCGCGATCGCGCCGGTACTGCTCCCGCGCCTGTTCAACCGTTTGCCCAGTCTGTTTGTTTTTGAGTTCAAGGGTAAAGATGGGTAGCCCGTTGAGACAAAATACTAGGTCGATCGCGTCTTTAGTTTCTATCGCGCTGTAATGACACTGCCGCACGATGCTAAGAATATTTTTGCCGTAAAGAATTTGATGCTCTGGATTGAGGGTGGTGACGGGGGCAAAGTATGCAAGTTGGAAGTAGCAGCCGTAATCTTTGATGCCACGTCGTAAAACATCTAGAGTGCCACGTCGTTCAATCTCACGGGTGAGGCGACTAAGAAATTTTTGGCGGACGTTCGCTTGCCCATGTTGTTTGACGAGGGCTTCCCAGGCATCAGGTTGGGTGCAGGTAATGAACTCCAGCAGCAGTTCCCAATCGAGGCACAAGGTTTTATCGTATTGGGCATCGCCTTGTTTTGAGGCGCGGAGGCGGTAGCCGTGCATTTGGCACAGATAATGGGTGATGTGATCCTCAAATGCCTTTTCGGAGATGTCCATACGCTGGGGAAATTATAAGCCTCACTTCATATTCTTCCCAAAGGCATCGATTTCAGGCAACTGTTGTGAGGCTTTACTAACTCTTAAGGATAGAGTTCCTGAGAGATTAAGGCTTGGCGAAAAATAGTAGTTCGTCCAATGGGAGCCAGTCCCAGGATGCAGCCGTCTTCGAGTTTGAAGTGATCAAACCAGTTGTGTACACGCGGGTTAAACAATGGAGTGATCTCGCCTGTAATCGGGTCGATGCTGGTCAAGTCTGAGCCTTTGTGTCGATTGCAAGGTAGGCAAGACAACACTAAATTTTCTGCGACCGTTTCTCCACCATGCTTGAGTGCCACAGCATGATCGACCTCGTGGGTATAAATCGAAAAGTCTTGGTGTATCCGACAATATTCGCATTTTCCTTGAGCGCGATCGCTGACCAACTGGCGCAATGAAGCTGGAATGTAGGGACTCATACCGGATGAGAACCACCAGAAGCATTTTTAGTGGCGGCATAGGCTCTGACTTTGAGTAGGGTCATGAGTGCATCGAGTTGCTCATAGACATTCAGCTCTGCCATTTCTGATGGGGTAAGGCTAGTATCACGGTTTTTCTGTAGGAGTGTCTGTAAGCGTGTTTGGGACGGTTCAGATACCTTGAAGCTTAGGAGTTGTTCTGAGGTAGGACGGGTGACTAGAAAATCAAGAACCTCTAGATAGGTAGGAGGTAGTTCAGTAGCAGCAGGCAATCCTAAACCAGGGGAGAGTTCACCAGGAAGAGTGGTGGCGATGAGGCGAGTGAAAAGTTCTGAGAGTTGATTTTGAAAGGGGGCAAGCCGTTGGGCTAAATCGTCGGGAATTTCGATCGTGAGCTGTGCCATTTTGGTTAACTAGTATAAGGAACTGGAGTGCGGTAATATTTCGTGGAAATGCTCCTAAGGGCTTGTTTCTAGTACTGTTTAACGGCTCAACAGCTACGGTGTACCTAATAAGGTGTTAATTTGGTCTAGCTGACGTTGCAAGATTTGAATCAATTGCTGCTTATCGTTTTTCTCGTCAAGATGTTTTTGCTGAGGACGGGGCATAGCATCAATTTTATCAACACGCACTTGAAGTTTAGCGACCGAATTTTTGAACTGTTCACGTAGAGACATGAAAAAACGATCGCTAACTGTATGGACTAGACTATGTTCGACTGAGCGATCTTCAAAATCAAATTTATGCCCTTTCTTGAGAAGCTTTAGGGCTGCATCGTAGGGTTGACCTAATTCTCGATGCCCAAGTGAAGCTGTTTGTTTGAGGCGCAACACCCCAATTTGGCAGCGAACTGTGTGCCGTCTCTTTACTTCATTTGAGAAATCAGGGAAGAGTTGCTCTACCAGATCAAACATCCCACACAAAGCACGTAAGCATTTTTCATCATTAATATCTAATCCGCTTAGGTTTTGATCGTGGTAAAACTTATTACGAGTTTTATGTCTGAGTAAAGCTTCATCAAGTAGATTGATTGCGGGATGCGTGGAAACGCTTGTAGGAGGAGGAAAGAAGGGTCTAACATCATCGATCACTCTATCAAACGTATTTTTTGCATCAGGATTATTAGCGCTCCAATGCTGCAATAAGGGAAAGGAGGCGAAATGACCTTGCAGAATCGGCACTCCTGCTGAACCTCGTCCTAAGTCATGACTAAGCTGGTCGATCGTGAGCCTTTCCTCAAAATAGCGTTTCAAACTATCCCGATGATTTCTAGAAGTTACTAAACTTGCAGATTCTAAAACCGCTTGACAATTTATTCTCTGTTCATAGGTTTTCTCCTGTAAGAAGATCTTAAGCGAGAGTTCCACAATGTCGTCAACCAGAATGTAAGCCGTGCGGACTCGTCCCGGTGCTGTGATGAAGTAAACTTCGTTGGTGGTTTGAATTAGTTCAAGAACATCGTCTAATCGAGACATAGCTACGCAACACCTCGATCGCTTCCAATCTCTTCCCTCACATCAATTTTGCCCGTCACAGCAGCAGTAATTAGGGCTTGACGATGTTTTTGAATTTCTTTTATTTGATCTTCGATTATTTCAATCACTCTCTGTTGATGCTTAGTGGCGTGATTGAGATACTTGACAATTAAATTCTGCTCTTCTCTAGGTGGTACTGGAACTGGAATAGCGTGTAGATCATTGCGATCAACACCAGGCACAGCGGATTTTCCAGCATAAATTTCCATAGGTAAAATAGAGAGCATATGTCTTATGAAACTAGGCGAGTTCCCCCAAAACTCTTTTACATAAAGTGAAGTATTGAGTGGCCAGAACGGTTCCTCAACAAAATAGACCTGTCCAATAGTGCCATAGCGACCAGTTACAACACCGGGTGGCTGAACCATTGCTACAGTGTGATAGCCCGTAATTCCACCACCACCATAAATTGGGAATGAGCCTTCTTCTCGTTGTTCAGATGGCAAATCAAAACCACGCTGCAATATGCAAAGGTACTTGAGTTGCCTTACTTGCCAATGCTCAGGGATTTTATCAAGCCAAAATATACCAGAATCCCTCAAAGGAACATCTCGATCGCACCCCTTAGTTACGGCCTCAGTGACAATCGCCGCCCGTTTCTTCTCAAGCAGGTCAATCATTTCGCGTTTCTTGGTGATTAAGGTATCAATGCGAGTGGTTTCGCGGTCTAAAAAATTGGCGATCACTCTTTGTTCTTGAAGTGGAGGTGCTGGAATACGTATCGAATAAATTTTCTGTTGATTAATATTCGGTTGTCCACCTCCAGAAGACAAGAGAATAATCTCATTACGCCTCATCCATAACCAGTAAAAACAAAATTTGACATCAAGTTCTCTAGGTTTAGCTAAGGCACAACAAGCCTGATTAGTACAAGCAGTAATTCCTAAAATTCCTAGCCTTCCGATCGTTGCTCCATACATGGCAATGAGCAGCGTACCAGGAGGGTATAAAGACAACGCTGAATGCTCTCTTAAAGCATCTTCCGTTAATTTTTCTGATGTATCTGTTATTACGTTCTCTCTCAATTCAGACGTAGTTACCCAAGGAATATCACCACCATAGAAGTATAATTTTTTTGTATCAGGTGTCGTACCGCTACCAATTTGTCCGAAAGCATGGCTTACTTTCCAGGTTCGCCAATGCTCAGGAACATCGCCTAACCACTCCACGCCTGAAGGCTTATATGTTGAATAAGGCTTATACTTCGTCATACCTGCACATTCAACAATGTCGCGATCTCTTTTTCCAGCTTGGCAATTTTTTCTTCAATCACTTCCAGCGGTTCAGGTGGCTCGTATTTGTAGAAATAGCGGTTAAAACTGATCTCATAGCCCACTATGCCCGTCTTCTGATCCTGCTCATCCTTAAACTTTTCATCAATCCAAGCATCACCTACATAAGGCTTCACTTCACGGGCAAAATACTCATACACATTCTCTTTCAGCGGCACATTCTCGTCATAAATTGACGGTGCCCATTGTAACGGCACATTCTCGTAATCCCGTAACTCTGTATCCGGCTCGTAGCCCTCGCCCTTCTTCGCGGGTACAGGTTCCGCCGTCTCATCCCGCTCCGTCAGTGCTTTCAAAATGGCATTCTTGACAGGCTCCTTCAGTTTGAATGGCTTCAGCGTCTTTTCTAACAGCGGCAAAAACTGCTTTGGGTCTTTGATAACTTCTACAGGCAACTGCTTCAGCGCCCCAATAATGTCTGCCTGCAACGCTTTTCCAGCAGCGATGTCTGCCTGTTGGTCTGCCTCCTGCTTCTTCTTGCTCTCCGCCAAACCCGCAAATCCCGACTGCTCCGGCAGGCGCTTCAAACGTTCCGGCGCAGCACTAAAATTCCACCGCAGCGGACGTTCAACTCGAATCCGACGGTAGCCAAAATCTTCATTATTAAAAATGCGGCAATGCTCACCTTTGCAGAAGTCATGATAGATCGCCGCAATTTCCTGATACTGCGACTCCGTAATTTCATTGCGCTTGTTGCCCAGACTCTTCCGCATCTTTTGGTAGAAGTCTTTTCCCGTCGCATTTACAAGCTGAATCTGCCCTTTCCGCTTCTCACTCTTGCGATTACTCAAAACCCACAAGTAAGTACTAATACCCGTGTTGTAGAACAACTGATCTGGCAGTGCCACAATTCCCTCTAGCCAATCCTGCTCGATGATCCAACGGCGAATATTACTTTCCCCACTACCCGCATCGCCCGTAAATAGGGGCGAGCCATTGAACACAGTAATGATACGAGTAGGTTCCGACTTCGACTTCTTACTCAACATATGCTGAAGAAACAGCAGCGATCCATCATTGATGCGCGGCAACCCTGCCCCAAAGCGCCCGTCATACCCTTGCGTTTCATACTCTCGCTTGATGATATACTCTACCTTCTTCCACTCCACCCCAAACGGTGGATTCGAGAGCATATAACGGAAGCGATTATTCTGATGCCCATCCTCACTGAAGCTGTTGCCAAAGGTAATACGGCGCGGATCTTCATTTTTCAGTAGAAAATCAGATTTTGCCACGGCAAAAGCAGTCGGGTTAATCTCTTGCCCAAATAATTCAACCTTTGGCTTTTTCGGCTTGTTCTCGAACGGTTTAAGAATAAACTCTTTCGCCTCAGTTAGCATTCCCCCCGTCCCGCAGGCTGGGTCATAGATCGTGATAATGCTATCCGGATTGCTCAATGCCGGATCGTCTTCACTAAATAGCAGCCTTACCATCAAGCGAATCACCTCACGGGGGGTAAAATGTTCCCCAGAGGTTTGATTATTCTCCTGGTTAAAACGATAAATTAAATGCTCAAAAATGCGCCCCATTTCCAGGTTGTTTACCAGGTCTGGATGCAGATTAATCCTGGTGAATTCGTCAAACAGGGTGGGTAGCAAGTTCGCCGTTTGCAGGCGAGGGATTTGCCGACGAAAATCAAACTTTTCAATAATATCGGAGACATCTGGGCTAAAACCGTTTAGATAATCTCTTAAGTTCTGCGCCAAGTTGGGGCGATCGTCGCGCAGACGCTGCCAGTTATACTCTGAAGTGTTGTAAACAGGGGAATCTCCGGCTGCCAAACGGAGTCTTGAGTCTAAATTGTCTAACTTATCCCGATATTTCAGGTATTCTGCTCGAACGGCGTCGCGAGTCTCTTCCATCGCCTGATCTAGCCGCCGTAATACTACCATTGGTAAGATTACGTCAGGATACTCCCGACGCTGATAGTCGCCTCTCAGTAGGTCAGCAATTCCCCAAATAAAATCGGCTGTCGATTGGAAGTCACTCACGATCTCACCCCTGCTTCCCAATACAAGGGAATGCAACACTGGTCTTTAACACGCTAATTCATTGTATTTCTTATTGCAGCACTTGGAGAAATCTAAGTTGACTCAACCGCTTGCTCCAAGCACTACTCTCGAAAACTCTATATCCATGCGATCAGCAATGCCAACAGCGTTCACAAGCCAGATGATTTATAACCCATAGCCTTCATAGTCTCTAGAAGCCTCTGCTGTATCAAGTCAATCCAGAGGGGGATTACAGGCTGTCCTTGAGCAATTACCTCAGCAGCCAGGGCTTGATTGTACCTCCCCAACTCCAAAGCAACTCGTGGCTCTCGCCGCCACAACATATAGCGGCTTGTTTGCCCCTCAGTCAACGGTTTGGCAAAGAACCCTGGTTCCGCCTGCTGAAGCACTCTCAAATTCTCTCTACAGACCTCAAAGCTCAAACCCAAGAACAGCAGGTACTCCATCACCACCAGTCCTGCCAAGTCACTCTCTGAATAGTAAATACTCCGCCCCGTCCCAGTGCCACTAATCGCAGGTACAACTACTTCCTTATCTCGCCAGTACTGCAACTGACGAAGAGTACAGCCCGTAATCTGAGCTGCTTGCTTGCTCGTAAAAAATTGTTCCTGCATGAGATCGATTCTACAGAAGCACGCTATTATACGTATATGTGCTTATTAAACATAGTTGTTTAATGGGAATGAGCCTAATTACCCTCCAGTGTCGCCTCATCGCTAGCGAACCTACCCGCCGTCATCTCTGGCAGCTAATGACAGAGCTAAACACGCCCCTGATTAATCAACTCCTAGAACAAGTAGGGCAACACGCTGACTTCCAAACTTGGCGGCAGAAAGGCAAGCTCCCAGCGGGAATCGTTACACAGCTCTGCCAGCCCCTCAGAACCGACCCTCGCTTTATCGGTCAACCAGGTCGGTTCTACACCAGTGCTATCGATTTGGTTGAGTACATCTACAAATCCTGGTTAGCACTCCAAAAACGGCTACAGTCCCAACTCGATGGCCAACTCCGGTGGCTGGAGATGCTGCAATCCGATCCCGAATTACTAGAAGTCTCTGGTTGTAGCCTAGAGACCCTTCGCTCTAGAGCAGCAGCCCTCTTAGGCCAATTTCTTCAACCCAGCGAGACACCAGCAATCGCTCCAGGTAAAGGTAAAAAAAGCAAGGCTCCCAACACTAAACCTTCTCTCTTCAATACTTTATTTGCTGCCTATCAAGACACCGACGATCCTCTGACTCGCTCAACCATCTGTTATTTGCTGAAGAATAGCTGCCAGGTCGCTACCAAAGAAGAGAACCCAGATAAGTTTAACCACCGCCGCCGCAAAGTCGAAATCCGAGTCAAGCGTCTGACCGAACAGCTAGCGAGCCGGATGCCTAAAGGTCGAGATTTGACCCATAGTAATTGGTTAGAGACCTTAGCGATCGCAACTACCACAGCCCCTCAAGATGAAACAGAAGCCAAGTCCTGGCAATCAGCCCTCTTAAGAAGGTCTAGTACCCTCCCCTTTCCAGTGGCTTATAAATCTAATGGAGATATGACTTGGTCTAAAAATCCCCAGGGACGCATCTGCGTTAAACTCAGTGGCTTAGGTGAGTACCCCTTCGAGATTTACTGCGACCAGCGTCAACTTCACTGGTTCCAACGCTTTCTAGAAGACCAACAAACCAAACGAGATAGCAAAAATCAGCATTCCACTAGCCTATTTACCCTTCGGAGTGGTCGGATCGCATGGCAAGAGTGTGAGGGCAAAGGCGATCCTTGGAACCTGCATCGTTTGACCCTCTACTGCACGGTAGAGACACGTTTTTGGACGACGGGCGGCACCGCAGAGGTACAACAAGAAAAAGCTGGCAAAATTACTCAACAACTGGCTCAAACCCATGAGAAAAGTGAGCTGAATAACCAACAGCAAGCCTATATCAAAAGACAAAACTCAGCTTTAGCTCGTAGCCAAACACCTTTTCCACGACCCAGCAAACCCACCTATGAAGGGCAAGCTCATATCCTAGTTGGAGTCAGCCTGGGTCTTGCTAAACCTGCCACTGTTGCGATCGTTGATGCCATTTTAGGGAAAACGATCGCCTACCGAAGTATTCGACAACTATTGGGAGACGACTATCCGTTGCTCAACCGCCAACGACAATTGCAACACCAAAATGCCCACCAACGACAAGCAGCTCAACGTAAAGGCGCACCTCGTCAGATGACCGAATCTGAGCTAGGGCAGTATGTAGACCGCTTACTCGCTAAATCCATTGTCAACTTAGCGAAGGCTTACCAAGTTAGCAGTATTGTTCTTCCCAATCTAGGGGAAGTGCGCGAGAACATCCAAAGCGAAATCCAAGCCAAAGCCGAACAGAAGTGTCCCGATTTAGTAGAAGGGCAGAAAAAATATGCTCAACAATATCGCTCTAGCATTCACCGCTGGAGCTATGCCCGCTTAATCGAGAGTATTCAAGGACAAGCTGCTCAAGTAGGCATTTCCATCGAAACCGAGAAGCAGCCGATTCGGGGGAGTCCTCAAGAGCAAGCGACAGCATTAGCGATTGCCGCTTACCAATCGCGGATTTCAGGCAGTAGATAGCACAAATTAGAACCTTGACAATAAAATAAGAATCAATAGCGCCGCAGTTCATGCGTGTAAACGCCGCTGAACTGTGAAAAATTTGGGTTAGTTTGGCTGTTGGAAGACAGCCTTGCTTTCTGACCCTCGTAGCTGCCCACCTCGAAGCTGCTGTCCCTTACGGGCAGGATTAGGTGCGCCCCCAGTAATAAGGGTGTGGGTCTACCACAGTGGTGGCTACGGAATCACCTCCGAGCAAGGAGGAACCTACCCCAAATCTTCGTTTCAGCCCGTAAAACGTGACTGAATCTGAGGGTTCGATCCGCGCAGAGCTTGAATTCCCTATGGAGTCCCGGTTTAGCATTTAGTGATTGCTAGATGGCAAGAATCGAACCAGCGTCTAATGAGATGGGTAAGCCGCTCCGCGCAAACCACTCTGAAAACCATTGTTAATAGTGGATCTCGGAGGCCTGCGGTCGCAATCACCCATCCCGCTCAATGTGGGTTGAAAGGTGCCACTGCCGCAGATGAGCTGGTTAGGCACACAGTCGCAATCACCCATCCCGCTCAATGTGGGTTGAAAGGATACGCTGGTGATACAGAGGGAATAGGGATTCCGAGTCGCAATCACCCATCCCGCTCAATGTGGGTTGAAAGTTTAAGTGCGTACATGCCTCATAGTGAGGTTGTCCGTCGCAATCACCCATCCCGCTCAATGTGGGTTGAAAGGAGCTGCAACCGCTCTACATCTCTCCAACCAGATGTCGCAATCACCCATCCCGCTCAATGTAGGTTGAAAGATTTGTAATCTCGTGGTCGCAGGTTCAAGTCCTGTCGTCGCAATCACCCATCCCGCTCAATGTAGGTTGAAAGCGAACGTGACCAACTTTTTTGCGTAGAAATTTTCTGATTTCTGAGGTAGATTGAGACGATAGAGTGCCAGGTTCGACGGAAAAGGACGCTCACTAGTGAGTAGCCCAAAAAAGTCAACATTGCCACCCAATTAGTTAACAGGACACCAATCTGTTACTAATGACAAATAATGAGTTACTGTACAGTTGATAGGGTCTGGGAATAAGCCCCCGACAGGATTCGAACCTGCGGCCACGAGATTACAAATCACGTGCTCTACCAGCTGAGCTACAGGGGCAAGCGATCGGAGACCCCATTATAACTTAGAATTCTGGTTCTTCTCCCAGCTTTTCAATCAGCAGGGTCATCTGTTGCCGGCGTTCCTGCAAAAAAGTTTCACACTGCTGGAGGTGATTCACCGCTGTGTTAAAGCGTTCAAACACTTCTTCCAGATTGAGTTCGCCTGCTTCGATCTGAGTGATGATCGCCTCGATTTCCGCTACGGTTGCTTCATAGCTCCATTTGCTCTGATTCCGCTTCATGCCCCGTTCCCGCTGCCATTATTTCTCTAACCTGTACTTTAACCTGTCCATCGCTGAGCTGCAGGGTGAGATCGTCTCCCTCCTGAAGAGCGGCGATCGTTCGCAGGATCTGACCATTCTGTCGCCGAGCGATCGCGTAACCCCGTTGCAAAATTGCGCGTGGATCGAGGCTTTGCAGTTTTTGGGCTAAGAGTTGTTGGTGCGTGAGCCGTTGCTGCAATTGTTGATTGACGGTCTGGATCAGCTGTTGCTTGAGGTGGGCGATCGCCCGGCCTTCCTGGACTAACTGCCGTTCCAGAGGTAAGCGTTTTAAGCGGCGACTTTGATGCTGAAGCTGGTTTTGAGCCAGAGCAAGTCGGGTTTGTCCAGCAGTAATCAGGTGATTGAGGCGTTGGCAATGTTCCGTATAGAGTTCCGCCAGGTCGGGAACCGCCAGTTGGGCCGCCGCTGTGGGGGTATGAACATGAACATCTGCGACCAGATCGGCTAAAGATTCATCACGCTGGTGGCCAATCCCGGCAATCACTGGAATCGAACATTCCGCAATGGCTCGTACCACCCGTTCATGATTGAAGCAAGCCATGTCTTCCGTTGCCCCACCCCCCCGGGACAGAATCAGCACCTCCGCCCGGCCATCCTTTTGCACCCGCTCGATCGCCGCCACAATTGAGTCTGGAGCCTGGTCCCCCTGTACTAATGCTGGAGATAGTAAAACCCGCAAACCGGGATAGCGATGGCTGAGAGTCCGCTGAATATCGCCCCAGGCCGCCGCTTGCGGAGAAGTGACCACAGCAATGGTTTGGGGATGGGGAGGAAGCAGCCGTTTGCGAGCCGGATCAAATAAACCTTCTGCCTCCAGCCGATCGCGCAGTTGCCTGTAGCGCAGGGCCATTAAGCCTTCCCCCGCTGGTAATGCCTGCCAGACCATCAGTTGGTATTCACCCCGTTGTGGATAGACGCGAATTCGCCCCAACAGGATCACCTGCTCCCCCGGCACCGGCAAAATGGATAATTTTTCCAGCTGACTGGCCCAGACAATACAGCGCAGGGCTACCCGCTCATCCGGGTCCTGAAGGGTAAAAAATAAACCACTGCGATGCTGACTGGCACTGGACACTTCTCCGGTGACCCACACCTGCATCAGCTCTTCATCCTGTTCCAATAGGGTCTGGATGTACTGGGTTAAGCCACCCACTGAAAGCACCGTCGGAGGGAAGAGAAGATTGGGCTGCGTAAAGGACATAATAAACTCTGTTCTCTGGTTAAACCACCCTGGTCTCAATTATAAAAAGCCAAATTTAAACTGCTGCCCCCCGACTGGCCTAAGCAACTGAACTTGGCTGGCTATAAACACATATTTAGCTGGCTTACATCACTTCTTTGCAAATCTTAATAAATAATACCCGCTCTGACTACTATATATTCAATCTACAGTTAAATTCCATCCACGATAACTGCTTTAATTGCACCAACGAACTGGGTTTATTTTTACAAAAATTGCTGAAGTTAGCCAGTCAAAGACAGGGCGATCGCGACGAGAGCAAGCCCTGGGATCAGCTGAGATTGCCGTGATTTTGAGAATTTTGATCATGCTTGGAACAAAGGAGAAATTTGCTCCAACCTAAGACGCACAGGCATACCCTCTAATCGGACAACTATTCCGCCATCAGAATTAACAGTTTCCCTCCTTTAGCATGAGTGTTAAAAAAGCGGGATCGCTGACCATGGAAACTGCGGTCATTAGAATTACTTATCTATTGTTTTTCAATAGGTTTCTGAAGCACAGTTCAATCCACGTCTTGCCCAGCGAAGACCATGTATTTATTTGATGAAAATAGTTCAATTGAACAGCGGGTTAGCCAGGTACAACGGCAGTCAGAATTACTTTGTCAAAATGCCATCGATTCCCATTCCCCTCACCAGATCGCTTATTGCATCGAGGAGTTGCGCGAGGCCCTGGAAGAACTCTGCGTCGCCGAAGAAGAGCTGAAACAGCAGAACGAAGAATTAATGGCCGCCCGGCAGTCTGTGGAACAGGAACGGCAACGATATCAGGAGTTATTTGAATTTGCTCCCGATGGCTATGTGGTCACGGACATCCACGGTACGGTCCGAGAAGCCAATTGTGCGGCGGCGGGCCTGCTCAATCTTGCCCCCCAATACCTGGTCGGTAAGCCCCTGATTAACTTTGTAGCAGATGGGCAACGGCGAGAATTTCGTTCCATGCTACTGCAACTTCAGCGGGTACATCGGCTGCAGGAATGGGAAGTGCAGCTCTGTCCCCGTCAGAAGGCGGCATTTGAAGCAGCCCTGACTGTCGCAGCGGTGCGAAATCATTACGGTCAATCGATCGCCTTGCGCTGGCTGATGCGGGATATTACGGCACGTAAACAGGCGGAATCCCATCTCCATCAGGTGCAACTGCAAAATCTGGAATTGATCGAGAGCAATCGGCTCAAAAATCAGTTTATGGGGATTATTTCCCACGAACTCCGCACCCCGATGAATGCCATTCTAGGCTTCAGTGATCTGTTGCTGCGCCGCTTTCACGATCGCTATGAGCCGCAGCAAATTGCATTTCTAGAGCGGATTCTGAACAATGCCAAACATTTGTTGTTGATCATTGAAGAAATTCTGGCCTATTCGCGCCTGAAAGCCCATCGGTTGGAATTGCAACTGGAAGCGTTTGATCTACTGGAACTGGCCCGGATCACCGCAGAGGAAATGCAGTGCATGGCTGACCAGAAAGCCTTAGCTCTGGAACTGGACCTGCCTCCCTCTCCCCTTGTGGTCTGCAACGATCGCACCCGCGTCCGTCAGATCCTGGTCAATTTGCTATCTAACGCCATTAAATTTACGAATACGGGTCGGGTTACCCTGGCGATTGCCCCTGGGGAAGCAGAAAAGCTGCTGATCACAGTACAGGATACGGGCATCGGTATTGATCCTGCCCATCAGGGGCGCATTTTCCAGGAGTTCTGGCAGGTGAATCAAAGCAACACCCGCTCCCAGGGGGGCACAGGGCTGGGTCTATCCATTACCAGGAGTCTGGTGACATTGATGCAGGGAAAAATTTGGGTTGAAAGTGAGCTGGGCCAGGGAGCGGCATTCCGGATCGAACTTCCCCGCAACGTTCCCAGCCCCCCCATTCACCTTGAGCAGGATCTATCTCCAGATCAGGATCTATCTCCAACCATAGAGGCTAACCTTGACCCCTTTTGTTAGGCCGGTGGGACAGGACAGAGGTCTGCTGATCAGGAGAAGCCCATGCCCCACCGCGACATTGTCGTCATTGGTGCTTCCGCGGGGGGAGTGGAGAATCCGAAGCAGAAATCGTTGCTCAGGACAAAGCTAGTCTGGAAGCAGGACAAGGTTTAAGCCTATGGAGTAGGGAGAGTGGAGCAGGTTGTGGATGTAAATCTGGCAATAGGCGAAAATATTACGGTGTTGATTGATTACGGTGTTGATTGCGAGAAGAATCTATGAGTTCTGTCAAAACCATTACTGACCAGGAGTTTGAGGCGGAGGTGATCCAGGCTGGCCACCCTGTGCTGGTTTACTTCTGGGCCCCCTGGTGTGGACCCTGCCGTTTGATGCCATCGGTCTTAGAAAGTTTGGGAATGGACTATAGCGATCGGCTCAAAATTGTCAAAATGGAGGTCGATCCCAACCCAGTGGCGGTGGCGAATTACAAAGTCCAGGGGGTTCCAGCTTTTCGGCTCTTTCAACAGGGCCAACTACTCAGTGCCCTTGAGGGAGCAATGACCAGACCCAAACTGGAGGAGATGTTAAAGCAACATTTCAACTTTGTAGAGGGATAGGTTATTTCCTGGTTAGCAACTACCCCCTGGCTTTGCGATCGGTTGCATTCTGGGCCAGGGGGACTGGTCAATCAACAATAGCAAGCCACCCTAATTTTGACTCCAAACGGAGGTTAATAGAGCTTGGCCGTTCAGCTATTGGGGATGCTGTGGAGGGGTTGCTTAAGACTGAGTCTGTTTGCGCTGGGAAGAAGGCTGGAGCTGTTGCCCCCTTTGCCCCTGTGCCTCGCCGTTCAAGCTAATAGTGACAACCCGTTTTTTCTCTTCTTCCGCCTTGGGCAGAGTGAGACAGAGAATACCATTCTGAAACTCAGCTTTTACCTGGTCATTCTGGACTCTAACTGGTAAGGGAATCACCCGTTGAAAGCTACCATAGCGAAATTCAGAGTGGCGGATTCCTTTTTCCTCTTGATTGATTTCCTGTTTGCGCTCACCCACGATTGCAACTGCATTGGCGGTAACTTTAACATCCAGATCTCTGGCTTCAATTCCCGGCAATTCCATTCGCAGTTTAACTGTATCCTCTGTTTCGTTGATTTCAGCAGCGGGCATAAAAGCCATAGCACTGTTAAAGGATTCAGGATCGCCGGGGATGGACATCATCTGGTCAAGTAAACGATTCATTTGCCGTTGCATTGAGACCATTTCCCGGAAAGGTTCAAATCGAGTTAAAGCCATTGTTTATCTCCAATTCTGTTAAATAGTTGAAATCTAATGGCTGGAGTATTGCTGATATCGATAAGCCATCTACCCCTATCTTCGAGAGCGGCTACGGTAATCACGTCTATCTGAGGTGGTAAGGTAACGGGCTACTGAGGCAAGGAGTGCAGGTATGACAGCCTTCTCCGGTTCGGCCAAATGGAATCCTGCGGCTCATCTTTTGTTCAACCCGATTCTCCTTCAGGGGTTAGAGGTAACTCCCCCTTCGGTTACTTAAAGTTAAGCTCAGTTGCCCCCTTAGCAGTTGAAACCTGAGCAAACTTCTTGAGATCTCAAGGATGATTTGTCTGCTCCACTCCCTCTGATGCTCTGCTAGATCTGGGTCAAAACTTGTTCGTCTACTTTAGGACACCCGCTTGCACCCCGTTCCGCAAACTCCATCTTGCGATCGGGCATCTAATGCCTATGGAGATCCCGATGATTCACACTTCTACCTCTAATTCTTCAAATAAAAGTATTTTTGAGTTTGGACTGGCGTTGGCCCAACTGTTCCGCCTGCCGGTGAGCCTGATCGCAGCCCTGGCTGGTTTTGCAACTTGCGATACATTAAACCCATCCCTTCCCCAGGGCAATGCCTATCGGTGCGCCACCATTCTGTTCTGTCTGACCGCTGCTGCCTGTGCAATCAATGACTATAAGGATGTGGATAAAGATCGGATTAACCACCCCGATCGTCCCCTCCCGGCTGGACGCTTATCTCCATCCCTGGCCTGGTGGGGAGCCGTAATATTATTTGCTCTAGCTCTGTTAACTGCTCTTTCAGTGGGAGGTCCGCCGGGACTATTGGTCGGAATCAGTATTGTTTTGCTTTGGAATTACTCCCACCTGCTAAAGTACAGCGGTGTGCTGGGTAATCTGGTCGTTGCCAGCCTGATTGCTTTGCTGATTTTGCTGGGGAGCATGATAGCTGGCCAACCGTTTCGGATGATCTATCCTACAGCGTTTGTGTTCTGTTATGCCCTGGCCAGGGAGGTCGTCTGGGATATTCACGATGCGGAGGGCGATCGGCAAGAGGGGGTGATTACGGTTGCAAACGGATTGGGCATTCAGGCAGCCTTTAAGCTGGTCTGGGTTTTGGTGGGGATGTTGTTACTGTCTCTTCCCCTTGCCCTTTCGCTACTCTCCCTGGCCCACCCTCTCCGCTTTGCTGGATTTGTCTTCCTTATGCTCCTGAGCTTTGCCCTTCCCCTCGCCTTTTATCAAATAGAACAGAGCGAAGTTACCTATGAACGGCTTGTCTTCTGTGAACGCCTGGCTATGGTGCTGGGAGTGATCGGGTTACTGGGGGCAGCTCCGCTCTGAAACGCTTGGATTGTTTTTTATTTGTTTGTTTAAAGCTCCTAACCAGTTTAGCCAGCCGTGGGACTGAAAAACCATCTTAATCTTTCGATGTTTAGAGCAAAATATAGACAAAGTTCCGTGAAATTACGCTGTTCCTGCAGCAAGAGTGAATCTTAAAGTAATATGACTGGGCAAAGTTCCCCCTTTACCCTATGAGAGTCCCGAAAAGGCAACTTGATCCGAAAGGGCAAGACGCAAATTAGAAGTCCTGTAGCCAGCCATTGATTGCGGTATGGACAGCACTAATGCCGAAGGACTTTTCCTCTAATTTTTAGATGTATGCCTGGACATCAGGGCTTATCTTTATTGCTCCGAAAAGGACATATTGATAAATATGATTTTTGTTGAGGAAATTTCTGTGTCTTTACCATTTCAGAAACACATAATTGAATGTTTTAAGCTTTGTTCCAGAGATCAGATCGTAGAAATATCAGCTCAGATTTTAGTCCATTCCATCTCGAAAGACCCAAAAGCTCTGCAAAACGCACTTACCTACATTCATCCACTGGTGCTCAAAAGAGCAATCGAGCTAGTTGGAAATGACCCAAGACATACTGCCCTGAAGATAGTGTTCCAAACAACCCTGCTTGACAAAGAACCAGCGCCAATTTTTGTGAGCGGATCAAGTGGTATTTTAGACAGCCAATCCCAGTCCAGGTTTGGAGATCTTAATCTAAATTTTTATTTGGAATGCCAAAAACGAAAGATTGGTAAAGTCGATCAGGAAGAAATGTAATTTATCAGGATATAATTGCTCTAATAGGATCTAGTCCTCCGGTCTCAGCGATCGGGGGTTTTCTATTATCTGCCTTTTTAAAATCGATGATGATGAACCATTTACTACTCTCCAAGAATCTTCTGTAATGTTTCTTCTCCAGTAATATCTCTTGTACTGGTAAATTTTTCTACTTCCACCTTACCTGACTGAAAGAAGTCAACTTCCCAATAACCCGTAGGTGTACGAATGATTACCGTCATCGTTCCGTGAAAACAACCAACCGTATACCAGATCCGGCGTTTATCCAATTGGTTCAGAAAGTCTGTTAGTTTTTGCACTGCATTCTTCCAAAAACGCTATTCTTCCAAAAACGCTTTAAGGAGCATGAATTTGCTAACCCTACGCCGTCCCTCATCTGGCCAGGTAATTCATCCAACTGGAACTATTAAGTAGAGCAGTTAAAACTCTAAATCAACTGTTACCAGTCGGATGAAAAAGAGAAGTAAATAACAGTTTCCAATTACTGAGCAGAGGAGCTTGGTTGATAATATATCCAAAAGTCTAACTGCCTGCGAATTTCCTCTTGCTCTGGACCAGGATTAGTATAGTAAAGCTGGTGCCTGAGTTCGCGGATAATGGCGTTGCGGTCTGATGATCTCATTTGATACTCTCCTGATTTATCAACAAAATGGGTAAGAATCAGTCAAAAATGATTAACAAGGGTAACTACTGGAAGGCAATCGCTCATTTTGACCGGGAATTAAGCTCAACCCGAACGAGGCTAAATGGCTGTAGGTTGCAGAAAAACCACACCCCTCCAAAATGGCTGCCACTTTGCTAAAGAAGAGTTGACGAGTTGACCTTTTGCAATCTAGCACACTCAAGTAACTAGCAGAGTCAAAGCATCCCGGTAGAAAGGTGGCAAATTTACAAGGAAATCTTCTGATAGTTTTATATTAAATTAGTTTAAATCCATCTGTCATCTCATGCCAGGGTACTGAAATTATTCTTATCAAAAAATGCCTTGAATAAACTGGGATTTAGCCTACAATAGCCATACAATAAGTTTTGTTTTAGTGCAGGGTCAATATTAAGAAAATCTAAACTTTTCCATGCTCAATTCCACTAGCCCAAGGCCAGGTGAGCAGCTCACCGCCACAAAAGATTTTTTTGATTTTTCTAAATTTGGCCCAATTAGCCTGGTTGTCATCCAACCCACCCCGTTTTGCAATCTGAATTGCGATTACTGCTATCTTCCCGATCGCCATATCAAAAATAAGTTATCTGTTGACCTCATTGATCCCATTTTAAGAACTGTCTTAACCAGCCCATTTGTAGGGAATGAGTTTACGATTCTCTGGCACGCTGGCGAACCTTTAGCCATGCCTATTGCGTTCTATGATCAAGCCAGTTCATTGATCAAGTCCGCACAAGAAAAATATCTTGCCCAACCCATTCAAATTTTCCAATCTATTCAGACTAATGGTACTCTGCTTAATCAAGCCTGGTGTGATTGCCTTCAGAAAAACCAGATCCATATTGGTGTGAGTCTTGACGGCCCTGCATTTCTCCATGATGCCCATCGCCAAACCCGTACTGGATTGGGAACATATGCCGCGACAATGCGGGGGATCGCATTATTACAAAAAAATGAGATTCCATTTAATGTGATTACTGTACTAACCAAGAATTCCCTGGATTACCCGGATGAACTCTTTAATTTCTTTATAAATAACGGCATTTATAATGTTGGGTTCAACATGGAAGAAACGGAAGGAATTCATAAAAACTCTACCCTAGATGAACCGGAAATTGAAGAACGTTATCGATCATTTATTAAGCGGTTCTGGGATCTAAGTGTTCAGAGTAACGGTAGATTTAAGCTACGAGAGTTTGAAACGCTTTGTACGCTGGCATACACTGGCTGCCGATTAGAAAACACTGATATGAATAGGCCTTTTGTAATCGTTAACTTTGATCATCAGGGTAATTTTTCGACTTTTGATCCTGAGTTACTGTCAGTCAAGACCCAACTCTACGGAGATTTTGTGCTTGGCAATGTTCTGCGGGACACTCTTACATCGGTTTGTTACTCAGACAAGTTTCGTGTAATGTTTAACGATATGAATTCTGGAGTTGAACTATGCCGCCAAACTTGTGAATATTTTGGTCTCTGTGGGGGTGGAGCTGGAAGTAATAAATATTGGGAAAACGGAACCCTTAATAGTGCGGAGACAAAAGCATGTCTCTATCGAACCAGGGCGATCGCTGATATTGCTTTAGACGGTCTAGAAAGTTCTCTCGGTTTAGTTTACTAAAATTACTTATGGGAAATTCCAATGTATAAGCAACGAGCAATTGCTCTTCTAGGACTACTGGCCACCCTTGGATTTGCTCCGGCAGCCAGTGCTGAAACCGTCATTGAAAAAGTCACCCGTACTGGTGTTATTACCATGGGCGGCAGAGTGGATATTATTCCCTTTTCTTACTTGAATGACAAGAAAGAACTGGTGGGTTATTCCCAGGATGTTGCTGATTTGATTGCGGCAGAAGTTTCAGCCTATGTTGGCAAGCCTGTAGCGATTCAATTTCAACAGGTTAATAATTTTTCGGAATTGTTACCGGAAGTTGAAAACGGGCAGATTGACCTGGCCTGCAATACCCAATTTACCTGGGGACGATCGATGTTTGTCGATTACTCTGTGCCCTACAGTTTGTCTGGAATTCGGCTGCTAGTTAAGAAAGGAGCTTTAAAGGGAACGCCTGAATCCTTAGTGGGTAAACGGGTTGGAGTTTTACCCAATTCCCTGGGAGAAGCCATGATCAAAGTTGTGCAGCCCCAAGCCGTTCTTGTTCCCATCACTGGGATTGATGAAGGAATTGACGACCTCATTGCTGGTAAAGTCGATGCCATTGCTGGAGATAGCAATATTCTGGCAGGCAACATCCAGCGGGTGAGTGGCTCAGACTACCATCTCGCTCCAGACCAACCCTTTGCCCGTTATGCTGTGGGGTGTATTGTTCCTCCTGATAATTCCAAGTTTCGCAGCCTGGTTAATATTGCCATTGCCAAAATGCTGCAGGGTTATGTTGTTGGAGATGCCAAATATACTGCAATTGTCAATAAATGGCTAGGACCGCAAGGGATTCTAGAATTGCCTCCAGCCTTGATCAAGGATTACTTTCGAATGGTTCTGCTGAACTATGAACAGGTTCCGATCGCAAATTCGTCTAAAGCAACAAAGTAAACGACCACAGCCGCGCACATTCCGTAAAACATAAACATCCTCAGGAGTATATCCCTTGAAAATTTCAACTTATACAGGTTTACTGGGATTTCTACTGGCACTTTCTGCCCTCAACCTTTCAGCCGCCGATGCTGCAACCCAGTCTAATGGATCACCTTCGATCGAAGGACGGCTCAATCGAATCACAGCGGCTATTCGGCAACGGGAAGCCCAATTAGAAGATGCTTTAACATCTGTTGATGGTCTGTTGCTAGCCTACGGATTTGGTGATGGTAGTAAAGGGGGAAGCTTTAACCAGGGTGCCCGCTTTGGTACAGCCAGTGGTCCTGGAGGGGGAACTTTTAATAATGCTCATCCTGCTAATGGTGGGTATGGCGGTGCAGCGGGCTGGCGTGATACCGGCGGAAGTGCAGGCTTTGCCAACGGAGCTTATGGCGGTGGAGCTGGGTTTGCCAATGGAGCCTACGGTGGAGCTGGGTTTGCCAATGGAGCTTACGGTGCGGCCGGATTTAGAAACTGGTAACTGAACTGCCCCCCAATGATTTGTAATCCCCTCCTAACGGCTTGCTTGTGGCATCGGTTAACACAAACATGGTCTTAACTATTCATTCTGCTGGGGAGAGAAGCTGGCTCAAAGCTTCTATTTTATCCAATGGGGTAAGATTCTTGTCGCATCATTTTTTTAATTTCTCTCCCCATTTCCACGGTAGTTATCGATCAAAATATAGACGCTAATCAAAAGAACCCACAGAGGAAACAATAAGCTAACCCAGCCCAACTGATTCAGTTCAGCTATGCGAAGCAGCATGAATAACGCCAACCCGTAACCCAGCCAGGCTAACCCAGGAGCAATCATCTGGGTACGCATAAAAAGAGTACTGGTTGAAAACATGTACACTCCAGACATTTTCAGGATGTAGGTGTTCATGAGAGCATTTATAACAGTGCTGCCGAACTCATAAAAGTCTGGGTTTAGCTGAGGCTTAGTTGGGTTAAGGTAAATCGCAATGCTACTTCCTGATATGGCCGCGACAACAAATAGCAAAGCAAGAAATAATAGGCCACTACCTAAAGAGACAGTTATCAGAAATCGATCTAGACGTTCCGCCACACGATCATGGACAACCCCCATAAACCAGAGGAAAGCAATGCCTGAAAATGGCACCAGGTTAAGGGCAAGCAGAAGAGTTTCTGCATGAGTGGAAATCCAGGTGTAGCCTTCACTAAGGGGTCTGGGATGGGTGATTAAAACGAGGACTAGGCTGATGATCAACAAGACGGAAAACACAATTCCGGCAATAGCTGCAGCCTTGGGTGCCCTTAACTGAGCTCGAGTCGAAGGGTCTTCTATAGACATAGATTTTTGTTGCTTAGGGAGCAGGAACAACGCGATAATAAATCCCATTAGCCCCATAGTAAGGACTGAACCAGGTTCCGTTATGGACGTAGTAGGTTGAACCCCCTACAGTTTCGACTGTAGAACCTGTTGGCAGGGTTGGGTAAATTGCGCCCATTGCATAATTCATGCTATTAACACCTGCTGTATAGCCCTGAGCGTAGGCATTTGCACTACTATTCACTGCTGTTGCTGCGATCGCTGCCCCTGTTAAAGCTGCCCCTGCTCCATACCAGCCTCCACATCCATAACATGTCGTGGCATAAGAGTTAACTACTGTCGGCGGATGGTAGGCACCGTAGTAAGTCCCACCATAGTAATGATCGTATCCTCCATAAACGCTTGTTCCATAGGGTGTTGTGGCATGCCAATAACCATCCCCACCGGACGCTGTGCCACCCCGATAACCTGTCCCGCTCCAAGAGCCATCCCCACCGGACGCAGAGCCGCCCCGATAACCACTCGCACTCCAGGAGCCATCTCCGCCTGAGGCCGTGGTACCGCGAAAGCCAGTTGCATTCCAGGAGCCATCTCCACCGGACGCTGTGCCACCCCGATAACCACTCGCACTCCAGGAGCCATCTCCACCGGACGCTGTGCCGCGATAACCACTCGCACTCCAGGACCCTCCACCTGCATGGATAAAGGCCGCTGCCGGACTGGAAAAAATGGCCGTGACGAGAAGCCCGGTGAAACCGATCGCAAGTTTATTCATAGCCGTTTTACCTCAAGATCATGGTTCAATAATTATTCATCAATTCAGTTTTTCATTTTCTAGGCTGAGTATTGCCTGGAGGAGGGGCATTAGCAGGCAGGAGAGGATCAGGGGATTTGAAGGGAATGCGAGTTGCGCTGTTAGCCCGAGGGGAGGTAAATGCATCGGCAGGAATTGTGCCATCCAATTGCCAGTTAGAGAAGGTGACCTGATGTCTCAATCTCAAGGGATCGTCCTTATAGACCGCACGGATCATCCGGGGGAGTTTATCGGTAGTACCAATCCAAATCTGGGCAAATACTCTATCGTTGGCGATCGCAATCATGTCTGTTGTAGTTCCGTCAATCACCTTAGATTCGCCAACATAAAAAGCCAGCTTTAAACCGTCAACTATATCCTTGTAGGGATTGGCTACAACCACATCTGTAAAAGGAAAATAGATCGCAGCCAATTGATAGGCCATCTTCAGCGCGGCATCGATCGTGGGGGGAGCATCTGCAATCGCGACCAGATTTTTGACAGGAGCATAGGCCACCATTGTTTTGCCATTGTAGTAGAACTCTGAGGCAGGCCCATCACCGGGTGTAATCACCTGCAGTTTATCTGGCCGCTGTAATGTGACTTTAGAGATAGTTGTGTAAGCCAGGGGAGGACCAAGACGGCTGGGACTTTCGTAGGTCGCAATTGAGGTAAAAGTTAGGGTACGGGCAGCAGCCAGTCGATCACCCATAGCTTTAAGAATGGCCATTGCCTTAGGCTCAAGAGCCGCAGGAGGGGCTGTCGCAGGAGTAGTCGTTGGGGGTTCTCCCATAGCTTGAGCAAGTTTTAAGGACGTTGCTGTTAATTCACCTGCTTGGGAGTTGGCATTGGACGGATGCGTAGATAAAAGCAGACTAAATACAGTTGAACAGAGGGGAAATGCGAACGCGAACAGTACCCTGGCGATCGTGGTTTTAACAAACTGCTGCTTATCACTCATAGATGAAGTCTGAAGAGGATGAAGAAGGAAATCCCTCGTAGAAGATGCTATACAGAAGGCATAATCGCTGTCCATGCCGAAAAAATCTTGTCATTTGGCGACAAGAAAAATTAAAAGTTTGTAATGTATAAAAATCGCCAGACTTCCATGTTGCCCTAGCTAAAATTTCTGACAACAAGCCATTCTCAGGCGATCGCAGCCTGGAGGGCAGGGTCGCTGTACCAGCTATAGGGGCCAGTCATCACGGGCTGGATCTTCAATTCCTGTCGCCATTCTGCCAGAGGGCGTTCTAAACCCTCTTCCCACTTGACTGGAAACAGCGGTTGAGCTTCTGCCCCCATTTTGAGTCCGGCTGATAGTAATTCAAAAGCATATCCTAAGGTTTTCGCCTGCTCAGCAGCAGTCTGCTCCTGATTGTAAAGATCTTCACTGTTAAAAAATGCCATCAGCAAAGCCATCAAATCCAAGAAGATAAATGCCGGAAAGCGAATCTGACCCGCTATGACAGAAATGACCCCAAGTTCGCCAAAATTATCTAGACTATATCCGGTCAAAATATGATGAATATCATGGGTTTTGTAGACTCGAAAGGTAATGTAGTCGTCATCCTGCTCAAAGCTCTGAGGAGTGCGGTAAAACTGGGGATCATAACCAAGGGTGCTGAGCACTTTAGCATAGGTCCATCCTAGAGAATCCTTGGGCATGGCTAGCATGGCTTCTAAGTCATAGGGAGGACCAACATATCTTTCCTGCAAAATAGCAGCACAGGCAGGGTTAGATTGAACTGCTTTGATACACAGTTGCATCGGACGGCTACCGTGTAGTTTTTCGCTTAAGTCGAAGGCTGCACTGACGTTTTGCCCTGCCCCGGCAGCAAGATCGACCAGTTCTAAAAATTGATTTACCTTATCAGGTGTAATCAAATTGTTTATATAACGAAATGACATTTCTTCATCCTCTGTTCATTAAATTTTATTCGTGATTTACAAAAACAAAAAACTCAGGGCTGAAAATTTAATCTTGATTTAACAAGCTCATCACTAATCCTGTAAAAATCTTGAATTTATGCAAGAGCCTGATGCACCTAGAAGAGTTTAGAGTTTATAGTCAATACTGCTCAGGCTGGCTATAAACTTACTTTTCAGATAGTAGTACAGACAAAAACAATATAGCAATCCTCTTTGAGGTTTAAACGGGGTAAAGGAGTGGAGCTCCTTTGGTGGGTGAACCCAGTAACCCCTTGTTCTCAAACCATTTAGGGTTGCAAAGTATCGATTAAATAAGTTAAATCTTCTCTGCTGACTCGGAAGCATAAGTATATTTAAACAACTTCGGAGGCTTGATTTTACTATCGCGATAGTGGTACTATACTGCGGTTTCAAGCTGGTGCATTATTTTCTATTTGAGTGATAGGGCAATTTCCATGACTCAATTTGTTCCCCTTCTTCGAGTCAGCTCAATTTTGCCCTTTGTATTTTTTCTAGATAAAATTGATGCGTCGGCCCAACAGTTTCTCCATCAAGCTAAGATTCCTGTTGCTACACTGGACAATCCAGAAAGTCTTATTCCCTGGCATTCCGTTATTAAATTTGTTGACAACATAGCACAACGGGAAGGTATAAAAACCCTAGGACTTGAGGTTGGTCTGCAAACACAGGTAGAACAACTGGGTAGCTATGGTAGGCTCTTACGGCATTCCCTAACCTTGTTTGATCTTTTTAGCCTGGCTGAGAAATTACATCATTTATTTTCCTCTGCTGCTCATATTACCTTGAAATATCATGGCGATTATGCCTGGATATGCCATTCTTTCCTGGTGCCAAGGACCATGCTGTGCTGTCAGGAAAGCCACTATACAGTCATGCTCTATTTGAATGTGATAAGACTGATCGCTGGGAATGCATGGCAGCCATCAAAAATTCTGATGACAAGCAAAAAATATGATTTTTTAAGTACTATTGATCAATTCTCTGGCACTAAATTTAGATTTGAGCAAGCGACGAATGCCATCTGTTTTCCCAAAGCATTTTTAAGTCGATCGCTCCGGCATTTCAATTCCTATCCTGATTCTCAACGTCAGCAGGATAGAAAATTACTACAGGCTACAGCCCCAGCCCTAGACTTTCCTCGCTCCATTCAACAGGTCTTAAAATACTTATTGATGGGAGGATATCCGAGTATAGATCTGGCAGCCGAAATTGCTGGGATGAGTGTTCGCAGTTTCCAGCGACGTTTGAGGATGGAAAGTTTAACTTACACCCGTATGGTTGAACAGGTTCGGTTTGATGCTGCCATTGATTACTTACAAAACCCCAATGCCAAAATCATTGAAATTGCCCTGGAACTTGGCTATCAAGACCCTGCTAATTTCACCCGTGCTTTCAAACGTTGGACAGGAATTTCGCCCAATGAATACCGGCAGCAGCATTGCAATAATTAAAAGCTATAATTAACAGCTATAGTTAAAAGCTTTTGCAGAGTGGCTTTTAGCTAACTGAATCAGGTTTACAGCGGTTTCCGGGGCAGTGAAACACAGGCTTAGCACTGAAACGCCTATGGGCTAGAGCTTCTGATCTGCCTCATCTGAGTGGAAAACGCTGTAGCAAACTAAATCAGCTAGTTTGGATCTCACTTGATTTGAATTTGATTTAAATCCTGGGGTAAGGATTGTTGCTGTTGCTGCTTGATTTGTTCCATTTCTTTAGTCAAAGGCGATTGAAGCATTCCAACGGCTTGCGGATCGAGTCCCTGGGGAAATATAGTTGCGTTGCTATATCTAGCGGACTGAAGATTCGTTCCCTGCAAATTAACCCCACTTAAATTTGCCCCATCTAGGGAGGTTCCAGTCAGATTGGCTCCAGTCAGATTGGCTCCAGTCAGATTCGCATTGGACAGAACTGCCGTGCTGAGATTGGCCCCACTCAAATTGGCTCCGCTTAAGTTCGCAGCAATCATTTCCGACCCACTGAGATTTGCATTTTGCAGGTTGGCGCGACTCAAATTAGTAGATACAAGACTGGCACCGATCAGATTCGCATTACTGAGATTGGCAGAAGTTAGACTGGCCTGACTCAAAATTGTTCCATACATGTAGGCACCGCTCAGGTTGGCCCCATCAAGTATTGCACTCGATAAATCAATTACGCCAAGCTGAGCATTAGAGAGATTGCAGTTGGGACAGGACTTAGATTGTTTCAGTTTTTGCAAGCTATCAGGCTGATCTGCTCGAGTAGGAGCCAGATAGACTAGCACAGTCGTAAGGGTTGCCAGGGCAATCAGTTGCAAACCTGCAGTTTGAAATCTACCAGGTTTAAATATATTTGAAATAATGGTTGATTTCATATTAAATGGCAATTAAAAAAACATGGTTGGGAACCATTAGCAAAAGCGAAGTCTATTTTTTGGGTAAAGCTGGGGAAGAAGATGAGGTAATTGCTTGTTGAAGTTGCTCCGCTGTGAGGGACTTGATAAAGTTCACACCAAAAGGTTGGGGAACGACTGATTGCACATAAGACTGGTTCAGGTAGTTCAGATATTGTGGTTGATTGGCAATATAACCACGAAAGAAGGCTGTACTAATTGCCTTTAACGATGGTCTGGCCAGCATAGGGTTAGGGCCAATCATCTCAGCGGGCACCGGCAAGCCGCCTTTAGAGCTATCATCGCCTAGAAACGAAAAATGTGTTCCTCCCTTCAGAAAAAATAAATATTTGTCTGGGGTTGTTAGCCAGGTAAAAGGATAAATCTGTTCCTGCAGGGGTGGTGCGAAGATATCATCACTTCCAGAGATAAGTATAGTTGGCACTTGAATCTGGCTCATCCCCTGTTGCCCAAACACAATACTGGTCAGGGGATTAATTGCAATCACTGCTTTAACCCGTGGGTCACCCAGATTGGGATTTGTGACATCAATGCCGTTAATGGTTTTCGGTGCATTGGCTAACTGGCACTCGAACAGAAGGGACAAATTAAAACTAAGGATCAACTTTTCAAAATTAGATCGAGCGCACTGTTGATTGATACCAGCAAAATCCAGAGCGGCTCCAGCGCTCGCTAAAACCGTGTATCCTCCCAGGGATTGTCCCAGAATGCCAACTTGTTGGGAGTTAACCATTTTGAAATCTGGGCTGGATTTAACTTTCTGTTGCAGGTCATTCAACAGGAGGGTGATACCTCGCGGCCGCCCCAACATGGATATGGCAATAATATCTGGGGATGGAACTTTGACTGTATCACTGAGATAACCAGAAATGAACTGCGTATCCGTAAAAGGAAACGAGGGAACAACAACTGCAAAACCATAGGAAGCCAGGTGTTGGGCCAGATAAGCAAAGGTACCGCGATTAGAGGCAAACCCATAGGCAATCACGATCACAGGGGCGGGAGTCGTTAAGCCCTGAGGCAGGTAGTAATCTACGGGAACGGGTTGGGTAACTCCCAAAGAACGGGCATCCAGTTCCAGGGTCTGCATTGTCCACTTGGTTGTCCCCGGTTGGGTTAAATCCGCTTGAGCCGGAACAGGGTTGGTAGGGGCAGATTGAGCCAGTTTCTGCAACTTAGCAAAAATTAGGGCCCGGTTCTGCAATTGTTGCCCTAGCGCCTTGGCAGCTTGAAATGACATTTGCCCATCCATATTGATGGTTGTGCCGGGAAACTGCTTGACAACATCCAGTACGGTAAAACCTTTCGGGTTAGCTGCAGCTTTTGAAAAGGCGATCGCTAAAGCAGTTTGGCCGTTTTGATTACTCTCAGTTTGAAAAAATTCACCAAGGGACTCAAAGACTATCCTACCAGTAACACTTGTGGCAAATTGGTTAATCAGGGTAGGGGTTAATTGAAACTGCTCCTGAAGCAAGGATCTTAAATTGTTGATCGCACCTGGAGGGGCTAATTGAGCATAGACTGCTAGATTGCTGCTCAATTGACCAGTTTGTACAAAGGTGTCTAGAGCACTAACGGGTATATTGATTGTTGTGTTCAGGTTCGTAAACTGAAGTGCAACCTGATCCGCAGCGAGTGCCGGAGTTGCCCAAAGGCCGAGAAAAAGCCCCAACCCTGAGAAGCAGTTCCAGGGAAAGCGAGGGTTAATGTTACGGGAATGCCAGGCCATGTTTTTATCCGACTACAATTTATCCGAGACAAGGAAAGGTAACTGATGAGTTGTTTGGTTTATTTTTGTAGCAAAAGGCTATGGATAATGAATTTCAATTTGCGTAGAGTGCAGAGCATAAAAAACTGAACAGTCTATACATTATCACGCTTAATGCTGCCCGTAAATTAATGACGAGATTAATCTTTGCTGAAATCTCACCTCCCTGCTTGTCATTTCATGCCAAATGAGGTTATAACTCCCTTAAGAAAGTTAAGACACTCGTGCAGAGCTCCTATCAGGCTTCGAGTGGTGCAGAGCTTAATCCCCTGCCTAATTTTCGGACTCAACTAAATAAAGCCCGGCAGATTGGTGATCCACCAGGCTTGGATTGTACTGAGATGCCGGAATTGTCCAGAAGTTAACTCTGGTGCAGAGAAGCGCCTAACTCTTGCTGGAGCTTGCTTTTTGCGTTCTTAAATTCAGTGGCCATCCGTTCCTTTTGCTCGGTCGTGCAGTTTCTATCGATCGCGGCAAACATTGTACTCTCTTCCTGACGGATATGATCGCCAACCGCATCCATTAACTGTTTGATTTTTGAACGGAATTCGTCGGCCATGGCCGGATTCATCGCTTTGATTTCGTCCAGCATCCGCTTCATTTCCGCCTGCTCATCGTAGAGTTCCTGGGTGTTGTCATCCCCATAGAAGGAACGCACCTGGGGATAAACTGTTTCTTCCTCTGCCTGGGCGTGAACCAGCAGATCTTTATAGAGCTGACCAAAGTATTCCTCCAGCTTTTGCGGATCTTTCGTTGCCCCAATCTCCGTAAAGATCGTGTTCACCTTGTTGTGATCCAGACGAATCAGGGTCTGGATATTCATACCCTGTTTATCGCTATTCTGGGTGATCATACTGCCAGCCACACCGGATAAAGCGGCGATCGCATCCTGAACCCGGGCCCATAATCCCTGATCAGCATCCATGCCCGTCATTTCTCTGACACCGACCTTTTCCAGCATCCCTTTCAGTTGTTCCTGATGGGCCCGGCCTTCAACGTTGACGGTGTTGAGGGGAGCGATCGCCACTTCGATATCAGCCCCAACCTTCTGGGCAGCTTTATGAATGGTCAGTCCACCCATCACCTGGCCGTGCTTAGCAGTTCATGTTGAATCAACTTTTGATAGAACGATAAACCCTCGCCGGATATCATCTGCTCAAACTGTTGCAAAAAGGTTTGCGTTGCTGCATCAGAATCAGCGGGAATACCGTATTGAACGATAACGGTTTCGATAATACCGAGGTTTTTGCGATCGTCAGCCAGCATATTTTCCAGGCGGTGCCGGATGTCCTGATCAGAACAGCTATTAATTAACTTCTCATCATTTGAAATGATTAACTTTTGAAAGGCACAGAGATCGGCTAATCGCTCGGCGATCGCCATCCGTTTGGTATCGTCTAAGGTTTTTACCATGTTTAGTTAAGTAAGCTCCTGCCCTTTGATTGTGAAAGCAATCCCGATGCTCGACCCCTGACCAGGGTTAGATGTTCGATTCACCGGAATTAATAAACATTCCTGTTTCTCTGGATAGGCGGGATCAGTTCCTTGCTCCGTTAGACTGACAGGTATTGCCCCTCTTCCTAATTAGTTGCAAAAAAGATGTATGCCCGGACGATCCCCAAGCCGGATGGTCGCAAGCTGACGTTATACAGCCAGTCCCCGATCGCCGCTGATATTCAGGCTCCCAGTCCCAGTGATGAACCAATTCAGGCCAATCCTCATTTGCGCTGGCATCCGTTACGGGGGGAATGGGTGGCCTATGCCAGTCATCGTCAGGGGCGAACCTTTATGCCACCAGCGGAGTACAATCCCCTTGCCCCCACCCGCGATCCCCAATTTCCCACCGAGCTGCCCCAGGGGAATTATCAGGTCGCCGTTTTTGATAATCGCTTTCCCTCCATGACCGTCCAGGCCCATGAGCCACCCCACCTCATCGTCGATAGCTTGCCTGCCAATGGAGCCTGTGAAGTGGTGGTGTTTACCCAAGATCCACAACAATCCCTGGGTGGACTGCCTTTAGAACATCTGGAATTGTTACTGCAGGTCTGGGGCGATCGCACCCGTGTTCTGGGCAGCTATCCGCAGATTCAGTACGTTCTGCCGTTTGAAAACAAGGGAGTCGAAGTTGGGGTGACCCTGCACCATCCCCACGGACAGATTTATGCCTATCCCTTTGTCCCGCCCGTACCAGCCCGCATGTTGACCCAGCAGCAGGTTTACTTCCAACACCATCAGCGGGGACTACTCCAGGATTTGATCCAAAAAGAGATTGCCGATCAGCAGCGAATTCTCTATCTGGACGAACAGGCGATCGCCTTTGTCCCCGTCTGTGCCCGCTACCCCTATGAAGTCTGGCTGGCGACGATCGAGCCTGTGCCTAGCTTCAACGACCTTTCAACCGAGCAACGCCGCAGTTTAGCCCGTGCCCTCAAAACCGTGGCGCTCAAATATGATGGGCTGTGGCAACGTTCCTTTCCCTACCTGATGGCCTGGTTTCAAGCCCCCACCGATGGCCAACCCCACCCCGAAGCCCATCTCCATGCCCAGTTCTATCCTCCCTACCGCACCCACGATAAGCTCAAGTATTTAGCTGGAACTGAGTTGGCCGCGGGAATGTTTGCCAATGATGCCCTACCGGAGGAGAAAGCAAAAGAGTTACAGGCGGTTGAAGTACGCTTGGATTAATCAGGCGATCGTAGTTAATTATTCATCCCCCTGTCTGTTATGCTTAAGCCATCATAGATAAAAATCTTTTAACTCTTCTTTTAATGATGCTTTACTTATTTGTCTGATAGTGATGGTTACTATTTGCGACGATGTACAGCTAAGTTAGCTGTAGGGGTGCATTGACGATGGGATGCAAAGGGTGGCATCGTGCCGTTTTCAGTGTTAGGACGCGGTTGCTGGTTTGGTACTTTATTCTGACAACTGGGACGGTCTTTATTTCCATCCAGGCAACCTATAGTATCTTTTGCGATCGCATTAAAGCCCAGGCGGAAGATTCAGCCCTGCAGCAGGCCAATCAATTTAATGTACTGATTGAAAAGCATCGGCAAAAAGGGAAGCAGGGTCCCAGCAACATATATGTCCTCTTTGATCGGTTACTCTCCAGCTACGTGCCGACCCGCGGTGAATATATCATCACCCTGGTGGGAAACCAAATCTATGCAACCAAGCCCGACCTTCCCCCCCAATTCTTCAAGCAACATCCCGAGCTAGTCTCAGCCTGGATAGGTATGACGGCAGAACAGCGACGAGAAGTAAATGACCAGGGTCAGCGTCTCTATTATGTAGCAAATCCGATTATCTGGAAGGCAACTCAGGAGAAGGGCTCGATCGTTGTTTTGAACGACAGCACCCCCGAATATCAGACTGCACGCAGTGCAATTGGATTAGTCATGCAAGTCACCTTTGGGTTACTGCTAATCTTCTTTTTGCTAGCCTGGTTTACGGCGGGGCGAGTGCTGTACCCTTTGCGGTTGTTAACTAAAACGGCTCACTCGATCACAGAGTCAGATATGACTCAACGTATTCCGGTGCAGAGCAAGGACGAGATTGCTGAACTGGCCATTACGGTTAATGAAATGCTCGATCGGCTGCAAGCGGCTTTTGATAGCCAGAAAGATTTTTTGAAGGATGCCAGTCACGAGTTGCGTACCCCAATTACGGTGATCCAGGGGCATCTAGAAATGTTGAAATATCAGCCGGACAAAGAAGACACGATCGCCCTGGTGATGGATGAACTGGAACGAATGAGCCGTCTGGTCAATGATTTGTTATTGCTGGCCAAAGCAGAGCGATCGGACTTTTTACGGTTGAAACCGGAAGAACTGGACTGGCTGACTGAAGAAATTTATCTCAAAGCCAGGGGATTGGCTGAACGAGACTGGCGTTTAGAGTCTAAGGGGTTAAGCCCAATTACGGTAGATCGGCAACGGCTGACCCAGGCAGTGATGAATCTGGTCCAAAATGCCATTCGTCATACCCAAACGGGAGACACGATCGCCCTCGGCTCTTCCATTAAAGGTAACTATGCCTACTTTTGGGTTCGGGATACGGGCGAAGGCATCACGCTAGAGGACCAGAAACGAATTTTTGAGCGATTTGTCCGGGCAACTGGGGATCTGCACAGTGAAGGTTATGGGTTGGGGTTGTCGATCGTCGCAGCAATTGCTCAATCTCACGGAGGATGGATTGAACTGGTCAGCCAGGTGGGCCAGGGGTCTACTTTTACGATCGTTCTTCCCTTAGTGCCGGAAAGGGCAAATTGGCCAGCGGATTTAACTGAGTTGAAGCGGCAATAACTATAAAGAAAACATAAAGATTCTTTCACACAACCTTTACCGCCACTTTATTCAAACGCTTAACACTTTATTCAAACGCTTAATACTTTGAAAACAATTAGCTTTAGGCTGCTTTGCTTTAGTCCTTGAATCTCATAAAACTACCCGTGAACTATGAGTAACCCCAACTCTTCGGTTCGGGTGCGTGTCACCTCCTCCATAGAAAAATGGGTTACAACTGGTGATTGAGATA